>Ga0136611_10003389_pt1 | contig 11136 bp, 8 predicted proteins | sample AntDrymUQ2232306_2_FD_106645 | JGI IMG/M metagenome (GOLD analysis project Ga0136611, IMG submission 106645) | Polar desert sand microbial communities from Dry Valleys, Antarctica - metaG UQ223 (23.06) | ecosystem: Environmental > Terrestrial > Soil > Desert | place: Antarctica: Dry Valley... | reverse complement strand
GCGGATTGATCACCCCGATGTAGCACATCTGGGCCACGCCGTTGGCGTCCTCTCGGCTGGCCTCGCCGATCATCTTCAGCACCGGGTCCTTCTCGCGCTCGCTCGCGAACTGGATCAGGAAGTAGCCGGCGTTGATCTTGAACAGCTCGGGCAGCAGGCTGGCGTAGGGCACGTCCGCGCTGTGAACCGAATCGCGGTCGCCACCGGGGCAGGTGTGGACGCCGATGTTGACCCGCTCCTCCGGCGTGAACCGGTCCACCACCCGGTTGATGAGGTCGATGAAGTGCGGCAGCATCCCCGTGCCCGTCCACGGGTTGCGCGCGTCGGCCCGGGTCGCCAGCCGGCCCTCGGTGAAGTCGATCGAGACGCGCACCGCGCCCGCGTCGAACGCCTGGCGGATGTCCTTCTCGCACTCGTTGCAAAGGTCTTCCTCGAACGCTGCCCGGGGGTAATCCGGCACTTCTTCGTTGAGCGGGTAGAGCAGCGCCAGCATCGAGGGCGCGATCACGGCCTGCTTCATCGGTCCGGTCGCGAAGCCGATCGACTTCTTGAGCGTGTCGGCGGCGTAGGTCTGGTAGGCGAACGGCCCGCCGGTCAGCCGCGGGAGCTGCCGGTGGTGGCCGTCGGCGAAGATCGCGAAGTACTGCCCGCCGGCCGGGGCAAGGTTGGGCGCGAGGCCGGTGCCGGCCAGCGTGTCGGTGACCGGGTAGGTGGCGAAGCTCGACCAGCGTTGCTCGCCATCGGAAACGATCGGCGAGCCTGTCGCCTCCAGCCGCTGGATCGCGTCCTTCGCGGCCGCGTCCTGCTCCGTTTCGAGCTGGGCCTTGTCGATCGTGCCGGCGTCGTAGGCTTCGTACGCCGCCTGGAGCGTGGATGGCCGCGGCAGGGATCCCACCTGTTCGGTCGGGATGCCGGTGTCGGCCCGTGGGTCGTACGCCATCGTCTGTGCCCTCCCTGGGGTGCTGGTTCGTCGCGCCGGAGCGCGCGTTCGCCCTGTGGTCCAGGGCGCCCGGGCGGTGGTGGGGTGGCCGTCGGCATCGTCTGTCGGGTTGGCGTCGAGGCGGCCAACCATCACGGTCTGGGACCCTGATGCTACCCGTATTGCGCTGGGAAGTCACCATTCGCGCAATTGTTGCACCAAGATCAGGCTCCTCGTTGCCGTGGATACCCTGGGCCGCCTGATCCGGACCAGAATCGACTCCAGCGCTGGCTCGTCAGCATCATCCGCAAACCAGACGAAGCCCGCCTGTTTGGCAGACGCCACACTGGCGGAGCCTGCCCACCAACGTCGGTCGCTTGACCCCGCAGGCATCGCCATTCATCAGGAAAGAAACCACCGCATGTTCAAGGACAGCAAGGCGTTCTCCGGCTACTCGGTCACCGATCTCGCCGCCGCCAAAGCGTTCTACACAGATATCCTCGGGCTCGACGTCACGGAAACACCGGAGGGGTTGGGCCTCAGCTTTGCCAACGGCGGGCAAGTCTTCATCTACCCCAAAGCCGACCACACGCCGGCCACCTTCACCGTGCTCAACTTCCCCGTCGCCGACATTGACGTCGCCGTCGACGAGTTGACCCGGAAGGGCGTCCAGTTCCAACGCTACGATGGCGAAATGGCCACCGACGCCAAGTGGGTCTTCCGCGGCGCGGCGCAGGACGCCGGTCCGGACATCGCCTGGTTCACGGATCCCGCCGGCAACATCCTCTCGGTCATCGGCGGCGCGGACGTGTAGGGTCCGGGCTCCATTGCCGAATCCTGGGTCAGGGTCTGGTGAACGCGAGGATCATGAAGCGAGGAAAGCGGCTGCCCGGCGGCAGGGTTCCCCAGTCGGCCCGGGCCGCATCGAGAACGTCCACCAATTTTTTGAGCGTGAGCCCGGCGTCGAGCAAGGCGGCGAGGTAATGCTCCACGTCATTGAGCACGAGGTAGGAGCCGACCAGATCGAACGCACCGTTCAGGTTGGAGTGACGTTCGCTGAGGTCACCGGCGCGGTAGTCGATCCGGCCATCCGGATCCTGTTCCTGCGCCATCGCGATGAGGCGAGGCGAGAGGTCGATGCCGGTCACCCGCGCGCCACGGTCGGCCAGCGCACGGGCCAGCAGACCTTCCCCCGCAACCGGCGTCGAGCGCCGTCTTGCCTTCGACGTCCCCCACCCACGGCAGACTACGACCCCGCACGCGATATGCAGATGAAGGGCGAATACGGTGTGGTCCGTCGCGGTTACCAGATGGCAAGCGTGTCACCGGCGGTCAGCGTCACGGGCGAGGCGAACGTGACAGAGCCGTTGGACCAGGTTGCATCGAGCATGGCGCCGTTCAGCGCCACCGATTTGCCCGATGAGGCTGCTGGAAGGTTAAGGGAGCACAAGTCGACATTCCCGAAGCGGGCGTCCAACGTGGCGGTGCCATCCGGATCAACGGCAGCCGTGCCCCAAGCGGTGCCGGCGACGAACGGGCCGCGCCACGGCTTGGTGGCGACCGCCGGGACGAGCGCGATCATCCCGGTCACGGCATCGTAGCGGTAGCCGGCGAGGGCTTCGAGGATCGTCCAGCCGGCCATCGCCCGGGCGTAGTGATCACCGCACTCGATGTCGTTGTAGGGGTTGCGCTTGGCGCCGTCGTAGCGGGCGCGGGCCGCCTCGACGATCCGCATGCCCTCGTCGACCAGCCCTTCCATGATGCAATGGGCAGCGACCTGGTACTCGATGCCGGTCCAGACCTCGTCATGGTAGCGGGTCGGGCGGTCGGGCTGGCCGCCTTCGGGCCAGGCGATGATCAGCAGACCATGGTCGTCGCCGTCGGCAAAGGCGCGTTCCTCAGGATCGTACCCGCTGAAGCCTTCGCGCATGTTGTATTTCAGGATCGACCGCAGGGTCGTCCTGACGTGCTCTTGGGGCAGGACGTGCCCGAGCCCGAGCCCGTGCGCCCACCATTGGCCCAAAAGCTGGTCGGCTAGGCAGCCGGTCAGGTACTGCTGCTCCCGGGGATCGTCCGGCCCGAGGATCTGGATGTAGTACTCGCCGTTCCAGAGCAACCGGTCATAGGTATCGCGGCCACGCTCGAAGAGGGCGTGCCATTCGGCGGCCAACTCAGTCTCACCGGCGAGGATCGCCATTTCCTCCACCGCCCGGAGCGCCGCCAGCCACAACCCGCCGATGAAGACGTTGGTGCCATAGAAGGCGATGTCGTAGGTGTTGGGCTGCTCGCCATCCAGCACGCCGTCGCCGTCCGCGTCCCACCGCTCGCGGATGTATGTCATCAACCGGCGGATGTTCGGCCAGTAGCGGCTGCGCCACTCGTCGCCCGCGCCCTGCTGGATTTCGCGGTAGGTCTTGAGCACGGTGCCGAGCATGCCGTCGAGCGCGGGGTTCTCGGGACCACCGATCCCCTGGTCCCAGAGTTGCCGGACAAAGAGTGGCAGCAGGGTGCGGTGGGGAATGTACCCCTCGGGCGCCTGTGCGTAATCGAGGTCGGTTTCCCGCATCGTCCGCTCCAGGGCCGGGAAGAGGCGCGAAAGCGCTTGTTCGTAGTTCCAGACGTGCGTGCAGTTGAGCGGGCACGACCCGCTGTAGCCGCGCCACGGCAGGAACGCCGTCGAGGCGCCCTGCGTGCCTTCGAAGCCGTAGAGCTTGCCATCCTCGGTGCGGAAGATGGTGGGACTGCGGATCAACGCGCCCTGGGCGGCCAGGAATTCGCCCAGCCAGCGGGGTAGGCTGCCGCCCAACGCCGCCGCCGACCAGGCCCGTGAATCGCGCTCCAGCCGCTCGCGGTGGGCCAGCACGTAGTTGGCGGCGTCGAGGGCGTTGCCGAACCGTTTCGTGTAGGCGTTGCCGAGCCAGAGCCGGCTTCGGCCCAACTCGTAACGGTGATCTCGCGCTGGCTGGTCATAGTTGACGTAGTGATTGGGGAACGACCAGGAGAGCAGGAAGGTGATCTCCGCCGATTCGCCAGGCTCCAGCGAGAACGGCACGGTCACGCCGCCGTTCCACGTTTCGCCCGGGGCGCTTGGTTGGGTGCTCGCGTACCGATTTCCTTCGTCCGTGGCGCGGTAGCCCTCGTGCCACACGGTTGGGCGATGCGTCGTATCGGCAACCGGCGCCAGCGGCTCGGCATCGAGTTGGAGCAGCCGCATCGCGGTGAGGAATTCGTCCGCCGTCCGCCACTGCGGGAATACGAAGGGATTGGCCCCGTTGGTGCTGAGGGCGAGTTGGCCAGAGCCCGGGTGGTGATCGGGCAGGGCGGGGTTCTCAAGCACCAACGAGGTCAACCCGTCGCCGCTCCGGACCGTGTTGACGTTTCCGCCGAAGAGTGGGCAAAGGTTGCCCTGGATCGGGGCGGCGGTGTCCCAGCCAACCACGTTCTTGAGTGTTGCGCCGAGCGCGCCATACACCGCTGCCGGCGACGGGTTGTGCACGGTAAAGGTGAAGATCACTGCCGGGATTTCGCTGGCCTCGTGATCGAGCGGCACGTAGGGCGAATACGCTTCCAGCATGACCGCGACCGGAAGCCGGTCGTCCTCGTAGGTGATCCGGGCGAAGGGATAGGCGCCAGTGAATGTGGTCCGTTGCACGCCGCCAAGAGCGCGGACCAGCGCCACCTGCTGCTCGGGGAGGAAATCGTCGTTGACGAGGGGCGTGTCGCGTGGCGGCAGTGCCAGGACCTCCTCGGATTGCAGGATCCGGACGTCGCCCGTGCCGGACGCGGGTGAATCCGAGGTCCGGAGGACGAAGAAACTGTCCGGCACGAAGGCGAGATGGTTGGACTGGTTCGCGAGTTGCCACTGGCGCAGCCCGCCATCCCCGCCGAGCGCGACCTGCCCGGTGCCGATCCCGCCGAGCGGCATGGCGATCGCCCGGAGCTGCTCGCCGCGATAGGTCCGCCCAATATCCGCTTGTCGTGTCTCCGCCTGGACCATGGTCGTCCATCCTCGTGTTCATGACCGGCCGCCATCGTCCTTCTGAGACACAGGCAGCCACGTCAATCGTAGCTTTCGTAGGGCCGCCACAAGGGCGAACCGTTTGATCAGCGCCCGGTGTAGATTTCGCATCCACGAGAGGGCACGCAGGCTCTTCCCTACGATTCCGTTCAATCTCGAGCACTGGCTGCATCATGCCCGAACGCGCGGTAAAATTCAATAGTGTTTATTTAATTGTTTAGTGAATTCCTCTTGACACCGTTCTGGCAGGCTGTCAGAATACGAATAAGCTCTACTACCTATCCGTAACGACCGGGCGCCATTCACGGCGCCTGCGGAGGATCATGCGATGGATGCTCGTCAGCCGGCGGAAATCATCGGGTCCACTCGAACGTCTCGCCGGAGGGTACTCACCCGCTCGGCCCAGCTCGGCGCGGCCATCACCGGCGTCGTTGCCAGTGGCGGGATCGGCTCGATCCTGGCCTCGGCCAAGGCGCCCGCCTTGCTGCAGGACAACGCCCTGTCCGGCAAGGTCCGGTTCCTGGTCTACGGTGAGGCCGCCCAGAACCAGCCGGTGTTCGATGTGTTCAAGCAGCAGTATCCGGACATCGAGCTGGAAGTGGTGGGCATCGAGGGCGCGTCGTGGGCTGCGTTCGCGGACGCGGTCACCACCCGCATCGCCGGGGGCGAGCAGTTCGACGTGGTCCAGATCGCCACCGAGGGCCAGCGCCTCTTCGCCAGCCGGGGCATGATCGAGCCAATCGACGATCTGATCGAGCGCGACGCCGAGGAACTCGACGGCCTGCTCGCCGATTTCCATCCCAAGCTGGTGGAGTGGTGCAACACGCTCAGCTCGCCGGATGGTCAAACCTATTTCCTGCCAGGCGAATTCAACACCATGGCGGTTTGGTACAACACCGAAATCTTCGCCGCCGCCGGCGTCGAGGAGCCGAGCGCGGACTGGACGTGGGACCAGTTCCTGGAGACGGCCACCGCCCTGACCAAGCCGGGTGAGGTCTACGGCATGCACGCCTCCGGGGCGTACTTCGCCTCCGTCATGCCGTGGCTGCTCACCAATGGGGCCAGCCCGCTCAACGCCGACTGGACCGAGGCGACGGTGAACACGCCGGAAGCGATCGAAGCCGCGACGTTCATGCGGCAACTCGTCGCCGACCAGGTCAGCCCGGAGCCGGGCGGTGAGTTCGACGCCTTCGCGACCATGGCCCAGGGCAAGCTGGCGATGGTCGGCGGCGGCGCCTGGCCAGGCCCCTTCCTTGCTGAACTGGACGCGCTCGAAAAGGTCAGGATCGTGCCCCACCCGGTCAACTCGGGTCCCGGCTCGCCGGTCGGCTGGAACTCCTATCCAATCATGAAGGCCACCCAGAACCGCGAGGCCGCCTGGGCGCTCTCCAAGTTCTACTCCTCCCCGGCGCCGGCCGCGTTCCTCCAGTACCAGGTGCCCGCCCAGCGGTCCGTGGCCGAGGACGAGGAATTCCTGGCGAACAAGCCCGAAGGTTTTGCGTATCTCTACCCCGCGCTCGACTACGCGACCCCGGTCCCGGGTCCGGACCAGGGCAGCATCATCCAGCAGGATATTGAAGACACGTTCAACCAGATCCTGGTCGGCAACCTCGAGCCAGAGGCCGGTCTTAACGACCTGAATGGGAAGATCCAGTCGAACCTGTAGCCGGCAAGGGACAGTTCCATGGGCGCCAGCATCACTGAGTCCCGGAGCGCAGGCGCCGATCTGTCGCTTCAACACAATTCGCTTCCCGCCGCCGCTCGGCGTCGGGAAGCGATCGTTGCCTACGCGCTCCTGAGTCCCGCCATCATCCTCTTCCTGGTTTTCATCGCCGGGCCCCTCGTCGGCGCGATCGTGCTCAGCTTTTTCGAATGGAACCTCCTCACCGATGCCGAGTTCGTGGGGCTGGACAACTACCGGCAGCTCTTCACCGACGACGCGGCGCTGGCCGCCGTGCGCAACACGTTCGTCTTCGCCTTCTGGTCGCTGGTGACCCATGTCGGGGCCGCGCTGCTGCTGGCGCTGATGGTGCAGCGGGCGATCCCCGGCGTGCTGAAGTACGTGTTCCGGACGGCGATCTTCTTCCCGGTGATCATGTCCTGGGCATCCGTCTCGCTGATCTGGCTCTTCATCCTCGATCCCAACTTCGGCTTCATCAATCACTACCTGGAACAAGTGGGAATCCCGACCAAAAGCTGGCTGCTGATGCCGGACACGGCGATGCCGGCGATCATCATCGTCGACTGGTGGAAAACGATCGGCTTTACCTTCATCCTCATCCTGGCCGGGCTGCAGGGGGTGCCGGCGCACCTCCACGAGGCGGCCAAGATCGACGGCGCGGGGTCGGTGCGGCGCTTCCGGGATATCACCCTGCCGATGCTCTCGCCGACCCTGTTCATGGTCGCGATCCTGACATTCATCGGCGCGTTCCAGATTTTCGAGCCGATGTACGTGATGACGAGCGGCGGACCGCTCGACAAGACCGTCTCGATCGTGATGCAGATCTACGAAACCGGTTTCCGCCGGTTCGAGATGGGCTACGCCTCGGCCATGGCGATCGGCGTGTTCGTCGTGATCCTGGCCGTCACCCTGATCCAGATGCGCCTGAGCCGGTACTGGGTGTTCTATGAGTGAAGTTCACGTCATGTCGAGCATAGTCGCGACATCTCCCCCGGCCGAGCCGTCGCGACGGCAGCTCGGGGGACACCGGGAACTTCGCCTCGTCGGCATCCTGAATAGTTCGTCCGCCCTAAACGGTCATTCCGAGCTTGCGAGGAATCTCCCGGCGAAGCCGGTAAGCGTCAGCGCACGGCTGGGTTCGACCCCACCAGGTCGGCCTGCGGCCGATGCGCTATCGCTCCGCTGCGCGGGGATGCTTCGCTGGCGCTCAGTGGTCTGTCTACGTTGAACTGTCCATTGGCAGGACGGGCGGAGCAAGCATCGCGTCGCTGCCGCAGCCGTACAAAGGCGGTGGGGCAATGAGACACATCAGCCTGGACAGTCCACTCAGCATGACGGCCGGATGGGTATGCGGCGTGGGCCACATCAATGCAGCCAGACCACTGAGCGAAGCGAGAGAACCCGGCGCAGCAAAGCGATAATCGGTCCGCGCCAGCGAACGATTTGGTAGGACGATAACCATGGCGACGACAACGATCGAAAAAGTACGCATCATCGACGAGCCGGTGGAAGTCCCGATCACCCGCAGATGGCTGCGCAAGGGAGGCAACTGGCTCCTCAATGGGCTCATGCTGCTCATTTGCCTGGTCATGATGGTGCCGATCTACTGGGTGGTGGTGACGGCCTTCGTCCCCCAGATCGACGCCTTCGGCAAGCCGCCGGACTGGTGGCCAAACACATGGTCGCTGGAGAGCGTGCGCAAGGTGGTCGACATCATCCCGTTCTGGCAGCAGTTCTTCAACAGCCTCAAAATCTCCCTCATCATCACCACCGGGTCGGTGATCACCAGCACGATGGCGGCCTACGCCTTCGCCCGGCTCCAGTTCCCGGGGCGGGATGTGCTCTTCGTGATCTTCCTCGCGGCGCTGATGGTGCCGGGCCAGGTGACGGTGATCCCGACCTTCATCCTGATGCGCAACCTGGGGCTGATGAACACCCACGAGGCGCTCTGGATTCCCGGCCTGATCAGCGTCTTCGGCATCTTCCTGCTGCGGCAGTTCTTCTTGCGTACCCCACGCGACCTCGAGGAGGCCGCCAAGCTGGATGGGGCCGGCTACCTGCGGGTGATGTTCCAGATCGCGCTGCCGCTGGCGGCGCCCGCGATCTCGGCCCTCGCGGTGCTCACCTTCCTGACCGCGTGGAACGATTTCTTTGCGCCGAATCTCTTCCTGACCAGCCCCGACAAGTTCACCCTGCCGGTGGGCCTGGTGTCCCTGAACGGCCAGTTCGGCGGCACCCCGTCCACCACGCTCGCGGGCGTGACCCTGGTGATCATTCCCGTGCTGATCGTCTACCTGCTGGCGCAGCGCCAGCTCACCGAAAGCGTCGCGCTGACCGGGACGCGCGGGTAGCGCCATGGAACTGCCCGTGCGAAACGATCGCCGTCACGACCACCAGGACGCCCCCGACAACCTGCTGCCACAGGTGGGGCGCACGATCTGGGACAACACGCCGGTGCTGCTCGTCGGATCGCTGCTGGTGTCGGCGGCGGCAGCCCCCGGCCTCGTCCTCGCCACCGGTAGCTGGTGGGCGCTTGGCTGGCCAGTGCTTGTGCTTGGCGCCGGGTCCGTGTGGGCCGGGATCGTGGCCGTGGCCGGGCGTCTGCTGGATGGTGACGGGGTAACGCTGGCCGGCCTCCTGCGGGACGTGCGCCGGCACGCTGGTGCGGGAACCCGGATCGCGGTCGTGCCGGCCGTGGTCGGCGGTATCCTCTTCGGAACGCTGGAGGCGCTCGATCGCACCCCGGACGCGGGGTGGCTGGCGGCGGCGGCGCTGCTCGACGCCGGGGGGGCGATCGTGGTCGCCACGTCCCTGGTGTCGGTCTTCACCCTGGCGGTCGAGCGCGGACTGGCCGGAAGGAGGCTGTGGCTGGCGAGCGCCGGGGTGACCATCACCCGGCCGGCGCCCGTGCTGGGCACGGTCACGCTCGCCATGATCACGGCCTGGATCGCGATGGTCGCCGGTCCGGTGGCGTTGGTGCTGATCGCGCCGCTGGCGGTGCTTTGCGCGGCGGTTTCTCGTCATGCGCTGGCCCGCGCACGGAGCCCCGGTGGGCTTGATCCACGATAATCCCTGGCGGCAAATGCTCCTCGGCGCGGTCATCCGCGTGGGAACGGGATGCCACCATCGGACCCCTAGGAACAGGTGAGGCAGCGATTGAGCAAACACACACCAGATGACGGCACGGGCGACGTGCTCGTCAGGGCCCCGACCATGCGGGACATCGCGCAGGCGGCCGGGGTCTCGACGGCCACAGTTTCGCTGGTCCTCAACGGCAAGGCCGGCATTTCCAGGTCCACCCGCCAGCGCGTGACGACGGCGGCGGACACGCTCGGCTACGAGACGATTGCCCGCCGCCTCTACGGACAGGTTGAAACCGTGAGCGTGCTCATCGAGCATCTACCGACCGCGCCGACATCCGATCCATTCAATCGCTACGTGCTGGCGAGCATCGAGACCGGCGCCCGCAAAGCTGGCTGCCGCACGGTGATCGAGTTCGCCACCGTTCAGGAGGGTCCCGCGGCCGGGCACTGGGCTGGCAACTGGGCGGCCGGCGTCCTCGTCCTCGGAGGTGGCGACCTCCGTTCGGAGTGGATTGAGTCCGCAATCGAGGCGAAGCTCCCAGTCGTGATCATTGACCACTTCATCCCTGGCGTACAGGTGCCGGTCGTCGTACCGGACAACTTCTCCGGAGCTTACGCAATGACCCGATACCTCATCGAAGCCGGACACCGCCGCATTGGCTTCCTGCGCGGACCGTCGAAATACTGGACACTCGAAGAGCGAATGGGTGGCTACCTGCTGGCGGTGCAACAATCTGGTTGCGGAGTGGATCCGGACCTAATCCCGCCCCGGGTTTCTCATGGGCCCGAAAAAGGGTTCGGCGAAACGCTTGCCCTGCTCGACCTGCCTGAACCGCCGACCGCAATTTTTGCTGTAAGTGACCAGGCGGCGGTTGGCGCCTATCGCGCCGTGGCCAGCCGGGGCCTAACGGTTGGTCACGACATCTCGATCGCGGGGTTCGACGACATCGAGGTTGCCAAAATGCTGACCCCACCCCTGACGACTGTGCGCAATTCCGGGACCGAGCTGGGCCGGATCGCCTTCGAGCGACTCCTGGGAATGATGCGCGGCACCGCCCCGCCTGGCGACACCCCGATCAAGTGGACGATCCCCATGCACATTATCGAACGACAATCGGTGCGGAAGTCTGGGTAGGCGCCAGCTCCTGCACCCATCGCGTCATGTGGTCCGTGCCGGTCGCTAACCTGGCCCGCGCCCGTCGCGCCGCTCACAGCCTTAAGTCGAATTTCGTATCTGGAAAGGGATGCTCCGTGGCCCTTCACGTCTCGGCACAACGTCCGTCGCACCGCACCGCCGGCACCCCCTGGCTGGCCCCGGACTGGCCGGTGCTGAAAATATATCGGGGTCGTCAACTCGACCGGCTGGCCATGCCACTGGGAGGTATCGGCACCGGCACAGTCTCGCTGGGTGGGCGCGGCGACCTGCGCGACTGGG
>Ga0136611_10003388_pt1 | contig 11138 bp, 11 predicted proteins | sample AntDrymUQ2232306_2_FD_106645 | JGI IMG/M metagenome (GOLD analysis project Ga0136611, IMG submission 106645) | Polar desert sand microbial communities from Dry Valleys, Antarctica - metaG UQ223 (23.06) | ecosystem: Environmental > Terrestrial > Soil > Desert | place: Antarctica: Dry Valley... | reverse complement strand
GGGCGAGCAGGCTGATAATCGTCGCCGAGTGTCGGCCGAGGATCAAAACGTTATCTCACGACCCTCTTCGGCCGATTTGTAGATCGCCTCCATGACCCTCATCACCTTGAGCTGGTCGTCCGGCGGCTCATACGCGATCTCTTCCTTTACCACGGCAACAAAGTGCGCAAGCTCGGCACGATATGACTGGAGGAACACGCTCTCTCGCGCAGCCGCGCCGGTCGGTGAGACGTTGGTGGGACGGCCGTTGAGCTCCTTGACTACCCGCAATGGCGAGAGACGTGCACTGCCCCTGCTCGAGAGTACCTCGAACCACCAGCGTTCCTCCTGACCGACATAGGCCCACGACACATCGATGCTGAAGCTCACCTTGTTCGCGCACTCGAGCTGCACGAGCATCGTGTCCTCCACGGCGCCCGGTCGCGACCGATCCATTTGCGCGCTGACCCGGACTGGCTCAGGGAAATCGGACAGCCACAGTGCGAGGTCGAGAATAGGATATCCGTATTCCAGAAACGCCCCGCCTCCAGCTTCCGCCTTGCTGGCTCGCCATCCCTGCTGTGCAGTCCGAAACTGGTATTGTCCGCCGCGCATTCCGATGAGCCGCCCCAGCTCGCCGCCCAGCAGGAACCTGCTCAGCTGTTGAACGTCGCTGCGAAAACGATGGTTATTGCCCACCACGACCATGCGGCCGGCTTTCTCCGCAGTGTCGAGAATGCGCCGCACCCCGCCCGACGTCAGCGACAGTGGCCGCTCACAAAGAACATGTACGCGCGATTTGAGCGCCCGCAGAACGTGTGGCTCATGAAGATGATTCGGCGTTGCCACCACGACTGCGTCAAGCTGGTCAAAATCAAGCAGCTCGTCGATGTCGGTGAACACATCGGGCACGCCCATTCGCTGAGCCAGCGCGCCCGCCTTGGGTCCGTCGTTGTCGCAAATGGCGACGAGCTGCGCACCGCGAATGCGCGACAAGACCGGGAGGTGCGCAAGCTGCGCGATAGCGCCGGCTCCAACCAGGCCGAGTCGGATGTCGTCAGACATTACAACTCCGGCCTCGTGATCGGTGGAATACCGCCGCTTTCGATCTCCCTGCCGCGTGACTCGCTCAATTCACGCTTCCGACGGTCGTGCCGGGATAATACGTGGTGAGAATGGTGCGATAATCCTGTCCTGCGCGCGCCCTGCCAATGGCACCCCACTGGCACATTCCGATTCCATGGCCGTAGCCGCCGCCGCGAAGCGTCAGCCGGGAAACCTCGCCCGAGCCGTCGATGGTGGTTTCAGCAGTGAAATACGTACTGTTGAGAATCGTTCCTGTCGGTGTGCGCAGAACAAATCTGATATCGTTGCCCCGAAGCGCATAGTTCCCGCCCGACGTCTGAACGCTGAGCGTGGATACGCGGTCTGACGCCGTCCGGCCGTCCACCCGGGCAGACCTCACAGTGCCCACCGAGACCCGCGGGGCGGTGGGGTTCGGCGCAACGCTTGGCTCAGCCCCTCTCGTGTACTGGCCCAGATATTTTTCAAGAGTTTGCTTCAACTCACTTTTCTCGAACGTGCTGGTCCAGCGGAACCGGGGTGATGCGTCGCAATAGAACTTGTCGGAGCCGGGAACGCGATCGCTTACCGGCTGGAGATGCGGCTTGGGAGATTCGCGCCACCAGACTTCCTGCACTGCTGCCGTGCTGCCCCCGCACGTGGAGCTGTAAGGAGTGTTGACAATCCTTCCGCCGTACCGCAAGACCATATTCGCCGTTGTCGCCACCGCAGCGTCGGCCATCGGTTTTTCAGCGTCTGCACCGCCGTACACCTGATCCTGAACCGATGAGTACATATCAAACGCGCGGCTGCCGGCTTCGGCCATCTTTATGTAAGAGTAACTCCGCGCAGCGACTGCCTGCGCCTCGACCGCTGCCTCTTCGCCAGCGATGCGATTTCCGATTTCGAGCGGAACCACCCCCCTCAAATAGGATTCCACACCGAGGCGATTCACAACGAGAATTGCATCGGCACTCGGCGTAATGACGAACTCGCCCCGGTAGCGTTTGCCCTCATGGGTGAGAAACGTCCCGGGGGTTGCAGCGCGCACAATCAGCGGCCCCGTGAACCGCGACGTTACCGAACCGTCTTCTTTGATGGCGACCAACTGCCCATCGCGCCTTTCCACCCGCATCGTGCTGCCGGCGGTGCCGCGGGTAACCAGGTTGGCACTGTTGCGATTGTAGACCGCCCAGGAGCCGGTGCCGCCAATTTTCGGCGATCGCGCCGCAGTCGCCAGTGCCACCCTGACCGGCTGGTCGCTGCGATCCGCGGCGGAAACGGCATCGGGGTCCGAACCGGGTTGGTCGCCCCCCCGCGACAACGCTGACGCACATGCAACGGCGCCGGCAAGCGCGATCGCCGCCGCCCTATGCACGGGCACTCAACATCGCGTCTTCCATCCGCGAAAGCGCGTGCCCCACCACTGCGTCGCCGTGCGCAGCCGACATGAAGCCCGCTTCGAATGCCGACGGAGCCAGATACACGCCCCGGTCGAGTGCGGCGTGAAAAAACCGTCTGAACATTTTCATATCACTCCCTTTCGCAGATTCGAAGTCATGGACTGGTGCATCGCTGAAGAAAAAACCCCACATCGAGCCGGCTGATTCCGCCGTGATTGGAACGCCCAGCCGCGCACCCATCTCCCGCAATCCGGAGACAAGCGTTGCCGTGCGCCGTTCAATGATTTCATGGAGGTCTCGTGTGAGAGCCGTCAGGGTCGCGAGCCCGGCGGCCATCGCAAGTGGATTGCCCGAGAGGGTGCCGGCCTGATACACAGGCCCCGCCGGTGCAACCTGCTCCATGATTTCTCTGCGTCCGCCATAGGCTGCGGCCGGTAACCCGCCGCCGATCACTTTTCCCAGAGTCGTGATATCGGCCGTTACACCGAAGCGCCCCTGCGCACCGCCGGGCGCGATCCTGAAACCAGTCATCACCTCGTCAAAGACGAGCAGCGCTCCCGATTCGTCAGCGATTTCCCGCAACCCCGGAAGAAACTCCGCTGTCGGCGCGATAAACCCTGCATTTCCCACCACCGGCTCGACGATGATTGCCGCTACTCCGCCTTTCGCGGTTCGGACCAGATCGCGCGTAGCAGCGAGGTCGTTGAAAGGGGCCGTCAGCGTGAGAGAAGCAAGCGCGGCAGGAACGCCTGGAGAGTCAGCGAGCCCGAGTGTCGCAACGCCAGACCCCGCCCGGACAAGAAAGGAATCGGCGTGGCCATGATAGCAGCCAGCGAATTTCACGATCGCATCGCGCGCAGTGAATGCGCGCGCGACACGAATTGCACTCATGGTTGCTTCCGTTCCACTCGAAACGAACCGGAGCATCTCGATGTGCGGCATTCGCAAACGGATCAGCTCGGCGAGCTGCACCTCGAGCTCCGACGGCATTCCAAAACTGGTGCCGTCGTGCATCGTCCTGTGGATGGCGTCCAGCACCATCGGATGCGCGTGGCCGAGTACGAGTGGCCCCCACGATAAGACAAAGTCGATGTACTGGTTGCCGTCGGCGTCGCAGACATAAGCCCCCTTGCCGCTACGCGCTACTACCGGATTGCCACCAACGCCGCCGAAAGCGCGCACCGGGGAATTGACCCCGCCCGGGAAAATGTCGCGCGAGCGGCGCATGATTTCATCCGAGTTAACGCCCATAACTTCCGATTGTCTGGGCAGCCATCGGGAGTGAACGGCTCATTACCGGCATCCGCGCAACTCCCGGAGATGCGACGACGCGGACCACAGCTGCGCGGAAGTCGTAGTCGTCCACTACTTCTTCCACCGCCACGTCCGCGAACGTTCCGGGCGCCAGTACCTGGTCGATGTATGTGATCCCATCTATATCGTCTGCCTGCCAGGGAAGGCGCGCCATGGATATCCCGCCGGCCAGATCAGGGCGGTCGACAATCGCCCTCACGAGTTGGCCGACCCGCCCGTCGTATCGCTCGGTGGTCACCGCTCGCTGCAATTCCGTCAGCCGCTCCAGCCGCTCCCGTTTGATCGCTTCGGGGACGTCGTCGGCCATCGTTGCCGCCCGCGTACCGTCCTGCGCCGAATAAGTAAAAGCGCCTACGCGGTCGAACTGTACTTCCTCGAGAAACTCCAGCAGCTCGTCAAAATCCGCATCGGTCTCTCCCGGGAACCCGACGATGCAGGTTGTGCGGATGGCGACATCCGGAAGGGCCTCACGGAGGATGGCCACCTTCTGGCGAATCGTCCGCTTGCGCTCTGGTCGCCGCATGCGGGCCAACACGTTGTCAGCGGCATGCTGCATCGGCATGTCGATATAGGGCACAATGCGCCGGTGAGACGCGACCACGTCGAGAAGCCGCGGAGTGATGCCCGCCGAGTAGAGGTAGAGCATCCTGAACCACGGAATGGAAGTCTCCGCCAAGAGTGATTCGAGGAGTTCGGCCAGGTAGACTCCATCCCGGCGGTCGCGTCCGTAGTGCGCCAGATCCTGGGCGACGAGATTCAATTCGCGCGCTCCCTGAAGTTCGAGCAGCTGCGCCTCGCGAATCAGCTCATCGCGCGAAAATGACCGGTGCCGGCCCCGCATGAGGGGAATCGCGCAGAACGCGCAGCCGTGGTCGCAACCTTCGCTGATCTTGAGGTAACGCACATGGGCCAGGTCGCCGGTGTAAAGCCGTACGCCAGGGTGCAGCGAAATGGGCTCCGCGCCCATAATTCCCCGTTCGGTCAACTCCTGGGCGAGGCGTCCAACCTCGGACGCCCCCAAAAACAAATCGATCTCGGGAAGGGCGCTTTCGAGCTCGCTCTTGTGCCTCTCTATCATGCACCCAACTCCCACCACCGCTTTGCACAACCCTTCGGTCTTGTATCGCGCGGCATCGATCATCGCATCGATCGATTCCTTTTTTGCAGCGTCGATGAAGCCACATGTATTGACGATGATGACGTCCGCCGCGGAGAGATCTGGCGTGTATTCGCCTCCGTATCCGGCAAGCTCGGCAAGATAACGCTCGCTGTCGACCGTGTTCTTGTCGCAACCGAGGGTGATGAAGCCGACTTTCACTGCCCCGGCCTTAGCTGCAATTGCCGAATCGAAGCCAGTGCCACTGCATCACCTGTAGTTTCCGAACTGCAGCTCGACTCCGAAATCTTTCGTGCGGAGCAGGCTCATCGCTTCCTGAAGATCATCGCGGGAAGGGGAAGTGACGCGCACCTGATCACCCTGAATGGCCGCCTGCACTTTTTTCAGCTTTGCTTCCTTAATGGCGGCCGCCACTTTCTTCGCAGTGTCGCCATCGAGCGACATTTTCAGCTTGATCTGCCGGTTCACGCGATCGCCCCCACCCGGCTTGTTCTCGCCGATCTCCAGATTCTTCACCGGCACACCGCGCTTGAGGAGCTTCGACTGAAGAACGTCGAATAGTGCGTCCATCTTGAAGTCACTGTCGGTTGTCAGATCGATCGTGCTCTCCGCACGCTTGAAGTCGATCTCGGCGAGTGCTCCCTTGAAATCGTATCGCTGGGCGATCTCTTTCTGCGCCTGATTGACGGCGTTGTCGACCTCCTGGAGGTCGACGCTCGTCGTCACGTCGAATGAGGACTGTGATGCCATTCTCCAAATCTATCGATGGCGGCAGGCATGTGCTTCGCGCTCTTGAATGGTGCGCTGGCCCGCCGTGAGAACCCCAGGAGACACAACGAACCGCGGCCGCCCGTCGCGAGGAGAGTGGTTACCCTAACCGAGGAAAGATTCGAGCGCTCTGCGCCTCGAATTATGCCGGAGCTTGAGCAATGCTTTTTCCTTGATCTGCCTTACCCGCTCGCGGGTGATTCCCAGCAGAGTTCCAATATCCTCGAGGGTCATCGGGTCCTCTCCATCGAGCCCGAAGTAGAGCCGCAGGATTTTAGATTCGCGCTCCTTGAGGCCGGACAGCGATTCCTCGATCGCCTCTGTCAGGGCCTTCTCGAAGGTTGCTTCGTCGGGAGTGCGATTGGTTGTATCCGGGAGGTAGTCAAGGAGCCGGTTGTCCTCTCCGGGCGTCATCGGCGCATCGAGCGACAGATGCACCTGCGAGATGAGCATCGTCTTCGCTACTTCTTCCTCGGTGATGTCGAGGCCCTGCGCAATTTCGAGATGGGTCGGCTGACGTCCCAGCTCCTGAAGCAGTGAGCTCGCGCGCTTCCCGATACGATGCAGCGCGCCGGCTCGATTCAAGGGAACCCTTACAATTCGCGACTGCTCGGCGAGCGCCTGAAGAATCGACTGCCTGATCCACCACACCGCATACGAAATGAATTTTATGCCTTTCGTTTCGTCGATTTGTGGGCCGCGCGGATGAGCCCAAGATTCCCCTCGTTGATCAGGTCGGATAGCGACACGCCCTGATTCTGATACTTCTTGGCGACGGAGACTACAAAACGCAGATTCGACCTGACGAGGGTGTCGAGCGCTTCCTGGTCATTGGTGCGAATCCGCTGAGCGAGACTCACTTCCTGCTCTCTGGTAATCAGCGGATAAACGCTGATGTCCCGGAGATACTGGTCCAGCGACCCTTCATCGTACTGCGTCTTTCGAGTGACCGAGACCGCCATACCGAACGCTGCTCCTTCCTACGACCGCGGTGTGATGGCTGAGTTCGTCGTGAATTGCGAGCTCGCAGATGTCACTGAATCATTTCGCCAAACCGTTTCCACCGAACCCGCGTGAGCCAGTCGAGTTTCACGGCGCCATCCGGAACGTAGCTATAATAGACCACTAACGGCTGGCCACGCACAAGAGAGTCCGCCACAAATCCCCAATAGCGGCTGTCGAGGGAATTGTCGCGATTGTCGCCGAGCACGAAGTAGTTTCCCTCAGGGACGATCAGTGGGCCCCAGTTGTTACGGGAGGGATGGTAGCCCGGACTGGCCTCGAGAGAAGGAACCTGCACCGGCGAAAGCGACACGATGTCATGTTTTGCGCGCGAGCGGAGCAGATAACTCAACTGCCAGTTGAACTCTTCCCCGGAAACGTCGGAACCGGGGGCCGTATGCGACACGTATGACTCGCGCTGCCGCCTGCCGTTACGCACGAGTTCGCCCTCAAGCATCTGCAAGGTATCGCCAGGCAATCCAACAATCCGTTTGACGAAGTTCTTGCTCTTGTCCACGGGCCACTGAAACACCACGACCTCGCCACGCGCCGGCATTCGCAACGCCGGCAACCTCACTCCGGTGAACGGGACCTCGGCCCCGTAAACCAGTTTGTTGACCAGCAGAAAATCACCTACCAGCAACGTACCCTCCATGCTGCCGGTGGGAATCTTGAATGCCTCGACAAAGAACGAGCGAATCACGAAGAAAAGGGCGAGCGCAACGATAACCGATCGCAGCCATTCCCAGAGAAACCTGAGGCCGGCGCTCGCAGGCCTGCTTGCCCGGACAACTTGACTACTTAGTCGTCGTTCGTCGAAGATCATCAGCCCTCTACTCCTTTCGCTCAATCCGGGGCACCCAGATAATTGTCGATCTGTGCACGCTGCAGTGTACCCGAAAAATCCGCATACCCGACCTTGGTCTCCGAATAGAATTCATAGACCTGCCAGCCGCCTTCACGGTGTCCGTTACCAGTCTGCTTTACACCGCCGAAGGGCAGGTGTGCCTCGGCACCGATCGTTGGAGCGTTGACGTACGTGATACCATTATCCAGATCGTTCAGGGCGCGGAAAGCAACGTTCACGTCCCGCGTGTAGATGGATGACGACAATCCGTACCTGACGTCATTGTTGACGGTAAATGCTTCATCCGCGCTCGCCACCCGGACTACCGAAAGAACAGGCCCGAATATCTCCTCCTGTTCGAGCCGGGAGCCTGCCTCGACCCGCGCAAAGATCGTTGGCTCGAAAAAATTGCCGTTTCCGAGCTTGCCATCATCCGGGCGGCGACCACCGCAGAGCAGGTCAGCGCCATCAGCCTGTCCAATATCTATATAGCGTTCGACCTTGTCGACCGCGGCCTCGCTGATCATCGGACCTACGTCCGTGCCCTCCTTGCGGCCGTCACCCAGCTTGAGCGTGCGCGCCCTGTCAACGAGCATACTTAAAAAGCGGTCGTGTATTCCTGTGTGCAGGATGAGACGGCTTGTCGCGGTGCAGCGCTGGCCAGTGGTACCAAATGCCCCCCAGAGCGCCCCCTCCAGAGCAAGATCAAGATCGGCATCGGCCATCACTATCTGTGCATTCTTGCCTCCCATCTCGAGCGACAACCGCTTGTGCATGCGGCCGCAGACAGCGCCAACGATGCTGCCGGTCTCAGTGGAACCTGTGAACGAGATCAGCGGCACGCCCGGATGTTCGACAATTGCGGCTCCCACCTCCTCGCCCGTTCCATGGACCAGCTGAATCACTTCGGGCGGTAACCCCGCCTCCAGCAGTATCTCCACCAGGATCGTAGCGGTGTGCGGAACATCCTCGGCCGGCTTGAATACGCACGCGTTTCCGCAGACGAGGGCGGGAAACATCTTCCACGTTGGGATCGCCATCGGGAAATTGAACGGACAGATAATTCCGGCAACGCCGATGGGACGGCGGTAGCTCATTGCCCACTTGTTGCGCAGCTCGCTCGGCACGGTGTGCCCGAAAAGTCGGCGGCCCTCGCTTGCCGCATAGTAGGCCGTGTCTATGCCCTCCTGAACGTCTCCGCGTGTCTCCGTGAGCGGCTTGCCCATCTCGCGTGTCATTGCGTCGGCGATTTCTTCCTTCCTTGTCGCCATGATGTCACCGACAATCCGCAACACGTCGCCGCGGGCCGGCGCCGGCGTCGACCGCCAGTCTGCAAACCCGCGCGTGGCGCTTTTGACCGCCCGATCCACGTCCGTTGGTCCTGATAACGGGAAGCGGCCAATCACATCGTCGCGATTGGCAGGATTACGATTTTCGAAGTATTCGCCGGAGTCGGGAGCGATCCACGCTCCCCCGATAAAGTTATTGAACTGTTTCATCAGTCTGTGATTGGCTCTAGGAGTGTTCTCGAGTCAGCGCATACCGCTCGATTTTCTTGTAAAGGTTGGACCGCGGCATTTCCACGGCGCGTGCAGTCTCGGAGACATTCCAGTCGAACTCGCGGAGCTTTCCAAGAAGATATGCCCGCTCTGCAGCTTCCTTGAACTCTTCGAACGTGCGGCACGCAGTAAGCCCGGCAAGACCCGTATCATCCGCAACGCGAGCGCCTGCAAGGCGATCGACATCTTTCGCGGAGAGCTCGGGCCCTGTTGCGAGAATCAGCATGCGCTCGACGGTGTTGCGCAGTTCGCGAACATTGCCCGCCCAGTCGAGCGACATCAGCCGCTCGATGGCGCTTTCGCTGACACGCCTCGGAGTGATTCCCTCGCGCTGGGATAACACCGTGACAAAGTGATCCACCAGATCCGGAATGTCGGCGGTGTGCTCGCGCAACGGCGGAACATGTATCGGCACGACATTGAGCCGGTAGTACAGATCCTCACGGAAACGACCGGCAGCGATCTCGATCTCCAGATTTTTGTTGGTGGCGGCAACGACGCGCACGTCGACAGATATTGGCTTAGCTCCGCCTATGCGCGTAATGACGTTGTCCTGCAGCACGCGGAGAACCTTGGCCTGTGCGGCCATACTCATGTCGCCGATCTCGTCCAGAAACAACGTGCCGTGATTTGCCTGTTCGAATTTACCGGGCCGATCGGCAGTCGCGCCGGTGAACGAGCCTTTCATGTGGCCGAACAGCTCACTCTCGATCAACTCGCCGGGAATGGCCGCACAATTGACCTCGATGAAGGTCTTGCTCGCGCGCGCAGAATGCCGATGCAGTGCTCGTGCGACGAGTTCCTTGCCGGTTCCGTTTTCCCCGGTAATGAGAACGCGTGCGGGTGTAGTTCCAACTTTCTCTATCTTCTCAACCAGCGCGCGCATCGCCGGGGAGTTGCCAACAATCTCGTAGGGTGAGCCCCCGCCACCCTGCAGCCGCCGGTTTTCGTCGCGCAGGTTGATGTGTTCGAAGACGTTTCGCAGCATCACAAGGATGCGATCAGTATCGAGCGGCTTCTCCAGTATCTCGTACGCACCCAGCTGCGTCGCTTCGACGGCGGTCCTGATTGTTGCGTGCCCGCTGATCATCACCACCGTTGCGACGGGGTCCAGCTCCCTGATGCGCTTCAACGCTTCGAGGCCGTCCATCCCGGCCATCTTTATATCCATAAAGGTGAGGTTGGGCTTCCATTTTTGATATTCAGCAATCCCGTCCGCCGCATTGGACGCGGAATGCACCTCGTAGCCCTCGTACTCGAGCAACTGGCCGAGCGCTGCCCGAATTCCCTGCTCGTCGTCGACGACGAGTACGCGACCGCTCACGGCTTGTTCTTGTAGACAGTTATGCGCCCGTTGGAAATCCGAACGTCGCCGATGTACTCCGGCAGCTTCATCGGCAGCGCGTTGGAGGCGACCTCTGGCGGCCGTTCCTGTCGCCGAATCTGGCCAACCAGCCTTGGAATGACCCCCGACGGCACCGGGAATCGCCCGAGCTTGACATCCCGTACGACAAATTCTCCCAGCCCCGGCCTGATGACATTGATGGTGCCGCCAAGCTGCACGGTGTCGCGATCGCCAAGCATCGCGGCGAGAGGGCCAAGCGCCTTGCCTCCGCCAAAATCGGCAAGCGCGACATTCGCGCGGATGTACAGACGGTCGTCTATAACGGTCGCGGAAATGTCCTCGGCCGATTCAGGCAGCTGTTTCGTTGCGGCCAGAAAGATGTAGGAAGCGGCTTCGCTGGGCGTGAGATTGGCGAATACCGGCCCCGATCCACGGGAAAGCGACTCGATTGCGCGACGCCCGCGATCGGCACTTCCACTCGAAAGCGACTGCCAGCCCCCGTCCCGCACGACGGCGGTCTCGGCGGAAGAGGAATCTCCGGAAACCCTGGAGTACAACCCGCGAAGCTGATCGCGGTTGAACCATCCAAGGATTGCGAGAGCAACCAGAAGCACAAGACATCCGATACTGCGAAAACAGCCAAACATGATGAGTCCGCGGCGAGGGTTTGCGAGAGACGGAATATCCCTGATTAACGACCATGAGGCCAGTCAGGAAAGGGCAAACGCCGCGCCGCGTCAGC
>Ga0136611_10003387_pt1 | contig 11138 bp, 23 predicted proteins | sample AntDrymUQ2232306_2_FD_106645 | JGI IMG/M metagenome (GOLD analysis project Ga0136611, IMG submission 106645) | Polar desert sand microbial communities from Dry Valleys, Antarctica - metaG UQ223 (23.06) | ecosystem: Environmental > Terrestrial > Soil > Desert | place: Antarctica: Dry Valley... | reverse complement strand
CGCCCTTCGAGAACGGGGCCTCGGTCAACGGTGCATCTCGGAGAGCGCCCCGCTGCCTCAACTCCTGCATGAGCCGCCACGTCGGGGTGCCCGCCAACTTGGCGTCGTGCCGTCGCAACCACCGCCGTGCCCGCCAGTTTTGGAGCTGTTCCATCATCGCCATCAGTTCTCCCTCAGATTCCGCCTCGTCAGTCGATTGGGTCTTGATTGTTTGATTCATTGTTTTCCTTTCGTTTATTTTCTAGGGGTCGGGAAAAGAGATTTTCTACTACTCATTGTACTACTATTATTTTTCCTACGGTAATCTAAAAAACCATACACACTAGGAGTAGTGTGTATGGTTTTCTTAGTAGCAGGTGTCGCAGCCTCCGTAGTCACCATGCCAGCACGGAAGCCCGTACTTGGTTAAGGCCTGATGGGGGTCTTTGACCCATGCCGCTTCAGCTTCGGCATTGTAGGGTTTCAGGATGCGCTGCTCGGTGGTCTCGGAGCCCGTGTCGATGACTAGCTCGACCATACCCTTATTGGGGCCGTATTTGATCAGGTCGAAGGATACGTAATGTATCTCCGCATCCGGGCTCTTTTCCATAAAGAGCATCAGTTCCTTGGAGCCGTAGATCAACATGTCCTTATTGATCATTGGCGTGGAAATAACATCTCGATCTCGTTGGCAATGGTGTCGAAGTCGTAATCCCAGATATCGTTCATAGCTGTCAGACGACCTTGATCGCTCTCGTTAAGGCCAATCTCAGTCATTAACCTCTTGGAGAGATAGGCTTGGCGATCGTGATGAACCCAGGAGCCCTCCTTCTGCGTCCACCCTTCCGGGTCAACAATGTCGCACAGGACGCCGAGGCAGCAGAAATTGTTATCATGGCTCCGAAGGCGCATCGACCCCTGCTTGTAGTCACCAGATCGTAGGGCTTCGACCCACCTATTCGTAGTTTCTTGGTTCATTGGTAATCCTTTCTTCGGTTGATTTTTCTAGGGGTCGGGAAAAAGCTCTCCCATGTGATGTTGGGGAGAACTTTTGCCGTTCTGTATGACAACCGTAAACAACTTCTCCTGTTCACTAGTCCCAGAGCGAGAAGAAGTTAGCGGTGAACAAGTTGCTGCCGATGTCGAAACGAGTTTCTAGGTCATTGTAAGATTTAGGGTCCGCAAAGACGAAATTCATCTCGATGATGTCGACAGCAGCCTCGAAACCGTCGATCATGGTTGTCAGAGCTTCCTCCCAGGATTCTGGGGTCATGTCGGAGGGGTATCCATGGTTATTGTCACGAAGCTGGGTCAGGCCCCCGATGATGACCTTAGCGAGGTAATGGTCGAAGCTCCAGGCATCTTCGTCGCTCCAGCCTCGATTCCCCCGCTGAATAAACTTGCGGGCGCTGCGCTTGATGGTGGTGTACTTCTTCTTGTACAGCAGTTTCATGTTTCCCTCTCTAGTGGATGGATCATGTGACCCACGTTGTTCCATCAGGCCAGACTACTATAACTTGTAGCCCTATTTTGATTGCGTGTCGAATCGTGTACCAAGTGCCACTCCGGTTCTGGGGAGACGTTTCGGCTGGACACCCTATCAAAGTGTCGCAAGCCTTAACGATGGCTCGGTTTCGGGCCAAATACTCCTTCGGCAGAAGGATAATGTCTCCTTTGCAGTATGCTCGCAGTTTGGAATCGAGCGGAGGGTGGATAACTCTCCTGATACCGTTGTTCTCCGCAATCAGGTCCATGGCTTCGTCTGCTCCAACGCAATCTCCGTGATGGATCTCGGTGTACTGCCCCATGGTCAGCAGGTTGATGCTAATATTTTGTTGTGCTGACATTCCCTGTCTTGTTCCGGTGAACCCAAGGATCTTGGGGCTGATCTTGGTTGCCACTTCGCCCAAGTCGGAACCTGTTCTCGTCATGATGGCGGTCATAGTTAGCTCCAGTCGTTTACGTCAAAGCAAACACTTCTGACATGATCCCCGGCGTCCAGCAGCCACCCCTTCATCTGCAAGTCCTGAGACACTGCTACATGGCTCAGAAGCCTGCACACAAAGAGACTGAGGGCGGTGGCTTCATTCTCACTGATCCAGTTCGAGTTCGGGGGCTTGCCGTAATGCTTACGCCTCCGCTTGAGCCAAAATCCAGGCTCTCCGCCTCGCATCTGTACTGACTCGCACAGTCTCCTTTGATCTCTCGGGCTCACAGTTCTTCCTCGCAGAGTGGGCACGTTGTATCAAAGGTGCGTTGATGCAACTCGCAAATCTCATCAGCGGGCGAGCAATCCAAGCAGAAAGGATTGTCCCCCCATCCGGATTCGGAGATTGCATCGCAACCGTCGCAAGTGACTAGCTCTTCCATCGTTTCTTGCTCTCTTCTGTTAAGGTCAGCGCTCCTTGCTTCGGAGCGACTGAGAAACCCATCGTTAGGCGAGTCTACGACAGGAACGTCCCCGTCGTCAAGGTGGGCGGGTTGCTGGTTCTGGTCTTCGTCTTCAGTGATGATCCAGGAGTTGATTTTCATTTGTCAGCCTCGTTTCGTAGGACCAGGCCAACGGCGATCAGGCCGATTGGGGTGCCTGGATTGATATTAACGCCGAGTCCCCACAGCACGGCCATGGCTAGCAGGGTCAGGACGGATGCAAAGATGAAGCCGCTCCAGAACTCTTTCGTCTTGTTCACGGTCATTTCCTTTCATTGGTTTTGATTTTTGTTCTAGGGGTCGGATAAAGGTATAAAAGATGGGTTGGGCTAATAGATTTCCCGACCCCTAGAATAACAAACAATGAAAGAAGGAAACAATGACCGTTCTGATCGGTGCTGAACTGCTCCTCGCTGTGGCCGATGCCATCGAGGCTAATCCCGACAACTACAACCAGGAAGACTGGATCGCCAGCGACGAGGTTTTACAGGATGCACCCCAGACCAAGCGTTTCGACGCCTTGATCGAGGGGTCCTGTGGGACGACGGCCTGTGTCGCCGGATGGTGTGTGGCTATAAACGCCAAGAATAAGAGCATTCGGAACAGGATCAAGAATCTTGGTGATTCCGATAGCGTCGGAGACATGGCTGCCAAGTTGTTGTGGCCTTTGTTGGAGCAAAACGAGGCCGATGAACTGTTTCAGGCTAACTGGCGCCCCCTTAGCTCTAAGTCGGTTTCGTCTGCCCTGCGGAAAATTGCCAAAGGCAAGCGTGTCTCAGAAGTCTGAGGAGTACGAAGACATGCCGTATGACGACGGCGACATGGACCGCCACACACCCCTCCCGGAGGAACCTCCGTGCATCCCATGTTCGGAGGAGGCCAAGCAGGCTGCTACCCCGCCTCGTAAGGCGGAGATGGATATGCCTGCTCCCGATCCGCAACCCTGAAGTGAGAAGCACCCAGAATAGATTACTGGGTGTTTTTTTGTTCACTAACAGTGGGAATTGTGGTATCATTGATACTATGACTAGTCACCACACAGGGAGTTGTATGAAGCGTTTACTGGTAAGTGTTACAGCAGCATTTCTATTCACCTTTGGATCGATTGCTCCTGTAGCAACAGATCCTGGAAACGGCGCAAACCAATCAGGCGAGTTTGACTCAACCCCCAGCAGCGGAGATAACCAGGGCAATGGTAATGCTCCTGCCAATGGTTCGGTCGGTAACGCTGATGATAAAAACCCTCCCGGCCAGTCTAATAACGACAAGAACCATGGCTACGAGTGTGATAACAACAAGGGTACCGGTAACGACGGTGGGAACCCTGCACATACCGGCTGCACCGTGGTTGACAACCCTACCCCAACAACCGTTCCGGCCTCGGTGACCCTGGTTGACGATCCTGCCCCAACAACGGTTCCGCCCTCGGTGACCATGGTTGACGATCCTGCCCCAACAACGGTTCCGGCTGTTACACCGCCCTCGGAGCGTAACTCGGTGACCATGATTGCTTCTGGGGTTACGATTGAGAGGGAAGCTGTGGTGAACGGGGTTACGGCTGAGAGGGAAGCTGTCGTGGAAAGCTTAGCCGTCACTGGCTTTACTACAGACGTGCTTCTTCCGCTCGGCCTTCTACTTTTGGCTCTCGGTGTAGCCATGGTGAAGCTGGGTTCTCCCTCTAAGAGGTTCCGCTGGTAGTTGCCTGAAACGAAAAAGAGCCCCTGACCATGGCGGTATGTGGTCAGGGGCTCTTTTAGTTGGGAAAAAAGAGCTAATTGCTTAGTTCTTTCCTGTGTCTCTATGGGTCGGGTTTTAATCGTGATATTTGTGATTTCTATGGGTCGGATTTTTAACACCCGACTGGCTCTTTTTTCTTCTGGTATGGTATAATGAGGTTCGCACCCTCCGTGACGATGACGACGACCAGGAACGAATATGATTAATTTGTTTAGTGTTAACATGGATGACAGTGATGCGATGACTGAGCCGCTGCTAGCAACCTTGTACGGCGGGCAAATCACTCAAGGCCCTAAGGTAGATGAGTTCGAACAAGCGCTGATCAGTGTTACGGGAAATCCTTTCACCGCCACAGTTAACTCCGGAACCTCCGCCCTAACACTGGCGGTGAGACTCTGTGATGCTGGCCCGGGGGATGAGGTCATCTCCACTCCTATGACATGCTCGGCAACCAACGAAGCCATCTTGGCCAGCGGTGCAACTATCGTGTGGGCTGATGTGGACCGATATTCAGGGTTAATTGACCCCCTCAGTGTTGGAGTTAAGTTGACTCCAAATACTAAGGCAATCATGGCTGTAGATTGGGGGGGTGCTCCCTGCGACTACGACCTGTTGCGTCAAGTAGCTCCACACGTACCGATCATTGCAGACGCCGCTCACGCCTTGGGCAGTACCTATAAGGGTCGCTCAGTGGGTACCTTGGCTGACTATACCTGCTTCAGCTTTCAGGCCATCAAGCACCTGACCACCGTAGATGGCGGTGCAATTACTTGTTCCGATGCCGAGTCTTATCAACGTGCCAAGAGGCTTCGTTGGTTCGGTATTGATCGTGAAATCTTTACCGATTTTCGAGGGGGCATTGACATTCCCGAGTGGGGGTACAAGATGCACATGAATGACGTGACCGCTCAGATCGGTTTAGTGAATCTACACAACAAGCTGCCGGGTACTTTAAAACGTCACCGTGAAATCAGCAGACGTTATCATAAGGAGTTTAACCCCTTATTTGTTAATACGTGGCCCGACTACGAACACGACAGCACTGCATGGCTCTACACTATGCTGGTAGCAGATCCCGACAAGTTCAAAAGGGTCTTGGGGAGTCACGATATTGCTACTTCAAAAGTTCACGCTCGCAACGACAACTTTGCCTGCTTCGCTAGTTCAAAAACGCACCTACCTGGGTTGGATTCGTTTAGCGAGCGGATGATTTGCATCCCCATTAATGCCGCTATGACCGACTCTGATGTTGATAAGATCATCGAGGTTGTCAAGAACTATGAGCACTAACCCCAAGCGGGTTGCTTATTTGCTGGCTGCGTACCCCGGCCCTAGATTGAGTGGTGACCCCCAAGATTATGCTGGTGATTATGCGTTATATATACGTTACCACCTGGCTAAGTTGGAAAAGCTTGAGCATAACTGCGATATTATCCTTGGCATAAATGAACCTAGCAACTGCCCTCCAGGACTAGACGAGTTCCTTAAGGGGTTACAAGTTGAATGTTTCTTAAAGCCAAACACGGGTGCTAGTTATGGCATATGGAATGAATCTTTTCGCAGATATCCTGATTACGACTACTATATTCTTATGGAAGATGACTACGTACCCGTACAGGACAATTTTGATAAGACGTTAGTCGACATAGCCGAGTCCACAACTGCTCCTTATGTTTGCACCATGGTTGGCTGGGGTTGCGGCGGGGGTGCTCTACCACACGCAGCCATTAGTAATGGCATCGTGAACGGAGATGTAGTCCGGGATGTCATGAGTAAGGGAGGGTTCCCCACAAGTCCTCATCGAGTTGATTCCTTTGGTAACTCTTGCGGACAAGTAACATTTAGTCAGCGCTTCCTTCCATATGGAAACTTTGAAGATTTTGTTGATCGCTATAAAGCCCCTTACTGGGATATAAACAACATCAAAATGTACTACGACCACAATAAGGAAGTGCTGCTAGCTCCACAACAATGGGATATACAGCAATGAAGTTCACCATTATCACTCCGTACCTCCCTAATCGTCCTACGATAACTAGAGCCGTTTCTTGCGTAGACTCACAGACGTATACGAATTGGGAGCACATCATTCAAATCGACAGTCCCGACAAAGTTTTAACTCACGCTATCACAGAAGATGCCCGCAGAAAAGTATTCCGCTGCGACAAATGGCATGAGGGCTTTACCGGCAACTGGTGTAGAGCTAATGCATTTGATGAAGCTACGGGTGGTTGGATCCTCTATCTAGATGATGATGATATTCTTTACCCCAATGCATTACAGGAAGTGGCCGCTGCTATCGAGCGAGACCCCGCCAAAGATTGGGGCTACTTCGGTATCCTGCGCCTGGGAGAGCCCTTCTTTAACCACCCGCCTGCTGTTAACCATATAACAGGCGGTCAAATATTCCATAAAAAGTACATTAATGGGGAGCCTATACAGTGGGCCAGAGAAATTCTGTATAGCGGTGATTGGGAGTTAATCGATCGTTGTCTGGTTAAATACCCTGCCCTATTAGTAGATGAGGTGCTTGGCGAGCTACCCGAGTATCATAGTGGACAAGAGTTCTAGTGAATATAGTAGCCCTACCTGTTAGCACTACAGAAATTGCAGAGCGCATGCGGCTCGTCCGTAATACGGGTAGGGAATTTCTAACTGGTAATAGCAATTTCATTACCGCTGAAGAGCAAGCCACCTGGTTTAAAGATGTACTGCATAGCAACCATGGCATCACTGCCTACCTGTTTACGTTTAACGATGTAGATTCAGCTTACGGAATTGTAAGAACGCACGGCGATAAAGGACTCTTAACAGCAGTCCTCATCCCCGGATTACGAGGTAGGGGTATCGGTAGGGTTATATTTGAGCTACTCATTCAAGTAGCCAAGTCCAATAACCTCACACCCGCCTTGGATGTTCTTAAGAGCAACACACCTGCGGTGAAGCTCTATCTAAAGATGGGTTTCAGAATAACCGCAGAGTCCGATACTACGTATGACATGGAGCTAACCTGATGCCTAAAACAGTTTTACTAACAGGATCTGCTGGGTTTATCGGTAGCCATACAGCACAACACTTCCTTGAGAACACTGACTGGACTGTCATCGGGCTGGATAGCTTTAGGCACAAGGGAGACTCTCTGCGTGTCACGGACTTGAATTACGATTGGAGTCGCTTCCGAACTTACAATTGCGATCTCGCCGCTCCAATCAGCGACCGTCTTGCAAAACAGATTGGCCCAGTAGACCACATCATTAATATGGCTTCGGAGTCTCACGTTGATCGCTCCATTGAAGAGCCTGTTCCATTTGTCCAGAACAACGTAAACTTAACTCTCTACATGCTCGAATATGCTAGAGCGGTTCAACCTGAGTCTTTCGTACAGATCAGTACCGACGAAGTCTATGGACCTGCTCCTATCGGCACAAGTTTTAAAGAGTGGTCAGACATCCTGCCTAGCAACCCTTACAGCGCCTCCAAGGCTGCTCAAGAGGCCATAGCAATCAGCTACTGGCGTACGTACGGCGTCCCACTCATCATTACCAACACCGTGAACAACTTCGGAGAGCGACAAGACTCAGAGAAGTTTGTTCCTCTTGTGATCGGTAAGATTTTGCGGGGCGAAAAGATCCAGATCCATGAGACCAACGGGGTCGGTAGCCGCAATTACGTCCACGCTCGCAACCATGCAGATGCTTTGCTCTACATGTTGACTGAGTTAACGCCTGCCATGTACCCCGATGCCATGTATCCTGATAGGTACAACATAACGGGTCATCAAGAATTAACCAACCTTGAAATGGCTCAGTTAATTGCTGAAATCCTAGATATGAAACTAGATTACGAGATTGCAGAGGTACATACAAGCAGGCCGGGGCATGACCCCCGCTACGACCTGGACGGTGCTCTTCTTGCTAGTCTTGGTTGGTCGGCGCCTGTTCCCCTCCGAGAGTCCTTGGAGCGTACAGTGCGATGGACTCAAGAATATAGCGAGTGGTCCTGACCATGGTTGCATGTGGTCAAGGGGCTTTTTACTTAATGTACAACACGCATACATCTCGATCCTGCCAGTAGTGATAGTTGGAGCCTCTAGCGTGGCACTCCAGCTTGTCCTGCTTACGGTTATTGCCTGTTTCAGCAGCAACCACGAACATAAATAAGAACAATCCGAGGATGAAGATGATGGTGATAGACATGGTCGTATAAACCCTCATGTGATATCTTGTGGATGCCTTCATATCACATGAGTCATGCTTAGCACAATAAGGATAATTGCCACGGTCACAAAGATCACTACGTCCATGGTGACCGTGCTGGATTCGTCGTCTTCTTTCATGACGCCTCCGGTAGGGGGATGTAGGAGATGCGGTAATATAGGCCTTCTTTGGTGACCCCGACAAATTTCTGCACGGCGATCTTGTCCGGTCCGGGGGGTTGATGGGCAATAGCGTTCAGGTGCTCAACGAGGCGCTCATCAGAGATGTCCTCGTCCTCGATACTCTGGATAAGCTCTAGAATTTGAGTCCGGTATGCCCCGTCATAGGAGATTTCATAATTGGTAGATCCTGGAATTTGCCGCACACCATGGTAGCCTGTTGCTCTGAGTTCTCTTGTTGTCGATGGTTGGTTGGCTTCCCGTTCTTCCAGTTCGTCCATGGCTGCGTTGAGGATGATGGTGAAATGGTCCTCGACCGTACGCTTCAGTTGAGCAATAACGGGCGGTTTGATCTTGTTGATGGTCATGTGATCAAGAAAAGACCTCCACTCCCGAGCATCCGTCCGGGTCGCCTTCCAGATAGCGAGTTCCCTGCCGTGGTTGGCAATATCGACGCCCAGATCGAGCTTTCCGGTACCTCCAACCATGGCTGCGTTGGTCTTGATGAGTTCAACGGCTTCCTGCCAGTGCAGGAATTCTACGGTCGGGATAACCTGATCGGAGGCTTCCCTGGTGATGTTGATGTACTTCGGTGAATCTGACTTAAAGGACGGCATGATTGATACTAGGCTCCTTATGATGGGGTTGTCAAGTTGCACTCTTGGCAGGTCAAAGTCATTCTCGGTCGAACTCTCCGTAGCCGACGCCATCGGAAGTAATCCGTATCCACTCGCCGTTGACCTTCGCCCAGCCGTCAGGGATAGCTTCCAACGCCCTCCGTGCCGCCTGCTCGTTCGTGCGGAACTGATAGGCGGGTTGGTCGTCGGATGGATCTTTAGTCAGGTAACCAACGAGCTTGGCGTCGATGAGTACCTGCTCCACATGGTCACTGTTCATCATCGCCAGCCCCTTCGTAGGTGCTCGTCCACGAAGGAGATGGCCAGCGCCACGCCCTCGGCCTTGCCTTTCAGTCTTAGGTGGGTATGTAGGAATAGGCCGTCGACGTTGCTCATCCTAACAAGCACGGCCTGCTTCTCGGCCAACCGTTCCCGAAGGTCGGTCAAATTCTCGCTGTCATGCCGGGTGTCCAGCAGCAGATTAACCTCAGCTAGTAGCTTGCGGTGAAGGAAGTTTATACCGAAAACCCCTACTGACAGGCCCAGCAGGAATACAACAATGAGCGGCCCCATCACCAGGCCTTCTCGTAGCCGCAGCCGACGCAGAAACGGTCGTTGCTCAGGTGACGGTACTCGGTTGCCTTCCATTCATGACCGAATGGCCTCGTCCAGAAGCATCGGTACTGTCGGTGACGTATGGCTTTCGCTGCCCGTCTCTTCGCCTTGTGCTCGGCTCGTAGCGCCGCTTTCTGCTCGGAATGGATCGGTTCCATCATCGCCATCAGCCCTCTTCCTTCGGTCGCAGCCAGTGATTCACGTCGGTGACGGACAGGTAGAAGTCCTCCAACTGGCCCTCGTCGGTCAACTCAATCGACACGTCCTCGCTCGCCATGCTGATCGTGACGCCACCGTTCTTCGTGGGGGTGACGTGCAGTGATTGACACAGGCGGCGGGCGGCGTCGATGGCTCGGTTGCGGACCTTGCAGCCGTCCTCAATGTCGTTCAGCGCACGCTCCCACGACGGCCTCTTATCGGAGCCTCGGGTGCTGTCCATCACCGCCGCCTCGACCCAAGGGCCATAGGCGATCGAGCGGGTGACCCATCGGCAGGCGTGCCCGTTGACGGTGGCGTCCCTTGAAAAGTCGGGTTCCCCGAACTCCTTGGTGGGCCACGGCAGCGGTTCCCCGTCGTCGCTGTGCGGAGGGTCGCAGCCTTGGAGGCGACAGTCGATCATCCGTCCGTACTCGGCGACGACTTGGGGTTCATTCGGGGTGTGGTTCGGCATGATTGATACTAGGCTCCTTATGATGGGGTTGTCAAGTTGAACACGAAGAGGTGGTCTGGGCCCCCTAAGTAAGCAAGATCGGGGCGTTCCTGGAGGCGTTCAACAAGAAGAGCGACCTGTTCGATAGATAGGGGTTCCTCCGGGCTATCGCCTCCTAGTTTCAGGGCCGAGGTCGGTTCAGATCCGTAAAGCTGGAACCAGTTATCGGCGTATTCTAGGGCGAACTCCATTTCCTCGGAGTCTATGCTGTTGAGGGGTCGTGAGGGTCGCTGCCCTAGAGGGGCAAGTTCGGAAGGAGTTGGGAATGCGGGGAATGTATCGGGGAGAGGGGCAATCTCAGTAAAACCCTTAGCCCGGATACGGCATAAGCGCACCCTGCATTTCTTCGAGCAGGTCTTCGCATCCGACCGGATAGCCGGGAAGGGGGTCTTACAAACCTCACAGGTCATACGGTGCATTGCGGTTCTGGGCATCTGTCTCCTAGGGTTATGTGTTACATTGTAGCGCTTATCAGTGGGTATGTCAAGCCGCCGGTGGTTATTGAAATGATATAGGGTCTTATTTAGGGTGGTGTTAAGGGGTTCTGAGAGGGGTATATAAGTGTTACAAGTGTTACACGATATCTGTAACACTTGTAGCACTTGTAGCACTTATATTAGAGGGCCTCCGAGGGCCCACTTATAGAGGGGGTCTAGGTACCCCTCCCCCCTAAGTG
>Ga0136611_10003386_pt1 | contig 11139 bp, 7 predicted proteins | sample AntDrymUQ2232306_2_FD_106645 | JGI IMG/M metagenome (GOLD analysis project Ga0136611, IMG submission 106645) | Polar desert sand microbial communities from Dry Valleys, Antarctica - metaG UQ223 (23.06) | ecosystem: Environmental > Terrestrial > Soil > Desert | place: Antarctica: Dry Valley... | reverse complement strand
GCTCGGCCTCGCCGCATCGCAGTCTTCCGTAAAGCGGATAGTTACGATTCTCCCACGCGCAGTTGTGGAAGGTTCACGGTATGTGGCCTTGAGGCAATATCTGCAATCATCTGCCGGGCTAGCTGGGCTGGTGTCTCTCCCTGACAGGCTCTTCTCGCCGGTCTACAGTGGCTCCACTACTCTGGTAGCTCTCGGTGAATATGGTGTACGTGAAAAGAAGCGAGTTGCGTTCCTGCAGATTGCTGGACGGGGAGATCTAATCGGAAGTCGGACCCTAACCTGGCTGACTGATTTCACGGTCGGCATGCAAGGCAACCCGATGAAGCTCGGCTTTCAGGCGGAGGTCAATCAAGCCGATTCCTGGGCTATGGCGCACTACCACCCCGACGCCCGAGCTGCGGAAGACCAAATCCAAGAGCTGGGAGAAACTGCACTCCTCGGGGACATCTGCGAAGTCATTCAGGGTAGAGGTCATTCTCGAGAGGACGCCACAGCAGGACGAGGGATACCAGTCATTCGAGGCAGGAATCTGTCTACGGCTCCGGCGACGAAGGATGGTCTGAGCTGGGTAAAGAAGGACCGAGAGATCCCAGCGCGGGCGCTGGTTAAGCAGGGGGATATCCTCTTGCAGCGGATCGGGAGCAGTCCCCACAGTCTCCTGGTTGGGGCCGAACTGGAGGGAGCACTCGCTTCCGATACGGTCTTCATTCTGCGTCCAAAGGACAGGCGTATCGATCCGGCACTGTTGCATCAGTACCTGCGTTCCATGACAGGTCAGAGAATGCTTTCCAGCCGCATAGCGGTGACACAAACCGCTCCGACCCTCACAGCTCGTGCTTTGCGCCTTCTACCCGTACCTGTCCTGCCGCCATTAATCATTCGCGAACTGAATGAACTGCAGGAAACTGAGCAAGATCTGCGATCTCGAGTAGACGCTTTGGAAGCGATGCGACTCGGCTTGTTCGATGCCGATTCACAAGCGGATTTGAAGCAACGCCTTACCGCCATGCGCCAAACCGCAGCAGTTTATGATGCCAGTGTGCAGCAGGCCGAAACATTAGACTTTCAAGTACGGAATCTCTACCCGTTTCCGATCGCATATCCGTATCGTATGCTGGCTAGCCTCATAGTTCCGCAGGACCTGCTTGCCGCCCAGTTACGGGTGCTCGAAAACGTCCTCGCGTTCCTGACATCAGTGAGTCTTGCCCTATTGCGACCCAGCGACCGATCGACGCTGCGGCCAAGGAATGGCAAGGAAGCGCCGAACGTACTACGTACCTACTGGCAAGGTGGCGCTACCTTAGGTGCCTGGAACGACCTGTACAAACAATGCGCTCGCATGCTGCAGACTTATCAAGGTGACGATCTAGCTATATCACTCGGCGTCCTCGGAGCTGGGAGGAAAAGTCGCTCCTTCCGCGAACAGGTTGACGAGTTGATAGCGATGAGGAACAACGTCGTGCATAGAGCACCACCAAACACGGAGAGCGAGTATCGGACGGCTACACACGACATTGGTAGATTGCTAAGTTCTGTGATAGCAGAGCTTTCTTTCCTCACAGCCTATCCAATACGCCTGGTACGAAGTGTTGACGGCATTCGAGGTTCCACCAGTGTTGCAGTGCAGACGCTAAGCTACGTCGGGGACCATCCAGCTTTACCCCAAGAGCGTCACACACATCACGCTGCTCTAGCGACGAATGATCTATATATTCAGACAGCGGGCAACCAGTGGTGAGATCTATTCCCGTTCATGACCGTCCATGATTGTCGAGATTGCAAAACGCGCGAAACCTACTTTGTGGAGCGGTGGGAGCGGGATGGGAGACACGCCACGCTAAAGAGCTTTGAGCGGGGGCACACAGTGGAAGACAATGAAGTCCTAAAACACCTGGCAACTTGGCCAGACATTGACTAACCCGATGGTCCTCCGGGCCATGCCATCAGGGAAGGTATCAATCAATGAGTGAGTGGGCGTCTGTCCAGCGCCCGATGCTGAAGTACGCACAGCAGATCTGCTGGGAGTACTTGTCGGCGGAGCAGGCGCTCGCGATGCGCGGCGGCGATACGGGGCTGTATCTGCGGCCGGTGCTGGAGGAGCAACTGCTGCGGCTGAATCCGGGCGTGGTGGACATCGGGCGCGCGGAGGACGTGATGCGGCGACTCGGGCTGCTTCAGCCAACGATCCGGGGTAACCGCGATGCGCTGGGCTGGTTGCGCGGTGAGGGCAGCGTGTTCGTGCCCGAGGAGAACCGCGAGCGCAACGTCCGCCTCGTGGATTACGAGAACCCGGAGAAGAACCGATTCCACGTCACGGACGAGTGGCGGCAGAAGGGGGCGGTGTACGCGAACCGCGCGGATGTCGTGTTCCTGATCAACGGCATCCCGGTGGCGACGGCGGAGACGAAGGGCGCGACAAAGGTGAATGGGCTCGCGGAGGGGATCGAGCAGGTGCGCCGGTACCACCGCGAGACGCCGGAGATGTTCACGTCACCGCAACTTTTCGAGGTCACGGAACTGCTGAACTTCTACTACGGGGTGACGTGGGAGACGAGCCGGAAGAACATCGTTAACTGGAAGGAAGAAGAGCCGGGCGATTACGAGGCGAAGATCAAGCACTTCTTCGACCGCGAGCGCTTCCTGAAGGCACTCAAGGACTACATCATCTTTTTGACGCGGGACGATGAACTGAGCAAGGTGATCCTGCGCCAGCACCAGACGCGAGCGGTGGAGCACGTGATCGAGCGCGTGTTGGATCCGCACAAGCGGCGCGGGTTGGTGTGGCACACGCAGGGGAGCGGGAAGACGCTGACGATGATCACGATCGCGTCGCGCCTGCTGCGGGAGTCGGTGGGGGAGAAGCCGCTGGTGCTGATGCTCGTGGATCGCAACGAGCTGGAGCAGCAGCTTTTCCGCAACATCGAGGGGTATGGGATCGGCAACGTGCGGGTGGCAATGGGCAAGATGGACCTGCGGAGCATTCTGGCGGAGGACTTTCGTGGGCTGGTCGTGTCGATGGTGCACAAGTTCGACGACATCGCGGCGGATATCAACGTGCGCGAGCAGGTGATCGTGCTCGTGGATGAGGCGCACCGCACGACGGGCGGAGACCTGGGCAACTACCTGATGGCCGCGCTGCCGAACGCGACGTACATCGGTTTTACGGGAACGCCGATCGACCAGCTGTATCGGGGACAGGGCACGTTCAAGGTGTTCGGCGCGGACGACGAGCGCGGGTACCTCGACAAGTATTCCATCGCGGAGAGCATCGAGGACGGGACGACGGTGCCGCTGAACTACGCGCTCGCGCCGAGCGACCTGCTGCTGGATCGAGAGACGCTGGAGACGCAGTTCCTGACGCTGACCGAGGCGGAGGGGTTGGCCGACGTGGACGAGCTGAACGCGATCCTGGACACGGCGGTAGAACTCAAGGAGGCGATGAAAGCACCCGACCGAGTAGAGAAGATCGCCCGCCACGTGGCGCAGCACTACCGGGAGAACGTGGAGCCGCTGGGGTTCAAGGCGTTCCTGGTGGCGGTGGACCGCGAGGCGTGCGCGCTGTACAAGCGGGCGCTGGATCAATACCTGCCGGAGGAGTATTCCGAGGTGGTGTACTCGTCGGCGCAGAACGACGCGCCGATGCTGCGGCAGTACGCGCTCTCGGTGGAGCAGGAGAAGGCGGTCCGCAAAGCGTTCACGAGGAAGGACACCCACCCCAAGATACTCATCGTGACCGAGAAGCTGCTGACCGGCTTCGACGCGCCGGTGCTGTATTGCATGTACCTGGACAAGCCTATGCGGGACCACGTGCTGCTCCAGGCTATCGCGCGCGTGAACCGGCCCTATGAGGATGCGGATGGACTGGTGAAGCCGTACGGGTTCGTGCTGGACTACGTCGGGATCTTCGAGAGGCTGGAGACCGCGCTGGCGTTCGACTCGGACGTGGTGGGCTCGGTGATCCAGAACATCGACGTGCTCAAGCAGTTGTTCGAGAAGAAGATGCGGGAGGAGGCATCGGCGAACCTGCCGTTCACGCAGGGCTGGGACGACAAGAGCAAGGAGCGAGCGATCCTGCACTTCGAGGAGAAGCAGGACCGGGAGCGGTACTACCGCTTCTTCAAGGAGATCCAGGCGCTGTACGAGATCCTCTCGCCCGATGCGTTCTTGCGTCCGTACATCGACGACTACCAGGCGCTGACCGCACTGTATGAGCTGCTGCTGCGCGCGTTCCGGGATACGGTGTATGTCGACCGGGAGCTGACGAACAAGACGCGGGAGTTGTTGCGGTCGCGCATGTCGAGCAGCGAGCTGGAGTTGCCGGGAAAGGTATACGAGCTGGACGCGCGGGCGCTGGCGGCGCTGAAGCAGGGGGCATGGTCGGACCCGACGAAGGTGCTGAACCTGAACAAGGTGCTGCAGGCAACGGTGGATCGGGAGGGTGCGCGGGCGCCATTCCTGGTTGGCATTGGCGAGCGGGCGGAGATACTGCGCGAGCTGTACGAGGACCGGCGCATCTCGACAGAACAGGCGCTGGAGAAATTTGAGCAGCTTGCACAGGAGTATGTTGAGGGCGACGAGCGGCGGCAAGAGCTGGGGCTCGATCCGAACCAGTTTGGCATCTACAGCGTGCTCGCGTCGCTTGCAAGCGACCTCGATCCGCAGCAAGCTAAGGCGATAGACGAACGGTTTGAGCGCTTCCCCGAACACACGTGGGATCAGGGACAGAAGAGCGCGCTGCGCGCCGAGCTGTTCAAGGTGCTGCGGCCGATGGTCGGGCGGGAGAAGATGATCGAGGCGACGAATACATTGCTGAAGTTGCAGAGGATATGATCGCAGTACGAGCGGAACCAATAGAGGCCCCATCGAGACCGAGATGGCAGGATGCAGACGATCTGCGTTGGGCTGCGCGCCACTGGGCGGCGAGCATGGGGGTGAAGGTGCCGCAGGTCCAGTTGCGGCACATGACGACGAAGTGGGCGTCGATGTCCCGATCGGGACGCCTGACGCTCAACACGGAGTTATTGGACCTTCCACGGGATCTGGGGGAGTACGTGATCGTTCACGAGCTGGTGCACCTTCTGGTACCGAACCACGGCAGGGTCTTCAAGAGCTTCCTGCACGCGTACATGCCGGAGTGGGAAGAACGCGAGCGGGAACTGCAAGGCCACGCCGGGTAGAGTCCACGTTTCCCTCGCGTACTGACCGCAGGTGTGGGCCTGTTTCTCGGGATGGCGTGGGGGCGGGGTATGAACGCGGGGCTGGTACAATGCGGGCACGACGAGGAGCAGCAATTGAGGGCGGAGGGAGCGATGGCGACAGCGCAAGTCGTGCGGGAACAGCGGATCGTCCTAAGCCATGTATGTTGGGAGACGTACGAGCGCCTGCTGGCCGATCACGAGAACAGCAGCGCGCCGCGCTTTACGTACGACCGGGGGGCACTGGAGATTATGAGTCCTCTTCCCAGGCACGAGCGATTCAATCGTCTCATCGAGTTGTTGCTGGCCACATCCGCCGAGGAGCTGGGGGTCGAGATGTACAGTCTCGGTTCGACCACCTTCCGGCGGGTGGACCTGGATCGCGGTTTCGAGGCCGATAGCTGCTACTACGTCCAGAACGAGGCAGTCATTCGCGGCAAGGATCTCATCGACACGCGGACGGACCCACCGCCCGACCTGGTGGTGGAGATCGAGATTACGCACCCGTCGATTCCCAAGCTGCCGATCTACGCCCAGTTCGGCGTCCCGGAGGTCTGGCGCTACGACGGCGAGAGGCTGGTGATCCTGGTGCTCGAAGGGTCCGAATACGTCCAGAGCACAAACAGTCGCGCGATCCCGGCCATAGCGGCTCAGGCTGTTTCCGAGTTGCTCGCGGACAGCACTGGGTTGGGGAACAGCGCCTGGCTCCGGCGGGTGCGCACGTGGGCGCGCGAGCTCGGCGGGGCGTACGACACCAGCACGTAGTCGTTATCCCGAGGTTCGCGCGCCGGGGGCACGTTGCACTTTGGCCGCTGTGCCAGTAGACGGCGTTCAGCACGAGGGTGAGCAGATGGACCGGTACGCGCGACAGATGGTCTTCCCACCCGTGGGAGAGGGGGGGCAGCGGCGACTGCTCGGCGCCACGGCGCTCATAGTCGGTTGTGGCGCGCTCGGCTCGGGGAGTGCGGAGTTGCTGGCGCGCGCCGGGGTCGGGACGCTCCGGCTCGTGGACCGCGATTATCTGGAGTTGCACAACCTTCAGCGGCAGTCCCTCTACGACGAGCGCCTGCTCGCCGAAGCGCTGCCCAAAGCGGTCGCCGCCGCCCCACGGATCGGGGAGATCAACTCCAACATAGTCGCCGAGGCCCATCCCATCGACCTGACGGGGGATAACGCGCTTGAGTTTTTCGATGGCGTGGACATCGTGCTCGACGGCACGGACAACTGGGAGACTCGCTACCTGCTCAACGACGCCGCAGAGCGGACGGGAACGCCCTGGGTGTACGGCGGCGTTCTCGGCGCGACGGGGATGAGCATGGCGATCGTGCCGGGGAGAACTCCGTGCCTGCGCTGCATCTTCCCCGACCTACCCCCGCCGGGCGGCGAGACGTGTGAGACGGCGGGTGTGCTCGGTCCGGCGGTGTGGATGGTCGCCTCGGTTCAGGCGATGAGCGCGCTGCGCATCCTGCTCGGCGACCCGCCCGAGGCGCGGCTCACCACGGTGGACGCCTGGAACGCCGGGATGGAGAGCCTGGCCCTCGGCGGTCCCGTCGCTGGCTGCCCAGCCTGCGACCTGCGGACGGGCGAGTTCCTGAACGGCTCGCATGGTACGGGCGTTCGCCTGTGCGGCAGGAGCAGCGTGCAGGTGTCCGCGCGCCCCGGCACGCGGCTGGACCTCGGCGCGGTGGCGGCCCGGCTCGGGTCCGTCGGCGCCGTTCGCCACAACGAGCATCTGTTGAAGCTCGACGTGGACGGTTACGGACTCACGCTCTTCGCGGACGGCCGAGCGATCGTGAGCGGCACAGAGGAGGATGCCGTCGCCCGCTCGTTGTATGCGCGGTATATCGGATACTGAGGGGGCTCGACCGTGGCTAAGGAGTTCGTCTCCGCGCTCGATGCGCCAGACAGCGACCCGCACCCATGCTGGTGGTTCCTGTTCCGCGACGGACACTTGCTCGTGACGACAGCAGACGAGAGGCCCGCCGTACCCCGCGCGGTCACGCCGTCGGAGCTGGGGCTCGCCGCCGACGCGGCACACTACCTCGGCGCGCTTGATGGCCTCGGGTGCTACGCGGCGGATCTGGATGCGGAGGGTCCGCTTCCGGAGGGAGTAGAACTGCAACCCCTGCGGGCGCTGTATGGGCTGCTCGATGAGGACCTGTTTGGGGTCGCCGGGCGGGCCGTGCAGATCGCGGCGTGGGACCGCACGCATCGCTACTGTGGTCGGTGTGGGGGTGGGACGGCGCCGATGCCGGGTGAGCGGGCGAAGCGCTGCCCCGCGTGCGGCCTGATCGTCTATCCTCGGCTCTCGCCAGCCGTGATCGTGCTGGTCACGCGCGGCGACGAGGTGCTTCTGGCGCGCAGCCCACACTTTTCGGATCAGATGTACAGCGTGCTCGCCGGCTTCGTGGAGCCGGGAGAGTCACTGGAGGAGGCGGTGGCGCGCGAAATCCGGGAGGAGACCAGCATCGCGGTGACGGAGATCGCGTACTTCGGCAGCCAGCCGTGGCCCTACCCAAACTCCCTGATGATCGGCTTTACCGCCGCGTATGCTGGTGGGAAGTTGACGATAGACGAGCGGGAGATCGAAGACGCCGGCTGGTACCGTCGGGACGCCCTTCCCCACCTGCCCGGCAGGCCAAGCATCGCCCGCCACTTGATCGACTCGTGGATCGAACAGGAAACACCGGATCGCGCGCGGTGACGGAACCTGCACCACCGTGTACCATTGGGGAGAGAGCACAACGATCCAGGGGCGATGGCCGGTGGCCGGTTGGCCAGAAATGGGATGCAGATGATCCAGGCGCGTGACCTCGTCAAGGCATACGGCGCGCGCGAGGCGGTGCGAGGGATGAGCTTCGACGTCGCGTCCGGCGCGCTGTACGGCTTTCTGGGGCCGAACGGCGCGGGCAAGACTACGACGATCAAGATGCTCGCCGGGCTGCTGAAGCCCACCTCCGGCACGGTACATATCGCGGGGGTGGACGTGGCGCAGCACCCACTGGAAGCGAAGCGCCGGATCGGACTGGTGCCGGACGAGCCGGTCCTGTTCGAGAAGCTGACCGCGATCGAGTACCTCGCGTTCATCGCGGACGTGTATGGCGTGCCGAGGGAGGTTGCGCGCCCGCGCGCCGCCGAACTGCTGGAGATGTTCGAGCTATCGGGCGTGGCGAAGGAGCTGATCGGCGGCTACTCGCACGGCATGCGCCAGAAGTGCGCCCTTGCGGGCGCGCTGCTGCACGAGCCAGACGTCCTCTTTCTCGACGAGCCAACGGTCGGCCTTGACCCCGCAAGCGCCCGGCTCATCAAGGACCTGCTGCGCTCCATCGTCGCCCGCGGCGGCACGGTATTCATGGCGACGCATATCCTGGAAATTGCCCAGGCGCTCTGCACGGAGATCGGCATCGTGCAGCAGGGGCGGATCATCGCATCGGGCACCATAGCGGAGCTGCGCGAGCAGGCCAGCGCCGGCGCGGACCAGAGCCTGGAGGACATCTTTCTGCGGCTGACTGGCTCGACGGAGGAGCGCTCCGTCGCGGAGTACCTGCGGTGATTTGGTGAGCGCCTGGTCCCTGCTGCGAGCCCTTCGTCTCCGCACCCTGGCGCGCACACTCACCGCCGTGCGCGGCCCGCAACGGTTACAGCGACTCTCACTCGCCCTGGTCGGGCTGGTGGTGTTCGGCGGCGTACTTGCCATCACCACGGCGACGTTTGGCGCGCTACGGGAAGTCCCGGATGGACCAGCGATAGCCGAGGCCGCGATTGCGGGCAGCCTCACGGTGGCGGTCTTTGTCGAGCTGTTCTTCGGGCTGACTACAGCCGTGTACACGTTGTATCTCTCGCACGATCTGCCGTTGCTGGCGACAATGCCGATCCGGGAGCGGACGGTGTTTGCGTACAAATACTGGGAAACGCTCGCCGCGAACGCCACACTGTACGGCGTGTTGTGGGCGCCGTTCCTGCTCGGGTACGGGTTCGCGACCCGCGCGGGCGCCGCATACTACCCGCTGCTGGCGCTCACGTCGGTACTTGTGCTGATGATCCCGACCGGCCTCTCCATCCTGCTGATCATGCCCGTGATGCAGCTCGTGCCCGCAGGCCGGGCAAAGGAGATCATCGCCGTCCTGTGGACGCTGATAGGGATCGGGGTATGGGCAACCTTCCAGATGCTGACGCGGCCGGGCAGGGAAAGCATGCTCAACGGGCAGTACCGCGCCGTGCTGGACGCGCCGATCTTCCGCGTGCCACCTGGGCGCTGGGGGGCGGATGCGCTGATGGGGGCGTCGGTGGGCGAGTGGGGCAGGATGCTCGGCGGCTTGCTGCCGCTCGGGGCGCTCGCGCTCGCCATGTTCGGGATTGCGCTGGCTATCGTGCCGTGGGCGTACACGGCTGGGTGGGTGCGGGCCGGAGAATCGGGACGCCGGGTGCGCGGCGCGGGCTGGACGGGACTGTTGTTCGGACGGCTCCCTGCGGACCTGCGCGCGGTGGTGACCAAAGACCTCACGGCATTTCCGCGCGATCTGCGCCAACTCGCCGGCATGGCAGCCGTCGCCGCGGTCGGCATCGTCATCACGGTCGTGAACGGACCGCCTGAGGAGACGCCCGGTGGACCGGCGCTCTCCTATCTCGTGCCGTACCTGACGGTCGGCGGCATCGGCGGTCTTGGCGCCTCGCAGGCGGCGAACCTCGCGATTGGCGGGGAGGGCCGGGCGTACTGGCTGCTCGCCGCCGCGCCGATTCGCACGTGGCGGCTCCTGCTGGCGAAGTGGATCGTCGCGTTCTTTCTCGGCATCTGCGCGGTGACGCTCGCGCTGCTCGTTATCTCCCTGCGCGGCTTCTCTGTCACGGGGCTGCTCGTCGGTCTTGGAGCAGGCGCGCTGACGACGGCGCTCATCGCCACGTACGCGATCGGCATCTCCGCCAGCTTCCCGCGTTTCGACTGGGACAACCCGCGCTACGCGGTCTCGACCCTGGGCGGGCTGATCCTCGGCGTGTGCATTTTCTGGATGGCCAGTGCGGGCGGCGCGGCGGCGGGGCTGGTCTATCTGCTGGTCGCCTCGGTGCCGCTCGGGGCGGCGCTGCTGGCTGGGATCCTCGCGTGGCTGCTCGCCGCCGCCATCCCGGCGGCGCTGCTGCTCGCGCTCGGGCACCGGCGTCTCTCCCGTATGGACTGGGATCTGTGAGCGGGGATGACCAGTGCGGAGGACCTGTTGGAGGCATTGCTTATGTTGATGATGTTACAATCCTTGCTCGCGACACGAAACACCCCTTGACACTCCGAGCAACTTCAAGTAACCTTCGGCGGTCAATCTGAAACAGGAAGCGTGCGCGATGGATCAAGCACCATGAGGCAGATGATCGCGCTACCGATGCACTGCGATGTCCGTCCTCGGCACGTACCGCCACTCGGCGACTGCCGCACCGCGACTACGCCGCAGCTGGTCTTGCCGTCGCCGTGCCGCAGGTGGACGTCGGCTGTCCCGGTCCCGCGAGGATGCTGGCGCCGGGCTTCGATCACGACGACGGCACCACCGCGGGCACGTCCTCGAACGTCGCCGTGCCCAGCGTCTACCGGGCGTTCGTGTTCGTGGCGTCGAGGGCTGCGGCTACTCGGCCGGACAACGGGCGGATCACCCGCTTGTAAGCAGCAAGGAGACTTTACGATGCATGACCAAAGGAACGCACGGCGACTGGCCGTGGTGGTGCTGATCGCCCTGCTCGCGCTCTGCCCGCAGGCGAGCCCAGCGGGGGCGCAGGAGGAGGACTCGGTGCGCCTCACCTTCGAGCTCTACCTGTCCGGGGACGTGCCGGAGGGCGAGGAGTTCCGGCTGGCGCAGTTTGAGCCCCGCCGCCAGGGAGGTGGCACCGAGGCACCTCCCCTGTACCTGTGTGGTGGACCGAGGGCAGAACTCGAGGGGCCCTCTGCCCCCCCCATAGCGTGCGT
>Ga0136611_10003385_pt1 | contig 11141 bp, 10 predicted proteins | sample AntDrymUQ2232306_2_FD_106645 | JGI IMG/M metagenome (GOLD analysis project Ga0136611, IMG submission 106645) | Polar desert sand microbial communities from Dry Valleys, Antarctica - metaG UQ223 (23.06) | ecosystem: Environmental > Terrestrial > Soil > Desert | place: Antarctica: Dry Valley... | reverse complement strand
GGTGCAGTTCTGTGGGCTGGATATCTAAGATACGTTTGTTTCCGTCTGTGGCTACACCGCCAGCTACTTCCACAAGAAAAGCAAAGGGATTGCACTCATACAGCAGCCTCAATTTTCCGCCCACCCTGTCATCAGTTGACGGGTACATAAATATCCCCCCTTTAATAAGATTGCGATGAAGATCGGCCACCATGCTGCCGGTATACCGTTGGGTGTAAGGCCCACCGTTGTCTTCGTTTTTTCTTTGGCAATGATGAATATAGTCCTGCACACCTTTATCATAACGAAAAAAGCTTCCATGATTAACCGAATAAATTTTACCATTACCAGGGCAAGTAATATTTGGATGGCTCAGACAATACTCGCCGATAGATTGGTCAAGCGTAAACCCGTTTACTCCCCTCCTTGTACCATAAACAAACATGGTTGAGGATCCATAAACAATATATCCTGCAGCCACCTGGCGCGTTCCGGGCTGTAAAAAATCTTCTTCCGTTACAATGCTCCCTTGCGGCGTAAGCCTTTTATAAACTCCGAATATGGTGCCTATAGATATATTTACATCAATATTACTGCTTCCATCAAGTGGATCGAACATACAAACGTATTTCGACTGCCTGCTCATTTCATCGTCAAAGGCAATAAAACTATCAAGTTCCTCGCTTGCAATGCCTGCACAGCTAATGCCATGCCGCAGTACACCCATTAATTGTTGATTGGCAAACAGGTCAAGCTTCTTCACATCTTCTCCCTGCACATTTGTTGCCCCGGCATCTCCGAGGATGTCTACGAGCCCTGCTTTATTAACTTCTACATTGATGCGTTTTGAAGCAAGCCCGATATCCCTTAGTAATGTGCTCAATTCGCCTGTGGCATTAGGTATGGCCCGAAACTGCCGTATCGTAAATTCGTCGAGCGTGAGCACTTGGCGGTTAACAGGCATCATAATTATAGCACTTAAAAAAAGCAAATGTAAGAGATAAAAAAAAGAACGCATCCTGAGCCCTGGAACCCCGCAAGCAGGCACTTCGGGACTACGCTATTCATAAATTTTTTCAGATACCTATTCGCTCCTTCTTATTTTTATTTTATAAATAAGTGTAATGAAGGTTTTCAAGTTTGGAGGTGCGTCTATTAGTACCGCGGAAAGAATAAGGAATGTGGGCTCAATCATTTTATCTTTTAGTAATGGACCGGTTTTAGTAGTAGTTTCTGCGCTCGGCAAAACTACCAATGCATTGGAAGAAGTGGTGACCGCTTTTTACAACAATGACAGCACCAAAGCCTTCCAAGTTTTTGCTACCATAAAAATGGACCACACGCTTTTGATGAAAGAGTTGTGTGAAGAGCCGGCCGGGGGCCTGGAAGATTTGTTTACAGAAGTAGAATGGCTGTTGCACGACAAGCCCGTAAGGAGTTTTGATTACTACTACGACCAGGTGGTATGTGTTGGAGAACTCTTATCATCCTGCATCCTAAGCAAGTACTTAAATAGTGCAGGCATAGAAAACGAATGGATCGATGTCCGGGATATTATTCGCACAGATAATAATTTCAGGGATGCTAAAATAGACTGGACCTTTACTAAGGAGCGGGTAAGCAGGGAGCTACCCCGGGTTTTTTCGGAAAAGAAAGTCATCATCACACAAGGTTTTATAGGTGCTACCGATGAAAATGAAAGCACTACGCTCGGGCGTGAAGGAAGTGATTATACAGCTGCCGTTTTTTCTAACATGCTGAATGCCGAAAGTCAAACCATCTGGAAAGATGTGCAGGGAGTTATGAATGCAGATCCAAAACTCTACCCTGCAGCCCAGTGGATCAAAGAATTAAATTACAGGGAAGTCATTGAAATGGCATACTACGGCGCGCAGGTAATACATCCCAAAACAATAAAGCCTTTACAAAACAAAAACATCCCGCTCTTTGTAAAATCCTTTACTGATCCCAAAGCCGAAGGCACGATTATTCATGACAAAAACCCTGGCATCCTTCCCCCGATTATTGTATACAAGCAAAACCAGGCACTGGTGCAAATCAGCTCCAACGATTTTTCATTTACTGATGAAGGACTATCGGTAGAAGTGCAAAAATTATTCGATTCTTTGAAATTCAGGCAAAACCTTACCCAGATTACCGCCATAAGTGTTTTATGTGTTGTGGATAATCATTTTGAAAAGCTGGAACGTTTTGCACTGGCAGCTTCGCAGGCTTTTGACGTAGCTGTTACTAAGGACCTGGTGCTGCTAACCATCAGGCATTACACGGTTGATATATTGCACCATTTATTAAAAGACAACACTGTTTTGCTGCGGCAACAAACTCCCGAACTGATTCAAGTTGTTGTGAAAAACTAGGAAAATAAGGCCTGAAAAAATTTACTGTTAAATACGAGATCGCTTTTCTGATTGGGGGAATAAATTATTAGGAAAGGCTGACATAAAAAAAAGCGCAACTGTTGGTGCGCCTTTTTACATTCTTAATTGTTTTCTATTCAATAAGAAAGTTTTGTTTCATTTTTTTTGCCACTGGCTGATCCTTTAAAATAGCAGGTTTCCATAAAGGCATTTTTTCTAAAACAGTAATCAGCTCATCATCAAATTCTTCATTCACCCCTTTTATCATTTTAAAGTTGGTGGGCGTGCCATCCGTATCAACTATAAATTCTATTTGAACATAAGCTTTCTTTCTGCCGTCGGGTAAAGTACCAGCCAAAGCATTACCCATTTTTTCGAGGTAGCTCAAAAAATTCTGGCCTCCACCCGGGAACTCAGGCCATTGATTGACTACATCTACCAGGTTGGTGATGTTCCGGTACCTGTGTTGAACGGGCGCCTTTTTTATTTTTGGCGGAGGAGCTACTTTTTTTGAAAGGCCATCGAAAACATAATGTCCATTGCCATTGGTCATTACAACCGGCAGTTGCCGCGTTATTTCAAAATGATCGTACACGGTTTCCAGCGTCTCAGCAAATGCTTTTAAGGAGGCATCCGACTTAGTAAGCCCGGCAAGAAAAGCAACGCTTTTTTTATTTGAGTAGCGAATGGGGTATATATGAACAGGAATGAACTCCTGGCCCTTATCTTTTGCATGGGCGGCCAGTATATATAATTCCTCAATCTGGTCATTCATAACGGGAATGCAGCCTACAGTAACACAGCTTCCATGAATATAGATATCACCGCCCGGACGTGCGGAATCACTCAACAGGCGATCCGAAGCATTTGGATAATTTAAACCAAGCGAAAGATGATAGTTGCTTTTCGGATTAAACTCATTAATGTAATAAAAGCCTTCAGGAACCTGGTAATCTCCTTCGAGGCGCTTTGGTCCGAGCGAGCCGGCGAGGGCGCAAACCTTGTATGTCTTAAATAATTTAAAAGCTTCTTTACGTTCGTTCTTTACCCAAACTTCAAGCTGGCTATCGTATTTAAAAGACCGAATATAAATATTACTGGCAGGCCATTTAAGGCCTTTTGCTGCAAACTGCCTGCGCAGCGTATCTTCTTTATGCAGCATTGCCTCACTGGGGCGCGGAAGTGATTTTTGAAAGTCAATAAAGCTATCTGCGGAATTTTGTCCAAAAACACCTGTCGCTATTAAAATCAGAGTACAGGTTACAATCCATTTCTTCATAGTATCGAGCTGATGCGAAGCAAGATCGCGAATCAAATGCAAATTAATTCCAAAACTCTATAAATTTCCTCTCGCTTCCTGTTCTCTTTCAATGGCTTCGAATAAAGCTTTAAAATTGCCTTTGCCAAAACTTTTAGCTCCCTTACGTTGAATAATTTCAAAAAAAAGCGTTGGCCTGTCCTGGACCGGCTTGCTGAAAAGTTGTAGCAGGTACCCTTCGTTATCCCTGTCTACCAAAATTCCCAGTTCCTTTAACGGGCGGAGGTCTTCATCAATTTTACCTACCCTGTCCGGCAGATCATCATAATAAGATGTTGGCACTTCTAAAAATTCCACACCTCTTTTCTTTAATTCAGTAACGGTGCGTACAATATCTGCTGTGGCAAGGGCTACATGCTGCACACCTTCACCATTGTAAAATTCGAGGTACTCTTCCACCTGCGATTTCTTTTTTCCTTCAGCGGGCTCGTTGATCGGGAATTTTACGAAGCCGTTTCCATTGCTCATCACCTTACTCATAAGGGCAGAGTATTCAGTGGAGATGTCACTATCGTCAAACGTAAGAATATTCCGAAAGCCCATCACTTCTTCGTAGAAGTTTACCCACTGGTTCATTCCATTCCAGCCCACATTACCCACGCAATGATCAACATACAAAAGGCCTGTTGGCGCTGGTTCAAAATGCTCCTTCTGCCAGGCACGAAAGCCCGGCATAAATGGACCATTGTATTTGTTGCGCTCAATGAAAACGTGCACCGTATCACCATAAGTGTGTATTCCGCTTAATACCACTTCCCCGTAATCATCCTTAAGCGTTTGCGGGCTTAAATAGCTTTTAGCACCCCGTTTGGTTGTTTGTAGCCAGGCATCGGCTGCATCATCAACACGCAGGGCCAGCACTTTTACACCGTCACCATGCTTATACACATGGTCAGCAATTTCATGCCCCGGCCGAAGCGAAGTAGTTAACACAAAGGTTAGCTTGTTCTGACGGACAACATAGCATGCCCTATCTTTTAAACCCGTTTCAGGGCCGGCGTAAGCCAGGGCGCTGAAGCCAAAAGCATTTATATAAAAATGGGCGGCCTGCTTTGCATTACCTACATAAAATTCAACATAATCGGTGCCTTGCAAAGGCAAAAAATCCGTATCCGCGGGCTGCTTATTTTTCTGGGTTGGTAATGACATAACAATATTTTTTTATTAATAACGAGCTTATAAAAATTCTATGAAGCTCCGGTTGCGTCGCACACTTGTACGTTCCGGGTGCTAAGCAGCAAATAAGGTTCCTGCTAATTTAGTTTGCAAAATCGAAAGGGCTTTACGCGTTGTCGGTGTTACGTGTTCTATCAACTCACAGAGAGGTGTCTCGGGTCAAGTCCTGTATCATAAAGTGTAAAACTTCATCTTTTAGTTGTTTTACCTGTTCGTTATTTTGTTCACTCTACAAACTTCAGCGAAAAATTAGGTTCAGCAGATAACGTAAAAGAGCATACGAGTCTATATCTCGTTCCCGAGTAGTGGTTTTTTTATGTACTCGGTTGGTATGGCCAACAAAGGTTCTTCAGCTTGAATATCTTGCTGTTTACGGCCAATGGCACGAACATAACCTAAATAGCGGCCACTATCCGCTTGTACGGCTTCTATCTCCAGCCTGTTATCAGGAGCAATTGCCTTATGCTACTTGAGCCACAAGAGCCATCCATCCGGAAGCGTGTCCGCAACTTCTATCTCCAGAATCCCGGTCCGTTCCCAGTGCTGTTGCCACCAGGCAGCCGAGTGCAGGCACCACAAATCCGGTGTCCACCATTGTTGAAGATGCTCAGGAAATTTACTTCCAAACTCCTGCATAAGTCCGGCACCGGAAATGCCTAACTGCCCACCGGGCTTTAGGAAACGTGCTAAAGAATTCAGGTAAAGATCGTCCGTGCCATAGTAAAAAAATGAGTCAATACTAATGATGGCATCGAAAAACTCTGCGGCAAAGGGAAGAGAGCGGGCATCTGCGTGAATAGGGAAAACACCATTCTCCACACCCGCATCCCGGATACGCTGATAATTTTCCGACACGGAAAATAATAAATCGACAGCCCAAACCTGCACACCAAACTCCCTGTGCAAAAAAATGGAGGACATGGCCCGCCCGCAGCCCAAATCCAGCACGCGCATATTGGGTTGCAGGTTCAAGCCTTCGGCAAGCCATTCGATGAGCCATAACGGATTAGCTCCACCGCTAACACTTGCCCTTATCCACTCAGGATGATACTTTGATGAAAGGGGAAATTGGTTTGAAGCAAAAGTGTTATTCATCGTAAATGGACTTAATCAGTCTTATAAAAAATAGCATTGAACAAAGATCATGAACACTGTCGTTTGCAGAGAAAACAAATTAGTGATTGTTAATTGATATTCTGAAACTATGTAAAACAAATTAGAATGGTATTGCGCTAACAAGTGCCAGCAATAACCAAGACCCGGTGCATTTGACGTCACCTATTTTTTTGAGGATACCCGGTGCGCATCACTTCGAACATACCAATCATCAAGACGAATATTATGTACACCGAAGGCTCGCCCGGAAGGAATTTACTTCTCAATTCTGCCCAATCTTAGATGTATTCTGAAAGTAAAGGGCTTCGGGTTTTCATTACGCCAGGCTTTATCCAGGGCTTCCCTTATAACGGGTATAGGAGAATGTCCGTTTGCTTTTATATAGTGCCGTGTAGCCGACCAGCTACTAAAATACCCTGCCAGTTCATCTTTTGTAAATTCTTTGCTGATGGTAAAATCCTTCGATGGTAACCTTTCGAAATCAAAAAGAACATTCTTATAAAATTCATCTATATGTTTTCTTTCGGGGTCCCAATAAGGCCCCGTGATATGGGTATAAAAATGTTGCACTGCTTCATTAATCTGCCCCTCCGATGATTGGGGCAGATGATACATCCACACTGCTATTACACAACCTTTTTTGCCAACCCTGCAGGCCTCCTTATGAAAGGCTTGCCAGGTATCGGCAGCAAATGGCGTTTCCTCAGCAGCACAATGAACATATTCGAGGTGCTCTTCCTGCACGGCCTGTTCTAATTGAAGTTTGCTAATATCTGACCCAATCACTTTCTTAAAATGGCCGGTCAGTGGTATTGCTGCCTGGCCATTACCTGTAGCAACATCCCAGGCCTTGCCTTTTTCGGACACAAAGGAAAGAATATAATCGAATAACTCTTGTGGATAAACAGGGCGGTAAAGAGCGTATTCGCCAGCTTGATCTGAAAAAAGATCTTTTGCCATTAAGATCGGTTAAAGCTTTTCAATGCCCTGATAGTGGCTTTTGGGTCCTGAGACTTAAATACAGTGTTGCCGGCCACTAGTATATCCACACCCGCATCAACCAGTGCTTTCGCATTATCAAGAGTAACACCCCCGTCTACCTCTATCAGCACATTCAAATTATTTTTATCGATAAGGGTTCTTAAAGCTTCTATCTTTTTTAACGAATGTTGAATAAACGTTTGGGCACCGAATCCCGGGTTAACACTCATGATCAGCACAAGGTCAATATCACCTAGTATATCCTCGAGCGAGTTTATTGGTGAGTGCGGATTGATGGCCACGCCAGCCTTCATGCCCAATGATTTTATTTGCTGTATGTTCCTATGCAGGTGCTTGCAAGCTTCTATATGAACAGTTAGCACATCAGCGCCGGCTTTGTGAAAAGCCTCGGTGTATCGTTCCGGCTCCATGATCATCAGGTGCACATCACAAACCTTGTTTGTCTTTTTTGCTACTTGTTCAATCACAGGCAGGCCAAAACTAATGTTTGGGACGAAGAGCCCGTCCATCACATCAAGATGTAACCAGTCTGCTTCGCTTTCATTGATCATAACACACTCATCTTCCAAACGGAGAAAGTTAGCAGCCAGCAATGAAGGAGCGACAAGAACCATCTGTAAAATTTACAGCAAGATAAACAGGAATAGGGATAGTGGATAGATAGTAGAAGGTGATCATAAAAGCATGGAACAGAAAAAAGTGCAAATTCGATAAACAAATCACGGCTCCTTCATTTTCGCTTCGGCTTCCCGTGCCTTATCCAGCGATTTATCCAGCCCATAAGCCCGTTGGTAATTCAGCTTTGCTTCCTCTTTTTTGCCTAAGGCCTCTTCTGCTTTGCCAGCCCAATAGTAGGCCTCTGCGAATCTGGGGGATACCGTAGTAGCCATGTTGAATGTTTGAAGAGCAGCCTCATATTTTTTTCCTTTATAAAGTAAATTTCCCTTATCCATATAGGCATCAAGAAAATTATAATCGTGCTGGATAGCTTTATCAAAAAATAGAAGAGCGTCTTTGTTACTACCCGTATTGGCGTAATACACCCCTTTGAAATAATAAGGCTCGGGATGAATTCCTTGTACATCAGCTTTTATAAGTGAATCGCTTAACGAAAGCGCTTTTTTATTGCTCCCTTCTGCATATGCAAAAGCAAGTGTATGAGCCAGCTCTGCATCAAAGGGAGCATAGCTATAAGCTAATTCTAAAGTGGTCAGGGCTTCTGCCCCTTTATTTTGTGCTGTTAGTAATTCCGATTTTAGCCCTAATGCATCCAATTGGTTGGGATGCTTTATAATGATAGCATTGCAGACCTGAATTGCTTTGTCAGGTTCACCTCTTTGCTGGTACGCTCTTGCGAGGCCTATTTTTAAGGCAATACTTTGAGGAAGTTGTTGTGTCGCTTCCTGGATAAAACTTATAGCCTCATCCCCCTTTTTCTTCCGCAATACGGCTGTTAAGCCTAAAGCATATTGTTCGTCTTTCTTTAATTGCCATGCTCTTTTCATGTCTGCCTCGGCCAACACAAGCTGCTCGTTTTGCAAGAGTACTATACCACGTTTATAATAGAGTTCAGCAGGGGATTGTTCAGAGGCTATACTGTCAGTTAAAGACTTGTACGGCGCCTGTTGTAACAAGCTATCTTCACTATTCGTTCCTTTGCTGTTACAACCGGCAACGATATTAAAGAACAAGAAAAAAACAAGGTATTTCATAAAGATCAAAGCTAAAGAACTCCATTGCATTTTATAAGAGCAATAAAATTTGATGGTACCCCATGGCTGTTGTAGTTTTGGCACCCAACAGAAATTAACAACATGGAGAGCATCTACAACCCTTTATTATTAGTACATAGCATTGGCAGGTGGATACTTCTTCTTCTTTTGCTGGTGGCTATTTTTAAAAGCCTGGCTGCAGGTAACCAGCCTTTTACATCTGGTGATCAAAAAATTGGATTGTTTCTTATTATTGTTGCCGACCTCATGTTACTGGTTGGGCTTTATTTATGGTTTACAGGGCCGAGGGGTTACAACCTGATTGAAGAAAATGGTATGCCTGGTGTCATGAAAAACAACACCTTCCGTTTTTTTGCAGTGGAGCACCAGGTAGGAATGCTTCTTTCCATCATCCTCATTCATATTGGCAAAGCGCAGGGTAAGAGAAATCTTACTGATAAATCAAAGCACCGCCGAACCTTAATTTTTTACTTTCTAGCGTTGCTTATCATTCTGGCTTCTATTCCATGGCCTTTCCGGGAAATAGGGGAAGGAAGAGGGTGGATATAGCGACAAAAAAAGCCGTATGAAATTTCGGCTTTTTTATCGTACGCCCAACTCTATCACTTCGCAATCCTTCATGGTAGCGCCATCGATAGTTAAGCGAATCAGCGTCCGCATTTTATGCCAACCCTGCTTACCCGCAGCACCCGGGTTAATGTGCAGGCAACTAATCTCCTCGTCATAAATAACCTTTAAAATATGGGAGTGGCCGCAAATGAAAAGCCCCGCTTTATGTGCCAGGATTTGTGCTTTGATCCCCGGCCAATAACGTTTTGGGTAGCCGCCGATATGGGTCATGAAAACAGAAACACCTTCACATTGCCAGCTTAAATTTTGCGGATAAACGCTTCTCACATCATAACCGTCTATGTTCCCATAAACTCCTTTCAAGGGCTTAAAAGCTCCTAATTTTTCTGCAATGTCCACTCCACCAAAGTCACCCGCATGCCATATCTCGTGGCATGAATCGAAATGTTTGAAGACTCCTTCATCAAGATAGCCATGCGTATCTGATATAATACCAATTCTTGTCATCGCGGTTTTTTCAAATTGCTATGCTTTCGTACTTACCTTACTTGTCAGATAAACTTCGGTAAATTTATACCACGATTGCAGATGCCTGGAAAAACAAAGTTTTGCCTGAAAAGCGACGTATAAGATGCTTAAATTTTAGCATCTATCCGATTCAACATCTTAAATTGACCATATGTCATACTATCACCAACTTGGATCTGTACCTCCAAAGCGCCACACCCAGTTTCGAAAACCCGACGGAAGTTTGTATGCAGAACAACTGTTCTCAACCGAAGGCTTCTCAAATGATTATTCCTTACTCTATCATGCACACCCTCCTACCCAGATTATTAAAACCGGGAAAACAGCAGACGTGGCGCCGCGGGTTGCCACAGAGAAAATGTTGAAGCACCGCAGCTTTGAGGGGTTTAATATAAAGCCTGCTAAAGACTTTCTAGAGAGCAGGATCCCGATATTGATCAACAACGATGTGCATATTACGCTGGCTGCCCCACAGGAAAGCATAAAGGATTATTTTTATAAGAATGCAGATGCTGATGAACTCATTTTTGTGCATGAAGGAACCGGCGTGCTAAGAACCATGTATGGCCAGCTTCCTTTCCGTTATGGCGACTACCTATCGATACCGAGAGGCACTATTTACCAGGTAGAGTTCACGACAAGAGTCAATCGTTTGTTTCTTGTTGAATCTTTTAGCCCGATACATTTTCCGAAAAGATATTTAAGTAAATATGGACAGCTATTAGAGCATGCACCCTTCACTGAAAGAGATATGCGTACTCCTGTAAACCTTCAGACTTTTGATGAGAAAGGGGATTTTATTATACGCGTCAAGAAGAAAGGAATCCTGCATGATCTGCATTATGGCACGCATCCGTTTGATGTAGTTGGCTGGGACGGCTGCTGCTATCCTTTTGCCTTTTCTATTCACGATTTTGAACCTATCACAGGCCGTGTGCACCAACCACCGCCGGTACACCAAACGTTCGAAGGCAACAATTACGTAGTGTGCAGCTTTGTGCCCCGTTTGTTCGATTATCATCCCCTTGCTGTGCCTGCGCCTTATAACCATAGCAACATAGACAGCGATGAAGTAATCTATTATGTAGATGGTGATTTTATGAGCCGAAAAAATGTTACAAAAGGTTTAATTACCCTTCACCCCGGGGGCATACCTCATGGCCCTCACCCGGGTGCGGTCGAAAAAAGTATCGGGGCAAAAGAAACAAAAGAACTGGCCGTGATGGTAGATACTTTTCACCCACTGATGTTAACGAAGGAAGCATTGGAAATAGAAAACGAAGATTATACAATGAGCTGGGCCGAATAGGTTTTAATGGCGACAACTGTTCCCGCTTCTTG
>Ga0136611_10003384_pt1 | contig 11142 bp, 10 predicted proteins | sample AntDrymUQ2232306_2_FD_106645 | JGI IMG/M metagenome (GOLD analysis project Ga0136611, IMG submission 106645) | Polar desert sand microbial communities from Dry Valleys, Antarctica - metaG UQ223 (23.06) | ecosystem: Environmental > Terrestrial > Soil > Desert | place: Antarctica: Dry Valley... | reverse complement strand
TTTCCATGCTGACGATGTTGTCCAGCTTTTGCAGGAACCAGGGGTCAACTCCCGTCTCCCGCGCCAGCTCGAGCAGGTTCGCGCCGCGCCGGATCACGGCCATCAACGACCAGAGGCGCTCGTCCGTGGCATGCAGCGGGCGGCTGGTGGGGTGATCGGACCAGCCGCGCTCCTCCCAGAGTAGCGAGCGGTTGCTGATCTCCAGCGAGCGCACCGCCTTTTGCAACGCCGCCTCGAAGGTGCGGTCAATCGCCATCACCTCACCCGTCGCCTTCATCTGCGTGCCGAGCGTGCGGTCGCCAAAGGGGAACTTATCGAACGGCCAGCGCGGGATCTTGACGACGACATAATCAAGCGCCGGTTCAAAAGCGGCGGTCGTCATCTGCGTGACCGCGTTCGGGATCTCGTCCAGGCGGCGGCCAACGGCGATCTTGGCGGCGACGCGCGCGATTGGGTATCCGGTTGCCTTACTCGCCAGCGCGGAGGAGCGGGAGACGCGCGGGTTGACCTCAATCACGACGTAGGGGAGATCGGTTGCACTGGTCTGCGCCACGCCCCAGGGCACGACGTCAGGCCGTGGCGCGAGGCCGAACTGGATGTTGCAGCCGCCCTCGACGCCGAGCGCGCGGACGATCTCAATGCTCGCCGTACGCAGCATCTGGTAGTCGCGGTCAGAAAGCGTCTGCGAGGGCGCGACGACGATCGAGTCGCCCGTGTGGACGCCCATCGGGTCGAAGTTCTCCATGTTGCAGATGATGATGCAGGTGTCGGCGCTGTCGCGCATCACCTCGTACTCGACCTCTTTCCAGCCCGCGAGGCTGCGTTCGAGCAGCACCTGATTGATTGGGCTGGCGTCGAGGCCGCCGGCGGCGACCCGCTCGAACTCTTCCTCGGTGTGTGCGATCCCGCCGCCGGTGCCGCCGAGCGTATAGGCGGGCCGGATCACGAGCGGCAGCCCGACCTTCTCTTTGACGCGCCGCGCCTCCTCAATGCTCGTTACGGTCTCGCCGGGGATGATCGGCTGGCCGATCGAGAGGAGCAGCTCTTTGAAAAGCTCGCGGTCCTCAGCCTTGCGGATCGTCTCCAACGGTGTACCCAACAAGCGCACGCCGTACTTCTCGAGGATGCCCGCGTCCGCCAGCGCCACGGCGAGGTTCAGCCCCGTCTGTCCGCCGAGCGTGGGCAGCAGCCCATCCGGACGCTCGCGCGCGATGATGCGCTCGATCACGTCCACGGTGAGCGGCTCGATATACACGATGTCGGCGACCTCCTCATCCGTCATGATCGTGGCGGGATTAGAGTTGACGAGCACCGAGATCACGCCCTCCTCGCGCATCGCCTTGCAGGCCTGCGTGCCGGCGTAATCAAACTCCGCCGCCTGCCCGATCACGATCGGGCCGGAGCCGATGATGAGAACCTTGTTGGGTTTGGTCACAGCAACCTCGCGGCTGGTTCGGCCTTGGTTGAAGACTTCCTCGTTCGATGTGGTCGAGGCCCCGCTACGGCAGCGGACGTCGGTGTTGAGTCCGCCTCGCTCCTCAGACTTGATCGCATGAGACTTTTAATTGTCTCGGGAACCGAGACTTCCTCAGATATAATAAGAGGTTGGCCGATCGCCCCGATTGGCCGCCCGTCAAGGAGAAAGTCGAGAATTGGCAACGGCTCAACGTAACGAAGTTCCTCAGAACCAGGCTCGTTCAACCGATCACGGAGTTGACGAAGGAGCCTTCCCAGGACGTTCAAACTGACCAATGTCCCATCGGGTGCTGGCTGCGCGCCCCAGAATGGATCGCGTCTGGAGATTTCAACGATTGGGCCGTCACGAGTTGACCTGAGCAGATCGCCAAATCTATCCCAATGCTCGGCAAGCTTTGCCCGCAGGCACCAGCGCATCACGTTGACGCGCACTTCGTCCCAATCCGGCCTTGTGTTCGGGCGATGACGCTTGCTCTTCATCTTCGCCGTCATTGGACTGCGCTGGGAGATAATCTCCCGTTGTATTTCAGGGAGCGTAGGAAAGCGACAAGCCTGATAAAGTGCTTCAGACGTCAGAATATGGAGACCATTCACGCTGAGTGGGAATCCTGCGGCCATGTTTGACAGGCCACCAAATGCTTCCCTCGTCTTGCAGAAGGACACGCATGCAGACGGGTCGTACACACGGTAGGAAACGCTCGCACTCATCTCGTTCACTCCTCACGATCGGGCCAAACGTTCTGTGGTCCCTCGTCACTAGGCTCTTGGGCTTGACGGCGACTCGCTTCATTTGAGCGGCGTGGGAACAACGGAAACCATCGGCTGATGGGATGCCAGCTTGGAAAGCTTGGGTCCCCCCACCAAAGGACCAGCGGGCAGTTGTTTGAGATGTTGCGGTAGGTCACGAACGTTGCCCCGAATCCCAGCGTGTCAAGACTCTCATACCCGAGCGGCCTCATTGACCGTTGTGGATTCTGCGAATAGCCGTGGATGCGCGCACCGGCGTTCAAGAACGCCCGTTCTATGATAGCGCGAGATTCAGGAGATGGGAACGCCGAGGACTCGCCACGTCCAGCAGGACGAACCAGGCGTGATGCCGAAATGGCCGTCCCTCGACGCGCAGAGATCTGACTGAGGTATCGTTGCCCATCGCTGTTTTCCCGTATTTCGACCGGCCAGAAGCAATCAAAGTCCCCTCTACCATACCGATCATTCTGAAAGGTAATCGCCTTCACAAATCGGATCGTCACGCGATGCTGTTGAGCAAAAGGGAGCAACTTGTCACGCACATACTCGATACCCGCTTGGTACACTGCGAATGAATCCAGAAAAAGCCTCGACTGCTGAACGTCTTCAGAAAGCCATTCAGCAAGATCGTACCGAACAGTATTACCTGTGTAGATACAGTCATCAAGATAGACATAGGTAGATGGGGAGACACCGCAGGAGTCGGTACTCGTACCATATTTTGCTAGCATGACTTCGTCCAGTAGCTGAAGAAGCTCGTCCTGACTTGTGCCTTTCCGTTGACGGCGAATGAACCGCACATTCGGAAACGCAGACGGCGGGTTCTGGCCGAAAATCCCTTCATGCTCGAGTAAGGCACTAAGAATGCGCTTCGCCCGATCCCGAGACACATAGTACGCATGGAGCAGGCGATCCATTTCCGACAGGATCGTGGACTGATCTGCCTCGTCAAACTGCTGTACCCAGCGGTCCACATGTTCGGGCGTGATCGGGGCGATCTCACCGTGGCGGTAGTCGGCCACGGTCGTCGCGATTGACTCGAGGAGCATGCCCCGATCCTGTTGCATCAACAGCCTCGCCCGTTGTTAGACGGGCAGCTCGTACCCCATCCCGCCGCCCTCGATCGCGGCGATTGGGCCAACGGCGCTGAAGAAGGAGAGGGCCGGCTCATTCTCTGCGGGGATCGTGCCCTGCAGCTTCGTGTAGCCGGCGTCGCGGGCGTATTCGATTCCGGCGCGGCTCAGCTCCGTGCCGAGGCCGCGGCGTCGCGCCTCCGGCAGCACCCAGACGCCGAGCACGGCCGTGGTCGGGTCATCCTCGCGCGGGTTGAGGAGCGCGAAGGCGAGCACATGGTCGCGTTCCTCCGCGTAGAAGATGCCGCCGCGGTCGCCGATCCGGTCAATCAGCTCGCGCACCTGGACGGCGCTCAGCTTGGTGCTGAGGGCCATGTTTGGCCCCTCCGCGATGATCGCGCTCACCACCTGGGAGACACCGGCGGAGAGGCGTTCGGCCTCTTTCGCGTTCTGCGGATCGATCCGGTCAATTGCTATGCTTGCCATCACCCACCTCGCTTGTCGGCCTGCACCATTGCCAGGAAACGGTCGAACAGGTACATATTATCGCGCGGACCGGGGGCCGCCTCGGAATGGTACTGAATGGAGACAATTGGCAGCGAGGGATGCGCCAGACCCTCGCAGGTATTGTCGTTCAGATTGAGATGCGAGATCGCGACACCGCCGGTGAGTGAGTCTGCATCGAGCGCGTAGCCGTGGTTCTGGGCAGTGATATGGACCTCGCCAGTGAGCAAGTCTTTCACTGGGTGATTGCCGCCATGATGCCCGAACTTGAGCTTAAAGGTGCGGCCGCCGAAGGCGCGACCGAGCACCTGATGACCAAGACAGATCCCCATCAGTGGCTGCTTCCCCAGCAGCGCTTGGGTGGTGCGCACAAGATGGTCCAGCAGCGCCGGGTCGCCGGGACCGGGCGAGAGCACGATCCCATCCGGCGCCAGCGCAAGAATATCCTCCGCGTTCGTATCGCAGGGGAGCGCGGTGGTACGGTAGCCCTTCGCGTTGAGCGTGCGCATGATGTTGTATTTGAGGCCCATATCCAGCACGACGATCTGCCCGTGCGGCTCCTGGTCCGGGTCCCAGGTGTAGAGTTCGTCCGTCGTTACTTGGTGGACGTAATCAATCTCGCCATAGGCGGGGGTCGCGCGCAGGCGGGTGAGCGCTGCATCGCGCGGCTCGTCCGTGGTGATCGTTCCCTGGATCACCCCAAGCGCGCGAATCCGACGCGTGAGCGCGCGTGTATCTATCCCAGCGATCCCTCTGATGCCGTTCGCGTGAAGATAGTCGCGCAGACTCGTGCCGCCGAGCCAGTGGCTCGCCTCCGCGCACGCCTCGCGCACGACCAAGCCCGCCGCCTGCACGCGCCGCGACTCCACGTCGAAGTGGGACGTGCCGTAGTTGCCGATCAGCGGAAACGTCAGCATCACGACTTGACCGGCATAGGAGGGGTCCGTCAGGATCTCCTGGTAGCCGGTCATGCTCGTGTTGAAGACGACCTCCCCGGTGGTATGCCCTGGGGCGCCGATAGACTCGCCTACATAGGTCGTGCCATCGGCCAGCACCAGCAGCGCGCGCTCTGTCACCCTGCCGTCACTCCTTCCGCGCGGTATGCGTGTACGCCGCCCGCCAGCGTCAGCATCACGCGCCCGCTCAGTTCTGTGCCGAGCAGGGGCGTATTCTTGCCCTTGGAGAGCAGCGCCTCGGCCGTCACCAGCCAGCGCGCCGCCGGGTCAAAGAGCACGATGTCCGCGGGCGCCCCCGCCTGCAACGTGCCCAGCAGCGGCTCGCCCGTGCGTTCCGCCAGCCGCAGCGCCCGCACCGGCCCGATCGTGAGGCGCGCGAGCGCGTCTGGCAGGCTGATGCCGCCGCTCTCCACCACGCGCAGCGTCAGGCCGAGCGCCGTCTCCAGGCCGCTGAGACCAGGCGCGGCGCGGTCGAACTCCAGCAGCTTATCGGTGACCGCGTGCGGGGCGTGGTCGGTGGCGATTGCATCCAGGGTACCGTCACGCAGCCCTTCGACGCACGCGGCCACGTCACCGGGCGTACGCAGCGGCGGGTGGACCTTCGCATTCGTATCATAGGCGAGGCCGTCCACCCCAGGCGCGTGCATCACCGACTCGTGCGTGAGCGTGAGGTGATGTGGCGTCACGTCTGCTGTCACCGACAGGCCGCGCCGCTTCGCCTGCCGCACTAGCTCCACCGACCCCGCCGTGCTGAGGTGCGTGAGATGCACATGCGCGCCGGTCAGTTCCGCGAGCTGGATGTCGCGCGCCACCATTGCCTCCTCGGCGGCGGCGGGCTGGCCGCGCAGGCCGAGGCGCGTGGCGACCCAGCCCTCGTGCATCACGCCGCCCGCGGCGAGTGCGGGATCTTCCGGGTGCTGGATCAGCGGCAGGCCGAACGATGAGACATACTCCAGCGCGTGACGCATCAGATTTGCGTCGGCGACGCCGTTGCCGTCGTCGCTGAAGCCGATGCAACCCGCGTCAGCGAGTTCGCCCATCTCCGCGAGCTGCTTCCCGGCGCGCCCCTGGGTAATGCAGCCGATCACGAGCACGCGCACGGCAACCTCACGCGCCTGGCGCTGGATGAACTCGACCACGGCGCGGTTGTCCACCGGCGGTGACGTGTTCGGCATCGCACAGATGGTGGTAAAGCCGCCGTGGGCAGCCGCCGCCGCGCCGCTCGCTACCGTCTCCTTGTACTCCTGCCCCGGCTCGCGCAGGTGCGTATGTAGGTCAACGAAACCGGGACAGACGACCAGCCCGTGCGCGTCAATCTCCTCGCCCTCGTGTCCGTCCGCGTTGCCCACAAGCAGCACCCGCCCGTCGCGTACAACCACGTCCGCCACGCCGTCGCGCCCGGACGCCGGGTCAATCACGCGCCCGCCACGGAGGATTAGAACTGGCTTAATGTTATCCATGCAATCCATCCTTGGACCTTACCCGTGGGAGAACCGCTCCCCGACCCGTCACCTGTACGACCTCCGCTAAGCCGAGAAACCGTCGCCTACCGTCGTCCACCTAACAGATACAACAGCGCCATCCGCACCGCGACGCCGTTCGTCACCTGGTCCTCGATCCGGGATTGGATGCCGTGTGCCACGTCCGGCGCGATCTCGACGCCCTCGTTCATCGGGCCCGGATGCATGACGAGCGCATTGGGCTTGGCGAGCGCAACACGCTCGCGCGTGATCTCGTAGCGGCGGGAGTACTCGCGCAGGCTGGGCAGGAGGCCGCCTTCCTGGCGCTCTTTTTGCAGGCGCAGCGTCATCACAACATCCGCATCGCGCAGCGCATCCTCGATCCGCTCCACCACCGTCACCGGCGGCAGGCCGCGGTCGCCGCCCGCGTGCGGGTGGGCGCGGCCAAGGCCGGCCGGGATCAGCGTTGGTGGACCGCAGACGACCACCTCCGCGCCCGCCGCCGCTAAGCCCCAGAGGTCGGAGCGCGCGACGCGGCTGTGGAGGATATCGCCGATGATCGCCACCTTGCGCCCGCGGATGCCACCGAGCTGCTCGCGGATCGTGTAGAGGTCGAGCAGCGCCTGGGTTGGGTGCGCATGCCAGCCATCGCCGGCGTTGATCATCGAGGCGCGGAGGTTGCGCGCGGCGAGGTAGGGAGCGCCCGACGTGGCGTGACGCATCACGAGCACATCCACGCCCAGCGCCTGAAGCGTGCGCACCGTATCAATCAGCGATTCGCCTTTCTCCACGCTGCTGCCGCTCGCGGAGAGGTTGATCACGTCCGCACCGAGGATCTTGCCCGCCAGCTCGAACGAGGCGCGCGTGCGCGTGCTCGCCTCGTAAAAGACGGTCGCCACGGTGAGGCCGCGCAGCGCGGGCGCACGGCGCACCTCGCGGCGAAGCACATCCTTCATCGCGTCGGTGGTCTCCATCACCAGCTCAATCTCGCCAGCGGTGAAGTCGTCCAGGTCGAGGACATGCTGTCGTGCCCAGGTAGTCTCCGGCATCCCGGTCGGGCGCGGCACGAGCGCCGGTTCTGGCATCGTGAGGCCGCTCGCGGGCGCGGCGGGGAGGAGGTCAGCCGGTCGCGTGTCAAGATCTGCCGTGGTCGTCATACTCTCGCCTCCGCTTGCACGAGGAGGACACGGTCGTGGCCGTCCGTCTCCTCCAGCTCAACCTGTACTTCCTCGCCGCGCGCGGTGGGGACATTCTTACCGACGAAGTCCGGCCGGATCGGCAGCTCGCGGTGGCCGCGATCCACCAACACCGCGAGCAGGATGCGCCGTGGCCGCCCGATCTCCAGCAGGGCGTCGAGCGCCGCGCGGATGCTGCGCCCGGTGAAGAGCACATCATCCACGAGCACGACTTGCTTCTCCGCGATGTCCACCGGCATCTCCGTGCGCTGGATACGCGGGCGCACGCCGAGGCGCGCGAGGTCGTCGCGGTGGAGGGCAATGTCGAGCGTGCCCACGGGCACACGCTGATTCTCGAATCCTTCGATCGTCGCTGCCAGCCGTCGCGCCAGGGGCACACCGCGCGTGTGCAGGCCCACGAGCATCAGGTCCGCACTGCCACGGGTAGCCTCGACGATCTCGTGCGCGATGCGCGTGAGCGCGCGCCGCAGATCAGCGTCCGTCATCAAGACGCGCGGTGACATGGCAAAACCTCCGCACCCGCTACGGGTCGGAGGACGGAAAGCCGGAGACGGAGTGAGCCGTTAGGGGAGGATTGGCGCAGCGCCGTGTCACGCGTCCGTCGCTCCTTGCCGGCCTCACGGGACCAGCTTAAAGGCGTGGCGGTTACCTATTCTTCCCCTAGTCTATGCGATCAGCGGCGGGGGTGGTAGGGGAGCCGGTCACTACTTGCCGATGCAGAAGCGCGCGAAGATCTCGTCCAGCAGCTCCTCGCCCGCCGTTTCACCCGTCACCTCGCCCAATGCGTCCAGCGCCGCGCGCAGATCAATGCTCGTAAAGTCCTCGGGCATGGCAGCCGCCAGCCCATCCACCGCCGCCTCCACGGAGACGAGCGCGCGCCGCAACGCATCGGCGTGGCGTGGATTGGAGACGAGCACCTCGCCCGCGCCCGTGGGGGCGCCGCCGATCAGCCGCGCCGCAAGCGCGCCCTCGAGCAGGTCCAGGCCAAGATCATGCAGGGCGGAGACGCGCACATGGGGGAACGGGAGCTGTTCGGCCGGAATTGCCGGGGGCAGATCGCATTTGTTCAGGGCGATGAGCGCCGGCCGGTCCTCTGCGAGCGTGAACAGGTCCGCGGCAGCGGGCGGCAACGGCGCGGCGCCGTCGAGGACGATCAGGATTGCATCGGCGGCGGCGGCCGCGCGGCGGCTACGCTCGATCCCGATCGCTTCGATCGGGTCCGGCGCTTCGGCGAAGCCGGCCGTGTCGGTCAGCACCACGGGGATGCCCGCGATGTTAGTGGTCTCCTCCAGCGTGTCGCGCGTCGTCCCGGCCACCGCGGTAACGATCGCGCGATCCTCGCGCAGGAGGCGGTTGAGCAGGCTCGACTTGCCCGCGTTGGGCGGGCCGAGCAAGGCGACCCGCGCGCCATCCCGATAGAGCATCCCCGCCCGGCTGCCGGCAAGGATGCGCTCGATCTCGACTGCCGCCGTCGCGAGCGCCGGGCCGATGTCGTGGGGCGGCACATCCTCGTCTGGGAAGTCAATCCGCGCGATCAGGTAGGCCAGCACAGCGAGGAGGCGCGCGCGCACGGCGCGCACCTCTCCGCTCACGCGCCCGCGCAAACCATGCATCGCCACACGGTGCGCCGCGTCCGTGCGCGCCTGCACGATGTCCAGCACGGCCTCAGCCTGGGCAAGGTCAATGCGTCCGTTGAGGAAGGCGCGTAACGTAAACTCGCCCGGCGCGGCCGCGCGGACGCCCTGCGCGAGCACGGCCCGCAGCGTGCGCTCGACCACCATACGCCCGCCGTGCAGGTGCAGCTCGACCACATCCTCGCGCGTGAAGGAGCGCGGCGCACACATCAGAAGGGCGAGCGCCTCGTCAAGCTCCTCGCCTGTCCGCGGGTCCACGAGGTGGCCGGCGACGATGCGGTGATCGCGCAGGGGGCGGCTGAAGAGCGCCTCCGCCGCCGCACGGGCGCGCGGGCCGCTGATCCGGATGATCGCGACGCCGCCCTCGCCCGGTGGTGTGGCGGGCGCGGCGATTGTGTCCGCGTACACGGAACCCTCCTCCACGCGTCTGTCGCCACGTGGTCAGCGTGCTATAGTGGCTGCGTCGGGACCACTAGTCCGGCCCGAACAAGGACCCTCCGCGATGGCATCAGACACGCTCCCCAGGCCCTCGGCACCCGCCATCGCAGAGGTGCGGGACCGCATCGTCACGAGCGCGCTCCGCTGCTTCGCGGAAAAGGGCTACGCGGGCACGTCCCTGCGCGAGATCGCTGAGTCGGCACGCACCACCAAGCCTATGATCTATTACTACTTCAAAAGCAAGGAAGGGCTCTATATCTCCACGCTCGGCGACCTGTTGCAGCAGTTTGCCGATGCGATTGACCGCGCCACCTGCCCGGAGGACAATCCCTACGAAAAGCTGCGCAGCTTCTGCGACACCTATCTGCGCTACTTTGAGAGCCAGGAGCCGCACGTCGCCTTTGTCGTACGCGAGGTCTTCGGCCTGGGCGCGGACATCATGAATCAGTTCGGGCGCAGCCTTGATGAGCGCGTGCGCTCGCGCCTTGCGCGTGTCCTGGAAGAGGGCGTGAGCCGCGGCCTCTTCCGTGGAGACGATATCTACAACGCCACGATCGCGATCATGGGCATCCTGAACATGTACATCTTGCGCCGCATCTTCTGTGGTGTGGACCTGGAGCGTACTGCCGCGGTGGAGCAGGTGGTGGACTTTTACGTGCGTGGCCTGACGGCAACCCCGACCGCGGTGCCGTCCGTCGCCTAAAGCGGGCTCAGTCCTGCGACCGCCCCCTCGTCCGCGTGCTCGACCGCGCGGCACGCACGGCAGACACCGAAGATTGCGAAGTGGTCCAAGTTGGCGCCGAAGCCGTAGGCGTCATGCAGTGCGCGTCCCAATTCCGCCATATAGCGATGCTCCAACTCGGCGGTGTGGCCGCAGGACTGGCAGATCAGGTGATGGTGTGGCTCCGCGCCGGCCCATTCGTAGCGCAGATCACCCGCCCCCATATCGGTTTCCGTGACCAGCCGCAACTCTTTGAGCGAGGCAAGCGTGCGATAGACCGTGGAGATGTCCACGTAGGGGTAGGTGGCGCGCACCGTCGCAAAGATCTCCGACGCCGTTGCGTGACCCTCGGCGTGCCGGAGCGCGGTCAGCACCATCAGCCGCTGTGGCGTCACCTTCTGTCCCGCTTGGCGCAGGACGGCGACCGTCTCGTCATCGCAACACATCGCGTGCCCTCACGGCGATTGTAACAGGCTCACCGCTGGGCTACCGGCTCGGTGTCGCCGTCGCTGTCCCGCGTGGCCCGGGGCTGGCGCCGCCCGGGGTGCCCGCGCCGCCGGGACGGGCGGCGCCACCGGCGGCTCCGGCGGCTCCGCCCGGTTGGGCTGGGCCCGTGATCTGCACAACGCGCGCCGCGACCTTGCCATCGGTGGCGTCCGGGGCGCCGGTCACGCTCACGTTCAGGCCGGGGCGGATATCGCCGCTGGTGGCGGGGGCGAGCTGGCGGACGGTGGTGTCCGGCTGGATTTTGACCGAGACGGTGCCGCCGGCCGCGGTGCGGATCGTGACCGTGTCGCCGCTTACTTCTTCGACGACGCCGACCGTGGGCGCGGCCGCCCCACCGGCGCCACCCGCCGCGGCGGCACCCGCGGCACCAGGGGCCGCACCACCCGCGGCCGCCGGGGCGGGGGTGGCGGTGGCCGGCGGCGTGTTCTGC
>Ga0136611_10003383_pt1 | contig 11142 bp, 13 predicted proteins | sample AntDrymUQ2232306_2_FD_106645 | JGI IMG/M metagenome (GOLD analysis project Ga0136611, IMG submission 106645) | Polar desert sand microbial communities from Dry Valleys, Antarctica - metaG UQ223 (23.06) | ecosystem: Environmental > Terrestrial > Soil > Desert | place: Antarctica: Dry Valley... | reverse complement strand
ACCATTCGCTCCATTTCCCACGCCGTCATTTTGCGGTGCAGAGAATTGGCGATAATCAAATGCACGTCGTCCACGCCGTTCGCCGCGCACATATCCAGCACGACTTCGAGCATCGTCTGGCGCAAATCCGGCGTTTGCATCGGCGGCAGCGGCAGCGAAATATCGTCCATCGCAATCGTCACGCGCATTCCCGGTTCGAGCTGCGCGTAAAGCGGTTTCGCGTCAATCGGATGATTCACCGCATATCGAATCGCCGCCTCCCGATTCGGCAAACCCTTAATCGGCGGATTCGGATAAATCACGCGCGTCCCGACCGGAATGTCTTCGAGAATAAAATCCTCGCCAAACGGCATAATGCGCGGCGCGCTGTCTTTGTCAATGTAGATGATTGATTCGTGTGTTTTTCTGCGTAATTGCAATGCCATAAAATTGTCTTAATAATTCCGTATCTTAAAAACTATAATCTACTGATTTCTAAGCCTTTGATTGTCTGGAGAAAGTTGCTCACCGACAACGTATCGTATTGTGATTTTATGTTTTGGCAGTATTTGAATATTATCAGGAACTTCAATTCCCACTTCGTTAATTCGCTTAATCAAATCATCGATCTTTCTTCTATCTCCTGACAAAATTCCCTCAACAATTTCTTGCCTCTTTGAATTTCTATCATTATCAATCGGCTTTCGATTTCCGCTAATTTCGCGCAAAAAATCGTGTCTGTCAGAGAAATTCATTGCGATAAACCAACTTAACGGAAAGGTCGAATTCAAGAGTTTATTGTGAAGTTCTCCGAAGTTGAGATTTGAATTATCTGTATCAGTCACAAAAATACCCGCTTTAAAAGTTTCACTATCCTTCAATAATTCTTTGTGTGCTTCAAGTCCCACAGTATAGTCAAATATTTGATTTGATAATGACTTGTTTCGCAAATAAGCAATTTTAGTTTTTGTATCATTATCAAGATAATCAGGTCTTGGACAAAAAAGCAGATACTTTAAATATGAAAAGCCTAAAACTTTATTAAGAATTTCAATTCGTTTCTGTTGGTCTTTGGCAATACTTATGAAAGACGAAGATTCTGAATATTTTAAGGGATTTAATTGTTTTGGCGAAAGTCGCTTTGCTTGAAGTAAATAAGGTCTTGCCCACGAAGTCTCAGGCTCAATTCTGTTTTCAAAGATTAAATTAAGCGCAATGTCGCTTTGAGAAACGTATCTTTCATATATCGGATTAAATTCGATTGTCTCTAAAGATAGATGCAAACCGAACAAATCATCTTCACTTCTCAAATCTTCTTGTAACTGCTTAAAAGTATAAGTCAGTTTTTCTTCTTCCTGTGTTTCTTCATCTAACAAATCGCAAAGTAATGAAGTCAAGGCAACTTCAAGCCAAGGTCGTTTACGCATTGTTCGAGACGACACTATTTTATCAATCTCATCAAAATGTCTAATAATTTGTCCAAATGCCTTTGGTGTTATCATATTTTCTCTAAAAATTAGCCTCCGTAAGCACTCAAAAGCAGTTTGCCTTCGTAATCAATCAAACCGAGTTTCACGCGGTCGAGCCAGCCCTGTCTGCCGAGAACATTGCGCGTGAACGATTCTTCTTTGGCGAAAAAGACTTTTGCGTAAGTTTCGATGCCCAAAACCGAAAGCGTTAATTCGTGTCCGTAAGCTGTAAAAGGACTTGTCGCCGTGCTGATTCGTATTTCCTCGCCACTTTCAATATCTAGTCCGAGTCTCTCGCCGTTTTTTCTTTCAAAAATACAGAAACTCGAACCTGTATCAATTTTCGCCTTGAATTCGGCAGTTTTTTGTTCATCAAACAGAAAAATGGGAACGGTAATGCCGACCAGCCGCGTGTCGTAATCGTAAGTTTCCGTAAATTCAACTGTTTTCATTACCAACCGCCCCAATCCGATTCATCAACAAGATGTTCGAGATACGGTGTTTCGATACCGGCTTTCAGAGCTTCGTTATGAACTTTCAAAGCGTCGCTGCCGTGCGCGATGAGTTTATCGCCAACTAGACAAACCCATTCATTCTTATATTTCTCGCGGTTTTCACGAACCCATTCTTGCGCCTTTCGGAAGCGTTCAAACTGCTCTTTCGCATTTTCCCGCGTCTGAATTGTTTGTGCGGATTCGCGCTTTTCTTCGTCCAGCCATTGATAAACTTTTGCTTTTTCCAGAAGCGGTAAAGCTCTGATTGTTTTAATTACTTCGTTTGCCGTCTGCTGCATAAAAACCTCCAACAATTTCAAATTTATTCACCGTAACCACTCAAAAGCAGTTTGCCCTCGTAATCAATCAAACCGAGTTTCACGCGGTCGAGCCAGCCTTGTCTGCCTAAAACATTGCGCGTGAACGATTCTTCTTTGGCGAAATAGACTTTTGAAAAAGTTTCGATGCCCATTACCATCAAAGAAAGTTCGTGTCCGTAAGCCTCAAACCCACTTGTCGCCGTGCTGATGCGTAAAAGTTCGCCGCTTTCGACATCAAGGTTTAATCGTTCCGCCTGTTTTCTTTCAAAAACGCAAAAACTCGAACCCGTATCAATTTTCGCTTCAAAATCAACCGATTCATCGCCCGAAAATAAAATAACCGAAACGGTAATCCCGACTTTTAAGGTGTCGTAAAAATGAACCTCGTCAAACGAAACCGTTTCCATTTACCAGCCTCCCATATCAACTTCCGGCACGATATGATGAACAAAGGGCGTAACAATTCCCGATTGTTTAGCTATTTTGTGAACTTCCAAAGCATCGCTTCCATGCGCGATAAGTTCGTCGCCTTCCAGACAAACCCACTGATTCATATATTCCGCGCTGTGTTCATTGAGCCATTTTCGCGCTTTTTTGTAACGTTCAACTTGGTATTTTTTCAGGCTTTCTTTTCCCTCAACTCTCGATTTATTACGTTTTTCCTTCTCGTACCATTCGCCGAATTTTTCAAACTCTTCGGTCGGTAATTGCAGCACAACTTGTTTTGCCTGTTCTAAATTCACTTGCATAATTCTTCACTCTCCATAAGCGCTAAGCAACAGTTTGCCTTCGTAATCAATCAGCCCGAGTTTTACGCGGTCGAGCCAGCCTTGTCTGCCGAGAACATTGCGCGTGAACGATTCTTCTTTGGCGAAATAGACTTTTGAGTATGTTTCAATTTCTAAAACAGACAAGGAAACTTCGTGTCCGTAAGCGAAAAATCCGACCGTCGCCGTCCCGAATTTTTCCAGCGTTCCGTTTTCGATTTCAAGACCGAGATTTTCGCCGAATCTGCGCTCGAAAATGCAATGGCTCGAACCTGTATCGAGTTTCGCTTCAAAATCAACCGTCCGCGAATTATAGCCGAGCGTGACGGGAAGAGTGATGCCCGTTTTCAGCGTGTCGTAATCGTGAACAGTCGAGAACTCAATCGCGTGTAAGTTCATAGTCGCCTCCGGCGTGAAACTTCGATTCTTCAACGATGTGATGAATAAACGGCGATTCGATTCCGGCTTCGATAGCTGTTTGATAAACCGTCCGCCCGTCGTCGTCAACCGCAATCAGTTTATCGCCTTCCAGACAAACCCATTGATTCATATATTCCGCCGCGTGTTCATCAAGCCATTTCCGCGCCTTTTTATAACGCTCAAGCCGCCAATTTGATTTTTCCTTTTTCTCACGTTTGGCTTGTTTTTCCGCATCAATAACCTCGCTCAATTTATCCAAATCTTCGAGCGGCATTGCACGAATTATATTTGTAACTTGTTCGATATTTGTCTGCATAAAATTTCTCCCCTTCTCTGGAAGCACTCGAAAATTTGCCTTCGTAATCAATCTTCCCAAGGAATTGAAAATCGTAACTTGCGAATCGTGAAAATTTTTGACGTTTCGCGTCACGAAAGTCATATCGTGTTCCAAAACCGTCGTCTCCAAAAGCCAATCAAATGCCGGACGCAAGATGCCTTTTTTTTCAAATTAGCCATACATCTTGCCGTAAACTAAAAATGTCCTTTCGGACGAAGGCAGAATTCGGCGCGAAAACCACATCCGTAATTTCTCCAGCCATTTTTCGAGTTCCACCTTTTTTCTGCCCGATTCGAGCCGTGTGATTCCTTTCCTGATTTCGCCGATAGTCAAAACGCTCAGGAAAAGTCTTGATTCGTCTTGCGCGTCGAGCCATTCGAGAACTCGTTCGCCCGGCAATTTCTGTTTCGGTTCGGAAATTGTGCAGGTGTCGAGCAAAAATTTCATTCAAACGACATCTCACGCGGCAAATCATCTTGTTTTAATTTCACAAAATTCATTTTACAGCCCTTTGACTACGTAGCCAATATACAAACACCCGATTCTTTTTCCAAATTATTCAAAGTTTATATAATTTGGTTGATTGAAATCACCAAAGTATCAGAAACCATAATGCGCGGTGCGCCATCGCGGTCAATGTAGATGATTGATTCGTGTGTTTTTCGTCGCAGATGTAATGCTATTTTATTATAAGTAGTCATTCACAATTATATTTGACTATTTTGCATTTGTGTAAATGTTGATATAAAGCGAATTATGTTGTTTATGTATCTCAACTTAAACAAGAATGGTCAAATGTAATTCTGCTCACCTACTTATCGTGTTTAAATTTGCTTTCTTCTAAGAATTTTTACCTGTTTCTTAGCACTCATCTTTTATTTGTCGTTTGAATTAATCTGTCAAGTTTATTTTGCGCCTGTCCGCTGTCAATCGATTGTTCGGCGAGCCGCGCGGCGTGCATCGGGTCGCGGGCGATTCCGCCGACGACGAGCGCGGCGGCGGCGTTTAATACAATCAGCGAACGCGCTTCGTCGCGCCTTCGGCTGCCTAAAACATCGCGGATGATATTTGCGCTTTCGTCGGCGGTTTTGACGCGCAAATGGTCAATCTTTCCGCGCTGCAAACCGAAATCTTCGGGCGCGATACGAAACTCGCGGATTTTATTGCCGAAAACTTCCGCGACGAAAGTTTCGCCGGTCAAAGTCAATTCGTCCAAACCGTCCGAGCCGTGAACGACCCAGGCGGATTCCGTTTCTAAAAGCGCGAGCGCCTGCGCCATCGGCTCAAACAATGAACGATGCCAGACTCCGACGAGTTGCTTCGCGGCGGAAGCCGGATTTGCCATAACGCCGAGCAAATTCAGACAACTGCGAATGCCCAATTTGCGGCGAACGTCGCCGACGCGCCGCAAATTGGGATGAAACTTCGGCGCGAACATCACGCAAATTCCCGCGCCGTTCAAGCAGATTTGGGCGACTTCCGGTTCTCCCGAAATCTTCACGCCGAGTTTTGAAAGAACGTCCGCGCTTCCGATTTTGCTCATCACGCCGCGACTGCTGTGTTTGGCAACCGCTAATCCCGCGCCGGCGACGACGAACGCGGCGGCGGTCGAAACATTAAAAGTTTTCGCCGCGCTCGAACCCGTGCCGCAGGTATCAATCAAATTTTTTTGCCTGGTTTTGATTTTGACGGCTTGCCCGCGCATCACACGCGCCATTCCCGCGAGTTCCGCGAAAGTTTCGCCCTTGGCGGTGAGCGCGACTAAAGCTCCGGCGATTTGGGCGGTGTTTGCCTCCGAATCGGTCAGAGCGCGATAAAAATCCGCCGCTTCTTCCATCGAAAAATCTTCGCCGCGCATCAGGCGCACGAGAAACGGAAAAAGTGTCGTATCGGCTTTATCGTTGGTGGCGGAAACGGGCGCGGATCGAAGCCACTCTGTTTTTGAATTAAGCATATTTAGTCAAGCAGGTGAGGAGAAAAAATTAACGAAGACGACGGGATCAAACAGAATAATTCTATAAATCTTTGCGGTTCAATCTTTAAAAAACTCCGTGTTCTCTGTGACTCTGTGGTGAAAACTTTCAGAAGCGCGGGCGAATTGCTTCGCCGTATTTAATATCTCAAAGATTCAAGAAATTTTGCAAGAGTTTTTTCCCTTCCATCGTCAAAATTGATTCGGGATGAAACTGCACGCCTTCGATTTTATAGGTTTTATGCCGCAGTCCCATAATCAAACCGTCGGGCGAAACAGCGGAAATTTCCAGACAATCGGGCAGCGTTTCGCGTTCGACAATCAGGGAATGATAACGCGCCGCGCTGAACGGGTCGGTTAAACCGTCGAAAATCGTTCGTCCGTCGTGGCGGATTTCGACCGGCTTTCCGTGAACCGGCGCGGGTGCGCGAACGACTTTGCCGCCGAAAATTTGCCCGATTGCCTGATGTCCGAGACAAACGCCGAGAATCGAAACTTTTGCGCCCAAATTCCGCAAAATATCGAGCGAAACACCCGCGTCGTCCGGCGTTCCCGGTCCGGGCGAAATTAAAATCTTTTCCGGTTTTAAATCGTTTTCTATTTCTTCGAGCGTAATTTCATCATTGCGAAAAATTTTCATTTCCGCGCCGAGTTCACCGAGAAACTGCACAAGATTGTAAGTAAACGAATCGTAATTATCTATCACAAGAAGCATAAATTCAAGATTCAAGATTCAAGATTCAAGATTCAAGATTCAAAATCGCGCCTAATCTGCAATTTTGAATCTTGAATCTTGAATCTTGAATTATAACCGTTCCGCCATTTCAATCGCTTTTACCAATGCGCGGGCTTTGTTTATCGTTTCTTCGTATTCATTTTCCGGCACGGAATCGGCGACGATGCCCGCGCCGGCTTGAATCGAAGCGGTTTGATTTTCCAACTTAATTGTCCGAATCGCAATGCACGTATCGAGATTTTCGGCGTAATCGATATAACCGATTGCGCCCGCGTAAACGCCTCTTGCCGTCGGTTCTAATTCGTCAATAATCTGCATTGCGCGAACCTTCGGCGCACCTGAAACCGTTCCGGCGGGAAAGCACGAAGCGAGCGCGTCAAAGCGGTCAAAATCATCTTTTAAGATTGATTTCAAACTCGTCACGAGATGCTGAACGTGCGAATATTTCTCGACTTTCATCAATTCTTCGACTGCAACCGTGCCGAATTTGGAAACTCTGCCCAAATCGTTTCTGCCCAAATCAACGAGCATTATGTGTTCGGCAACTTCTTTTATATCGGAGCGCAAATCTTCGGCTAAAATTAAGTCTTCCGTTTCGGTTGCGCCGCGTTTGCGCGTTCCGGCAATCGGACGATATTCGAGTTTTTTGCCGTGACAGCGAACGAGCATTTCGGGCGACGCGCCGATTAAAGTCGAACCACCGAGTTTAACGTAAAACATATACGGCGAAGGATTTGTCGTTCGCAAAGCGCGATAAATGTTAATCGCTTCGGCGCAAGTTTGCCGACTGAATTTTTGCGAAAGCACGACTTGATAACAATCGCCCGCGAGAATTTTTTCTTTAATTGCTTCGACCGCTTTGAGAAAATCCGTCTCAGCCCAATTTGATGTAAATTGATTCGATTCATCTAAAGGCGGAAGCCCGCGCGTGAGCAGGGGCGCAAATTCCGTTTGCAAAAGCCTTTCAATTCTTTCTGTTTCCTGACACGCTTCATCGTAAAGAGCGCGTAATTTTGCTTCGTCGCCTTCGGCTTCGTCGGTAAAAACCGTCGAAACGATTTCAATTCTCTGCCGCAAACGGTCGAAAACCAAAATGGTTTGAAAAAACATCCAAACCGCGTCGTCCGATTCGTAACTTTTCCCGTTTTCCAAAGTTTTTTCAAACCAACGCGCCGCGTCATACGCGAGAAAACCGATTGCGCCGCCGCATAAAGGCGGAAGATTTTCCCGAAACGCGAGTTTATTTTTCGCAAAATGCGAGCGCAAAAAATCAAATAATTTTTTTTCGGGAAAAATTTGTTTGCCGCCGTTTTGTTCGACAATCGTTTCGGAATTGCGCGAGCGAACCGTCATAAAAGGGTTTGCCGCCAGGAATGAATAACGCGCCAGACGTTCACCGCCTTCGATGGATTCAAAAAGAAAGGCTTGTTCCGCCGCGCCGCAAACGCGCAAAAACGCGCCGACCGGCGTGTGCAAATCAGCCAGAACGCCGCGCACGATTGGCACGACATTGCCTTTTTCGGCTTCCATTAGGAAATCTTCGTAAGTTTTTGGGGCAATTTCAATCATCGAGAAATTTAATGGTAAAGGGAAAATAAGTAAAAAGTAAAAAGGTAAAAGGTAAAAGTAAAAACTGCGGGAAGTAAAAACTGAAAACTGAAAGCTGAAAAGTGAAAACAAATTTCACCTTTTACTTTTTATCTGAATTAGTTCGCCGGTAAAATTTCCTGTTTACTATTTTCCATTTAACCTTTAATATTTACCTGCTAATTCACAAGGAGCTTTAATATGTACCGAAAATTATTATTGATCGCTTTGTTATTTTTAATCGTCCCAACCTCTTTTTCGCAAATATCCGAAACGAAAACCGGAACAAAAAGTGAAACGGAAAATGAAACAAAAAATGAAACAAAAATTTCCGCTGAATTGAAAAAACAGGCGGTCGAGTTTTTGCGCGAATCGGCAGGCGAAGTCGGCAATTTGCGGACGCTCGAAAACCGTATCAGCTTTGCGTCGGAAATGGCGAGTTTGATGTGGTTTCACGACGAGAAAGAAGCGCGAACAATGATGAACGCGGTCGTCGGCGATTTCAAACAGCTTCTTGTGCAGTATGATTCGCAGATAAACGCTTCGGGAATCGAACCCGGCGACGGCGAACGTCATTACGGCGGATTTTTAGGCGGCGGCGACCAGAGCGACAAAGCGCGTCTGATGCGGAAACTCGCCAAAGCGATGTCGGTGCGTCAGCAGATAACTTTGAGCATCGCCGAACACGACCCGCAATTTGCGCTCGATTTTTATACGGGCAGTTTGCAGACGTTTTCCAACGCTGAAGTTCGCAAGCGATTTGAAGCGCAGGATATATATTTTGAAGCGAAATTAGTTAATGAAATTGCTGAAAAAGACGCTGGAAAAGCGTTGGAATACGGACGTAAATCGCTGGCGAAGGGTTTGAATTACAACCATATCGAACTGCTCAAAAAAATCTACGAAAAAGATGCCGACAAAGGCGCGGAATTTGCCGAGGAAATTGCCGGAAAACTCAAGGACGGAAAAATCGGAGCCGACAATTTTTATATGCTCGGCGCGGCTTTACGACTCGGCGCAGACAGTTTTGAAAAAGCGAAAAAAGATAATAAAAAGCCGATGTTCAGCGAGCAGAATTTGCGCGACTTAGCCGATTTGACGGCGCAGGGAGTTTTGAAACGCTCCGATTCGCCGGAAATCAGCACCTCGGAATATTTGGGATTGATAGAAAAATACGCGCCGTCGCGCGCCGTTCAGATTCGCGCGAAAATAGCGACCAAAATGCAACGCGAAACAGATGAAACAGAAGGCATCCGGGTTGTGTCGGCGGACGGCGTTGCAATCACCACGTCAACCGTGAAAATGAAATCCGGGGCAGTCGCCGCAAAAACAGTTGATGAGAAAGACGAGCAGGAAGAAATGATGAAAAGCCTGCAAAATCTCGATAAAAAGCAACTGCCGAAGGAAGCCCGCGAAAAAATTATCGGACAGGCGCGGAAAATTATCGCCGCCACGCCGAACCGTCAGCAGAAAATCTTGGCGTTGAGTGCGCTCGCCGCGCAGGTTTCCAAACTCGGCGACAAGGAACTCGCTACTGAAATTATGAAGGACACGCAAGGATTGCTGAGTTCTTCGCCGAAAAATTATCAGGATTTTATGGAAGTTTGGATATTGGCGAGCGGCTTCGCGCAGACGGAAGCGGAAAAAGCGTTTCCGCTTCTCGAAGATACGATTTTCCGGCTGAACGATACAATCGGGGCGTTTATCAAGGTCGGTGAATTTATAGATGTCTCCGGCGAGATGATTGACGACGGCGAAGTTCAGGTCGGTTCATTCGGTTCGATGGTTAAAGAGCTAACGCGCGGTTTGGGATCAACGGCGGATGCCACGCTTCTCAGTCTCGCCAAATCGGATTTTACTAAAACAAAAGCCCTGACCAATAAATTTGAACGGCAGGAAGTCCGCATTCTGGCGAAGATGCTTGTGTTGCGGGCGATTTTGGGCGACAAGAAAAAACCGACGGAAGAAAATTAGCCACAAAGGGGCAAAAAGCGAAATTTTAGCCACGAATTACACGAATACCACGAATGAAAAGCAAAAATATAATTAGTGGAAATTAGTGTAATTCGCGGCTAATTTTCTTCTGTGTTTTTTGTGCCGTTTTGTGGCTAATTTATCCGAAACTCGTTCCCAAAAGCCACTGACCGCCGTCAACGACCAAAGTTACGCCGTTGATGTAGTCCGCCGCGTCGGAAGTTAAAAATAAAGCCGCGTTTTCTATATCTTTAATGCGCCCGAATCTTTGCAAAGGAATTCGTTTTATCAATTTTTCCTTCAAAGGTTCAGGGACAAGTCTTTGCATTCCTTCGGTGTCTTCAATCGGTCCGGGCGCGATGCCGTTGACGCGAATGCCGTATCTGCCCCATTCGACCGAAAGATTGCGCGTTATCGCGTCAACTCCGGCTTTTGCCGCCGAAACGTGAATCTGCATCGGCGTTGCCAGATAATGCAAAGTCGCGGAAATATTTAAAATCTGACCGCGCGATTTTTTCAATTCTTCAAACGCAGCGCGGCAGACGTTAAAAGTTCCCTTCGCGTCAATATCGACGACCGTTCCGAAACCGTTCGGCGAAAGTTCTTCGGCTTTGCACAAAAAATTTCCCGCCGCGCCGTTGACGACAATATCGATTCCGCCGAAATGCCCGACGGTTTGAGCGACGGCATTTTCAACCGCCGCGTAATCGCGCACATCCGCCGCCACCGCAAAACATTCGCCGCCGCCGGATTCGATTAACTTTTTCATCGGTTCGAGATTTTCCGGCTTGCGCGAAGTTATGGCGACTTTCGCGCCCGCTTCGGCAAAAGCGCGAGCCACGCCGCCCGTGATTCCCGTTCCGCCGCCGGTTACAAACGCGACTTTACCTTGTAAAATATTATCTGCGAAAATTTTGTCCATAATAATTCCGAAATTTTAGCACAAAAGAAATGAAACCACAGATGAACACAGACAAACACTTAGGGCGAACGCATTAAAATTTTGTTGAAAATAAAGGCTTTACAAATGTTTGCAATAATTTAACTACTAAAAAATAACGAATTTTCTGTATTTTCAACGAAATGT
>Ga0136611_10003382_pt1 | contig 11143 bp, 8 predicted proteins | sample AntDrymUQ2232306_2_FD_106645 | JGI IMG/M metagenome (GOLD analysis project Ga0136611, IMG submission 106645) | Polar desert sand microbial communities from Dry Valleys, Antarctica - metaG UQ223 (23.06) | ecosystem: Environmental > Terrestrial > Soil > Desert | place: Antarctica: Dry Valley... | reverse complement strand
GTCGATGTAGATCGAGGATGTGACCTGCACGTCCGTCGGCACCGGCTGCGTCATCCAGATGCGGGCCTGGCCCGTGCTGTTCGCCGAAAGGTCGAGCGTCTCGTCGCCGAGCGTGGATGTCGTGACGATTCCGGAAGCGGTGTACTGCGACCATCCCGAAGGCAATTTGGCCGCGGCGGCACCGTTGAAGCGCTCCTCGCGGAGGTAGGCGTTTTGCGCCGAATCGACCGAACCGATTCGCAGGCTGTCGAGGGGCACATCGCCGGCGATCTTCGCGGGCCGGGCGAATCCGACTTGGCCGCCCGTGCGAATGGTCGAGTCGATCTTGTCGATCGCGGCGACCGGCGTCCGACTCCATTTGCCGTCGGCCCCGAGGTACTGGTTCGTGTCGCCGCGGTTCAGGTAGACCTTGAGCGAGTCGCCTTCGGCCCGGATCTTGATCGTCACCCATTTGCCACTGATGTACTCGGTCGATTTCACCGTGCCGAGAACCGTCGTCACGCCCCGGTTGATTTCGAGCAGTTGGACTTCGGTGCCGCGGATCACGCTGGCCGCGTAGTAGGTCGGAGTCGGAGTGCCGAGGTTGTTGCCGCGGATGAGCAGTTGGGCGGGGATCGTGGTGCCGAGGTAGACGGCGGCCGAGATTTCGAGATTGGAGGAGTAGTTCGTATTCAGCCAAGCCCGACCGGAGACGGCGCTCGTCGCGGACGAGAGCAGCCTCCCCTGATCGCCGAGGCCGGCCCCGGCCGCGTCGATCCTGAATGCGGGCGCAAGCGCGTCCGAGCTCCACTGGCTCCAGCCGCTCGGCAGGCCGCTCGCGGTGGCGCTTTGAAACGGTTCGACGAGCCACGATCCCGCCGATAGGAGATCGCGGGATTCGAGGCGCTCGACGGCGAGCGGTTTCGGCCGGAGTTTGAGCGAAGGAGCCATGCGCAGACCTTCGGGCCGACTCGGTTATCCCGCCGCGCGTCCCTGTGCGGCCGGACTCCGAGGGCGGGCACAATAACAGCTCACGCCGTGGCGTCAATAGCGGAATTCGAACAGTGCGGTGCGGCGCCGGGTTCCGGCGCGGGGGTGGGCGCACAACCGCCGGAATCGAGACCCGGGACTTTCGCGAACTCGGCGCGAATCGCCCGCCGCGATTGCTGCACTTGCCCGGATCGGCTCGGCGATGTACGTTTCCGACTGGGATCACGGAACGGGGGCGCGCTTTGGGACTGACAGTGCGAGAGGCGGCCGAGTGGATCGGGGGAGCCGTCGTCGGCGACGGCGCGGCGGTCTGGAACCGCGCGACGTCCCTCCGCGATGCGGATGCCGGCGATCTCGCCCTCATCGACACGGTCAAGAAGCTCGGCGATTGGACGAAATCGAAAGCCGCCGCCGCCGTGGTGCCGCTCGATTTCCCGGAAGGGGATCGGCCGATCATCCGCATCGCCGAACCGCTGAAAGCCTTCCAGCAGCTGCAACTCCGGCTCCGCGGCGAGCGCCCGCGCCCGACGGGCATCCACGCCACGGCGATCGTCGATCCGACCGCCGTGTTCGGTGCGGATGTCGGCATCGGCCCGTATGCGATCGTCGGTCCGCACAGCGTCCTCGGCGACGGCTGCACGCTGCATTCGGGCGTGACCGTCGGCGCGCATTGCAAAGTGGGGCAGGGGGTCACCCTGCATCCCGGCGTCGTGCTCTACGACGACACGGTGCTCGGCGACCGCGTCATCGTCCACGCCCGGAGCGTCATCGGAGCCGACGGGTTCGGGTACAAGATGGAAGCGGGCCGATACGTCAAGGTGCCCCAACTCGGGAACGTGATCATCGGCGACGATGTGGAAATCGGAGCCTGCGCCACCATCGACCGCGGCGCGGTCGGCCCGACCCGGATCGGCGAGGGGACGAAGATCGACAACCTCGTGATGATCGCGCACAACTGCCGCGTCGGCCGGCACAACATCTTGGCGGCGCAAGTCGGCATCGCCGGTTCATCCTCGACGGGCGATTACGTGGTGCTCGCCGGCCAGGTCGGGATCGCCGATCACCTCCACGTCGGCGATCAAGCCGTGATCGGAGCTCAAGGGGGCGTCACGCAGAACATCCCGCCGAAATCGCGGCTCTCCGGAACGCCGACCATCCCCGTCGGGGACTATCTGCGCAACGTCTACCACATGAAAGCGCTCCCCGAGCTCCGGAAAAAAGTCGCCGAACTCGAAAAGAAGCTCGGGCTCACGGATGCCGGAGAATGACGACCCGCACGCCGATCGGACTGATCGCCGGTGCCGGGCGGTTCCCCATCGTCTTCGCGATGAAGGCGAAGGAGTTGGGCATCCCCGTGATCTGTATCGGCGTCGCCGACATGGCCGATCCGTCGCTCCGCGACATCTGCCACCGGTTCTACTGGCTCAAGCGGCTCTCGCTCGGATCGATCTTCCGGAACTTCCGCCGCAACGGCGTCGAGCGCTGGACGATGGCCGGGAAGTACCACAAGAAAGTGATCTTCCGGCCCTGGAAGTGGCTCCGGCTGCTGCCCGACTGGCGCGCGGCCCGCTTCTGGCTCTCGCGCGCCCGCCGCGATAACCGCGACGATTCTCTGATGCTCGGGCTGATCGCGGAGTTCGCGCGGGAAGGACTGCACTGCGTGTCGGCACTCGAACTCTGTCCGGAGCTGCTCGTGACCGAAGGCCAGTTGACGAAGCGCGGGCCGACGCCGCGCGAGCTGCGCGACATCGACTTCGGCTGGATCTTGGCCCGCGAGATGGGCCGCCTCGATGTGGGGCAGAGCGTGATGATCCGCGAGCGGGCCTGCATCGCCGTCGAGGCCATCGAAGGCACCGACCGCTGCATCGAGCGCGCCGGCGAACTCTGCGGACGCGCCGGCTTCGTCGTCGTGAAGGTGGCGAAGCCGAACCAGGACATGCGCTTCGACGTTCCGACGGTCGGCCCGGCCACCGTCGAAGCGATGCGGGCTGCGGGCGCGACCGCGCTGGCCATCGAAGCGGGCAAAACGATCGTGATCGACGAAGCGGAGACCCTCGCCCTGGCGGATCGGTACGGGATGGCCTTCGTCGCCCGCGCCGAAGCGCCACCCGCGTGATCCGAAGCGCCGACCCTCTGCGGTGTCGGAGGAATTGATAAAACGACCGCGTCCCACTTCCGACCGGATCCGCTACCCCTCTATGGCGCAGTTTTCCTTCGAATTGCCGACGCAGTGGCCGAGCGATCCGCACACCCTCCTCGAGCGGGCGTGGATCGCGGGGGGCTACGAGAGCGCCCCCGTTCCGGTGCGCCGCCGGCACGATGACCGCCTCCTCGTGCTCGTGCGGGACGAAGAGGAAAGCGGCTACCTCTCGGTTCCGTGGACCGTCCGCGGCGAAAGCCGGATCGTCTCGACCTCGACCCTCCGCGTGCGGTCGGAGCCGTACCGGCTCGCGCTCGAACTCGCGCGCGGCAGCGTGAACCGCGCCCGCAACCTGTTCGCCGCCATGCGATCGGCCGACATCCCGCTGCCATCGAACCTCGAAGGGGATCTCGCCGAAATCATCCGGGCCTTCGGCCGCGCCGCACTCGCCGACGATCTCGCTCGGCGCGATGCGCACGCATTCGTCGTCATCGAAGCCGCGTCGCTCCTCGCCGATCGCCTCACGGGCGCGCTGACGGATTACCGCATCCGCGCGCGGATGTCCGCCAAGGAGCCGCTGGCGACGCTGCTGGGATGCCGCCTTTCGGCTCCGCTGTCGCCGGCCGAGGCCGAGGAATACGCGATCTGCTTCAACGCCGTGCGGATCGTGCCGAACTGGAAGCAGATCGAGCGCGAGGAGGCCAACTTCAACTGGAGCCAACTCGATCCGCTCATCCGCTGGGCGAGCGCGGCCGGGCTGGCGATTTCCCTGGGGCCTCTCGTCGATCTCTCGGCCGAAACCGTGCCGGATTGGATCCTCGCCTCCGCGGGTGATTTCCCGAACCTCGCCGCACTGTACACGGACTTCGTCGGGACGCTGGTGGCGCGGTATCGCGACCGATGCCGGCACTGGGAACTCTTCTCGGGGTTCAACCACCGCGATGCGATCGGGCTGGGCGAAGACGACCGCCTCCGGCTCGCGGCCCGCCTCCTCGAAACCGCTCCCGAGGTGGACTCGCAAGCCGGTTGGACTTTCGGCGTCCGTCAGCCCTTCGGCGATTACCTGCTCGATCCCCGCTTGCGCTACTCGCCCTTCGGGTTCGCGGATACGCTGCTCCGCACCGGATTCGAAGTCGCCGCGCTCGAACTCGATCTCACGCCGGACAGCGGGCGCGGCGGCGGACTGCCGCGCGATCCGCTCGACGTGCTCCAGTTGCTGGAACTCTACGATCCGCTGAACTCCCCGCTCGACATCACCCTCTCGGCCCCACCGGCGGGCGATTCCGCGATGGCGCTTGCCACGGTCGAAACGCTGATCGGTGCGCCGTCGGTGCGGGCCATCTACTGGGATTCATGGTCCGCCGGGCAACCTCACGCCGCGGTGCCCGATGCCGCCCTCCACCCCGGATCGCTCGACCGACCCGCGCTGGGCTGGTTCCGCGAAGCGCGTGCGCGCTGGCTCCGGTGAAGCTCACCGAAGCGGCGCTCGCGCGCACGACGCTGATCCTCGCCGCCGTCCTCTGGAGCGCGGGGGGCTTCTTCATGCGCGTGCTGACCGCACCGACGGCGCTGCATCTCGACGGGCCCACCCTCTCCCCGATCCAAATCGCATTCTGGCGGGCGCTCTTCGCGGGAATCGTGCTGATCCCCCTCGTCCGCCGCGCCGAGTTCCGCTTCCGCGCGCCGATGCTCGGGATGGTCGTCTGTTTCAGCGTCATGTGCGGCCTCTACCTCTCCGCGCTCGGCTACGGCAGCTCCGCGAACGCGATCCTCCTCCAGAACACGGCACCGGTCTGGGTCTACATCCTCGGCGTCTACGTCTTGGGTCACCGGGCCGAAATCGGGGCGGGGCAGGCGACGGCGCTGGCGATGCTCGGCGCGGCGGTCATCATCCTCGGCAACTGGCCGTGGAATCGCCCGCCGGACGAGCAGGCCCGCGATATCCCGGTGCTGCTGATGGGCGCCGGCAGCGGGCTCACTTACGCGGGTGTCGTGCTCTTCCTCGGCCACTTGAAGGGCGAATGCCCGGCCGGGCTGATGGTGCTGAATCTCCTCGGCTGCGCGGCGTGCATCGCAGGCATCGTCTTGCTCCGCTTCGGGTGGGACGAGTGCCGGACATGGCTCGTAGCACCCAGTCTCCCGCAGCTCCTCTTCCTGATGGTCTTCGGTTCGCTGCAGATGGCCGTCCCCTACTGGCTCTTCGCGCGCGGCCTGCGCAGCGTCACCGCCCAGGAGGCCGGGATCATCACGCTGCTGGAACCGGTGCTGAACCCGATCTGGGCCTACCTCGTCGCCCCGGAACGCGAAACGCCCACGATCTGGACGATCGCGGGCGGCGGCATTCTGCTCGGAGCACTCGCTTGGAAATACGCGCCGAAACCGCTCAGTAGACGGGTGCGGCCTTCGTGAGTCCGCCGTCTTTGACGCGGAGGACGGTGAGGTATTCGCCGTTCTCCAGTTTGGCGAATTGGATCGTGCCGCTCACTTCGACCCAATCGTGGTTCTTGAAGTTCTTCTTGAACGCATCGGCGAGGCTCGGCCGTTCGACCTTGATGCGGGCCTTCAGCGGGACGGCATCGGTGGCGCAGCAGGTGATCTTCATGTAGAAGAGGCCGAATTCGTCCGGGCTGGGCATGTACCGGAGCTGCCCTTTGATCTTCGCGGGCGTCCCTTCGAGCGCCCTTCGCTTGTCGTCGGATGCCGCGGCGATGCTCAGGCTCTGGAAATCGTACGTCGCTTCGCCGCCGCGCTCGGCCACATCTCCGATCGTCCCGATTTTCCCTTCGCTGCCGAGCTTGGCCTCGGTGTAGTCGGCGCTGAAGGTCTTGTTCGGCAGCCCCATCAGGAAGAGTACGATGGGGAAGGCCAGGACGACGATGCGCCAGTAGATGTTCCCGTGCGCGTGGTCGTCGGCGCTGTGGTCGGCATCGCCGTGCGCGCCGGCGGGGGCGTCGCAGACTTCGCCCGGCGCGTGATCGTGCCCGCTGTGATCGTGGGCATGATCGTGAACAGGCTCGTGGCCGACGGAGCGCCAGAGGATCACGCCGCGGAGCGCGACGACGGCGAGGAGGCCGATGCCGCCGGCGAGGATGGAGCCGAAGAACTTCTCCGCGACGATGAACTTGAGCATGTCGAACTGGTACATGAGCACCGCGACGATGCCGAACGCCCCGCAGATGAACACGGCGAGGAGCTGTTCGAGGTAGTAGTCCCCGAGGCCGCCGTGATCGTGGTGATCGTGGTCGTGCCCGTCTCCGTGCGGGTGGGCGGGGTCGATGATGTGATCCATCGCGGATCCTCCGAGGCGGGGTCGAATCATTTGCCGGCGGTCGACTCCGCGGAGAGCGTCGGCAGTGGGTTGTAAAGCTGGTGGACGATCAGGCTGTAGGCGAAACACTGGATGACGACGCAGGGGACGATGGCCGCGATGAGCTTCCAGCGGAAGACGCGGGTGTACATGAGGAGGAGCTTCAGGTCGAGCATCGGCCCGAGAACCAGGAACGAGAGCTTCGCCGAGACGCTGGCTTTCGTGAAGCTCGCGGCGAGGAACGCGTCGGCCTCGCTGCAGAGGCAGAGGAGTACGGCGAGGGCCATCATCGCGGGGATCGCCACGATCGGCTGCGAGCGCGACATCGACTCGAACGACCCGACCAGATCGGCGTTCGTCCGCATCAGCGCGGCGAGCGCCGACCCGAGGATCAGGAAGACCGTGATGTCCATGAAGTCGTGCAGGGCCACGGCCGTGATGTTGTTCAGCCGCACCCAGATGGATTTCTTCGGCGCCGGTGCCGGCTCCGCCTCCACGACGGTGAGGGAGAGCTTCGGTTTCTTGGCGGCGGGCGGCATTGCCGATGCGGTGAGGAGCGGGGTCTTGCTGCGCTTCTCGACGAAGTGGATCGCGAAGCCCGTGAGACACGCGACGACGTAGCCCAACCCGGCCCGAAGTAGCACCATCGGCGGCCCGAGGGACTCCCCCTCCGGCCCGACCTGATACTCCTTGAACGCGTACCACGTGCTCATGAGCACGACGACGTTGACGATCGGCCCGGCGAGCATGTACGCCACGCAGCACGAGAGGGGCAAACCCTTCCGGAGCAGCCGCCGCATGACGACGACGATACCGCACTCGCACATCGGGAAGATCAGTCCGAGCGCCCCGCCGATGAGCACGGCCGGGATGAAGTGCTTCGGGAGGAAGCGCGAGATCGCGTCTTGGGGGAGGAGTTCTTCGAGGATGCCGGCGATGAGCGCCCCGAGCAGGATGAACGGCATCGCCTGCCAGACGACGGCGATGAAGTTGATGACGAAATCCTGGATGACGCTCGCGTCCACGGTGGCCTTTCCGGAGTAGTCGAGTGGCACCTGGGAATTCTACGCCGCGCGGGGGAGGGGGGTTCAATGGGCGTGTGGGAATTGCCCGTCGCCATGGTCGGCCGAACAGGCGGCCCGCCCCGCGACCGCCCCGAAAAACTTCTGCCGCATCGCCTTGAGCATCAGACTCGCGATGAACCAGCCGACGACGACGAGCACGATGGCCCCGGACGGGCCGACCGGGAGCGCTTCCGAACCGTTGAGCGAGATGCCCATTTTCGTGCTCAGGTTGTAGCCGATCAATCCCGCGAGGACGCTTCCGAGAAGGGTGAACCAAAACATCCGCCGGAGGTTGCGGGAGATGTTTGCGGCGGCGGCGGCGGGGACGATGAGCAGCGCGTTGATGAGCAGGATGCCGACGGCGCGGATCGACAGGTTCACGACCATCGCGAGCAGCACGATGAACAGGTAGTTGTTGAGTCGCACGGCCAGCCCGCGCGATCGCGCCAGGCTCGGATTGAAGCTGCCGAAGACGAGGCTGTTGTAGCGCCCGCCGATGATCGCCGCGGTGACCATCGCGAGGGCCGCGAGCACGAGCAGATCCTTCTCGGTGATGCTCGTGAGATCGCCGAAGAGGTAGCTTTCGAGGTCGAAGGTGACGATCTTCCGCAAGGGCCGCATGAGCAGTGCGGCGAGGCCGAGGGCGAAGGCGAAGAAGACGCCGATGACCGTATCGTTGGCGAGGTTCGTCTTTTCGCGGACGAAGGCGATGGTGATCCCGGCGGCGATGCCGATGCCGCACATCGCGAGGGGGATGCACCAGAGGTAGGGTTCCACGTCGCGGCTCGAAGTCGCGCCGGTGGCGAGGACGATACCCAAAAAGGCGAGCGAAACGCCGGCGAAGGCCGTGTGGGCCATGGCGTCGCTGAAGAAGGCCATGCGGTTGCCGATGACGAGCGAGCCGACGATGCCGCAGGTGAGGCTGACGAGCAGCACCGCGAACACGGCCCGGACTTCGAACGCGTAGACGGTGCCGTCCGACGTGCTGAGGAATGCGGCGATGGAGCCGACGATCGACTTCAGCCGATCTTCTAGCATGACGCGGCCTTCCCGCCGCTGCGCTCCGCGGCCGCAGTCAGAATGGCGAGCGCTTGACGCGCTTCCGGAACCGTCGCGATGAGCGGCGGCGAGATCCGGACGACCTTCTTCGCGAGCGGCCCGAGGAGGTGGACGCCATCGCTCGATCCTCCGTCCCCGAAGTAGGCTTCGAGTACGAAGCGGTTGGCCAGTTCGGGCGTCTGGAACTCGACGCCCCACACCATGCCGCCGCGCTCGCCGCGGATGTGGGCGACGCCGGGGAACCGCTTCAGTTCGAGCAAGCAGGATTCGATGGCGGCGGAAGTTTCACGGGCGGGGCCGAGGACGTCGGACGCTTCGAATTCGTCGAGTGTCGCCAGCACCGCGGCGCACTGGAGCGGGTTCGCACTCCAAGTGTCCGACCCTTCTCCGTAATCGAGGGCGTCGAACAGATCGCGCCGGCCGACGACGGCCGCGACGGGGACGCCGTTTCCGAGGCCTTTGCCGAGGACGACGAGGTCGGGTTCCAAGCCGTAGGTTTCGAAGGCGAACAGATCCCCCGTCCGGCCGAAGTTCGCCTGCACTTCATCGAGGATGAAAGCGATGTCGTGCGTGCGGCAGAAACGCTGCAGCAGTTGCAAGTACGCTTTCGGTGGGTGGTACGAGCCGCCCCCCCCCAAGTACGGCTCCGTGATGAGCGTGCCGATCTTCCGCCCGAACTGGTGGAGCAGGGCGTTCAGTTCCGCTTCGTACGGCGCGGGATCGAACGCGGCGTCCCGACGGCTCACATCCCGGCACTCGGCCATCGGAAACGAGATGAACTTCACGCGCGGATCGCGCTCGGAGTCGCTCTCCGAACCGGTCACGGCGTTCGACAGGCCTTTTTTGCCATGGAATCCGTACCGCGTCGCGACGATCATCGGCCGGGTGCGATCCTTCGCCATTGCGGCCCAGAGCGCTTTCTGAATCGCCTCGGAGCCGGATGCGGCCCACATCACCTGCTCCATCCGCGCGCCGCCGGGACGGGCGCGGAGCGCATTTGCGAGGCGCGAACTGGCCTCGGATTCGAGCGGCGTCACGGCGTTGTAAGACGTGAGCGCGAGCGCGGAGAAGTAGCCGGGAGGGGCCGCTGTCAACGCGGTGTCACCGACGCCGGCCTTCGGCCAGCCCATGTATCCGCCGAAGCGCTCCATCCAGCGGATCGGGTTGTGGCCGAGGTTCGCCACGAGCACGCCCGAGGTGAAGTCGAAAAGCCTCTTGCCTTCCGGCGTCCAGTGGTAGATCCCCGCACTCCGCGCGAGCACCGCCTGCGTCGGCGTATAGGTGCGCAGCGAACGGGGTTCGTATTCGCCGGCGTCGGAGCGGGCCCGGTTCGACCGGACTTCGCCGGGGTGTTGGATCGGAGGGTGCATGGAGGTTCATCCTACCCAACGCGGAGGGGACTTCAAACCGTGGGGGCGTAGAGGACACGCGGCTCCGCTTCGCCGGGGCGATATAGCGCGAGGCCACCATCGGCGGAATTGACCTTCGCGATGCAACCGGGATGGCCACCGGCGTACTCGCAGAGGATCGCTTCCATCGCTTGGACGATCGCCACGCAGTTCCTGTCGGCCGCGAGGCCGTTGTAGCTCAGCGCCGATATGCGCGCGAGTCGTTCCGCGCGATCGCCGCGCGGACCGCCATACTCGACCAGCGCGACTTCCTCGAAAAAGCGAGCGATGGCTTCGATACCGTAACCGCGCCGGCTGCGTTCGCCCCAGGGTTCGAGGAAAGTGCCGTTGTAGTGGTGGTTCGGAGTGTTCTTCAGTTCGTGTGGGGTTCGGCCTTCGATCGTCACCTCGACGCCGCGCTTGCGCTGGTGGGCGAGCCAAAGACCGTTGTCGAAGCGGAACTGCACCTCCTGATCGACGTAGCCGGGGAAGTTATCCGGCGTCACCCAGCTCGTGTGGATGTCGAACGCCGCTTCGCGGCCGTCGGAGTATTCGTACGTGACCTGCAACTGCACCGAATCCCACGTCGGACCGTCTGCGGGGCCGACGAGACCGCGCTGACCCGTGGCGGAAACCCGACTCAGTTTCCAATCGCCGCCGAAGGTGAAGTCGATGAGCTTGAGATAGTGCACGGCGACGTACGTGCCGGGATTGCGGCCCGCGATCCACTCCGCGAATTGCCCGCCGCTGATCGACTTCGGTTCCAAGAGCGAACAGTATCCGCTGTTGACGTGCCGCAGAGTACCGTCGGCGACGTGCGTGCGCAGCTTCTTGTGATCGGGATCGAACAGCTTGTGGTAGACGACCTTGGCGAGGACGTTCCGGCTTTTCGCCACTTCGAGCAAGCGGTCGAGTTCTTGAAGCGTCAACACCGAGGGCTTCTCGATGAGGACGTGCTTGCCGGCGGAGAGCGCGGCGAAGGCCGCGTCGAAATGACGGTCGTCGGGGGAGGCCACGCAGACGACATCAGCATCGGATGCGGCCAGTTCGGCGATGGCACCGGCACCGGTGAAGTTCGCAAAGCCGCCGCAGCGCCCGGCTGCGGCGGCTTTGCGAACTTCACCGGTGCCGGTGCCATCGCCGAACTGGCCGCATCCGATGCTGATGTCGTCTGCGTGGCCTCCCCCGACGACCGTCATTTCGACGCGGCCTTCGC
>Ga0136611_10003381_pt1 | contig 11149 bp, 8 predicted proteins | sample AntDrymUQ2232306_2_FD_106645 | JGI IMG/M metagenome (GOLD analysis project Ga0136611, IMG submission 106645) | Polar desert sand microbial communities from Dry Valleys, Antarctica - metaG UQ223 (23.06) | ecosystem: Environmental > Terrestrial > Soil > Desert | place: Antarctica: Dry Valley... | reverse complement strand
TAAATAGTCGCAAGATGTGCTAATCGGTCTGCTACACGCCCTATAGCAGGAACAAGTACTATGTCGGCAGCGTCCCTTAACATTAAGTTAAAGGCTAAGTTATTAGTATCTTCCGAAGTCATACCAAAATGAACCCATTCTTTGAAACGACCAAGGCCGTATTCATCCATTTGCTCGGCTAAATAAACTTCGACTGCTTTTACGTCGTGTTCGAGTGGTGGTTTACCGTTATAGCCTAGATGGTCAAGGCGAATAACAACACTTGGATCAAAGTGGTCTTCATCATATAGACTGCGCAGTACTAATTTGTCCGAACTGCTCATGCCAATATCTACTGGGCCGCGTTCGGCAAGATTTATCAGTGCTTCAACTTCTACCTGGGCCCGATACCTGTGCAGTGCACCTTCGGAAGTAATGCTATCAAGCTCCCACGTAAAGGGCTTTTCGCGTCCAGCTAAAGTTGTGCCTTGCTGGAGACTGTCTAGAACTAATTGTTCTGGGTTGGGGTGGAATGCTAACGGATCATAGGCTTCTGGTGGTTGCTGATATTGTTTTAGAACTTCGTGCGACATCATAAAATCCTCAATACGTAATAATTTGTTTTAATTATAAACACCTACTACTTGAAACCAAAGCAGTAGCTTTTTGTACGATAACTACACGTTATAAAGCCAGCTACACTCAGCCATAATCATTAGCACGATGAGTAGTTAATTTCTTTTTAATGACTAATTTCTTTGGGAGTAATGATTTCATCATTCTTCCTTTGATATAAATAGATAACCGCCAGAATTCCAGTCACCACTAGTGCTTCTATGAAAAGTATGCGCCTAGTAGTATCAACTCCAAATAGATCAATTGTCTTGCTTATATAGAGCGCCGCAAACCCATAGGTACAATACTGCGCCACGCTAACAATTGATAATGCGGTGGAATGATAAGTCGTTGCTAAGTATTTCTGCACGGTAGCAGTGATGGGTGTCAGTGATACTCCGAACGCAAATGCAGACGGGATGATTGCAATTATATGTATCAATTGCGAAGGAAGTAGCAACAGTAACGCAGTGGCGAGTACCATCACACTTACCAGCAGCTCTATGAGCAATACACCGACTTTTCGCATAATAAATCGCGTGCTAAATGCTCCTAGTGCGGAGATTGTAGCAATTGTTGTAAAGATAATTCCGATCTGTAGAGCATTTAAGCCATCGTCTTTGAAAAATGGCTGGTATGCCGTCCAGATTGCCTCACCGACAATCTGGTACGCAATATATGTTCCGAGTAGCATAACTATAAGCCGCTTACTAACCAAGGCTTTAACCGTGTCACTTATGTGCGCCCTATTTGATAAAGTTGACCGTTCCCCGACGTCTATAAGGAAAAAGCCTACGGCGATGATACATAAGTAAGCTACGAATATAGCGACATATGGTGCGTGTGGATTGTAGGCATATAAAAGACCGCCTACAACGCCACTTAATGCCCTAGCAATAAATAGCAACGTGTTGTTAGTGCTTAAAAAATTATGGTAATCGGCATCGCTACGATTTTCTAGCTTATAAGAGGCGTACGTAAGTGGGATTAAGGTGCCTGAACGCAAAGCCGATCCTAACGCAGAAAGTAGGCTCAAAACGAATATAGTCAAAAGCGGCAGTTCATAAATATAACCAATCGGGTACAAAGCCAATAGAGCGGCGCCAACTATAAACATCTTTTTTCTGCCAAGCCTATCCGCCAATGCCCCAGTAGGTATCTCAAGTAGACCACTAACTAGCCATACCGACATGAATAGAGCGGTAGTCATCGTCAACGACAACCCTAACTCGTCAACTCCGAAGAGCAGCCAAATGGGTAATATAAAAGTTAGGTCGCTCAAAAAGCTAACCGTAAGTGAGAGCCGGGCATTTCTAGTGCTTATAACGTGGCGTTCGCTCATATGATATCAATACTATACCTTAAAGAAGGTGAGCACTCTGCCTATATGTTGCTATTAAAACGGTGCTTGCTTCGCCGATACTGCCTAGCCATCCAGGTGCATTATACCGAGAGTACAACATTAACAATCTATCCGTATTTATGTCGTGGCCGATAGCGGAGATGGAACCGCAAAAACCAGTGATTTGTAGCTGTTAATAAATACTGCGGAAGCTCTTGATGATAAAAAATCAAATGTGGTGGGGGCGGTTGGACTTGAACCAACGACCAATCAGTTATGAGCCGACTGCTCTAACCACTGAGCTACGCCCCCGTAACGCGGTTAACTAGAGTGAGTATATATTAGATTAGGTTAATCATCCAGACCCCGCCAAGCATTCCAGGCATTAGCAAAAGGCTGTATAATACCAAAAGATGCTAGAAAAAATACAAACACTCCAAAACCACCGCTTCATTAAGCATATTCGGGACATCCGGGTCATTGGCTTGTTGGCCTTTGGTGTACTGGTAATACTGGTAACTTATAGCAGCGTCGGAGTTATCCAGGACAATTACGAACTAGAAAAGCAGGTCGCCGCCCTCAAGCAGCAGAACGAAGTGGCCGAGCTGCGCAATACCAACATCCAGCTAGAAAACCAGTATTACCAAACCGAGCAATACCTGGAACTGAGCGCCCGCAAACAGTTCAACAAAGGCAGCCCCGGCGAAACACTGATGCTAGTCCCCAAATCGGTCGCCTTAGCCAAAACCAGCGACATCAAAATTGCCAGCACACCGACCCGCCAACAGGTTGCCGCCGAAAAACCGTTCTACCAACGTAATTTGGAGTCTTGGACTGATTTTTTCTTGAATCGCCGCCCGCCAACTGATTGACAAACCACCCCAACCCTAGTATCATTTTCAAGTTGTATTAACATCGCGGGGTAGAGCAGTGGCAGCTCGTGTGGCTCATAACCACAAGGTCGCAGGTTCGAGTCCTGCCCCCGCTACCAAGTAAAAAGCCCAAGCTTGTCTTGGGCTTTTTACTTGGTTAATGGGCAAGTCGAGAACCGTACGGCGAAGCCGAGGTTCGGTGGAGCGAGGACAAGCGCAGGAATTCATTCCGAGCATGCCGCAGCGGAGAAGGGCAAGGCCCGTTGCATTGCCTCCGTTACCGTTTAGACTATGCTTAAAACCCTCGTACTAATGAGGGAATTTTCTTTATTGTCTTTTTATGCTGCTTATAATTTTTTCAGCCACTTCTCTTAAGTCTGAGTCTTCTGGTCCGTAGGATGCTATCTTTCCTGCAAATCTTTCACTACTTTCATCCATAGTACCTTCTAACAATATTGATACTTTGACTTCGCATTTGGGTATTGAGAACCCTTGCGCTGGACAATCCAGTTTTGCTGGTTCACCATTACCTGGAACAAAGCTGCTTACTTCAACTACATTGCTTGCGCTAGTATCCACATAATAATCAGCGGGGTATTTAAAGCTAACCCCTTTATCGTTGTAGGTTTTCCATCCCTCATATGGATCAGTAGCGGGTTTATTGGGTGCTGTGTCTGATCGACTTTCTATATTTGCCTGTGTCTTGAATTGCTCATTTTTGTTGTCTGCTACATTAGAGTTATAAACATAAAACCCAACGCCTCCTACTAGAGCAAGAGCGATAATAATTAATAAACTTTCAACTAGGGTAAAGCCTTTATTATTTCGTTTCATATATTCCTTTGGTTATATTTGCTAACAGTATACTAGGTTCAGGTCTGCGGAGGCAGAGTATTTTACCGCCTATATTGTGCAGTCACTAGCAGCAACCGTGATGAATAACTACCTTACAACTTCTTGGCAAAAGGGGTAAACTAGGTTGGTGAAATCAAAGATTGAAACGAACGAACCAACACTAGGCGATTCACAATTCAAAGCATCCATTATTGGTGGTGGCGAGATGGGCAATATGATTCGTTCCAGGGGCTGGTCAAGCACCACTTTAGGCGACCCACAAACGTGGCCGGAGTGTCTACCTTATTCGCTTAATATTATGCTTAACACTTCGGTTCCAATGTGCATATGGTGGGGTAAAGAGGAGTTAATTTCATTTTATAATGATGCATTTAAAAATACCCTGGGGAATAAACAAGCCGATGGCTTGGGACAGTCCGCAGTTGTATTGTTGCCTGACCTATGGGATGCCCTCGGCCCTCTCGCTTGTAACGTTTTCGAAACCGGCAAACCGTTTCATCGTGATAATGTCAGGCGCATCATTAATAGCAAGGCATCCAAACAAGAACTATATTTGAACTTTGCCTGTAGCCCGATATTCGACTCTGTAGGCTCGGTGGAGGGATTACTCTGCACTATTTCAGATACGACAAGTCAGACTTTGCGCCAGCAAGAATTGGAAGAAAGCGACGCCCGGTTCCGCAATCTGGCCGATAGCGCGCCGACGTATATAGCTATGGCTGACGAAAACGGTAATGCAGTATATTTCAATAAACCATGGCTAGAGTTTACTGGCAAAAAGTTAAAACAAATGGTTGGGCTGGGGTGGTTATCTACACTGCACCCAGAGGACGCCCCAAAGTTTGAGACAGATTTTAAGGATGCATTTCAAAAGCAGATACCAATAAATAAAGAGTATCGCTTCCGCAGGGCAGACGGTGAATATCGATGGATGTTAGCCATAGGTGCACCCAGGTTCACTCCCGACAAGCATTTTATAGGATATTTTAAAACCTACACCGACTTCCATGAATTGAAAACCGCCCAGCTCGCTCTCAAAGAAAGTGAGGAACGCTTTCGCACACTCATTGAAAAAAGCGCTGACGCCGTTCAGCTTGTTTCGCCTGAGGGCGAAATTCTCTTCACCAGTGACTCTGTGGAAAACGTGCTCGGCTATAAACCGGACGAACTTGCCCATGAAGGATTGACTCCCTACCTCCATCCTGAAGATACGGAATATTTTTTTAAACACTTCAGTAATCTCATCCTGCACCCTGGCAAACAAGTAGTCTTACAGTACCGTGTTAAACACAAGGACGGTTCATGGGCATGGCTGGAAACGATAGGTGTCAATCACTTAAAAACTCCATATATCAAGGCGTTGGTGGGTAATTTTCGCAATATTACGGTTCAGAAAGAAGCCGAGTGCAAGCTTCGGGACAGCGAACAACGTTTTCGCGCGCTTGCAGATAACACTCCTAACTTAGCGTGGATGGCCATGGCAGACGGCTACATATACTGGTACAACAATCGCTGGTATGAATATACTGGAACCTCTCCGAAAGAAATGGAAGGATGGGGCTGGCAATCGGTTCACGATCCGGCTTGTCTCCCTGATGTACTTGCGAAATGGAAACGTTCGATCAAAAGTCGGAAAACGTTTGAGATGGTTTTCCTGATTAAAGGTTCGGACGCTGTGTTTAGGCCCTTCCTTACCAGAGTCGTACCGGTCATGTCCCCAGAGGGCAAAGTCATTCAATGGATCGGCACCAATACCGACATCACCCATCAGCTCAAAATTAAGCAAACCGAAGCCGAAAATGAACGACTCGAAGAAATCACACGGCAGCTGACTGCCCAACGGCAAGAACTAATTGAACTCAATAGGGCCAAAGAGGAATTCATTTCCTTGGCTTCTCATCAATTACGGACCCCTGCTTCCGGCGTCAAGCAATATCTTGGAATGCTTTTGGGGGGTTACGCTGGAGAGCTAACGCCCTTGCAAAAGGATTATGCAGAGAAATCATACGAAAGCAACGAGCGCGAGATTACAATCATTAACGACCTTTTGCAGGTCGCCCAAGTAGATGCCGGCAAGATGAAAATACACAAAAAGAAGGTCAATTTTGTCGCTTTAATTAGTGAAATATTGGATGAGCAGAAAAGTAATTTCGAAGACCGGGAACAAAAGATAATATACCGACATAATGAGTCTAAGATTACGACTAATGCCGACCGTGATCGTATCCGTATGGTTCTAGAAAATCTAATCGATAATGCCAGCAAATATACAGGTCCGCAAACAGCCATCACCGTAACTCTTACAAAGCTTAAAGATAATCAGGGTATCCAAATCAAAATAAATGACCAAGGAGTCGGAATACCAAAGGAGCATATCACCAAAATCTTTGATAAATTTGTGCGGATTGATAATTCCCGCTCTATCAGCGTCGGCGGTAGCGGCCTAGGCCTATATCTAGTTAAAAAAATTATGGATCTGCACGATGGAATTGTTAAGGTCAACTCAACGCCCGGCAAGGGAACTACTTTTACGTTATCACTCCCATCGGCTGCGACAGCCACCTAACCAACTTGCGACTAAGTAGGCTTCAATTCAGTTGCACGTACCCTACCAAGTGGTGCTCACTAGTTATTACCAGTAACCCCTGTTATCATATCTTCATGAAACAATTGCTTTTGACTGTAGGCAACATTTACGTCGACCATAATGTTTTTGGCGTTAAGTCAGGCGACGAGTTTAGACTTGAATCAGGTAAAGATTACTTTGCGAGTAATGGCGAACGTGTACTAGGAGGATCAGCAGTTAATGTGGCAATGCAAGCCCGCAGGCTAAATATCGAAGTTGGATTTGTCGGTAAGACAGGTACCGACAGCGGAGCAGAAGAAGTCAGAGAATTATTAGAATCACAGGGCATAATTAGTGATCTTGTCGGTGAAGACGCGGAACATGCTACCTCGATGGCGGTTAACCTTATCGATAAAAATGGTGAGTTTATTGGCATGCACTACGGTGAGGCGTCTAAAACGCTTGCGGTCGAGGATGTTGAATTAAGCCATGATTTATTTGAACGATGTAACGGAGTATATTTTGGTGGCACTGCAAAGCAGCCGGTATTGTTTGGTGAATGCGCAAAACTTTTTAGTGGGCTAGATAAACGAGGCATCAAAGTATTCTATGATCCTAATCGGTTTCCTGCTCATGAAGTATTAATTGACAGATCTCTACTGCACGATCAACTAGCATACGTGGAAGGCTACTTCCCTAATGAAGAAGAGCTTTTGCAAGCCACGGATAAAACAGATGTTGAGGAGGCTTTACGGCAAGTATTAAGTAATGGCGTTAAGTTTGTGGCTTTAAAGATGGGCGCCAAAGGGTGTCGCATCAAAACCCAAACTGAAGATTTTGCCGTTGAGGGTAAGCCAGTCAAAGCAATAAGCACGGTTGGGGCAGGTGACTGCTTTAACGCAACATTCATTGTTTATTATCTGAAGGGCTTATCTTTAAGGGAGTGTGCTAACAGGGCTACCACAGCCGCTGCTATTAAAGTCAGCCAGAACATTTGGCCCGACCAAACAGTCATAGAAAATTACGGTCAGTAGGGCTCGAATCTTATAAATGCCTACGTAGTTATGACTTTAACATCGTGCGGCCGCGACTCGCGGATTCCGGCGTTGGTGATCCGTAAAAACCGGGTGTCTGTCTGGTGGGTGGTTATGTCACTGGAGCCAACATATGACATGCTTTTGCGTAAGGCTTTAGTGTACCGGTCAAGGACTTCAACAACCGGGCCCCTGTAAGGCACATACGATTCAACACCTTCGGCTAATGGTACGCCACTACCTTCAACACCGTATCGCTTTCGTGACGCCTCGCTTTGTCTCATGGCACTGGGGGAGCCCATGCCTCGGTATAGTTTGACGCGGGCACCGGTTTCCAGCTCGATGAGGTCACCAGGTGCTTCCTTAGTGCCTGCCAGCATACTGCCCATCATAACCGAAGAAGCACCGGCGGCGATGGCCAGCGAAATATCACCAGGGTCTTTAATACCGCCATCGGCGCACACGGGCACATTTTTACCCGTTGACTTGACGGCTTGAACACATTCGTACACGGCGGTAACCTGCGGGCAGCCGATGCCCGTTTCGGTTCGAGTTGTGCAGATTGATCCCGGCCCTTGCCCGACTTTAATGCCATCGGCGCCCTCTTCGGCCAGCCGCTTTGCAGACTGGCCGGTAGAAACGTTGCCGACAACAACATCCAGGTCGGGAAATTCTTCCTTGAGTCTTCTAAGCGCTATAAACGAAAATTTAGAATCCCCTTGGGCGGTGTCAATGACCACTACATCTAGATATTTACGCATCTTCTGCACGCGTTTCAAGCCTTCTTCATCAGTCGGTATAGCCGCCGCTACCCGTAATCGGCCATTGCTATCAACGTTATAACGCCCAGAGTTGCCCCGGACGATACGGTTGACGTCTGAAAAGACATAAAGTCCCGCTACTGTGCCATCATCGTTAAGCAGAGGCAGCATCTTCTTTTTATTTTTTAGCATCAAATCGTGGGCTGCTTTAATAGTGGTATGACCCCGGGCGCTTACAGCTTCATTTAATGGTGTCATGGCGTCGCTGACTCGCTGTGATAAGTTGCCGCAAAAGTCAAAATCGTTTTTGGTCAGCAGGCCAACAAACCGATCATTACTGTCAGTTACAGGGAATGTTCGGAAATCAAAGTTTCTTTTTTCGCACATACTGAGAACGCTCTGGAGTGATTGAGTCTCAGTAACCGTTATCGGCTGTTCGATCAGCCCGTTCAGGTGTAGCTTGACGCGCCGTACCTCATCCGCCTGGCGTTCCGCAGACAGGCCAGCGTGGATCACACCTATGCCGCCCTGTTTGGCAACGGCAATTGCCATGTCGGATGTCGTGACCGTGTCCATGGCCGCGCTGACTATCGGTGTTTTGAGTCCTATATTGCGGGAGAAAAAGCTGGTTATATCTACCTCGCCTGCCGTCACCTGGCTTTCGCCCGTTTCCAAGCGCACGTCATCGAACGTCAGCGCCAGACCCTGCTCATTCATCCGTTGGAAAAACTTTTCTTTTTTTAAAGCCGCCATCATTGCTCCTACTTTTTGTATGAAAAGATTGTAACACAATCAGCCCAAGACTATTCGTAAACGTGCAGTTTTGCCCTGGCCAATCGGGGCTATTCTTTTAAGCGTCAAAAACCGCTCGGCGGCTTGTCTGTGCAGTTATTTTACTGAGCAAAGTCTCCTATAACAGTTACAACGTCATATACCGCAAGATTTTCTTCAGTACAGGAACCAGATTTCCCCCTGGACTGGTAATACCTAGATTCGCGAATTCTGCCCTCTATTCTTATAACATCTCCAGGTTTAAGGTCCTCAGGTTGAATTTGATCTCTGTTTTCATCGATTATTTGTCCAACATACTTATCATTACCACAACTAAACCAACCGCCAGGTTCTTGGCTATATTTCTGAAGAAAATCAAATTCATCACCGAAAAGTCCTGGTGCCTTGCCTTCGGCAAACCATTTTTCAGCCTTGCCAGTGGCATAAACGACTTTCAAATCGTCTTCGTGAATTTGTACTAGACCATCTTTCTCTGAGTCACTCACCGTACCTAGAACGGTAAACCTGTGGCCAGTTCCTTCATAATCTACTGGACTACCCCCACACGCACTTAGTGCAAGTCCGCCTGCTAGTAACAAGCCTGCTGCAGTAAGCTTGCGTTTAAAATTAAATCTTTCTGACATAGTATTTCTCCTTGCGGTCTGGAGAATATAAAAAAGCTGCAGACCGGCTAACAATTAATATTGTTGCCTTAGTCTGCAGCTGCTTAGCTCTACTATGAATTTCATTAATGAAAGACAATTCGTCTTGGGCAGTGCTGTTTCGGTGAGTCAAATAGTCACTTAATGCTAACAAGTCTCAGAACAGTGTTCCAAAAGGATAGTAACACATAAACATGTTAATTGCAAGTATTAAAATTTGCTATATAGCGCGATTCATTATCTTTATGCTTGCTTCTCGTTCATAAACAATAGACAATGTTTAGCAAATATGGATCGAGTTAAAGTTGGTATTGTAGGAGGAGGCCAGTTAGGTAGAATGCTAACGGAAGCTGCTCGTCCTCTTGGCCGTGAGGTCACCGTAATTGACCCAGGGGCAGATTGCCCGGCTGCGCAAGCCGGTGCAGAGCAAATACAAGCGTCTTTTACGGATGCAGATGCTGTCTTGAAACTTGCGTCTAGAGTAGATGTTGTAACTTGGGAAATCGAACATATTAATGCTGATGCCTTAATGGGTTTGCCGGTACCAGTTGAACCTTCCCCAAAAACGCTAAGTATTATAAAAGATAAACTTTACCAAAAACGTATGCTCGTAGATGCCGGTATTCCAGTAGCGGATTTCATGGATCTGAACTCTGAAAAACTTGATGTTGATATGCATTCTGCATTTGGAGCATTTGGTAACGTTATAGTAAAGACTCGGACAGGTGGATATGACGGCCGCGGCAACATGGTTGTAACGCCAGAGAACTGGCAAGAACTTCTGGCTCAATTTGGTAGTACTCCTTTGTATGCTGAAAAAATTGAGCATTTTCAAAAAGAACTTGCCGTTATAATTGCTCGTGATGTTAGGGGTACCATTGCTCAGTATCCTGTAGTAGAAACAATTCATGAAAATAATATTTGTAATTTAGTATTAGCACCAGCTAATATTGACCCACGCATCCAGGCGGTTGCCGAAGATATAGCGCACGAGACCGCAAGCGTCCTCGAGGGAGCAGGTGTTTTCGCTATTGAAATGTTTTTAACAGAGGATGATAAAGTAATAGTCAATGAGGTTGCTCCACGGGTTCATAATTCTGGCCATCATACAATAGAGGCAAATCGCACTTCTCAGTTCGAGCAACATATTCGTGCAATTACTGGTTTACCGCTTGGAAGTACTACAGCAGTTTCACCAGCAGTAATGATCAATATCCTGGGCGAGCGAAATGGCAAAGTAGCGTTAACTGGCCAAGATAAGGCACTCGCATTTGCTGGCACTCATCTACATTTATATGGCAAAGCATCAACCAAAGTAGCTAGAAAAATGGGGCACATCACAGTACTGGCAGATTCTGTAAGCGAAGCATATAAAATAGCAATAGTAGCACGTAAGGAGTTAACAATATGAACAGTATAGAACGGTCACCTTTAGTCGGTATCATTATGGGGTCAGACTCGGACCTTAGGGTTATGAAGCCGGCTGGCGATATTTTAGATCAATTTGACGTGCCGCACGAGTTTAGAGTTAAATCGGCCCATCGTACTCCTGGAAAAATGGCTGAATATGGTCGTTGGGCAGTCTCGAGTGGCTTGATAGTTATTATTGCTGGAGCTGGTGGTTCGGCGCACCTACCGGGTATGGTTGCCTCTGAAACCAGACTACCCGTGCTAGGCGTAGCTATTGAAAGT
>Ga0136611_10003380_pt1 | contig 11153 bp, 8 predicted proteins | sample AntDrymUQ2232306_2_FD_106645 | JGI IMG/M metagenome (GOLD analysis project Ga0136611, IMG submission 106645) | Polar desert sand microbial communities from Dry Valleys, Antarctica - metaG UQ223 (23.06) | ecosystem: Environmental > Terrestrial > Soil > Desert | place: Antarctica: Dry Valley... | reverse complement strand
CAACGGCCGAACCTTCTTCGTTGGCAAACTGCTGGGCCCCACCCTGCCGACCGACTCGGGTTTCGAGCTGTGCACACCTAAAACGATCACGTCCCTTGCAGATGTCTCCGGCATCTGCCCTGAAGGCCCAACGACCGGTGGCTCCTATCTGATGGCGGGCATCGCACATCACGCAAGGACCGTCCCTGTTCGGACTGATCTACTCCCTCTCGTCCCCGCGAGCGATACCAAGTCGCTCAAGGTATCCACTTTTGCGGTGCAGCTCGCCTCCAACACGCCGCAGCTCGAAATCACGGGCAACACAGGCCAGCGCGTCGTGATTCAGCCGATCTACCGCCTCGATAGGACCCGCCTGTCGCAAGGCTTCGGTGGCGGCGGTCTCGTGGATATGCGCTACGTGAGAATCGATCCTCCCGGCACGACCGGGCGTTTCAGAACCGGGAAAGTGTACGTGAACTGGGAAGATTCCGAGCAAGGGGGGGACTACGATCAGGATATGTGGGGCACCATCGAATGGAGCCTCGACACAACCCGCAACGAGATAACGATCACCACGAACGCTGTGTCCGCGTCGACCGGCAATCCGCAGGGTTTCGGTTACGCGGTGAGCGGCACGACTAAGAACGGTCCGCACTTTCATTCCGGGATCCTTGGCTTCAACTACACCGATCCCACCGGTGTGAAGGGCTGCACGAACTGTAACCTTGTAGCGGCCGGAGGGCAGGTCGGGCCACAGTCGGTGAAATACGAACTCTCGGCCGCTGGAGCCGCGAACCAACTTCAGGATCCCATGTGGTATGCGGCCAAGTACGGCGGCTTCACGGACACCAACGCCAATGCGCGCCCGGACCAGGCATCGGAGTGGGATCGCGATAACAATGCAACCGGCCTCCCCACGCCAGACGGCACGCCCGACAATTACTTCCTCGTCACGAATCCGCTGCAGCTCGCTGCGTCGCTCGCGCGTGCGCTCAATGCGATCGGCAACAACTCATCGGGTACCGCCGTGATGGCCAACTCGACCTCACTTTCGACGACCAACCGGATTTACCAGGCGCGCTACGACCCGCTCGACTGGAGCGGCCAGTTGCTCGCGAGAGACGTGCAGCCTGACGGCAGGATTGCCACCTTTGCCACCTGGGACGCCGGGAAGAAGCTTAACAACATCGACGTTTCGAGGCGGTTGATTTTGACCCTCGATGAAGGCACTCGCGACGGCGTGCCTTTCGAGACGACTACACTTACGGGAAGCCCAAACCTTCTGCTCGAGCTCAACAAGTCACCCGTCACCGGTGTCGCCGACGGACTCGGCGCATTACGTCTCGAGTGGCTTCGGGGCGACGTGACCCGCGAAGCGCGCCAGGGCGGCCCATTCCGGTCCCGTACTAAAACCATCCTCGGCGACATTGCGGGCTCGGACCCGACATACGTCGGCGCGCCGAACGCGCCACGAACCGAGCGCGCCTATGGCACCTTCCGGCGCACCTACTACACCCGCACGCCCATGCTCTATGTCGGCGCCAATGACGGCATGGTTCACGGATTCGATGCCGTGACGGGGGACGAGAAGATCGCCTACATTCCGAGCAAGTTGCATCCGCACCTTGCGAAACTCACGAGCCCGACGTACTCGCACCGTTTCTACGTCGACGGTCCGCCAGAAGCTGCAGACGCAGTCGTAAACGACGTCTGGCGCAGTGTGCTGGTCGGCGGGCTTGGCGGCGGCGGGCAGGGTGTGTACGCGCTCGACGTGACTGACCCCTCGCAGTTCTCGCGCAGCACCGCAGCAAGTCATGTGATGTGGGAGTTCAACGATACCGACGACCCGGATCTCGGCTATGTGTACGGAAAGCCGGCCGTGCGACAGATGGCCAACGGCAAGTGGGCGGCCATCGTTTCCGGGGGTTACAACAACAGCGAAGGTGACAGCGCCATCGGTACCGGTCGCGCCTTCCTCTTCATCCTCTTTTTGAATGGTCCTACCGGCACGAATCGCACGTGGCAGCAAGGCGTCGATTACATCAAAATCGACACCGGTGTGGGCGACACGACGACACCGAACGGCCTCGCAGCTCCGTTCGTTGCTGACATCGATGCCGACGGTAAAGCTGACTTCACGTACGCCGGCGACCTCCAGGGGAATTTCTGGAAATTCGATTTGACCAACAAGGATCCGAAAGCCTGGGCGGACCCCCTCAACAAGGTAGTGCTCTTCAAAGCGATCGGTCCGGATGGCTCGGTGCAACCGATCACGGCACCGGCGGAAGGCACATTGCATCCAACGGGACGCGGGTTCATTCTCGTTTTCGGCACCGGCAAATATATCGAGGTGAATGACACCCTGCCCTCGGGGTCACCCGCAGCGTTCAAGCCTCAGAGCTTCTACGGTATCTGGGACAAGAACGACAGCCCCCGAAGCGTGCTGAAGCAGACTGTTGTAAATAACCGCACCGAGCTGCTGGACCAGATCATTAGCGAGAACGGAACTGTGCGAACGGTGCCTGCGGCGACGCCGGACTGGAATACGCAAAAGGGCTGGCGAATGGATTTCCCCCGAAGCTCGGCAACCGGTGAGCGCGCCGTTTTCAGGCCCCTGCTGATTTCATCGCGACTGATCTTCACGACGTTGATACCGGTTCGTGACCCGTGCTCGGGCGGGGGCACGAGCTTCCTCATGATCGTCGATCCGACCTCTGGCGGGCGCGTCGATGCAGTGGTACTCGATCTCAACCGCGACGGCGTGCTCAACGATCAGGACAGAGTGGGCGGAACCGCGGGCGTCTACGCGAGCGGCATTCAGTCGACCGTCGGTATCACGCCCACACCCGTCATCGTGAAAGGCGGGCCGTCCACCGGCAAGGCAACCAGCGGCGACAAGATCTTCGGAACCCGTGCGCCTTCTGTGGCCGGGGGGCCCGAATCGCTGCTTGGCTACACGTTCATGGGCGGTCCTCTGGGGATCGAAGGCATGTGGATCGGACTGCGCGCCTACGCCGGACGTGTGAGCTGGCGTGAAATCCTCACGAACTGAGAAAGGGCGGCGATGAAAAGGCCTGGTAAAGGATTCACACTCATGGAGGTGATGATCGCGGTCGCGATCATCGCCATCCTGGTGGCCGTCGCCCTGCCTGCTTATGAGGAGCAGGTTCGTAAAAGCAGAAGAGCTGAAGGCAAGGCTGCGCTGCTGAAGACCGTGCAGCTGCAGGAGCGCTTCTACACGGCGAGCGCAACGGCAACTTATTCGCTCGACCTGGCGCCGCTTTATGGTCTTGCGGCGGGCGCCGTAGTCCGCTCCGCAGAAAATCCCGCCGATACGAACGGCTGGTATGTGCTTACGGCCGATACGACTGGTTGCGTACCCGTCGACCTCACGGTGTGTGTGAGGATCGTGGCGACTCCGCGCACCGGTTTCGTCGATGCGAACTGCGGCACCCTCACGGTGAACAGCCGCGGTGTGCGGACTGAAAGCGGTACCCAGGACAACCGCTATTGCTGGGGTAGCTGAGCGGGGCGGTCGATTTGTCCGGGCGTCGCGTCGTAGCCGCACCGTTTGTCACCGTGGCTGAAACACGCCTCGCGCGGCGGCTCTGCGTGTTTACTGCCGCGTCCATTGCGCTCCACGCACTGATGCTTGTCGGGTTTACACCCCGCGGAACCGGCGGCCTCGCACATGAGGACCGCGGCGGCCATACGATGCATGCGGTGCTCGCGCCCTTGTCAGCGTCCAGCGCGAACTCAGAAGCTGAATCAGCGCTGCCGGACAGTGTCACGGGCGCATCCGGCGCTGCCGAGCAGCCGGCGTCATCAGCGTCCCGCGGCAAAGGCAGCGATCTGCCGCTTCCAGACAAGTGGTACAACGCGACCGAACTCGACGTGCTTGCACAGCCGCTCTCTCCCGCGAAGCTTGTTTATCCCGAAGAGCACATTGCGCAGGCGGTCATTACGCGCGTGAGAGTGAGGCTCTTAGTCGACGAGGGGGGCGTCGTACGTAAATTGGAGGTTGTCGAATCCGGCGCGGAGCCCGCCTTCGAAGCCGCCGCGAAGAAGGCGTGGGAAAGCATGCGCTTCTCACCTGCCATAAAGGACGGCGTCGCCGTGAAAAGCCAGAAGCTCCTGGAGCTCGAGTTTCTGCCGTTCTGAACGTGCAGCGGCGGCACATTAACCGCTGACTTCTCAGCGCGCTACGTCTGAAGCAAAACCTCCTTCAGACGATTTCTTTCCGCTGAACGAGCGCACGCGGAAGCGGGAACGTAACCTTTTCGATTGCGCCTTCGAGCTCGCGCACACTTTGCGCGCCGAGTGCGACGAGCTTGTCGATGACCTGCCGCACGAGCACTTCGGGCGCAGAAGCTCCGGCGGTGACGCCGACGATGCCCTTCCCCGCCACCCATTCGGGCATCAACTCTCCCGCATTGTCGACCATGTAGGCGGGCACACCCTCGTTCTGAGCAACCTCGCGCAGCCGGTTCGAATTCGAGCTGTTCGGCGATCCGACGACAAGCACCACATCCGCCTCGCGCGCAAGCGCCTTCACCGCATCCTGCCGGTTCTGGGTCGCATAACAAATGTCATCACGCTTTGGGCCCACGATATTCGGAAAGCGCATCTTGAGTGCGTCGATCGTGCGGCGCGCATCGTCCATCGAAAGCGTCGTCTGTGTGACGAAGGCGAGGTTGTCCGCGTCACGCACTTCGAGGCGCTCCACGTCGTCCGGACCTTCGACAAGATACATGCCGCCTTCGGCCTGCCCCATGGTGCCTTCGACTTCGGGGTGGCCGTGATGACCGATCATTACGATCTCACGATTGCTGGAACGCTTCTTCGCAACTTCGACGTGCACCTTGGTAACGAGCGGACACGTGGCGTCGAACACGCGAAAACCGCGTGCCTCCGCATCGCGTCTCACAGCCTGCGAAACGCCGTGCGCACTGAAAATGACGGTGCTGCCCGCGGGCACCTCGTGCAACTCCTCGACGAATATCGCCCCTTTGCTCTTGAGGTCTTCGACGACGAACTTGTTGTGGACCACTTCGTGGCGCACGTAAATCGGCGCGCCGAACTGTTCCAGCGCACGTTCGACGATTTCGATCGCGCGATCGACTCCGGCGCAGAAACCGCGCGGCGTGGCGAGGAGAACTTCCATGGTCAGGGTTGAGCCACGATTGAATTCACGGGAGGCGGATTATACGCGCGAGGCCGGGTGCGGGGACGCCGATCACGCTGCGGCAGGTTTCGTTTTGCCTTTCATGGCGTCCCAGATCAGCAGAATAGCGCCGCAACTGATCCCCATGTCCGCCACATTGAATGCGGGCCAGTGATAGCCGAAGGCGTGAAAGTCCAGGAAGTCGACGACCGCCCCGAAAAGCACCCGATCGATGACGTTGCCAAGGGCACCGCCGAGCACCAGGCTCAACGCAATGCAGAAGAGCTTTTCCTGTGGATGCTTACGCAGCAGCCAGACGATCCAGCCGGAAGCGCCGAGCGCCAGCACGATGAAGAATCCGCGCTGCCAGCCGCCCGCTTCCGAAAGAAAGCTGAAAGCCGCGCCGCGGTTATGCACGAGCACGAGATTGAAGAACGGGGTTATCTCCACGCTTTCGTAGAGCGCAAACGCGCGGCTCACGAAATACTTGGTGAGCTGATCGAGCATCAGCACGATTGCCGAAATCGTCAGCCATTTACGCATGCGTGCGCACCTCACCTTCGCCATGAAGGTTCGCCACACAGCGCCCGCAGATCTCCGGGTGCGTCGGGTCCGCACCGACGTCCGCGCGGTAATGCCAGCAGCGCTCGCACTTGGAGTTGACGCTCGCAATGACGGTGAGCTTCACATCCGGGAGCACAGTCTCGACCGCATCGTCGGCGTTGTTTGCTTCGACGGTCGCCTGCGACGTGATGAACACGAAGCGCAGATCGTCGTCGAAGGACCGCAGGAATTCGGCGTCCTCGCCGTTCGCGTAAAGCCGCACTTCGCCGGCAAGCGACGACCCGATGCGGCCTGCCGCGCGTAGCGCTTCGAGCTGCTTCTGAACGTCCGAACGGAGCGCGCGCAATCGCTCCCAGCGGGTGCGCAGCACGGCTGCGTCGACGGGCACGTCGAAGTCGTACCAAGTCTGCTCGAACACGCTCGTGTCACTTCCATTGAGCGTCTCCCACACTTCCTGCGCCGTAAACGACAGAATCGGCGCCAGCAGTCGGGTCAGGCTCTGCGCGATATCGTAGAGCGCATTTTGCGCCGAGCGCCGGGCGCGCGAGTCGGCAGGGGCGGTGTAGAGCCGATCTTTAAGGATGTCGAGGTAGAAGCCGCCGAGGTCCTCGGAGCAGAAAGCCTGCAGCTTTTGCGCGACCACATGAAACTCGTAATCGCCGTAATGGCCCGGCGCTGAAGGACTCCTGACGCCGCGCTCGGATGGCGTAAGGGCGCTCTGGAGATCGTGCGTCATCACGCAGGCGTAGCGGTCGATCTCCAGCCACTGCGTAAGCGGCAGCCGATGTTGTGCCGGATCGAAATCAGCCAGGTTCGCGAGCAGAAAACGCAGCGTATTGCGAATGCGCCGGTACGATTCGACGACGCGCTTCAGTATTTCCTTCGAGATCGAGACCTCTCCCGAGTAGTCCGTCATGGCGACCCACAGGCGCAGGATGTCTGCGCCGAGCTCGTCCATGACAGCCTGCGGCGCTACCACATTACCTTTCGACTTGCTCATCTTGCGCCCGGCGCCGTCGACCACGAAGCCATGCGTCAGGAGCGCCCGGTACGGGGCGATTCCGTCGGTCATGCACGAAATGAGGAGCGACGAGTGGAACCACCCGCGATGCTGGTCCGAACCTTCCAGGTAAAGATCGGCCGGAAAGGCGCTTTCGGTTTCGTGGGAGCCGCGAAGCACGGTGTAGTGCGTCGAGCCCGAGTCGAACCACACGTCGAGCGTGTCTTTTACTTTCTCGTAGTAGGGTGCGTCGTCTCCGAGAAGCGCTTCGACGTCGATTGACTGCCACGCCTCGAGACCGGCAAGCTCGACGCGCTTCGCAACAGCCTCGAGAAGCTCGAGCGCTCGTGGATGAAGCTCACCCGTCTCCTTGCGTATGAAAAGCGGCATCGGGACGCCCCACTGTCGCTGCCGGGACAGGGTCCAGTCGGGTCGGTTCAGGATCATGCCGTGGAGCCGCGCCTTTCCCCATGCCGGATAGAACTGCGTGGCTTCCACGGCCCGAAGCGCAGTCGCGCGCAGCGGCTCGGCTGGGCTCGTGCCGTTGTACCCAGGCACTTCGTCCATTCCGGCGAACCATTGTGTGGTTGCACGCAGGATGATCGGCGTTTTATGGCGCCAGCAGTGCATGTAGCTGTGCAGCTCGTCGGCTTTTGCGAGAAGCACGCCCTTCTCCGCCATGAGCTCGATGATCTTCAGGTTCGCTTTCCAGATGTGCATGCCGCCGAACACTGGCAGCGAAGCCGCGTACTTGCCGTCGGACAGAACGGGCGTGAGGATTTCGCCGTCGGTCATGCCATAACGACGGCAAGACAAAAAATCCTCGAGCCCGTACGCCGGGGCGCTATGCACGATGCCGGTGCCCGTATCGAGCGTGACGTAGTCAGCGAGATACAGAGGCGACACGCGATCGTAAAACGGGTGGCGAAATTCGATCAGCTCGAGGTCCGCGCCTTTCGCGGTGCCAAGGATGCGCCAGTTACGAACGCCGTAACGCTTCGTCAGCGCGAAGGTGCCGCCATTCGAATAGCCGTCTTCGACCTGCGAAGGTTCGGCATCGACACGTGCTTCAGCAGGACGCATGAGGATTTCATGCGCAACGATCAGGAGCTTGTCCTCCGTCTCGACCAGCGCATACTCAAACTGCGGGTGGACGTTCAGCGCCTGATTCGCAGGGAGCGTCCACGGCGTCGTGGTCCAGATGACCGCGTATCCAGGCTTATCGGGTAATCGAGTGAGGCCAAACGCCATTGCAACCTTTTCGTGCTGCGCGAATGGAAAACCCACGTCGACCGCCGGATCCTTCCGGTCTTCGTATTCGACTTCGGCTTCGGCCAGTGCCGAACCACAGTCGAAACACCAGTTAACAGGCTTCAGACCGCGGTAGACGTAACCGCGCTCGAGGAGGACGCCCAGCGCACGGATCTCATCCGCTTCGTTGCGGTAGGCCATCGTGAGATAAGGGTGATCCCAGTCGGCGAGAACACCCAGGCGCTGAAAATCCTTCTTCTGCCGCTCGACCTGCTCAGCGGCATAGGCTCTGCACAGGCGTTGCGTCTCTTCAGGCGGCAGGTTCTTTCCGTGCTCCTTCTCGATCTGCACTTCGATCGGCATGCCGTGACAATCCCAACCGGGAACATAAGGCGCGTCAAAGCCCGAGAGAGACTTCGCTTTGACGATGATGTCCTTCAGGATCTTGTTTGCTGCATGTCCAATGTGGATATCGCCATTCGCGTACGGCGGCCCATCGTGCAACACGAAGCGCGGCCGCCCCCGGCTTGCCTCACGAATGCGCTCGTAGAGCCTGCCTTCACGCCATCGCTCGAGCATCAGCGGCTCGCGCTTCGCAAGATCGCCGCGCATCGGGAAAGGCGTGTCAGGAAGATTGAGCGTTTTCTTGTAATCAGTCATTCGAGTCGCGTGCGTTCAACGGGTGCTGAGGCGACCGCTATGACGCGCGGCAACGCCATCGTGCGATGCGAAGAAAGTACGCGCAGCGTCCACATCGAGCGCTATTTGGCGCGTGAGAGCGTTCAGATCAGCGAACTTGAGCTCATCCCGAAACCTGTGCAGGAATTCCACGCGAACGCGCCGTCCATAAAGATCCGCTGAGAAATCGAGCAAATAAACTTCGAGCAGCGGCTCTGCCGCTTGCTTTACAGTTGGGCGTACGCCGAGGCTCGCGACGCCACGGAGCACGCGATCGCTTGCGCCACTGACCTCGACCGCGAAGATTCCCGAAAACGCGGGGCGGTTGTGCGCAACGCGTACATTCGCGGTTGGATAGCCGAGCTGACGGCCAAGACCGTCGCCGCGAACAACGCGGCCGCTGATGCTGTAGGGACGCCCGAGAAACAAGGACGTTCGAGTGAGATTGCCGGCCGCGAGGGCCTGACGCACAGCTGTGCTCGAAACGCGCTCGCCGCCGACCATCACGCTGGACATCACTTCCACCGTATAACCCAGTCGCGATGCATGGTGCTTGAGCAGGGCAAAGTCTCCGGCGCGTCGCGCTCCGAAGCGGAAATCGTCGCCGACGAGCAGATGTCGCACCCCGAGACCGCTTACTAGTTTTTGTTCGATGAACTCTTCAGCCGTGATCTGCGCGAAGCGATAATCAAAGCGGCACACGTACGTCCGCGCTACACCTTCTGCGGCGAGCAACTCGAGCTTGTCACGCAGCGACGTGAGCCGCGCCGGAGCGCGGTCGGGTGCGAAGAACTCGCGCGGATGCGGCTCGAACGTCATCGCGCAGGGGGCAAGCCCATGGCTCTTGGCGGTCTCCTGCAGGCGCGCGAGCATGGCTCGATGGCCAAGATGCACGCCGTCGAAATTACCTATGGTGAGCGCGATGGAGCTATCCGCAGCATGGGGAATGCTGCGCAGGATACGCATGCTTCCGGCGGGCAAGGAGCGCCCGTAAAAGCTTGAATTCTAGCGTGTTTCCCTCCGACGGGTCTAGCCGTAGCGCATGCGCGCGGAGTCCTCCTCCGCTCGCTGCAACACCTCCACATACACTTCGCCGATGAGGATCAGGGCGGGGCCGCTCAGTCCGAGGTCTGCGATGCGTGGCAAATCCCGCAATACCACGGCCCACTCGCGCCGCTGTGGCATCGAAGCGTTCTCGACAATGACGACGGGCGTTGCTTCGCCCATGCCCTCAGCGAGCAATGCATTCGCGATGAGCTCGGCTTGGCCCGCGCCCATGTAAATCACTGCCGTATCGCTGGCGAGCGCCGCGCGCGCCCACGTGTTGGCTTTTTCACCGACGCCCACGCGCGGCGTGAGAAAGGTGACACTGCGCGCGACGCCGCGCTGCGTGAGCGACACACCGAGCTCCGCACTTGCCGAGAACGCGGCAGTGACGCCCGGCACGACTTCGTACGGAATACCGGCCGCTTTAAGAGCCGCGATCTCTTCCTGCGCGCGCCCGAAAAGCATCGGGTCGCCGCCTTTCAGCCTGACCACGATGTCGTGCTTCATTGCAGCGTCGATGAGACGCTTATTGATGAAGCGTTGCGCGGTGGAGAGCTTGCCTGACCGCTTACCGACGGCGACACATTCAGCATGACCTGCGAGCGCGATCGTGTCGGGGTGTACCAGCGCGTCGTGGAAAACAATGTCCGCGCGCGCGAGCACATTGGCCGCCCGCACCGTCAGGAGATCGGGGGCGCCGGGCCCCGCGCCGATCAGATAGACCTTGCCGTCGGTCATGGCGACTCGACAAACGCCTCACGACGCCTGAAAAGCGGCAGCGGGCGCTCGACCGAGGTCTGATACGACTCACTGAAATCCTTGAACGCCTTGAGCGCGGCCTCGATGTCTTCGCCTTCGCGCAGCGCGAACGCATCGAAGCCGCAGCGCTCGAGGTAGAACAGCTGATCGCGCTGAATGTCTCCGATCGCGCGAAGCTCGCCTGCCCATTGGTAGCGTTGCCGCAGCAGTCGCCCGATGCTGTAGCCGCGTCCGTCGGTAAAGCTTTTGAACAGGACGGCTATTACTCCAAAGCAATCAAAGTCGGCGGATATTTCCGCAGGATCGTCATCGCCCTCGAGCCATACGCCGAGGCGCCCGGAACGCGCGACCAGCTGCTCGCGCGACGTGCGCCAGAGCGCAAGCGGTACGATCACATCGCCGGAACCGGGGACCTCCGCAAGGGCTGCGTCGGCTTTCGCCTCAAACAGTTGCCAGCTGTCGAGTGCGTGCTTTTGGTCCTTGATGAGCGCCATAGACGTGCTCCTTGAATGGTTCGATGCCGATGCGGCGCACGACGTCGATGAAACGCTCGGCGTCACCGTCACGGCGCTGCAGGTAGAGCTCGATCAGCTTCTCGACGACATCCGGCACTTCGTCCTGGGCGACGGACGGTCCCAGCACTTTTCCGAGTGACGCTTCGTTGCCCTGGGCGCCGCCGATGGAGATCTGGTAATACTCGGCACCCTGTTT
>Ga0136611_10003379_pt1 | contig 11154 bp, 12 predicted proteins | sample AntDrymUQ2232306_2_FD_106645 | JGI IMG/M metagenome (GOLD analysis project Ga0136611, IMG submission 106645) | Polar desert sand microbial communities from Dry Valleys, Antarctica - metaG UQ223 (23.06) | ecosystem: Environmental > Terrestrial > Soil > Desert | place: Antarctica: Dry Valley... | reverse complement strand
TTCCTCGACGACGTCGATGACTCGCCGCTGCCGACGTCGTCGGAGCGGGAGCTCACGGTCGGCAGCGCCTTCTACGGGATCGTCGCCCCGCTCTACGTCCGCGAGTACTGGTACGCGCTCAGCGCCGCACTGCGGTCCGGCTTCGACGGCAACGGTTCGGCGCTGCTGGCCCTCGCCGACGCCTACTCCTCGCGCGGTCCCGACGGCTACACCGACAACAGCTCCGAGGCGTTTCCCGCGATCAGCTGCCTCGACGACCCGTTCTCGGTCCCGCCGGCCCGGGTGCCGGCCGAGCTGCCGGCCTTCCAGGAAGCCTCGCCGACCTTCGGCGACGTGTTCGCGTGGGGTCTGGTGGGCTGCCGCGGCCAGGTCGCTGCGACCACCGAGCCGCCGCTGACCATCGACGGCTCCGGGGCTCCGCCGATCGTGGTCGTCGGCACGACTCGCGACCCGGCCACTCCCTACGAGTGGGCCGAGGCGCTGGCCGACCAGCTCGAGTCCGGCGTGCTCGTCAGCCGCGACGGCGACGGCCACACCGGCTACCTCGAGGGCAACGAGTGCGTCGACCGCGCCGTCGAGGCGTTCTGGCTCCGCGACGAGGTGCCGGAGGACGGCCTGTCCTGCTGACCTTCCAGCGCCGCTCCGGGCCGCGATCCGTGAACCCGCTGACCGGGCAGTTCAGTACCCAGGAAATGGAGCGACCGGGCGGTCCGTGTCCGCGAAGGCGTGCAGAAGTGCCCGGTCGCTGTGGGGCATGGGGACACAAGTGCCCGGTCAGCGGGCGTGGTCAGCGCCGCTTCACCGGCTCGGCGATCGACTGGATCCGCTTCGTGGCGAGGTCGATCATCAGCCGGGCGGCGGGGGAGAGGGTGGCGCCGGCCCGGTGCACGATCGCGAGCGTGTCGAACTGACGGGGTCTGAGCTGCGTCAGCCCGGCGCCGGGAGCGAGCCGGGGCAGCAGCTGTTCCGCGGCGCCCCGGGGGATGACCGAGTCGGCCAGTCCCATCCCGACCAGCTCGACCGCGGTCTCGACGTCCTCGACCTCGATCCGGGTCTGTGGGTTGCGGCCGGTCTCGTGCAACATCTGGCGCAGGATGGTGCGGGTCGAGTCGTCGGCGCGCCAGGTGGTCTCGGGCATGACGAGTGACGCCTGCGCGAGCCGCTGGGCGGTGATCGGCCCGACCAGTCGCTCGGGGTCGGCGCTGATGTAGACGAGCTCGTCGCGGGCCACCGGCGTGACCGACATTCCCTCGCTGGTCACGGTAGGGACGGCGATCATCGCCGCTTCCAGCCGCCCCCGCCGTAGGTCATCTTGGACCTCGTTGGAGTTCTGGCCGATCAGCTCGACCCGGACGCCGGGGTACTGCCGGAGCACGTCGGCGACCAGCCCGGCTCCGGCGTACAGGCGAGCGGTGCCGAACATGCCGAACCGGATGGTGCCGGACTCGAGCCGGGTGACGCTCTGCACCGCGCGGCGGGCTTCCTCGGCCGCGGCCAGGGTGCGCTCGGCGTGCGGTCGCAGCGAGTCCGCGACCGTGGTGGGGACGACGCCCCGCCCCACCCGGCGGAACAGCTGCGCGCCACACGACTTCTCCAGCGCCTTGATCTGCTCCGAGATCGACGGCTGCGCGTAGCCCAGCTCGGCCGCCGCGGCGGTGAGGGAGCCGTGCTCGTACGTCGCCAGAAAGCAGCGCAGCTGGTGCAGCGAGAACATAGGCATCTCCTTGGGCTCCTTCTGGAAAGACAGGCTACCGCTATGCCACGCGTTCCCGGACCATGGAGGCAGACACCTGACTGACACTCGAGGAGGAACCATGTTCGCCCACCACTGCACCGCCTGTGACCGCCGCCAGCTGATCTTCCCGGGCCAGGTCAGCGGCCTCGTCAACACCGACCGCGGGATCGTCGTCAGCTTCCGCTGTTGGTGCGGCTCGGAGCAGTCGCTGGTGACCGGCGCGGGAGCCCGCCCGGCCCGTCTCCACGTCGCCGCCTGAAGGCAGCTGAACAGGGGTCGAGTGGGGCCTCGCTCACCGTTGACTTGGGCAGGACTCCCCGGGTTTCGTACGCCGGGTCCGGGGCCGGTATCCTTCCGCGGGTTGCCCGGGTCACACCCCGGGGCAGCGCGCCGCCTTAGCTCAGTCGGTAGAGCGTCTCACTCGTAATGAGAAGGTCGTCGGTTCGATTCCGACAGGCGGCTCCACATCGGTCTGCGCCAGTGCGTGGTCGACCTCGGGCGGGCCGAAGGGCCCGAAACCCGGGCAGCAAAGCCGGGCCACGAGGCAGTCGCGGTCGCTCGTCATGCCCTGTTCAGCATGATGATGATGTCGGCCACTTGGTTCATCGGGACCCCGGCGCGTTGAGACGTCTGCTGTAGGCGATCGTGGGCACGCTCCACGTCGACCCCCCGGATGGCAGCGACGATGCCGGTGGCGACTTCGACCCGTGCCTGGTCCCGGAGATGCCGCGGAGCCTGCTCGGCCATGCCTCGCGTCGAGAAGGACAGGTCGGCGTTGACCACGGCGCCCGGCGCCCAGGCCTCGAAGACCGCCGCAAGTTCTTCGTGGCGGCCTGCGAAGGCGTTCTCGGACCCCCCGTACAGGTTCACGCTTCCCACTGCGAGGCCCGCTTCGATGACCGGAAACGTGACGGTGCTCTGGACGCCCGCGGCGGCGCTGGCCCGGCTGAAGGCCTGCCACGTGTCCTCCATGAGCGGGTCGGCGATAGTGGCTGCGAGACCCTGATCGACCGCGCTCACCTCCTCGCACGGCCCCTCGGTGAGGTCCTGCACCGCATCCAGCACCGCGATCTCGTCACTCGTCGCGACCAGGGTAAAGGTCACCCCGATGTCCAGGGAGGCCACGCTCACGCCGATGCAGTCCGGCGCGATGGTGCGAGCCCGATCGGCTCGAGCGGTCAACTGATCGAGGAGCACTGCGTCGTCGAGAAAAGGGTTCAGCTCGTTGATCGCCGCCAACGTCTCGGGTATCGGCTCCATGATCAGCGTGTACCCATCTCCCGAGTCCAGATTCGCTATCTGCCGGTGGTCCGTCTCGATGCCGTCCGAAAGCCGAACCCCCGTCGCCTGGCCCACAAGGACAGCGGGGGTTCGGGGCCGTGGTCAACGGTTGTCGGGTCAGATCTGCCCGCCTGTCGGCGGCCGCATCTGCTGCGTCGACTGCGGGTCGTAGCCGGCGTCCGAGGTGATCGCCTCACCCGAGGCCGGAGCGGACGGGGTCGACGCGGAAGCGCCGTACTCGTCCTGCGCCCGCTGGGCGCCGACCTGAGCGTCCTGCTTGGCGCGGTCGGCGGCCTGCGAGCCCTTGTCGCGGGCCTGGCGGAGGGCGTCGGCAGCGAGGTCGCGGCCACCCAGGCCGAAGGCGAGCGCGAGCCCGAGGGCGAGGGCGAACATGATGGCCGTGAAGGCGATCCGCACGATCTCGGGAGCGATCTGGAGCTGCTCCAGGATCATGAAGAACGCGATCACCATGATCACGGCCGGGGCGACGGTTGCGACGACCTTGCCGGTCGGGGTGTCACCCATGAACCGCACCACGGCGCCAGCCACCGCGCCGGAGACCAGCGCGGCGATGACGAAGATCAGGATCGCGACGATCACGTTCGGCAGGTAGGCCAGCACATCGTTCATGAAGCTGGTGGCGGCCGGGATCCCGAGCGCCCCGATGGCAATGGTGATGAAGAAGATGAAGATCAGCCAGAAGACGACCGTGGCGATCCCGCTGCTCGGCGAGGCGCCTGGCAGCACGGCGTCGACGTACTTGCTCGCGGAGCTCTCGTGGAGCTTCTGGTCGACTTGCACCTTCTGCAGCAGCTTGCGGATCACGCCAGAGACGACCTTGGCGATGATGAAGCCGATCAGCAGGATGACCAAGAAGCCCAGGACGTTGGGCAAGAAGTCGAAGATGCCGTCGGTGGTGTTCTGGAAACTTTCGCCAATGTCCACGGGAGTGTCCTTTCGGGTTGATGCTTCCTCCTGCTTGTGAGCAGGGAATTCTTCGACAATGGCATGTTCACCGCGTGATCGCCTCACCTGCAGAGGGGGTTTGTGTGTGACCGAAGTGGGCACAGGCGATGTCCGCCTCCTGGGCAGGCCTCGACGTCTGTCCTCCGTAGGCTGGGAGGGTGTCTCGCCCGGTGGTCGTCCTCGTGGAGGGTGGCAGCGACGTCGCAGCCCTCGACGCCCTGACCGCGGCGGACGGGCTGCGCGAGGGGTTCGAGCTGGTCGCGATGGGTGGCATCACCAACGTGTCCGCGTACGTCGCCCGGCTGCGGCGGGAAAGGACCGACGCCGTCCTGCTGGGGGTGTGCGACGAACGGGAGCGCCGGTTCATGGAGCGCGAGCGGCCGGAGCTGGCCGACGTCTTCGTGTGCGAGCGCGACCTCGAGGACGTGCTGATCCGGGCGGTCGGGCCGGAGGCCGTCGTCGACCTGCTCGACGAGCTCGGGGAGCTGGGCCGCTTCCACACCTTCCAGGATCAGCCGGAGTGGCGCGGCCAGCCTCTCCACGACCAGCTGCGTCGCTTCGCCGGGACCCGCAGCGGTCGGAAGGCGGTGTTCGCGGGCCGGCTGGCCGCCGAGCTCACCGCGGGCACCCTCCCGGCACCGCTCGCCCGGCTGCTGGAGCGGGTGCGCGCCGAGGTCAGCCCGTGACCAGCTCGGTCCGCTCCGCGGCCAGGAGTACGGCGCCGATCATGCTCGCCCGCTGACCGAGCCGGCTCTGGACGATCGGGGTCTGCGCGACCGAGTCGAGGGCGTGACGGCGCAGCCCGGTGCGGGCCGGCTCGAGCAACAGCTCGCCGGCGCTCGCCATCCGGCCGCCGACGATGATCACCGACGGGTTCAGCAGGTTGACCACGCTGGCGAGCGCCCAGCCGAGGTGGAGCCCGGCATCCTCGAGCGCGCGCTGGGCAGCGACGTCGCCGACGGTGGCCTCGGCGACGACGTCCTGCAGCGTCGCCTCGGGACGGTTGGGGTGGACCAGTCGGGCGAGGTGCTCGGCCGAGGTGTAGGTCTCCAGACAGCCCCGGCTCCCGCACCGGCACATCGGGCCCTGCTCGTTGATCGTGAGGTGGCCGATCTCGCCGGCGGTGCCGTCGGCGCCGTGGAAGAGCTGGTCGTTGATGATGATGCCGGCGCCGACACCGCTAGCGATCTTGACGTAGATCAGGCTGCCGTGGCCGCGACCATCGCCCTGCCGGTGCTCGGCGAGCGCGCCGAGGTTGGCGTCGTTCTCCACCGCCACTGGGCAGCCGAGCACGGCCGCGGCCGAGGCGCTGCTGTCCACCCCTTCCCAGCCGGGGAAGATCGCCGAAGAGCGCACCACGTTGTTGACCACGGGTGCCGGCAGGCCAAGGCCGGCGTGGCGCAGCGGACCACGACCCTCCAGCAGCCGGTCGAGGATCGAGGCCGCGCGGCCGAGCGCCTCCTCGTGGCTCAACGGGTCGGCGAGCGGGAGGCGCTCCTCGACAAGCACCCGGCCACTCAGATCGCCGACGGCAACCCCGACGTGGGCGTGCCCGAAGTCGATGCCGGCCACGACGCCGGCGGTCTCGGCAAGCCTGACCGAGGAGCCGCGGCGACCGCTGCCGGGCACGGTGTCGACCAGGCCCGAGGCGGCGAGCTCGCGCACGATGTTGGAGACGGTGGCCGGGGCCAGGCCGGTCAGCCGGGCCAGCTCGGCCTGGGTGTGGGCCGCGGTCGCGTCGACCGGGTCCTCGGCGCCGCTGCGCAGGACGGACAACACCCGGTGCTGGTTCGCGGTCCGCAAGGACGCCGTGGAGCCGGGGGCGGCGACGCGCGGGCTCGGTGGCATGGGGGAACCTTGCACCGTGTGGGCGTTGTGGTCAAGACTTGTTGACAAACCGTCGAAATACGACTGTGATCCACATTTTGTCTTCAACTCTTGACGGCAACGGTGTGACAGTCGACACTCGACGAAACCCGGGCTGCTGCCCCGACTCACGAGGAGAACCATCGTGTCAACTTCATTCACCCGCGCCGGTGCCGCCGGCCTGACGGTTCTGTTCGCTCTCGGCGCCACCGCGTGCGGCGCCAACGACGCAGGCGACACCGGCAACGACAGTGGCGAGGGTGGTCAGACCATCGCCCTGCTGCTGCCGGAGACGGCGACCACGCGCTACGAGACCTTCGACAAGCCGCTCTTCGAGGCCAAGGTGGCCGAGCTCTGCGAGGACTGCACGGTCTCTTACTACAACGCCGACCAGGACGAGGCCAAGCAGGCCGAACAGGTCGACACCGCCATCAACGAGGGCGCCGCCGTCATCGTGCTCGACCCGGTCAACGGAGCCGGCGCCGGGGGCATGGTCACCTCTGCCCAAGATGCCGACATCCCGGTCATCGCCTACGACCGGTTCATCGCCGAGGCCGACTACTACATGTCTTTCGACAACGAGACCGTCGGCAAGATGCAGGGTGAGGCCCTGGTCGAGGCGATGGGCGACGAGGGCAGCATCCTGATGCTGAACGGTGCCCCGAGCGACCCGAACGCCGCGCAGTTCAAGGCCGGTGCCCACAGCGTCATCGACGCCAGCAACATCGAGATCCTCGAGGAGTTCGACAACCCGGACTGGAGCCCCGAGGAGGCGCAGCAGTTTGTCACCGACCAGCTGAGCAACTACGACCCGTCCGAGATTCAGGGCGTCTACGCCGCCAACGACGGTCAGGCCGGCGGCGTGGTCGCCGCGCTGACCGGTGGAGGCGTGGCCGAGGACGCGCTGCCCCCGATCACGGGTCAGGACGCCGAGATCGCCGCGATCCAGCGGATCCTCGCCGGCCAGCAGGCGATGACGATCTACAAGCCGATCCCGATCGAGGCCGAGACTGCGGCCGAGGTGGCGGTGAAGCTCGCCAACGGCGACGACATCGGCGACACCAGCGACACCGGAATCGAGCTCACCGAGTACGAGGGCGTCCCGTCGTACATCTTCGACCCGATCGCCGTGACGGCCGACAACGTCAACGACACGGTCGTGGCCGATGGTTTCTACGCCGTCGAGGACATCTGCACCGAGGAGTACGCCGACGCCTGTGCGGCGGCCGGCATCAGCTGATGACGTCCACCCTCACAGAGTCGATCTCTGGGCCGGTCGGGGACAGCGTGCTGTCCCTGACCGGCGTCACCAAGCGATTCGGCGCCGTCCAGGCTCTCAGCGACGTCTCCCTGCACGTGCGTGCCGGCGAGGTCGTGGCGCTCGTCGGTGACAACGGCGCCGGCAAGTCGACGCTGGTCAAGATCATCTCGGGCGTCTACCAGCCCGACGATGGCCAGATCGTCTTCGACGGGCGGGAGGTCGAGGTGAGCGGGCCGGCGGCGGCCCAGGAGCTCGGCATCGCCACCGTCTTCCAGGACCTGGCGCTGTGCGACAACCTCGACGTGGTGGCCAACTTGTTCCTCGGTCAGGAGCGCAGCGCCGCCGGGGTCCTCGACGAGGTCACGATGGAGCAGGAGGCATGGCGGCTGCTGCACATCCTGTCGGCCAAGATCCCGTCGGTCCGGATCCCGATCGCCTCGCTCTCGGGTGGTCAGCGCCAGACCGTGGCCATCGCCCGCAGCCTGGTCGGCAAGCCGAAGGTGGTCATGCTCGACGAGCCGACCGCCGCGCTGGGCGTCGCGCAGACCGCCGAGGTGCTCAACCTGGTCGAGCGGTTGCGCGAGACCGGGCTGGGCGTCCTCCTGGTCACTCACAACATGGCTGACGTGCAGGCGGTTGCCGACCGGATCGTGGTCTTGCGGCTGGGCCGCAACGCCGCCGACTTCACCGTCGAAGAAGCCACGACCGAGCAGCTCGTGGCGGCCATCACCGGCGCCTCCGACAACGTGGTCGCGCAACGTGCCTCGCGGGCCCAGACACCCCAGGAGCGCTCCGATGGCTGACACCCAGAGCAAGGCGACCGCCGTCGCGGCCGACCTCGCCGACGAACGGCTGATCCAGAGCCAGGGCGTGTCCGGCTACCTGCGGCTCCAGGTCAACCGGCTGCGGTCCGGTGACCTCGGAAACCTGCCGGTGATCATGGGCCTGGTCGTGATCAGTCTCGGGTTCTACGCGCAGAATGCCCGCTTCCTCTCCTCGCGCAACCTGGTGGCGATCACCCAGTTCGCCGCGCCGATCGGCATCATCGCGCTGGGCATCGTGCTGGTCCTGCTGCTCGGAGAGATCGACCTGTCGGTCGGCTCGGTCAGCGGGATGTCCGCGGCCGTGATGGCCGTGCTCACGGTGAACCAGGGATACTCGACGCTGGTCGGGCTGCTCGGTGGCGCGCTTGTCGGCGTCGCGGTGGGGTTGCTCTACGGGATTCTGTTCATCTATGTCGGAGTGCCGTCGTTCGTGTTCTCGCTGGCCGGGCTGCTCGGGTTCCAGGGTGTGCTTCTCTACGTTCTCGGCGACAACGGCACCATCAACCTGCCCTCGGACTCCTACCTGATCGAGTTCACCCGGTTCAGCTTCGTGACCGGGGTGGCGTCCTATGTCCTCGTGGCTGCGGTCGTGTTGGTCTTCCTCGGGTCGCAGTGGCGCCTGGCGGCCAGCCGCAAGGCGGCCGAGCTGGCGCCGCCGTGGTGGCCGCTGGTGGCCTTCAAGGCGATCATGCTGGCCGTGGGTCTCGGATTCGTCACCTACTACGTCAACATCGACCGCGGGTTCACCTACGCGTGGTGGTTGTTCGTGGTGCTCGTGGTGTTGGTGGACTTCGCGCTCCGGCGCACGGTCTGGGGGCGACACGTGTTCGCGGTGGGCGGCAACGTCGAGGCCGCGCGTCGGTCGGGCATCAAGGTCAACCGGGTCTACGTCTCGGTGTTCGTGCTGACCTCGTTGCTCGCCGCCCTCGGCGGCCTGCTCGGTGCCGGCCTGCTGACCAGCGTCTCGCAGGCGACCGGCACGACGGACACGAACCTGACCGCCATCGCGGCGGCCGTCATCGGTGGGACCAGCCTCTTCGGCGGACGCGGTTCGGCGTACTCCGCGCTGCTCGGCATCCTGGTCCTCCAGGCGATCAGCAACGGCCTCAACCTCGTCGGCGTCGAGTCAGAGGTGCGGTTCATGGTGACCGGCGCGGTCCTGCTGCTTGCCGTTGCGATCGACTCGGTGTCCCGCCGGGCGCGTTCGTCCAGCGGTCGGGGTTAGTCCCGCCGACGACAGCACGTGTGAGGGCGGGTCAGCCGGGTACGACTCCCGGGTGACCCGCCGCTCTGTCTGGCAGGACCGCCACCGGTCGACACCGCGCACCTCCGAGGCCCTCGACGGCCGCGCCGAGGTCGTGGTGATCGGCGCCGGCATCACCGGGCTGGTGACCGCGCTGCTGCTCGCGCGCGCCGGCCGGTCCGTGACCGTTCTCGAAGCCGGCGATGTCGGGTCCGGGTCGACCGGGCGCAGCACCGCCAAGGTCAGCGTCCTGCAGGGCACGCGCCTCACCGCGATCACGGGTCGCCATGGCGTCGATGTCGCCCGTCAGTACGTACGAGCCAACCAGGAGGGGCAGGCCTGGCTGCGCGAGTTCTGCGAGCGCCACGCCGTCGACCACCAGGAGCGAGTGGCGTGCACGTTCGACTGGCCGGGGGAGACCGGCGCGCGGTCCGAGCACGACGCGGCCCTCGCCGCCGGGCTGCCGGTGACCTGGCACGAGGAGCTGCCGGTGCCGTGGGCGACCGGAGGTGGGGTGGCTCTCGGAGCCCAGTTCCAGGTCGACCCGCTCGCCCTGCTCCACATGCTCGCCGCAGAGGCCGAGGCCCACGGCGCCGTCATCGCGACCGGGCAGCGGGTCCGGCGGATCGGCCTGCACGCGCCGTACCGCGTCCACACCGACCATGGAGTGATCGACGCCGACCAGGTCGTCGTCGCCACCAACATGCCCGTCCTCGACCGGGGTGGCTTCTTCGCTCGGATGGTGCCGCAACGGTCGTACGCCGTGGTGGCGCGAGTGCCCGGCCACGGAGTCGACGGAATGTATCTGTCGGCCCAGTCCCCCGGTCGGTCGGTGCGCGACCTCGGCGGCGCCGCGCTGATGGTCGGCGGGGAGGGGCACGTCACGGGACGGTCCACCCCGACCAGTGAGCGGCTCGAGAGGCTGGGCTCCTGGACCCACGAGGTGTTCCCGGGCGCGGAGCTCACGCACGGCTGGTCGGCGCAGGACTACGCGCCCGCCCACGAGCTGCCGTACGCCGGTCCGCTGCTCCCGGGCCACGACGGACTGCTGATGGCAGGCGGCTACGCGAAGTGGGGCTTCACCAACGGCACGGCCGCCGGCATCGCGCTCGCCGGCCGCATGCTCGGCGGTCACCAGGAGTGGGCGTCGGTGATGGCGCCATGGCGCGGCCGCGAGCTGCGCGGCGCCGTGTCGGCGGCGAAGGCCAACGCGTCGGTCGCTCTCGAGCTCGGCAGGGGCTGGATCCGCCCGAAGCGCGCGCTGGACGGAAAGGTCTGTCCCCACCTGGGTGGGGTCGTCACCTGGAACGACGCGGAGTCCTCGTGGGACTGCCCGCTGCACGGGTCGCGATTCGAGCAGGACGGCGAGGTGCTGGAAGGTCCGGCGACGCGGGGCCTACGCCCGCGCAGCTGACCGGTTCAGGGGCGGGCGTCCTCCGGCAGGGACTTGTGGGTGCTGTCGCACCACGGCGCCCGAGCCGTGAACCCGCAGCGGCAGATCGCCGAGACCGGGCCGGTGGTGCGGTGCTCGACACCGTCCTCGTCGACGACCACCCGGCCCCGGACCAGCCTCGGGCCACCGGGACAGAGCATGGCGTCGGAGTGGTCGAAGTCCGGGGCGGTCACGCGACGTCCCAGCGGTCGAGGAGCCAGCCACCAACCCGGTTCTCGAGGCCCAGGCAGGTGGCGGCGCCGAACAGGACGTCGCCGCGCAGGTGGGGCTCGTCCTCGACCAGCGAGCCGCAGATCGTCCGCACCGCGATCTGTTCGTGGACGGCGTCAGCGGCGATGTGCGTGTCGTAGTAGTCGACGATCTCGGGGGGCAGGTCGAGGCGCTGCATGCCCTGCACGAGTTGCCGCGAGGGCGCTGAACTGGTGGCCTCGAACGCAGCGAAGTGGCCGACTGCGGCGCCCCGCAGCCGGCGATGCAGGCCGAACAGTGACATCGCGTTGTTCTGGTCCAGCACCTCCAGGGGCG
>Ga0136611_10003378_pt1 | contig 11155 bp, 11 predicted proteins | sample AntDrymUQ2232306_2_FD_106645 | JGI IMG/M metagenome (GOLD analysis project Ga0136611, IMG submission 106645) | Polar desert sand microbial communities from Dry Valleys, Antarctica - metaG UQ223 (23.06) | ecosystem: Environmental > Terrestrial > Soil > Desert | place: Antarctica: Dry Valley... | reverse complement strand
GCCGCTTTCGGAAACATCAGCAGCACGTTTCCAGCCAGGCAGATTCAACTGGCTTTGAAATTTACTTTTTAACTTTTCGGCTTTTCTTCGCGTCTTTTGCAGTGAAAAATTTCACTGCAAAAGACGCGAAGAAAAGCCGAAAAGTTAAAAAGTAAATTTCAAAGCCAGTTGAATCTGCCTGGCTGGAAACGTGCTGCTGATGTTTCCGAAAGCGGCACTGTTAATGTCCGGGTTGGCGGCTTGGAAATTTGTTTTATTAAATAGATTAAAGAATTCGGCGCGAAATTCGAGGCGCGTTTCTTCGTTAATCGGCAGACGGAATTGTTTATGCACACCCAAATCGAATTGGAAAAAACTATCGCTGCGGGCGATGTTGCGTCCGGCGTTGCCGAACGGCTGATCTAACGTCGGAGTCGTCAGACACGAACGCACAAAATAACCGCTCGTCGGATTCGCACGAGTCTCACGGTTGATCGGATCGCAGATGACATTCGGGCGCAGTGCTACGCCGCCCAAAAACGACGGCAGATTATTCGTCACCGGCGACGGACCATAGCGGAAGTTGATCGGCTGCCCGCTCGTCATCGTGTTCACGCCGCTTAAAACCCAGCCGCCGAAGACCGTATCGATAACCGGATTCAAGTCCGAACCGAACGCGCGTCCGCGTCCGAACGGAACTTCAAAAACAAAACTCGTCGTGTTATTAAACGGCTGGTCGTAAGCTCCGATTCCCTGATCGTTTTGAATATCATAAACATTCTGCGGCGTTCCGGTGTTGCCGTTCGGCTCCTCCAAAACCTGCGAAGCATTGTCTAACGCTTTGGAATAGGTGAACGAATTCAAAAAATAAAGTCCCTGACTGAAACGCCGTTCGAGTTTGATTTGCAGCGCGTTGTAATTTGAAAAACCTTCGGGCAAAACTGCCGAAATCGTGCCGAAATTCGCAATCGGACGACGCGCCTGCAACGACGGACGCTGCGCCGCCGGCAAAGCGAGTTCGCTAATGGTCAGCGGACGCGCCTGATTAAAGTCACCTAAAATAACCAAATTTTTCGCGCGGTTGCCGACATACGCGACATCAAGAACCATATTGCCGAAAATTTCCCTTTGAATCGAAAGCTGCCAGTTTTGAACGCTCGCCGTTTGATTATCGCGCGGAACATAGAGCGTGACGTTATTCGGCAAATTGCCGGTCGGATAACCGAGTTGGGTCGTGCGGAAACAATTAGACGCAAAAGTATTGCCGACGCACAGCGGATTGAGCGTCGCGTCGGGCGCGTTCTGCGCGACGGCGGCGCGCGTGATAATCGGGAAGTTCGTTCCCAAAATATCCGCGCTTCCCAAGCGATTCAGATAATTATAACCGAGACCGTAACCGCCGCGAATCACGGTTTTATCGAAGATATTGTAGGCAAATCCGAGTCTTGGTCCAAAATTATTATAATCCGGGTCAACCAGCGCGCGGTCGTAAAGCGAGCCGTCTTTTGCCAGCAAAATCGAGTTGGTCGCCGGGTCGTAATTCGACAAACGGTTGTTCGCTTCGTAATACGGCGTGCCGAATTCGTAGCGCAGACCGAGATTCAAAGTCAGTTTGCGATTGACCTTGTAATCGTCTTGAAGATACGCGAAGTGAAAACGCTGGCGCATCTGCGCGACGGTCAGATTCGCTAGTTCGTATTGACTTCGCAAACCGAAGAAAAAGTCCGACAAATTATAAGCATTGTTTGCCGGCGCGCCGACCGGACGGCTGAATTGTCCGGTGTAAGTGTCCAAACCTAACAGCGGATTCGTGTCCTGCACGTCGGTATTAACCGAAAGATATTCGTAACCGATTTTCAAACTGTGATCGCCGAGCGACAAACCGTAACTGGCGCGCAAATCCGTGTTCGTCGGATTTTGATACTGCGGATTCGTCGCTTGTCTTCCCAACTGCGAAAGCCCGCCGATGGTCTGCGTCGTCAATCCGCCGTTGATCGTCGGGTCGTTCGGCAAGCCGGTGATGCCGTAAAGTTCAAACGGACTCTGACCGCCGATCAATGGCGGGCGTTTTCCCGCATCAATAATCGAATGCGACATTCGCACGTCCAGCACCGAAGCGTTATCAAAAGCGTAGGTTGCGCCGACGACAAACTGTTTATTCAGAATGTCCACAAAACCGTTTTGATTGCTGCCCGACGGTCCTGGAATATTCGGAGCTTCAAAAGCATTCGATTTGCGATAGCTCCAGCGTCCGAAAAGATTAAAACGGTCGCTGAAATTATGGTCAACGCGGATGTTGTATTTGTTGTTAAAATTGCGGTTCAAAACCAATTCCGAGAAATTCGCGCCCGCCACGCCGGTCAAATTCGGCGCGGGCAAATCGCCCAAAACCTTATTGGCAAACGCCGTCAAAGGAACCGGCGTTCCCGCCGCGTAAGTTATACCGGTCAGAGGATTGCGAACCGCGACGCTCAAAATTCCCTGACGCTGCGCGAGCGTCGGCAAATTCGAGTAAACGAGATTTTTCTGAATCTGCCGAAAGCCTTCGTAATCGCCGAAGAAAAACGTTTTGTCTTTGATAATCGGACCGCCGAAGGTAAAGCCGAACTGGTTGCGGTTGAGCGGCGGTTTGACACCGCCGAGCGGTTTGAAAAATCCGACGGCATTCAAAACCGTATTGCGGTTAAACGCCCACGCCGCGCCGTGAAATTCGTTTGTCCCCGAACGATACGAAGCGTTGATGACCGCGCCGCCGCTGCGTCCAAACTCCGCGCTGTAAGTATTCGTCTGCACTTTAAATTCGGCAACCGCGTCGGGGGAAATTTGCACGACCTGACTCGAAAAACTCTGGTTGCTCGTGCCGTAAGCGTTGTTGTCAATGCCGTCGAGCAAGAAGTTATTCATCGTCGCCCGCAAACCGTTGACGTTAAATGCCGCTTCGCGCCCGCCGCCGCCGATTGAACTGTTCGTATGCGATTCGCGCACGCCAGGCGCGAGCAAAGCCAAGTTCGCGTAAGAACGACCGTTGAGCGGCAGCGCGACGATTTGTTTGCGCTGAATGACCTGCCCGATTTCACTCGAATCGGTTTGCAGCAAATTCGCCGCGTCCGTCACGACCACGGTTTCAGCGGCAGTCGCCACCTGCAAAGTCAAATCAACCCGCTGACGCGCATTGACGGTGACATTAACTTGGTCGGCAATTGTTTTATTGAATCCGCCGGCTTCGACAATCACCTGATAATTGCCGATTTTGACGTTGACGAATTGATAATCGCCGCTCTCGTCGGTCGTCGCCGTCTGCGTAATATCGGTGCCGATGTTTTTCAAAGTGACGGCGGCGTTCTGCACCGCCGCGTCGTTGGAATCGCGCACCGAGCCGAGAACGGTGGCGGTTTCAAATTGGGCGCGCGCCGTTTGGCTGGTAAAAAGAACAGTAAAAAATACTGCCGTTAAAGAAAAAAGCACGTTTGATAGACGGATATTTCTACTCATAAAAAGTCTTCTGATATTTTTCGTTGTAAATTTAGGGCTTAAATTTGCGGAAACAGCGTGACTTATTTGATTCGTCGCCGAACCGCATAAATTTTGCCGCTTTGTGTAATTCAAAGGAAAGTCTAACGAGCGGATGTGAAAACCGTTTTAAGGATAAGTTTCAAGATTATTAAATTATCGAGGATAAAACGCGCAGAGTTTTTTCGATGTCTTCGCGCGATACGTCGTAATGCGTGACCATCCGAATCGCTTTGCCGAACGGCGAAGCTAAAATTTCGTTTTCTTTCAAAGCCGTGCAGATTTCGTGGGAAGTTTTGCCGGTTTCGGAAACGTCGAAAATCACGATGTTGGTTTGCACCCGTTCCGCATCAATCGAGATGCCCGGCAAATTCGCCGCGCCCTCCGCCAGTCGTTTGGCGTTTTCGTGGTCAACGTGCAGATTCTTTGGCGATTCGGTCAGAGCGATCAAACCCGCCGCCGCGAGAATTCCGGCTTGCCGCATTCCGCCGCCGAAGCGTTTGCGCCAAACTCTGGCTTCGGCGATAAAATCTTTTTTCCCTAAAAGCATCGAACCCACCGGCGCGCCCAAACCTTTTGACAAGCAGAATTGCACCGAATCAACCTTTTCGGTTAATTTCGCCACCGATTCATTTAATGCGACTGAAGCGTTAAAAATTCGCGCGCCGTCGAGATGAACCGGCAAATCTAATTGATGAGCGCGGTCGCAAATCTCCGCCGAATCCGCCGCGCTCATCACGCTGCCGCCGCCAAAATTATGGGTGTTTTCCAAACAAATTAAACCGGTCGGGCAGGCGTAATACGGCTGGTTAATGTGCAGAGCCGATTCGATTTCAGTCCACGTCAGCATTCCGTTATCGTTGGCGGCGCGGACGGCGCGAATCGTCACACCGGCGGCGACGGCGGGCATTCCCATTTCCCAATTCAAAATATGCCCGCGCTCTTCGATGATGATTTCGTCGCCGGGTTTGGTGTGGAGTTTAACGGCGATTTGATTACCCATCGAACCGGTCGGACAAAACAGCGCGGCTTCTTTGCCGAAAATTTCGGCGGCTTTTTCCTGCAACAAATTCACCGTCGGGTCTTCGCCGTAAACGTCGTCGCCGACTTCGGCTGCCGCCATCGCGCGCCGCATTTCGGCGGTCGGTTTGGTTACTGTGTCGCTTCTTAAATCAATCATTTATTTTATTTTATGAAATCAGATTTATTTCAACCGTTTGTCTCGCGTCGCCGCGTCCAACGAAGATTGTTATCGTATGCGCCTGACTTTCGTTTTCATCAATTTCGTCAACGTCAATTCTTAAGGTCAGCGGTAAACTGCGCGGGCTTGCCTTTCCAAAAATCGTGTATGCGCCGACGGTGATTATTTGATTTTCGTCGGCGCAAAATCGCAGAAATTTTTCAAACAGCCGGATGATTTCCTCGTCGCTGATTCCGCGTTGCGTCATTCGCATTCGCGTGTATGAGATGATTCTCAGTTTCCAAATCGTTTCCGGCATAGATACCTCGATGGTTTTGTTCGGAAAATAAGAAACCATTTCAGATTCGCGCAGATATTCCGCCCCGAATTCGCCACGCAGTTCGTCTTCGATGAATGCAAGTTTTTCGGTGTCCGCGATTTGCCCGCGCAGAAATTTCATCAAACGCCGGATTTCGGCATCAGCCAAAACGGACATTTAGCGCGCTCCTTCAAGGTTGATTTCGCGCGGCGGATTTTCCGGCAGCCACGAACTTAGAAGTCCGGCGAATTCGCGTTCGACGGTCAGCGTCACGTAAAACGTTCGGTTCGCCGCGTAAATCTCAAAAGTTCCTTCTTCCTGATTTTCAAGACGCGCTAAAACTCCGTTTTGCAATGCTTCGCGCAGTTCTTCGAGATACGGTTCCTGCGCCGGTTCGTAAGCCGTAACGCGCAAATTCTCGCCGAATTTAACTGTTTTCCAAGTTTCATTGGCATTCCGCCCGGCTTGCTCCGTCCAAAGCCTGGCTAAAACTTCGCGCTGCTCCGCCGAACTGAAATGACGAACCGTTTCGACAAATTTTGAAACCGAATTGTTCATAATAACTTCACTTTTTCACTAAAACTTTTTCAATTTCTTTCCGCAAAATTTTCGCGTTCACTCTGCCGATTTTTTGAAAGACAAGTTTGCCGTTGCGGTTGAACAGCAAAGTTAAAGGATATGTGTCATTGAATCTCGGCGCGATGCGGCGGACGGCTTTGGCGATTTCGCGGCGGTCTTCGATGTTTATCAGATACGACGGCATCGTCGAATCGTAATCCTGCAAAAATTCGGGAACGCGCGTGTCAATGACGGCGAAATCGTCAACCGAAACGATGACGAAATTCAATCCTCTGGCACGGTAATCGGCATCAATCTCGACGAGTTCCGGGAATTCCGAACGGCACGGACCGCACCACGTCGCCCAGAAATTTATTAAGACCGGCTTTTTGTCTGTCGGTTTGGCGAGGGCTTTTAATTCTTCGGCGGTGATTTTTTTCGTTTCCGAAATCACCGGCAGTTTGGTTTCCTGCGCGGAGACTCCAAAAGCGAAAGCGAAAAAGACGAACGCGGCGAAAATAAGTTTGAATGGTTTTTGCATTGTTTTAACTGCCCGCCTCGGCAGCGACTTCGATTTCGCCGCGCGTCTTTTTCAGAATACCGACGAGCGACGCGCCCAAGTCTTCAAGAATTTTTTTCATTTTCGCATCCGTCATCGCAACGCCGTTGCCGTCAAACATTTCGTGAACTTTGCCGACGGCGATTTCCGACGGCAGGACATTGACGAGCAGCGTTGTCAACACGCCGCGCAAGTGTCCGAGACAGCGAACGCTGCCGAACGCGCCCGGCGATTCGGTCATAATGGCGGCGGTTTTCCCTTTGAAAACTTCGCCCATTTTATATTCGTCCGACGGGCGCGAAGCCCAATCAATCGCGTTTTTCAACGCGCCGGGCAAAGAGGCGTTATCTTCGGGCGAAGCGATCAATAGTCCGTCGTGTTCCGCCAAAACTTTTTGCAACTTCCGCGCGTTTTCGGGAAAGCCGTCTTTCTCCTCGTCATCATGGTTATAAATCGGCAGCGGATAATCGCGCAAATCAATGTAAGTAACTTGCGCGCCCGCGTCTTCCGCGCCTTGGACGGCAATTTTAACAACTCGTTTGCTGTAAGCGTGTTCGCGCAGACTGCCCGCGAACGCTAAAATTTTCACCTGCTCTGCCATATCAATTTATCAATACCTTGTTTCGTAAAATTAGAATAGAAAACCTTGTTTCGTAAAATTAGAATAGAAAAAGTTTGCCACGAAAATTTGGAAAACTCCAATTCCTTGTTTTTCCGGCGTGGCGCGATTAACATTACTTTTTATGGAAGAGACGTTTTATAAATGGCTGATCGAATCAATCATCGGGTTGATTTTAATCGGTTTCGGTCTGAGCCTTTTCGGGCAGAGCGTGATTTACAAATCGCGCGGCGAAGCGGTGAAAAAATGGTTTTTGTGGGGAACCGTCAGCCTGATCGTCGTCAATGCCGGAATCTGCGTTTTCGGCGATGCCGTTAAACAGCGCGTCGTTTATGAGACGGCGCGCCCGAAAATTGAAAACATCGCTTTGTAAAAATTTATGATTAAATCTTTCCAAAATCTCCATCCGAAAATTCACGAAACGACTTACGTGACCGATGATGCCATCATCATTGGCGATGTAGAAATCGGCGCGGAATCGAGCGTTTGGTTCGGTTCGATTCTGCGCGGCGATGTTAATTTCATTCGCATCGGCGAGCGGACGAATGTTCAGGACGGCTCGATAATTCACGTTTCTTCAAAGACGCATCCGACAATTTTGGAAGACGAAGTAACGCTCGGACACCGCGTGACTCTGCACGGCTGCCACATCGAAACGGGTTGCTTGATCGGCATCGGCTCAATTATTCTGGACGGAGCGCGCGTCGGCGCAAATTCGCTGGTCGCGGCTGGCAGTCTGCTCACGCCGGACACGCGCATTCCGCCGCGCTCGTTGGTGATGGGAAGTCCGGGAAAAGTCAAACGCGAGCTTTCTGAGGCGGAAATAAAAGATTTGGAAAGATTCTGGCGCAACTACGTTTCCCTGAGTCGTATTTATCGAAACGAATTGCCGACGAATTCAACAGAGTAAATTGGTTCGGATAATCCGTCGCCAAAAAATGAATTTTGGTTTATGCTTGACGCACACGCTTTTCAAATCGTGCGTCTTTAATTTTTAACAAAAATTTTGAGGAGAAACTTTTAATGCGAAACTTGCCCGCCGATTTCCGGCGCGTCATCAGCCTGTTTATTTTCACGACGGCTTTAACGCTGACCGCTTACACACAAAATTTTAACGACAATAAAAGAGAAAATTTAACCGAAGAAAGCAGCGGCGCGGTGCAAACCGATGATGCTTTCGACAAAAAAAACGAGCTTGCCGTTTGGGGCGGATTCGCGCCCGACATTCCGAGAGTTTTCGGCGGCTCGCGCGAATCAACTTTCGGCAAAATCGGACTCCGCTATTCGCGCCGCATTGCGACGACGAGAAATCTTGCACTTAAATATCAGATTGATTTTATCCCGCTGGCAATTATCAGATACGAACAGGAACGACTCATTCGCCTGACACCAACGACGCTCGGCGTTGACCGCAACGACACGACCGCTTACGGCGCGGGACTGACACCGATTAATTTTCAATTAAATTTCCGCCGCCAAAGTAAAATCCAACCGTTCATTACCGCCGAAGCCGGGTTGCTGATTTTCAACAAAAAAATTCCCGATGACCGCAGCCTTTTGCGCCCGAATCAGGTCGGCAGACAATTTAACTTTACGCTGGCAGGCGGCGGAGGTGTGGAATTTTTAACCGACGATGCCCGAAGTTACACGGTCGGCTTCAAATTTCATCATATCTCAAACGCTTCGACCGGCAACATTAATCCCGGTTTCGACCAGAATCTTTTTTATTTCGGCTATACGTTCAAGAAATTTTAGTTGAATCAACAATGACGCGCCGACTCATCAAAGTTTCTTTTGATGAATCGGCGTTTCGTCTTTTAATATAAAGAAATGGCTAACACCAAACCAGCGCGCGGAATGCGCGATTTTCTACCATCGGACGTTCGTAAGCGCAACTACGTTATCGGTATTATCAAAGAAGTTTACGAATCTTACGGCTTTGAACCGCTGGAAACTCCGGCGGTCGAAAACATCGAAACTTTAACCGGCAAATACGGCGAAGAAGGCAGCCAGCTAATCTTCAAAATCTTAAAACGCGGCGAAAAGCTCGACGCAAACGCGAGCGAAAAAGATTTGTCCGATTTAGCCCTTCGTTACGATTTAACCGTGCCGCTCGCCCGCGTCGTGGCAAATCACCGCAACGATTTGCCGAAATTTTTCAAACGCTACCAAATCCAACCCGTCTGGCGCGCCGACCGTCCGGCGCGCGGCAGATTCAGAGAGTTTTATCAATGCGACGTTGACGCAATCGGCTCAAACTCGATGCTCGTCGAAGCCGAACTCTGCGCGGCAGTCAGCGAAATTTTATCCAGATTGGGATTTAATTCATTTGCGATTCATTTGAACAACAGAAAAATTTTAACGGCTATTTTGGACGCTTCTGGTATAACGATAGATAAACAAACAGATGCTTTGATTGCACTTGATAAAATTGACAAAATTGGTCCAGAAAAATTTCAGGAAGAACTTATTGAGCGTGGTATCCAACAAGAAAGTATTGAAAATTTTGGGCGATTTATGGCGGCTGTTTATTCAAAAATGGATGAATTGCTTTATTCAACCGAAACTAAAAACAGGACGGATTTTAATAAAACTGTGTTTGAAATGATTGCTAACTTTATTGGTGACAACGAACAAGGCAAAAAAGGATTGCAGGAATTAAGAGAAATTTTCGACTACACAAATAACAACAAAAATAGTTTTGTTGATGTTGCATTAGCTCGCGGACTTTCTTATTACACAGGAACAATCATGGAAATTACTTTACGCGATTCTGCCTTTAAGTCTGATTCTGATTTTGTAATAAGTCTCGGCGGCGGCGGGCGTTATGACGGGTTAATCGGAATGTTTGGCAAGGAACAGATTCCGGCGTGCGGTTTCTCGCTCGGACTCGAAAGAATTCTCGTCGTGATGGAGGAACGCGGAATGTTTCCGAAAGAGTTGAGCGATTCTTCGGCGGACGTTCTCGTTACCGTCTGGAACGAAGACGCAATTGGCGAATCGCTCAAACTCGCGGCGGAATTGAGAAAGGAAAATCTGCGCGTTCTCGTTTATCCCGAAGCCGACAAACTCGGCAAACAATTCAAATACGCCGATTCGATTAAAATTCCGTTCGTCTGCGTTCTTGGCGAAAACGAGTTAGCCGAAAACAAAGTGACGCTCAAAAACTTGCGGACGGGCGAGCAGGAAACACTTGGCAGAGATGAAATTTCAAAGAGGATAAAAGAATGAGCGAACAGATTATTGAAACGTATCTTTCTGAAACAATTGAAGGTTTCCGCAATTATAAAAAGTTGGCGGAACGAGCGATTGAACAGGTTTCCGATGAAGATTTTTTTGCGACGATTGACGCGGAATCCAATAGTCTGGCGGCGATTTGCAAACACATCGGCGGCAATCTGCGCTCGCGCTGGACGGATTTTTTGACGACCGACGGCGAGAAGGCGGATAGAAATCGTGACGCGGAATTTGTCGCCGAAAACGATTCGCGCGAAAGCGTTTTGGAAGTTTGGGAAACGGGTTGGAACGCGCTTTTTCAAACGCTCGAATCTTTGACGGCGGAAGATTTGGGGAAAATCGTGCAGATTCGCGGCGAAGATTTTACGGTCGTCAAAGCGATCAATCGCGCCGCGCTGCACACGGCTTCGCACGTCGGACAGATTCAGTTTTTGGCGAAACATCTGCGCTCGGCTGATTGGAAAACCTTGAGTATTCCGAAAAATCAATCGGCGGAATTTACCGATTGGCTGAAGGCGAAAGAAGATAGGTAGTCGTTCACAATTATAGTTACCTATATCAATCCGAGCTTTTAGTCATAAACAACTTAAGTATATGTGCTTCAATATTTAACCAATCACAAGATAGTTAAGTCTAATTGTGAACGACCACTTAAAGGAAATTATCTGGAAGCGACCGGAGATTTTGCAAAAGAGGCGGAAAAATAAATTCGACAACCCGATTATCACGGGCGACGGTGATTTTTATCCGTATTCGCCTGTGCTAATCTGTGGTTGGATTACTTATGAAAGCCATCTCAATTTTAGGTTCGACCGGCTCAATCGGCTGCAACACGCTGCGCGTTGTCGAACATCTGCAAGACGAATTTCGCATCGTCGCGCTCGGCGCGGGACGCAACACGGAAAAGCTCGCCGAACAAATCTCTCGATTCAAACCGGAACTCGTCTCGGTCGAAACGGATGCCTGCGCCGAAGAATTGTTAAAAAATCTGCACCGGCTGAAAGTTGAAAAAATACCGAAAATTGAGTTGGGCGAAACGGGTTTGATCCGCGTCGCCACGCACGAAGCAGCGCAGACGATTGTCTCGGCGACGGTCGGCGCGGTCGGCTTCGTGCCGACTTTGCGGGCGTTGGAAGCGGGCAAAAGAGTTGCTTTGGCGAACAAGGAAACGCTCGTGATGGCGGGCGAGTTGAT
>Ga0136611_10003377_pt1 | contig 11156 bp, 12 predicted proteins | sample AntDrymUQ2232306_2_FD_106645 | JGI IMG/M metagenome (GOLD analysis project Ga0136611, IMG submission 106645) | Polar desert sand microbial communities from Dry Valleys, Antarctica - metaG UQ223 (23.06) | ecosystem: Environmental > Terrestrial > Soil > Desert | place: Antarctica: Dry Valley... | reverse complement strand
CGGCGCGTCGCTGTGCAGAGGCTCCATCGTCGTTCCAGTCCTCGAAGGGGTACCGGACGGTGCGGGCGAAAGGGTAACGCCGGGCAGGCCGCTGTCGATGCCGTGTGGCGGGGATCACCGTCGTGCCGACGCGGCTGGCAGCATGCCGGGATGACCCCTCCCCGACCCTGGCGCGACGCGATCGCCGACGCGCTGTACGGCTCGGACGGGTTCTTCCTGCGGCAGGCACCGGCCCAGCACTTCCGGACGTCGGTGACGGCGTCGCCGGTGTTCGCGCAGGCCGTGCGCCGGCTCGCCGGGCTGGTCGACGACGCCCTCGGCCGCCCCGACCCCTTCGACGTGGTGGACGTCGGCGCGGGCCGCGGCGAGCTGCTGTCGGCGCTGCCCGACGTGCCGGCGCGCTGGCGCCTGACCGGCGTCGACCTCGCTCCCGACCCGGGGACCGGGCTGCGCTGGGCCGCCGAGGTGCCGCCGCTCCAGGGGCTGCTGATCGCCCACGAGTGGCTCGACGACGTGCCGCTCGACGTGGTGTTCGACGGTCTCGTCGTGGAGGTGGACGTCGACGGGACCGAGTCGCTCGGCGGGCCGGCACCCGAGGAGGCCGCGGCGTGGGCGGCCCGGTGGTGGCCACAGGGACGGCGCGTCGAGGTGGGCCTGTCCCGCGACGAGGCGTGGGCCGCCGCGGTGAGCCGGGTGGAGCGCGGCCTGGCCGTCGCCGTCGACTACGGGCACGTGCTGGGCGACCGCACGCGGTTCGGCGACCGGCGGACCACGCTCACCGGCTACCGGGACGGGTCGCAGGTGCCGCCCGTGCCCGACGGCAGCTGCGACCTCACGGCCCACGTCGCGCTCGATGCGTGCGCCGCCGCGACGGGCAGCCGGCTCGTGCGGCAGCGGGAGGCGCTGCTCGCGCTCGGCGTCGACGGCACGGTCCCCGACCGGGCGGAGGCGACGAGCGACCCGCGCGGCTACCTGGCTCGGCTGCAGCACGCCACGCAGGCCGCCGAGCTGCTGGACCCCCGCGGCCTCGGCGCCTTCGGCTGGCTGGTCCGGCCGGTCGGGATCGCCGACCCGCTGCCTGCCTAGGCTCGGGCGGGTGCAGCAGACGGGTCGGGCTCCGCGCGGGCTGGTGGTCGGCATCGGCGCGGCCGCGCACGCCTCCGCCGACGCCGTGCTCGTGCTCGGTCCTCACCACCCGTCGAGCCACGGCGTGCTGCAGCTCGCGCTCACCCTCGACGGTGACCGCATCGTGACGGCGGAGCCGGTCGTGGGCTTCGTGCACCGCGGCGCCGAGAAGCTCTTCGAGGTCCGCGACTACCGCCAGCTGGTGATGCTCGCCAACCGCCACGACTGGCTGTCCGCCTTCAGCAACGAGCTCGGCATCGTGCTGGCGCTCGAGCGGATGCTGGGTATGCGGGTGCCCGACCGAGCCACGTGGCTGCGCACGCTTCTCGCGGAGCTCAACCGCGTGCTCAACCACCTGCTGTTCCTCGGGGCGATGGACCCCGCTGCGCAGCAGGGGTTCTCAGCTCGAGAGGCCCTGCAGTCGGTGATGGAGGAGGCGACCGGTGGCCGGATGCACTACATGTACAACCGCGTCGGCGGGCTGGCCGAGGACGTGCCCGCCGGCTGGCCGGACCACGCGCGCGCCGCGATCGACGGGGTGCGTCCGGTGCTCGCCGCGCTCGAGTCCGTGGTCGACTCGGTCCCCCGCGGCGTCGGGGTCCTGACAGCGGAGCAGGTCATGTCGTACGGCGTGACCGGACCGGTCGCGCGGGCGTCAGGCGTCGAGATGGACCTGCGCCGCGACGAGCCCTACGTCGCGTACGGCTCGCTGGACGTGCCGCTCGTGACGCGCACGGCGGGCGATGCGCATGCCCGGTGCGCGTGCGTGCTGGAGCAGGTCCGCACCTCGCTCGACCTGGCCGACGCCTGCCTCGACCAGCTGCCCGGCGGCGCGGTCAACCTCCGGCTCCCCAAGACGCTCAAGGCGCCGGAGGGCTCGACGTACGCCTGGACCGAGAACCCGCTCGGCGTGCAGGGCTACTTCCTGGTGTCGCGCGGCGACCGGGTGCCGTGGCGGCTCGCGATGCGCACGGCGTCGTTCAACAACGTCTCGGCACTGCCGGCGGTGCTGCCCGGCGTCGCGCTGGCCGACCTCGTGGCCGTCCTGTGCTCGTTCTTCTTCGTCATCGGCGACATCGACAAGTGACGCGTCGGCGAAGCAGCCGCGAGGCCGCCACCGGCGACGATCTTCGCCCCGTGCTCAGCCGCCCGGCGTGTCGCTGAGCACGAGGCGAAGATCAGCGAGGAGCAACCGGCCACGGGCGGAGCTGGCTAGTCGCGCAGGTAGTCGAGGAACCGGGCGCGCAGCAGCGGCTCGTCGTCGCCGAGCGGCTCCTTGCCCATCAGCTCGCGCACGACGTGGACCGCCTCCGTGATGGACCCGGTGATGCTCCCCGACGAGCCGTCCTCGCCCGCGATCGCGTGGGCACCGCGCATGTGGGTGGCGAGCTCCCAGAAGAAGCCCCGGTCCTTGTCATGCTCGGCCTTGTCGAAGGCGCGCTGGCGGAGCTCTTCGGTGGACAGGGTGTCGAGGTCGCTCACGTGAGCAGCCTATCGGCGCCGTGGTCGTCCGGCGTCCGGCAGGCGCGCTCCAGCAGCAGCGCCGAGATGACCAGCCCCGCGCTCGCCAGCACCGACACGGCGGCGATGGTGCCGGAGCGGTCCGCGACGAGCAGCTCCTCCCGACGCGGGAGCGCCCACGCGAGGATGCCGGCGTAGCCCCCGAGCAGCACCGCACCCGTGACGCTCGAGGCCTTGGCGAGCACGACCGCCCGGGCGATCTGGAGCGGGTGGACCGGCCGGACCTGCGGTCCTCCCCGCCCGAGGATCCGCGACCGGATGACCCGGGCCATGCCGAGCTCGACGACGGCGAGCAGCACCAGCGTGACGGGGGCGTACGCCGGGAGGGCGAGCGAGCCGTACGCCTGCGACACGAGCAGGTAGCCGAGGACTGCGAACCCGGCGGCGAACCCGAGGAGCACGCCGGGGCGGGTCGGGGTCACCGTCGGAGCTCCGGCCGCAGGACGAGGTCGTCGCGGCGCCGAAGCCCCTCGAGCCCGACCGCGGCGAGCAGGTCGGCGACGGCACCTGCCCCGGGCAGCTGGGCGGCGGGGTCGAGGTCCAGCCACGGCGCCAGCACGAAGGCGCGCTGGTGCGCTCGCGGGTGCGGGACGTCGAGCCCGGCGGGGACGGGCGGGGGCGCGGCCACGACGTCGACGTCGAGGGTGCGCGGCCCCCAGCGGACGGTGCGCCTGCGACCGGCCCGGCGCTCCGCCTCCTGCGCGCGCTCCCATGCGTCGGCCGCGGACAGCTCGCACAGCAGCACGGCGTTGAGGTAGGCCGCCTGGTCCGGCCCACCGACCGGCGCCGTCTCGTAGACCGGCGACACCGCGGAGGGGTGCAGCACCTCGACGGCGAGCCGGAGCGCGGCGAGCCGGTCGCCGAGGTTGCTCCCCACCGAGATCACCGCGGTCACGGCCGCACCACGGTCACGGAGACGTCCGAGAACGGCACGGCGATCGGCGCCTGCGGCTTGTGGACGGTGACCCCGGCCCGGCGGACGCGTGGCGAGTCGAGGCACACGGCTGCCAGCCGCGACGCGAGCGTCTCGATCAGGTCGACCGGCTCGCCGCCGACCACGGCAGCCAGCCGTTCGGCCAGCTCGCCGTAGTGGACGGTCGCGTCGAGGTCCCCGGTGGCGGCCGCCTCCCGGAGGTCGAGCCACAGGTCCACGTCGACCACGAAGTCCTGCCCGTCGCGGCGCTCCTCGGGCAGCACGCCGTGGCGGCCGAAGACCCGCAGTCCCTCGAGCCGGATGCGGTCCTCGGCACCGTCGCTAGGCACCGCCGGGCTCCGGCTCGTCCTCGACGACGAGCGTGCCCAGCACCGGTGACCCGTGGTGCACCTGGACCCGCCAGCCGTCGTCGCGGCGGACGAGCACGTTGGTCGCCACGACCGCGGTGTGGGTGTCACCGGTCTCGGTGACCTCGGTGAGCACATTCTCCTGGCAGGTCACCACCGCGGTGTCGCCGACGACGCTGATCCGCACGTCGGTCAGGAAGAACTGGATGTAGTCCGTGCCCGCCATCACGGCAGACCAGGAGCGCAACACCGTGTCCCGGCCGCGAAGCATCGGCCAACCGGGGTGCACGCAGACGACTGCGGCGGGGTCGACGTCGTCCCACAGGCGCTGCATCCGGTCGACGTCGGCGGCCTCGAAGGCCTCGTAGAGCGCCGTGTTGACCGCCGCGACGGCCTGCCGGTCCGGGCTGGCCGGCACCTCGAGGTCGTCGGTCACGACGTCGCTACCCGCGTCGCCGCGACCACCCGCACGGCGTCGGCGCTCGACCGGACCTCGTGGACCCGCACCGCCCACGCGCCGGCCTGGGCGGCGAGCACGGTCACTGCTGCGGTGGCGGCGTCGCGGTGGTCGACCGGTCGCGGCTCGCCGGTCGGGGCGGCGAGCAGCCGGCCGAGGAACGCCTTGCGGGACGCGCCGACCAGCAGCGGCGAGCCGAGCGCCGCCAGTCCGGGCAGGGCGGCGACGAGCGCCCAGTTGTGCTCCGGCTCCTTCGCGAAGCCGAGGCCGGGGTCGAGCAGCAGCCCCTGGCGGTCCACCCCAGCGGCGAGCGCGGCGTCCCGGCGGGCGAGCAGCTCGGCGGTCACCTCGGCGACGACGTCGTCGTAGCGCGCCCGGTCCTGCATGTACCGGCTCGGTCCACGGCCGTGCATCGCGACGTACGGGACGCCCGCCGCCGCGACCAGCGGCAGCATCTCCGGGTCGCCGAGCCCTCCGGAGACGTCGTTGACGAGCTGCGCTCCCGCCTTGATCGCTGCGGCGGCCACGGCAGCGCGCACCGTGTCCACGGACACGACGGCCCCAGCGGCGACCAGGCCCTCGACGACCGGGAGGACGCGCGCGAGCTCCTCGGCGAGCGGGACCCGCTCCGCGCCGGGCCGGGTCGACTCGCCCCCCACGTCGAGCAGGTCGGCCCCCTCGTCCAGCAGCCGCAGACCGTGACGGACCGCCCCACCGGCGTCGCCGTGACGACCACCGTCGCTGAACGAGTCGGGGGTGGCGTTGACGACCCCCATGACACGGGTGCGGCCGAGGTCCGGGAACCCTCGCAGCGAGGAGGTCATCGGCCGGGCTCAGCGGCCCAGGATGAGGCTCATCGCCTCGGCGCGGGTGACCGCCGAGCTCTTGAGCGACCCGCGCACCGCCGAGGTGACGGTACGGGCGCCGGGCTTCTGCACCCCGCGCACCGTCATGCACATGTGCTCGGCCTCCACCACGACGATAACCCCCCGAGGCTCCAGCCGGTCGACGAGCGCGTCGGCGACCTGCGCGGTGAGCCGCTCCTGGACCGACGGGCGCTTGGCGTAGAGGTCGACGAGCCGGGCGAGCTTGGACAGCCCGGTGATGCGCCCGTCGGCCCCGGGCAGGTAGCCGACCGCCGCGGTACCGGTCCAGGGGATCAGGTGGTGCTCGCAGAAGCTGGCGAGTGGGATCTCCTTGACGATGATCAGCTCGTCGTGGTGCTCGTCGAAGATGGGGATGAGCAGGTCGGACGGGTCGGCGTGCAGGCCGGCGAAGACCTCGGCGTACATGCGCGCCACCCTCGCCGGGGTATCTCGCAGCCCGTCGCGCTCGACGTCCTCGCCGAGGGCGTCGAGCAGCTCGCGGACCGCGGCCTCGACCCGGACAGCGTCGAAGCGGCGTGCCACCGGCCCGCTCAGGACGCGGGGTCGGTGCCGGTCGCCCTCGAGGGCGGTGAGGGCTTGGCGGACCGGGAGGCCGACCCGGGGACCGACCGGGTCGCCCCGCGCACCTGCGGCGCCTCCCCCGGCGCCGCCGGGACAGCGGGGTCCTGGCCGGCCGGCGGGTCAGCCGGCGCCTTGGCCGACCGGGACGTGGTCCTGGCAGCCTTGGGCGCCGACGCGGTGCGGTTAGCGCTGGCCCGGGAGCGGCTGGGAGCCCGCGTCGGAGCGGCGTCCTCGGCATCGGGCCCGCCGTCGACCGCCCCGGTGGGCTGGACGTCAGCGGGACCGGTAGCGCCTTCGCCGTTGCCCGCATCGGGACGTCGGCTGGCGGCCACCTTGCGCGAGCCGGGGGCGACACTGCGGCCGCGGGCCAGGTCCTCGAGGTCGGCCGGGCCCATGATCGCGAGCTCGGCCGGGGTGAGCACCGGCGGCTTGGTCGACAGTGGACGGCGGCCGTTGCCGGTCGGGTGCTGGCGCGATGCGCGCTTGTCGACCCGCGCGAAGATCTCCGCGACCTCCTCCTTGCCGAGGGTCTCCTTGTCGAGCAGCTTGAGCACCATGTCGTCGAGCACGTCGCGGTACTCGACGAGGATCTCCCAGGCCTCGTGGTGGGCGTTCTCCACGAGCTCTCGGACCTCGGTGTCGACCTGCGCGGCGACCTCCTCGGAGTAGTCACGGCCGTGACCCATGTCGCGGCCCATGAAGACCTCGCCGGACTCCTGGCCGAACTTCACGGCGCCGAGCTTCTCGCTCATGCCGTACTGCGTGACCATGGCCCGCGCCGTGGCGGTGGCCTTCTCGATGTCGTTGCTCGCCCCGGTGGTGGGGTCGTGGAAGACCAGCTCCTCGGCGGCCCGGCCGCCCATGGCGTAGGCCAGCATGTCCAGCAGCTCGGCGCGGCTCTGGGAGTACTTGTCCTCGAGCGGCAGGACCATCGTGTAGCCGAGCGCTCGGCCGCGCGGCAGGATCGTGATCTTGTGCACCGGGTCGGTGTTGGGCAGCGCGTGCGCGACGAGGGCGTGGCCGGCCTCGTGGTAGGCCGTCACCTTCTTCTCCTTGTCGCTCATGAGCCGGGTGCGCCGCTGCGGCCCGGACATGACGCGGTCGATCGCCTCCTCGAGCGTGATCATCGTGATCTGCTTCTGACCGCTGCGGGCCGTGAGCAGGGCGGACTCGTTGATGACGTTGGCGAGGTCGGCTCCGGTGAAGCCAGGGGTGCGGCGGGCGATGACGCCGAGGTCGAGGTCCGGCTCGACCGGCTTGCCCTTGGCATGGACCTCGAGGATCTGCTTGCGACCCTGCATGTCGGGCCGGTCGACGGCGATCTGCCGGTCGAAGCGGCCCGGGCGCAGCAGCGCCGGGTCGAGGATGTCGGGCCGGTTGGTGGCCGCGATGAGGATGACGCCGCCCTGGACGTCGAACCCGTCCATCTCGACGAGCATCTGGTTGAGCGTCTGCTCGCGCTCGTCGTGCCCACCGCCCATGCCGGCGCCGCGGTGGCGCCCGACGGCGTCGATCTCGTCGATGAAGATGATGGCCGGGGCGTTGGCCTTGGCCTGCTCGAACAGGTCGCGGACGCGGCTCGCGCCCACGCCGACGAACATCTCGACGAAGTCCGAGCCGGAGATCGAGTAGAAGGGCACACCCGCCTCACCGGCCACCGCGCGCGCCAGCAGCGTCTTGCCGGTCCCGGGCGGGCCGTAAAGCAGGACGCCCTTCGGGATCTTGGCACCGACCGCCTGGAACTTCGCCGGCTCCTGCAGGAACTCCTTGATCTCGTGGAGCTCCTCGATGGCCTCCTCCGCGCCCGCGACGTCGGCGAAGGTCGTCTTGGGGCTGTCCTTGCTGTACATCTTGGCCTTGGACTTGCCGAACTGCATGACCTTGTTGCCGCCGCCCTGCATCTGGGTCATGAAGAAGAAGAGCAGACCGAGGATGAGCAGGATCGGCAGGAAGCTGATCAGCAGCTGGCTGAGCAGCCCGGGGTTGTTGACCTGGACGTTGTAGGGCAGGTCGGCCTCGACGAGCTCGTCGACGATCTGGACGCCCTGGTCCGGCAGGAACGACGCCGAGACCTTCGACTCGCCGTCGATCGTCGCGCCCTCCTCGAGCTCGAGGCGGACCTCCTGCTCGTTGGCGAGGACCTGCACCGGCTCCTCGTCGGAGGAGCGCACGTCACCGGCCGAGATCGCCTCGAGGACCTTGGCGGTGTCGACCTCCGTGAACTCGCCGTCACCGCGCAGGCTGCTCGTGAGCAGGAGCAGGGCGATCAGGCCCAGCGTGATGTAGAGGAAGGGTCCGCGGGAGAAGCGCTTGAGGTTCATCGACGCGGGGCTGGGAGCCCCGTCCCTCCACTAGAGAAGCTGTTGCAGGACGTTACACCGGGGCAGAGCCCCGTTGACCTTGCACAACGGGGCGGCGACCAGCGGTGTTCCGCGAGGCTCGTGCCCCGTGTCAGGCCTCGTAGACCTCCGGCCGCAGCAGCCCCACGAAAGGCAGCCCGCGGTAGCGCTCGGCGTAGTCGAGGCCGTAGCCGACGACGAAGTCGGAGGCGATGTCGAAGCCGACGTACTTCACCGGGACGTTGACCTTGGCCGCATCGGGCTTGCGCAGCAGCGCGACCACCTCGACCGACGCCGGGCCGCGGGAGCGCATGTTGCGCAGCAGCCACGACAGCGTCAGCCCGGAGTCGACGACGTCCTCGACGACGAGCACGTGCTTGTCAGCGATCTCGCGGTCGAGGTCCTTGAGGATGCGGACGACGCCGCTGCTGCTCGTCGAGGAGCCGTACGACGTGACCGCCATGAACTCCATCGACACGGGGGTGCGGACCGCCCGCGCGAAGTCGGCCATGAACATCACGGCGCCCTTGAGGACGCCCACGAGCAGGATCTCGCGGCCGGCGTAGTCGCGGTCGACCTGGGCGGCGAGCTCGGCGACCTTGGCCGCGATCTGCTCCTCCGAGATGAGAACGCGCTCGATCTCCGCAGGTACGTCGTCGGCCACGCAGGGGAGGCTAGTTGCTCCGGGTACGGCTCCGAGCACCGCTCCTCGGTCCAACGCCGGCGGGAGCAACGCTGCCGCGTGCTCGGGCAGGAGCGCGGGGTCCACCCGGTCGGCGCGCAGCTGCCCCTCGAGACGGCGGACCCGCACGCCGCCCGGGAGGGCGACCGGCCCCTGGCCGTGCCAGTCGTCGACGAGGGCGCGCAGCGCGGCCAGGTGGGCCGACGTCACCGCGCCCCGGCCGAGCGACTCGGCCCACCGCTTGAGCACCCGCCCGCGCACGGCAGGGAGCAGCGCCGCCAGCGCCGCGCCGCCGAGGCCGCCCTCCTCGAGGCAGCTGGGGAGCGCCGCCTGGGCCAGGGCGTCCAGCGCGTCGGCGTCCTCGCGCAGCAGCGCCGCGGTGCGGGCCAGGCCGGCGACCGCGCCGGGCCCGAGCTCGCGCTCCAGCGCGGGCAGCAGTGCCGAGCGCACCCGGACCCGCGCATAGCCGTCGTCGGAGTTGTGCGGGTCCTCCCATGGGCTGAGGCCGGCCTCCACGCACGCCTGGCGCACGGTCGCGCGGCGCAGTCCGAGCAGCGGCCGGCGGTAGGGGCCGCGTACTGCGGCCATGCCGGCAAGGGCGCGGGAGCCGCTGCCCCGGGCCAGCCCGAGCAGCACGCCCTCGGCCTGGTCGTCCAGCGTGTGGCCGAGCAGCACGGCGGCAAGGTCCCGCTCGAGCACCGCGGCGTCGAGCGCGGCGAAGCGGCCCCGGCGGGCAGCCGCCTCCGGACCGCCCGCCGGAACGCCTCCGGAACCGGCCGGCGGTGAGGCGAGCACCGCGGCGGCCAGCCCGAGCGAGCGGCACTGCTCCGCCGTGCGCGCCGCCACGCGCGCGGAGCCCTCCTGCAGCCCGTGGTCGACGACGAGCGCCGCCGACCCGGGGCGCTCCACGGCGAGCGCCGCGGCGAGGGCGAGCGAGTCCGCTCCACCGCTGACGGCGGCCGCGACGGGGCTGGCCGGGTCGAGGTCCGCGAGGGCCCGGCGCACCGCCACGCGCACCGCGGCGGTCGCCGCGGGAGGGCCGGTCACCGCGGGGACTAGGCCGGCAGGGCAGCGGGACCGTGGATGCGGCGGACCCAGGCCGCGGGGTCGCGGATCTCCTCGCGGGTGGGCAGCGTCTCCGGCGACTCCCACACCTTGTTGAACCGCGTCATGCCGACCGACCGCACGCAGCTGTCCACGAAGACCTTCCCCTCGGCGTACTGCAGGGCCTTGAGGTCGAGGCCGAGGGCCCGGCGCAGCACCCGGTCGACCACGCCGCCGTGCTCCTTGCGCCGCTGGTCGAACTTCGTGCGGATGTGGCGCACCGAGGGGACGACCGACGGGCCGACGCCGTCCATGACGTGCTCCGCGTGGCCCTCCAGCAGGCTCATGAAGGCCGTCACCCGGTCGAGCACGACCCGCTGCTCGGGGGTCTGCAGCAGCTCGATGAGGGAACCGCCCCTCGGCAGCTCGGTCACCAGGTCCTTGAGCCGGTCGAGCAGCGCCGCCGGGTCGTCGAGCTGGACCGCACCGAGCAGCGCAGCGATCTCCGAGCGCACGTGGTCGTGCATCCACGGCACGGCGGTGAACTGCGTCCGGTGGGTGACCTCGTGGAGCGCGACCCACAGGCGGAAGTCCGACGGGTCGACCTGGAGCTTGCGCTCGGTCTCGACGATGTTGGGCGCGACGAGGATGAGCCGGCCCTGCTCGCCCTCGGGACGGAAGGCCTCGTACTGCCCGAGGACCTTGCTCGACAGCCACGCCAGCATGGAGCCCATCTGCACGCCGGCGACCTTGGCGGTCACCCCGCTCGCGAAGGCGCTCGGGGAGCGCTCGGCGAGCTTGTCGGCCAGCGGGTCGAGCACCACCTGGAAGCCCTCGACGTTGGCGGCGGCCCAGCCGGGACGGTCCACGACGGTCGCCTCGAGGATCGGGCCCGGCGGCACGAGCCCGGTCACGGCCCGCACGTGCTCCTCGGCGCGTACGGCCAGACCGCGCAGCTCGGCGACGATCGTGGTGGCCTCGGCGGCGGAGACCTGCGGCGGCGCCGGGGCGAGCCGGCGCGCGGTCGCGACGGCGAGGTCGTAGTCGACGGGGCGGGGCCGGCCCGGCCCGGCCCCACGGGAGGAGTCAGCGCTGCGGGGGGAGTCGCTCGAAGCCATCCCGGCACGCTACGCCGGGCGCGGTCGCCGTGCCGCGTGGGTGGCCGCGGCCGCTGCCGCTCGGGAGATGAGGCGATCGTGCGCGGCGTGTCCCCGGGTGAGATCGCCACTTCCCGCGGGTACAGGGGTACGGGGTACGGG
>Ga0136611_10003376_pt1 | contig 11160 bp, 13 predicted proteins | sample AntDrymUQ2232306_2_FD_106645 | JGI IMG/M metagenome (GOLD analysis project Ga0136611, IMG submission 106645) | Polar desert sand microbial communities from Dry Valleys, Antarctica - metaG UQ223 (23.06) | ecosystem: Environmental > Terrestrial > Soil > Desert | place: Antarctica: Dry Valley... | reverse complement strand
TCGCTCGGCCGTCCCTGCGGGTCCCACGGACCACTACCCAGATCGAACCAGGTGCGCCCGTCGTCGGCCTCGCCGCGGTGGTCCCTGCTGGTGAGCATCAGCCCGAGGAGGTCTTCGCCGACCATCGCGATGACCAGGACCGGACGGTCCTTGCCCTGAGTCGGGTCGTCCTCGTACGGCACCCATGCCCAGACCACCTCGCCCGGATCGGCATCGCCGTCCTCGCGTGGCGCGTAGTCGATGGTGGCTCGACCCTCGAAGTCTCCGCGGTAGGTGCTGCTCGGGCTGGACCGGATCGCTGAGCTCGTCGGCAACTCCGCTTGGGGAGTACGCCGAAACGCGTTCCCTACCCATCTCGAAATTGCGCGCCCCGCCATGTCGTCAGCCTAGGCGTCGGCGGCGTCGCGCCGGCGGCCTCATGTCCGCATGGGGTAGGTCGCGCCGGTGGTGTGGGCGCGGTGGTGGTGGAAGGGGCAGAGGAGGAGTGCGGTGGTGAGGTCGGTGTTGCCGCCCCGAGTCCAGGGGGTGGCGTGGTGGACGTGGCAGAGCCAGGCGGGGGTGTGGCAGCCGGGCTCTTCGCAGTGGTCTCGTTCGATGGTCAGGGCGAGGCGTTGGGCTGGGGTGTGGAAGCGGCGGGTGCGTCCAAGGGAGAGGACGTGGCCGGTGGTGGTGTCCATCCAGGCCGGGATGACACCTGCCTCGCACGCCAGGCGGAGGTATTCGGTGTGGGAGATCCGGACGCCGGTGTCGAGGCGGGCGGCCTTGATCTTGCCGAGGAGGATCTGGTGGTCGCCGATAGCAACGACGGTGGCGTTGAGGCCGCCGAGCTTGGGCAACGCCGAGGCTGGGAGGCGCTCAACGAGGTCGACGAACGCCTTGCCGAGGCGGGCCGGTGTCGGGGTTTGCCAGTCGTAGGACCCGGCGCCCTCGACTGCGCGTACGTGTTTGGGTGCGGCCAGCGCCACGAGGGCCTTCTTCAGCATCGATGCTTGAGCTGCGGGCATCGCGAAGGTGCCTCGGGTGAGCCCCTGCCCATCGTCACGCATCGAGAACGACGTCTTGGCGCGAGCGCGAGCCTCTTGGCGCTCCAGCAGGCGGGCCTCATGTGCATCGGCGCCGCTGGGGTCGAGGACTTCGAGGAGCCGGTCGCCCAGGGTGGCGAGCGCCTTCGCGTCGTGGTCGGCTGCCTGATCGAGGAGGTGTTGCTCGGCGCGGCCTCGGTCGTGTGCGGTGACAACGTGGTCGTCGGTGCTGAGCTGGTCGACGGCGCGGGTGATCACGGTGGCCTGCTCGACGTGCAGATCGCCGCGGGCCAGGGCGAGGCGGGTCGGCTCGTGGTCGCGTGAGCCGAGGGCGAGGCGCACCTTCTGATGGGCGGCAGGCACCGTCACCGTGGTGGTGCGGGCCAGCCATTGGGCGGTCGAGCGCATGCCTGCGGCGTCGGCGAGACCGAGGGTGTCTGCGTGTCCGATGACGCGTGCCTCGAGCTCGGCCCACTGGGCGGTCACGGCGGCGATCTCGCGGACCAGGCGAGCGGTGGTCGCTGCGTCCATCGCCCACAACGACATGTCGGCCAGCTCGGCGAGCTGTGCTTTCGCGAGCAACACGACGCCGAGCAACGGGTGCCCGGTGTCGTGATGCTCGGTGGTGTTCATAGGTCCACTCAAGCATCGAGCACCGACACTCCAGACAGAGAATCCCGCTCAACCACAGGCCTTGTGGAGAACCGCCGGCCCGACACGGCCGAGCGCCGAGACCTCGAGCCCGCCGGTGCCGAGCATGCGCTTCTCCATCTGCTGCTCCTTCGTCAGGTCAGGGGCTTCTGAGCTTCGCGCCGCTCGTGCAGGCGTTGCTGAGCAGCCGGCAGGAAGGCCAGGCAAGGCGCCTCGGTTTCGGGGTGTTTTTCCTCGAGGTGAAAGATCCACCGGTCCATCGCGGCCATGAAGCCGTTGTCACTGCCGGGGCGGTACGCCGACCACTTCACGTGGCCTCGGGCGACGCACTCGGTGCAGTTGATCTTGTAGACGAACTGGTTCTGCTCATCAACATCGATCTTCACCTTCGCCAGGGGGCCGGCCTCTAAGGCGGCCTTCCTCTCACGAGCAGATCGGCTCGCCACCATGTCGCACCCCTGTTGCCTTCGGAGCGGGCAGCCTACTCGGGCCTGCCAGACGGCCGTGCCCTACCTAGCACCCGTCAACCCCGGCGAATCGACCGCCGGATAGCGGCTGCGTCGTACCTGGTGAGCACCCGTGCCCTCACCGCCGACCGCACAGCCGCGTCCAGCTTGCGCTGGTAGACCGAACGGGTCGGATAGAGCTGCTTGAGGCGGGCCCGGTTGAATCGCTCAGTCACTCCGTCGAGCTCCACGCAGTCACCTGTGCGGTTGTACGCCGCCGTCGGCACTTCCATCGCCGGGTAGCGGAGGCCGCCGATCGCGTTACCGTCACGATCGCGGCGGATCACCCCGCCGACGACCTTCACACGCGGCTGCACCTTGGGTGCCGTGCCCTGGCGGATCCAGCGGAGCATCGCTGCGAGAGCCGCATCGTGACTCTGGAAGGCGGGGAAGCGATTGATGCGGCAGTCGCCGGTCCCGAAGGGCCCGTTGTCTCCGGCGAGCTGGTTGACCAGGTCGACTCCGAGATCGCGCTTCTCCTGCCGGCCGATGTAGGTGAAGTCGCGCTTGCTTCCGTGGGCGCTGCCGGCGACCTCCCACTGCCGGTAGGTCCGCGCGTCCCTGCTCCTCGAGCTCCCGTCGATCTCGTTCTCGGACAGCAGCCGGAGGACCGGTCGGTCGGTCTGGTGGTCGGGACCGTTGGAGACCGCCGGGATGAAGCCGTCGTAGACGCGCTCGTACAGCGGCTGCACATCGGCCAGATAGGCATCCATGGCGGCGCCGGACTGGCTGGCGCCGAGTGCCACGACAGTACGCAGCGGCCGACCGCCGTTGCCGTCTCCATGACGCAGGGCCTGGGCGATCTGGCTGTAGATGTCGAACGAGTAGGCATCACCAGGCAGTACGACGTCGGCGTAGCGTAGCGGGTCGAACGCCTTCAGCGCCGGCATCGAGGCGGGTTGCACGCTGGCCTCGACATAGGTCCAACCGTCGTCGACCACCTCGTTGCCGATGTTGAACCACTCTCCGATGTCATGCCCGAACGTGACGTTGTGCCACGTCACGACCGCAGCCCCGTTGGACCTACGCGGCTCGGCGGGACGGACGACGACGATGCGAGTCGTGTACGGAAGGGACGGTAGGTCCTCTGTCGTGATCTCAGGCCCCTGGAGGAACAGCTGGGTGAAGATCGACGGGCCCGCGTACGGGTGAGCCACACCGCTGACCAGGTACTCGGTCTGAACGAATCCAGGCGGGACCTTGAGCAGACCGACGAAGGGCCGACCACGGAGGCCGTGTGGGATCGGCCTGACCACCGGTCGGGCGACGGGGAGCACGTCGTCAACCCGCGCCGACGTAGCGGCGACGTCCGAAGACGCCTGGCTGGGGACGGTGAGTGCACTCACGCACAGCACAACCGAGACGAGCAGCGAACGCAGGCGTGTCACTCGAAACACGGTAGCGATTGCCGCAATACCCACAGCAGTCACGAGCTCTGGATGAGACGTAGGGTCGCCCGCTCGAGCGCGGCCTGTCGTTCATCGGTGGTGTCGTACTCCCGCCGGGTCGCGGCGCGGATCGTTCGGCCGTCCTCGTACGCCTCGATCACGCGCGGGTCGACGTAGGCCGAGCGCGCCAGCGTCGGGGTGTTGCCGAGGAACGACGCCACCTCCGTCATCGCCCCCGAGATGGCCCGCTTACGCGATGCGGCACTCTCCCCCGGCTCCGGGGTCTCGGCCAGCGCGGCCGCGGCCAGCACCGTGGCATGCCAGGTCCGGAAGTCCTTGGCCGTCGCCTCCAGCCCGGTGCTCGCGCGGACGTACTCGTTGACCAGCTCGGGAAGGATGGAGCGCCAGGACCGACCGTCCTTGTAGGAGAGCAGCCGAAGATCCGCACCTCGGCGCCGGCGCATGACATCGATCGTCTCGACGACCACGGCGTCGTCGATCTGGATCTCGTGCTCCACACCAGACTTACCGACGAAGGCGAAGACCAGGCGGTCCTGGCGTCGGCGAACGTGGCGACGCTCCAACGTGGTCAGTCCGAAGCTGCCGTTCTCGTCGGCGTACACATCGTTGCCGATGCGGAAGTAGCCCAGATCCAGCAGGCGTACGGCGGCTGCACAGGCCCGCTCCAGAGGCATCCCTTCCCGCCCGAGGTCGCTCACGATCAGCGTGCGGGCCCGGGCGAGAGCCTTGCCGAACAGCAACATGCGGTCGAACTTCTCCGCGTCGCGACGGGTCCGCCAGTCCGGGTGGTAGAGGTACTGCTTGCGGCCCGCATCGTCGGTACCTACCGCCTGCAGGTGGCCGTTCGCGTACGGAGTGACCCACACATCGCGCCAGGCCGGCGGAATCACCAGGGCACGGATCCGTTCGGCGTCGACCTCGGGGAGCCGGTTGCCGTCCTGGTCGAGATACACGAACCCCCGACCGGCTCGGCGGCGCGTCCAGCCGGGCTGGTCGGGCGCTGTTCTGCGCAGACGAGGCATGGCCAGATCCTAGGCAGCCACGGCAATGTGATCCTGACGGCGCAACGTGGCGTTTCGCTACGACGCTGCGACGATCCGGGCGTCGTACGGGAGGTCCTGTAGAAGCCCGTTGCGCGCCCCCCAGATCACCGCATGCGAGCGGCGGGTGGCACCGATCTTGCGATACCCGGATCGCACGTAGGTCTTCACCGTGTTCATGCTCAGGTACAGCTCTTCGGCGATCTCCTGGTTGGAGTGGCCCTCGGTGATCAACCGGATGACGTCGAACTCGCGGTCTGACAACTCTTCGAGGGTGCAACCGCCGATCGTCTGCTGCTGGTCGATGGGACAGGCGTGCACGATCATGCGGATCTTCCTCCTGCGTGTGGCTGGTCGTGGGGTGACCACGTGCGTGGCTGTAGATCAGGATTGCCAGAGTTGGGGCGGACCAAACCACGACTTCTCAGTGGTCTAGACCACCATCCCCTCACTTGTGGTGCGAGTGGACTTACCTTATCGACCAGCGATGATCGTGGCGGCCCGTCGCCTGGCCCGAGCTGGGAGCCGAAGGCAGAGATTCCCGCGCGCACGTTGAAACCTCTTCAACTCGGCGGGCTCGGGCGCTCGCCCGAACACGTGCACGAACCTGATCGTGAGATCTTCGTCGTGGGAGAGCTTCTCTATCATCATTCCTCGGCTCACAGGTGCCTCAGATCTCTAGTAGCTGGGGCCTCAATTGTGGCCCACAACGCGCCGCCGGCGCTTCATGCTGCGGGGTGACCTCGAGACAGCAAGTCACGAGTTGCTCGGACCTGCGGCCCCGGACGAATCAGCGCCCCGGCCACGGATCAAATGCCGGAGAACCTGATCCCCATCCCCCTGGGCCGTCCCTACGGGTGTCCCGCGGTGGGCGCGGATCTGCCACCGTGAATCGGTGATTGATGGCGCGACACACACGGCATGGTCAGCACGTTGACGAGCGAGCGTTACTTCCTTCTTGCTGGCCTCAGTCTTCTGATAGCCGTGGCGCTCCCGACCATGTTGCGCCGGGTTGCGGTCTCACCGGCCATGGTCCTGCTACTCGTCGGCGTGGGGCTCGGGTTGACACCTCTGGTTGACGGTCTGCAGGTCGACGTCCTGGACGCCGACCAGCGAACCATCGTCGAGCACGTCACCGAGTTGACGGTGCTGACCGCTCTGATGGGGGTCGGTCTGGCTATCGACCGCCCCCTTGACTTGCTCCACCCCACGACCTGGCGACGCTGGTCCGCCACGTGGCGGCTGTTGGCATGCGCGCTGCCTATGACGGTCGCATGCGTGGCCCTCTTGGGCTGGGCAGCGCTCGGACTTGCCCCCGCCACCGCTCTCCTCCTGGGAGCGGTGCTATCGCCAACCGATCCGGTCCTCGCCTCCGACGTGCAGGTCGGCGGGCCCGGTTCGTCAATCGCTGATGATGAGCCCGACGAGGTCCCCTACGCGCAGGACGCGACAACGGTGACCGAGGCGGGCGAGACCCGCTTTGCGCTGACCTCGGAAGCCGGTCTCAACGACGGTCTCGCGTTCCCCTTCGTGCACGGGGCGGTGCTGGTGCTCGCTGGCGGCTCAGCACTGTCGGGTTCCCTGGAGTGGGCAGCGTGGTACGTCGTGGGAAAGGTCGCCATCGGCGTTCTGGTGGGTGTTGTCGTGGGGCGGGGCCTCGGTGCCCTCGCATTTCGGGCGCGTTCGGCATCACTACGGCTCGCCGAACGCGGCGAACCCCTCCTGGCTTTGGCTGCGTTGCTCACCACCTACGGCCTCGCCGAGATCGCCCACGGCTACGGGTTCTTGGCAGTCTTCGCGTGTGCGATGGCGTTGCGCTCAGCCGAACATCGACACGACTATCACCGTTCGATGCACGACGTCGTCCAACGTCTTGAGCGGCTCCTGACCCTGTTGGTGTTGCTCCTCCTTGGCGTGGCCTTCTCCTCAGGACTGCTCGAAGGACTGGACTGGCGAGGTGTGGTGGTTGGCGTGGCGCTCGTGCTGGTCATCAGACCAGCGGTTGCGTGGCTCTCACTCTCCGTCTTCCCTCGCCGCGAATCGGGCGCGGGCGGACTCGACACCGGGGCACGTCGCGCAGTTGCCTTCTTCGGGATCCGGGGAGTGGGGAGCATCTACTACGTGGCCTGGGCCGCCGGCGAGGCCGACTTCGCCGACATTGCTTGGTTGTGGTCGACGGTCGCGTTCACCGTTGCCCTTTCCGTGGTCATCCATGGGATCACCTCAACGCCTCTCATGAAGCGTCTGGAGGACCGGACGGCGAAGTAGCCCTTCATACCTGCGGGCGTAGAGCCCGACACGACCGCGGTGTCACACTCGCGGACATGTCGGAGTCAACGCATGAGTCAAGCGGCGACGGTGGTGGGCCCAGTCAGGAGCATCGTCGCCCTGACGGGGTCTCTGATGCCACCGTGGAGGCATTGGGCAAACTCTCCGCGGCGCTCGACCATGTCGAGGACGCGCGAGGACACCTCTACGCCTTCCATCGGCTTTGCGGCAGCGCCGAAACAACGCTCGAGGAAGCGACCGCGATGATTCGCGAGGCTGGTCATGTCGACATCGCTGATGCGTTGGACCGTGACGTGCTTGGCGGCAACCCGCTCCCAGGCATGTGGTCGTTCCAAATGGTCGAGGCCTACGACGACGGTTACTACGCGACCGCGAAAGGTCTCGAACAGCGCGCCACCGACGAACTGGTCGCAGGTCGTCGTCACCTTTTCGAGGCCGAGATGAAGGAACTGCGGCGGACGCGAGGCCGCAACGGTCACGAGGCGACGCCCGAAGCCGTGGACGAGTAAGCCCAGCAAGCTTGGCTCACCCGTACGGGGGCTGCGCAGCAATCAGCACTCGACAACCATGGGCTCATGCTGTCTCCGATCCTTCCCGACCGGAGTTGACTCGTGCGATTACCGACCCCCCGCGGCCAACGCAGCCAACAACTCTTCTTTGCCCTGGAGAGCGCACCTCACGCAACCGCGATTCCCTGGGAAGCCAGCAACAGCCTCGAGGATGACGCCATCGCGTTGTGGGTACTTCACGAACTCCACTACCGAGGTTTCGATGAAGTCGACGACGCGTGGGAGTGGACACCGTCCACCCTGACGCTGCGCCACTCACTCGAAGGGGACCTAGAGGCTCGGCTGCGCGCTCGGCGGCCCGAACCCGTCAGGACCGGTGATGTGACACGCGACTTGCTCCTGCTCATTGAAAGTCACGATGGCCCGTCACTGGCGCGGCACGTGCAGACGCGCAGCACAAAAGACCAAGCGGTCGCGTTGCTCCAACAACGTTCGCTCTACCACCTCAAGGAGGCAGACCCGACGAGTTGGGTCATCCCTCGACTCGGCGCGCGCCCCAAGTCGGCTCTGTTGGAACTCCAGTTCGATGAGTACGGCAACGGCGATCCGGCTCGGTTGCATCACCATCTCTTCGCCGACGGCCTCGCCACTTCAGGGCTCTGTGCCGAGTACGGGGCCTATGTCGACGACACGTTGTTGCCCGTGCTGGAGCAGAACAACGTACTGAGCATGTTTGGTCTTCACCGACGCCTCCGAGGAGCCGCTCTAGGTCATCTCGCGGCATTCGAGGCCACCAGTTCGATCCCCTCACGTCAACTCGCTCAGGGGCTCCGACGGCTCGGCTTCTCAGATGAGATGGCCTGCTACTACGACGAACACGTCGAGGCCGACGCCGTCCACGAGCAGTTGGCGCTGCGCGACATCTGCGCGGGACTGGTCGATGACGAGCCACACCTTGCCGACGACGTGCTCTTCGGGGCCTGGGCCTGCTTGGACCTCGAAGTCCGCACAGCCAACGAACTCCTCCGACGCTGGGGATGCGCCGCGTGACGCCGTCAGACGCAGGGCGCCCAGACATCGTGCTGTGCCCCGATGGCCCCATGCTCGTCCGTGGCGCAGTCGTCGTGGAAGACGAGGACGGAAACCTGCACCCCACCACCCGGCCGGTGTCGGCCATCTGCCGGTGCGGCAAGACGGCACGTAGCCCATGGTGCGACGGCACCCACAAGCTCCTGATCCAGGCTGCTCGGGCGCACCACACGGAGGAATGACGAGCGCGCCACGCCCGTCGCTGGGGACCGGCGGGTACGACTCAGCCCGGGTCACCCACCGTCTGTCCGATCGCCGCGCTCGTGGTTCCCAAGTCCACGCGAACCAGTCGTTGCACAACGCCGCCAGCGCCGACCCGTCGACCCCCATCTCGCCACCGGCCGGATCTCATCGTGCGGGCCAGCACCATCCGACATTGCTGCTCAGTTCCTAGTTGGAGAAGTAGCGAGCCCTGCAGCATCAGGTGACTTCGTGCCACATCGACACATTCCATGGCCACCCGCAGGCCGTCTATTCCTCCGTCGATGGCCAACCGAGGATCATCGGGATACTTGCCGACGTCAGTGGTCAACACCCAGGGCGGGTCGGCCAGGATCAGCGCGAAGCGTTCGGCAGCGTCCATCGCTTCGTTCAGCAATGACTCGCGCACCTCGACCGCACCCGGGATGCCCGCCCGTTCAGCATTGATCCTCGCGAAGTGGCATGCCGTCGGGTCCACATCAACGGCCACCAGCTCGCGGCCGGACTTGACCGCTGTCAGGAGCCCGATGTGACCCGCGCCGGCACACAGCTCAAGGACGCGTCCCGATGGCGCCGAATCGAGCAACTCGCAGGCCCAAGAACTCTGCATCGCCGTCCAGGGCCGCGGCTCGAGAACCCGGTCGTCAAACTCAATGAGGACGTCCTCAATGCGGACCGAACGACGCAGGTGCTCAGACACAATCTGAATTTTGCTCCGCCTGGCTCGCGGTGACTCCACACCTACGGGTGGGACGCGCACAGATCACTGGCACCCACCTCGACCCACGCCGTCCTCCCGGCAATGCCGAAGACCAGAGCTGGGAGGCGATAGGCGGGTGCGAATCTGAAGTCGTAGCGGTTCACTCGCTCTGGTCGGATCACGGTGACTGACGCCCTTCGACCACGAAGGCCAAGCGACGCAAGGTCTCGGTATTACGCCACCCGAGCTGCACATCGCGCAGGGGCTTGGGGACCAAGCGGCCGGGACCCGCAACGACATCCTCTGCAATGTGGACCAGTGCGCCATCGGGGTGCTCCTGCAAACCGAACTCGACCTCAGCCTCTCCCGCAGGCCACCCTCGGGCCAGCAGCTTGAGGTACCCCGAAGGGCGGGCTTCTAGCACCTCGGTGGTGTCGTCGAGTAGGGCTGGCCAAACGCCGACGGAATGGTGCAGGCAGCTACCCGCCAACGGCCACGACTCGTCGACGTTCCGCATGCGTGAGGCGCCGACGACGAAGAGTGGATACAGCCACCCATCGGCGAGCACGGACCAAACCTGGTCAGGACTGGCATGGATGAGACGTTCGCGGGTACTCACGAAGCGTTCCGGCGATTCGAGGGAAACGTTGTCGCTCGATGAGACGCGGTTGTCGTCAGGTCGGTGCTCACTTCAGTCGCTGAACGTCTTCAAAACTGCTTTGTGATCGCTCTTGAGCAGGACGATGGCATCCGTCGACATGCGGGCCTCCTGGTTGATTGGTCAGTCGGTCTGGACGAAACAAGATCTACAAATTGGCGGCCTGGGCACCTGACCTCGCAGGGGATCGACCGCGCCCCTACGCGAGGCGGTTGAGGACCTCTGTCATCTGTCGCTCGGTCTTCGTGCCCATCCGCTCGAAGACGAGTTTCAACAGCGGTTCGGCGACTTTGCCGATGCCCTTCGCCTCGATGACGGCCTCGTAGGTGACCTCGCTGCCGGACGCGTGCGGTGCCACCGTGATCGTGTCTGTGGAGATCGCGGAGTCGTTCTCGCCAACAAACACCAGGCTGCCCTCGGTGAGCTTGTCGAGGCGATAGCTGAGTTCCGTGGTGACTCCGGCGATTTTCGAGACGTTGGTGAATCGTGAACCCACTTGCACCGGGTTGGCGTCCTCGCGGGTGCAGGAAACCGTTCCCGGATCCCACTCCTCAGCGTTGCTGAAATCCTTGAGGAACTCCACCACGACGGCGGGAGTGGGGTCGACGACGAACGTGCGACTGACTGTGGGCATGCACCAAAAGTTAGACGCTGAAGGGGTGCCGCCGATTCACCCGCACGAGCGATACGCCGGAGCGGTGTCGGGTGGTCTCGACGGTCGTAGACCCATCCTCGCCAGGCGCCTCGAGAAATGACACCGACCCGCGGGGCCGGACGGCTCCGCGGGTCGGGATCAGATCAGGTCAGCCGCCCTGCACGAACGCCGCGACGTCCTCGCCCTCGTAGAGGTCGGAGACGGACACGGCGCCACCGGGGACGTCGTCGGCCTTGAAGATGTAGTTGGCGTTGGAGGGCGACGTACCGACGACGAACTCCAGCGGCACCGCAATGCCACCGGTGTCGACGGTGCCGATGCTCTCCTTGGCAGCCAGCATGCCCTCGGGCGTCAGGTCGCCGTCATCACAGGCCTTCTCGAGGATCTGGCGCATGACGTCGGCAGCCGCGTAGCCGAACATGACGCCGAGC
>Ga0136611_10003375_pt1 | contig 11162 bp, 11 predicted proteins | sample AntDrymUQ2232306_2_FD_106645 | JGI IMG/M metagenome (GOLD analysis project Ga0136611, IMG submission 106645) | Polar desert sand microbial communities from Dry Valleys, Antarctica - metaG UQ223 (23.06) | ecosystem: Environmental > Terrestrial > Soil > Desert | place: Antarctica: Dry Valley... | reverse complement strand
TGCCGACGAAGAGCGGGAAGTAATCGGGATCGTCGCGACGAATCCCCGGCGCACCTACGAGAATATGACTTTGCGTCGCATGGTGCGTGATCCACGTAGTCTCGCCTTTAGCGAGCTGCGGCACAGCAGGGATCTCGGCGGCTACTGTGTCTCCGGCCGGCAAGCCCGCAGTCAGTGCTTCGGCGATCGCCGCTGCCTCTTCCCGCGACACGTCACCCATAATCGCCACCACCGCCCGGCCCGCGCTGTAGTGCGCGCGGTGGAACGCTGCGAGATCGTCGCGCGTCAGCCTGGAGACCGTTTCCACTTCACCCGAGCTGCGCAAGCCGTATGGATGCGAGGCATACACCATGCGGGCAAAGGCGCGCGCGGCAATCGTGTCGGGCCTGGTATCCGCTTCCTTGAGAGCGCTGATCAGACGTACCTTTTCGCGCTCGAGCACATTCGCAGGAAACGTGGGCTGGGTCAGCACGCGCGCCAGAATCTCGAGCGCCTGTTGCCGCTCCTTCGTACTGGACAGCGTTCGCAGCCCCGCGCCCGCGCGGTCCGAGTCGAAGCGGCCCGAAAGCTGCGCACCCACGTCGGCGGTTCTGCGCGCGATGTCATCCTCATCCATTCCGGCCGCACCCAGCTTCAGCATGTGCGCGGTCATGTTCGCGAGACCCGATCGGGCGGGCGTGTCGAAACCCGCACCGGCCGGGAAATCGACGCTCACGTCGAGCATAGGCAGGTCGCGGTTCTGCACGAAATACACTCTCGCACCGCGCGCCGTTTCCCAGTGTTGAATCGGCAGCAGTGCGTGTGCTGCCTGCGTGAACGCCAGGAGCAGTGCACAGAGCGTGAAGCGAACGACGTTACTGCGCATGGCGGGCTCCCGCGGGAGGCGCGGCGGGGCGTTTGCCCGAAAGCGGCTGCGGATCGAGGTATGCGACCGTCAGTCCTACGTCGACGAGGTATTTCTTTGCCACGGCGATTACCTGCTCGGCCGTAACAATCTTCAGCTTTTCGACGAAGAGATCGATGACTCCAGGGGAAAGGCCCGCCATGTCGAGGGATCCGATCTGCCGCGCCTGGTAGAACATCGAATCGCGCTCGTATACGTGAGAGGCGACGACCTGAGACTTCACGCGCTGCAGCTCGTCTTCGGTTACGCCTTCTGCAATCAGCTTCGCCACTTCGCGCTTGAGTGCCTGCTCGAGCTCCTGCGCGGTTTTTCCCTGCGTTGGAGTACCGCTGAGAAGGAACAGACCCGGACCCCTGCCGACGCCGTCGTAACTCGCGCCCGCGGAAGATGCGATGCGCTCGTTGCGAACGAGTGTGCGATTCAGGCGCGCGGCTTCGTTGCCGTCGAGTACGTTCGCGAGCATCTCGAGCGCGTAAGGCTCCCAGTCGGTCTCCGGATCGCGAAGCACGGGGGCCCGGAACGCCATCAGCACGTACGGAAGCTCCGCAGGTGCGCGAACTGTCAACTGCTGGGGGCCAAGCTGCGGCGACTCTTCAGTAATCCTTCTTGCCGGCAGCGTTTTTTTGGCGAGTGGTCCGAAGTGCTGTCGTGCGAGCTTCATGACTTCATCAGGCGTCACGTCGCCCACGATCACGAGCGTTGCATTGTTCGGCGCATACCACCGTTCATAGAAAGCGCGCGCATCTTCGGCGCGCATGTTCATGAGATCGTCCATCCAGCCGACCACCGGATTGCGGTACGGGTGCGCTTTGAACGCGGCGGCATTCAGCTGCTCGTACACGAGTGCGCGCGGACGGTCGTCCGTTCGCCAGCGGCGCTCTTCCATGACGACGCGGATTTCTTTTGCGAATTCCTCCTGAGACATGATCGCATTCACCATGCGATCGGCTTCGAGCCTCATCGCCAGCGCGAGCTGCGATTTATGGAGGGTCTGGAAGTAACCGGTGTAGTCGCGACTGGTGAATGCGTTGTCGCGTCCGCCCGCCTCAGCGATGATTCGCGAGAACTCCCCGGCAGGAACGGCTTTCGTCCCCTTGAAGAGCATATGCTCGAGCACGTGCGCCACGCCGGTCTGCCCGCTCGTTTCATCCATGCTGCCGACCTTGTACCAGACCATGCAGACGACAACCGGCGCGCGATGGTCCGGTTTGACGAGAACGCGCATGCCATTCGGGAGCTGTCCTTCCCACACGGCGACGCTCGCGGCAGCGACAGCCTCATTCGAAAGACCGAGCAGCAATAAAGGGAATAAGAAGGCGACAATACGTCTTGCTGCGAGGTGCGATGTCATTGCGATGCGGAGAGTCCGACTTTGAGGTGGGGTAGAATTGTAACCAATTCAGCGCACGCGACTTTTCCAGCAGAAGAGGGCTTGCGGCGCCTTCTTCTCTAAGAGCCTGTCCATCGTGCTACAGACTCTAGGACCTCCTCATTCATGTTTGGTTTCTTCAAGCGCAAGCCGCGCACCGAGAGCGAAGCGCCCGCCCAGCCGGAGGCTCGCGCTCCAGCTGATCATCAAGCTCTCCTGGAGACGGCTGCAGTAGCGGCCGTCAGCGCCCCCGAACCTGTCGCAGCCGCTGAAACTACGCCTGACGCTTCGGGCTGGTTCTCAAAGCTCAAGCTAGGTCTTTCTAAAACGCGCCGCCAGCTCGGCGGCCAGCTCGTCGGACTCTTCGGCGTCGGGCGAAAGCTCGACGACAGTTTTTACGACGAGCTGGAAACGGTGCTCCTCACCTCTGACGTCGGTGTTGCCCCCACGGAGTTCCTGATCGAGAATCTGCGCGCGCGTGCACGGCGCGAAGGCTTTACCGAAGCGTCCGAGCTCAAGGAAGCGCTCGGCGATCTACTGCTCGAGCTGCTGCGGCCCATCGCGCGGCCGCTCGTTGTAAACAGCAGGAAGCCGTTCGTGATCATGCTCGCAGGCGTCAACGGTGCGGGCAAGACGACATCGATCGGCAAGCTCGCGCGCTACTATCAGCGTCAAGGCAAGACAGTTCTCATGGCTGCGGGCGACACCTTTCGCGCCGCGGCGCGCGAGCAGCTCATCGCATGGGGCGAACGCAACAACGTCGCGGTCGTAGCACCTCAGTCCGGTGATGCAGCGGCCGTCATATACGACGCAGTCCACGCGGCCATCGCGCGCGGCATCGACGTCGTTCTGGCCGACACTGCCGGGCGCCTCCCAACCCAGCTTCACCTGATGGAAGAAATCCGCAAGGTGAAGCGCGTAATCGACAAGGCGCTCCCGGGTGCACCGCACGAAGTGCTCCTCGTGCTTGATGCGAACACAGGACAGAACGCGCTGGCCCAGGTGAAGGCATTCGACGAAGCTCTCGGCGTAACGGGGCTCGTCATGACGAAACTCGACGGCACCGCGAAGGGCGGCGTGATTGCGGCGATCGCACATACGCGCGCGAAGGCGCATCCGCGAGAACCGATACCGCTGCGCTTCATCGGAGTCGGCGAAGGCATCGAAGACCTGCGGCCGTTCGATGCGGAGGATTTCGTGGCAGCGCTGCTCGGCGACGACGAGTTGTGATCGCGCTCTCCGATGTCACCAAGCGCTACCCGGGCGGACACGAGGCGCTCAAGAATGCCACGCTCAACGTTGCACCGGGCGAAATGGTCTTCCTCATGGGCCATTCGGGGGCCGGAAAAAGCACGCTGCTGAAGCTCATGGCAGGCATCGAGCGGCCCACGCGCGGCGCGGTGGTCGTGAACGGGCAAAACGTCGGCACGCTTCGCGCGCGCGCACTGCCGTACCTGCGCCGGAACCTTGGCCTCGTGTTCCAGGACCACAAGCTCCTCTTCGACCGCAGCGTGTTCGACAACGTGATGCTGCCGCTCGACATTCTCGGCTACGACCGGCGGGACGCCGCGCGTCGCGCCAGAGCCGCACTGGATAAGGTCGGTCTGCTGAAGCACGAAAAAGCACTCCCGATCACCCTGTCGGGCGGCGAGCAACAACGCCTTTGCATAGCCCGCGCAGTCGTTCATCGGCCGGCGATCCTTCTCGCGGACGAGCCGACCGGAAATCTCGACCCCGCCTATGCCGCCGAGATCGGCGAGCTCTTTCGGGCGTTCAACCAGGTCGGTGCTACGGTGGTCATTGCCACGCACGACATGAACCTCGCCGATAACCTCGCGCCACGTCTCATCATGGTCGCGTCGGGTCGCATCGGGGCGGACACCCCGGCAGTTGCGCCATGAGATCGTGGATCAGCCAGCAGGGTCGCGCTTTGCGGGGCACGATCTGGAAGCTTCTGCGAGCGCCTTTCGCGACCTTGTTCAACGTCGTGGTGCTCGGTATCGCGCTCGCACTGCCGGCAGTGCTCTACGTCGGCCTTGTGAATCTCCAGAAGGCTGCACAGGCCGCATCCCCGGAACCGCAGCTCACTATCTTCCTCGCGCTGGAGGCGAGCCGCGCGGACGTGCAGCAGATCGAGGCGCGACTCACTGCGCACAAGGCGATCGCAAAGACCCGTCACGTGCCTCGCGAGCAGGCGCTGGAGGACATGAAGCGCGCCAGCGGAATGGCCACCGTTGCCGAAGCCCTCGGCCAGAATCCACTGCCTGATGCCTTCGTGGTCGATCCACGCGATGTGAGTCCAGCGGCACTCGAACGCCTTCGAGCGGAGCTGGCAGCGCTTCCGAAAGTCGCCCACGTCCAACTCGATACCGAATGGGCGCAACGGCTTGACGCAGTGCTCAAGCTCGGGCGCCTTGCACTCCTCCTGCTGGCAACGCTGCTCGCCTTTGCACTCGTCGCGATCACGTTCAACACGATCCGGCTGCAGATCCTTACACAGCGCGACGAGATCGAGGTTGCAACGCTGATCGGGGCGACCCCGGCCTTCATCCGCAGGCCGTTTCTGTACTACGGTGCGCTGTTGGGTCTCTTCGGCGGGCTCGCGGCCGCGGGTCTGGTCTGGCTTGCCCGGCACGTGCTGAACGGAGCCCTCGCGGACCTGTCGTATCTCTACGGCGCGCGCTGGCAGCTTGACTATCTGACACGCGTGGATACGGTGAGTCTGCTCATTTTCGCCGCCGCACTCGGCTGGATGGGCGCGGGATTGTCAGTCGCTCGCCACTTGGCCGAGGCACGGCCACGGTAAGTGCTCACTCTCCGGTCAAGTGGCTGGAGGAGCAGGCTATTATCCGATTTCAGAAGCGGAACTTTAACAGCATCTTGGCACTCCTAGAATGTGAGTGCTAAACTCTTTTGGCAATACGAACAAAGGGATCGCAATGTCTGCTTTAGCGTTACCTATTCCGGCTGCCGGCAGCCTGGATACTTACATCCAGACCGTGAACAGCTTCCCGATCCTGACTCAGGAGCAGGAGACCGAGTACGGGCGCCGCCTGCGCGATTCCGACGATCTCACCTCCGCGCGCGATCTGGTTCTGTCGCACCTTCGGGTCGTGGTCTCCATCGCGCGTGGCTACATGGGTTACGGGCTGCAGCAGGCGGACCTCATTCAGGAAGGCAATATCGGTCTGATGAAGGCCGTGAAGCGCTTCGACCCCGAGCGCGGTGTGCGTCTCGTGTCTTTCGCGGTGCACTGGATCCGCGCGGAGATGCACGAGTTCATCCTGCGCAACTGGCGCATCGTCAAGGTCGCCACGACGAAAGCGCAACGCAAGCTCTTCTTCAACCTGCGCAGCATGAAGCAGGACCTGGGCACGATGGGTTCCACCGAAGTGCAGGCCATGGCAAAGCAGCTGGGGGTGAAGCCGGAGGAAGTCGTGGAAATGGAAACGCGCCTGTCCGGACAGGACGTCGCGCTCGAGCCGCTCGGCGATGACAACGACGACAATGCTTTTGCGCCGATCGCCTATCTCACGTCCGACGCCGTTGAGCCCGAAGTTCAGCTGGAGCAGCAGCAGACGGCAAGCCGGCGAAGCCATGGGCTCGAAGAAGCGCTCGATACGCTGGATGCGCGAAGCCGCCGCATCATCGAATCGCGCTGGCTGAACGAGAACGCCTCAGCGACCCTGCACGACCTCGCGTCCGAGTTCGGCGTCTCGGCCGAGCGCATCCGTCAGATCGAGATGAAGGCGCTCTCGAAGATGAAAGGTGTCATGGCAGCTGCGGCGTAACCACCTCACGCAGCGCCAGCAAAAACCCGGCTTCGGCCGGGTTTTTTAATCGGCGGAGGCCTGGCTGTTACTCCTTCAGCAGGAGCTTGATATCGTGAAGCAGCACTTTCGCGCCTGCGCCGTATTGCCCGAATAGCCGGAGCCGTCCTTGCGGGTCGAGCACGAACGTACCAGCCGAATGATCGAGGGTGTAGCTTCCAGCCGGCTGCGGCTGCTTCTGAAAGTACACCTTGAACTCCCTGGCCGCTGCCGTCGTTTCTGCCAACGTGCCGTAAAGCCCAAGGAACGTGGGGTTGAACGACGGCACATACTTACTGAGAACATCCGGTGTGTCTCGCTCGGGATCGACCGTCACCAGCAGAACCTGGAGCCGCTCGCCGAGCGGGCCGAGCTCGCGCGCCACCGTTGCAAGCTCCGCAAGGGTCGTTGGACATGCATCGGGACAGTGCGTAAACCCGAAGAAGAGGACGACCACTTTCCCCTTGAAGTCGGAGAGTGTGCGCCGCTGACCCGTGTGGTCGGTGAGCTCGAGCTTCTTTCCCCAAGGTGCGCCCGTGACATCGGTCAGCTGGAACTTGGTCGCCGCACGTTCGCCGCCGCAGCCGGCACAGAGCGCGCATGCGGCAAGAAGCAGCACGCGCAACAGACGCGCGACGACTGCCGAGGCGCTGGAGCCTTTCTTCGAGCTAGAGAAGTATGCGGAAGTAATGGTCGACGAGCAGCGCGGCGAAGAGCGCCGCGAGATACGTGATCGAGAAGCGGAAGGTGCGGCGGGCGAGTGCATCGGTGTACGAAGTGTAGATGCGCACGGCGTAAGACATGAACATCGCGCCCAGCACGACCGCAGCCGCAAGGTAGATGAGGCCGCTCATGCGCACCACAAAAGGCAATAGCGAGCACGCGCAGAGGATCACGGTGTACAAAAGCACGTGGAGCCGCGTGAACTTGTCGCCATGGGTCACGGGTAGCATCGGCACGCCGGCCTTTGCATATTCGTGCTTGCGATACAGCGCAAGCGCCCAGAAGTGAGGCGGCGTCCACGCGAAAATGATCAGGAAAAGCGTGAGCGCGTCAGCCGTAACCTCTCCGGTCACGGCAGCCCAGCCGAGCACCGGAGGCATCGCCCCCGATGCGCCGCCAATTACGATGTTCTGAGGTGTCATCGGCTTGAGTATTATGGTGTAGACGATCGCATAGCCGACAAAGGTCGCGAGTGTCAGCCACATCGTCAGCGCGTTGACCCAGTGGTATAGAAGCGCGAGTCCCGCGCCGCCGATCACGCCCGCGAAAAGCAGCGTCTGCGTCGAGGTGAGCGTCCCGCGCGGAAGCGGCCTGCGACTGGTACGCAGCATGATCGCGTCGATTTTCTGCTCGACCAGACAGTTCATCGCGGCAGCAGCGCCGGCCACGAGCGCTATGCCCACGGTGGCCGCGAGCAACACCTGAAGCGGCACGGCTCCCGGAACCGCGAGGAACATGCCGATCACCGCAGTGAAGACGATGAGCGAGACGACCCGCGGCTTCGTGAGCTGATAGAACTGGTGGGCGCGGGTGCTGAAAGGCTGCCCGGCGACGGCGGACGACATCAGGAGAAAGAGGACACGCGGGAAAGCACGAAGTTTATCACCACGACCTGCACCAGCAAAAGCGCGGCGACGGCGTTGTGCGCAACCGCAACCGCCAGGGGCAGGCCTGCTGCGACGTTCGCGATCCCGAGCGCCACCTGCGCGAACAGAACCGTAGCCAGCCCCATGCCGTAACTCAGTGTTCCGCGCAATCGCATGAGGGCTATCGCAAGAGCGCCAATGTAGACGAAGGTGATTAGCGCACCGAGCCGATGCGTCCAGTGGATTGCGGTGAGCGCTTCATACGCAAGGTGACTGCCATCGGAGGTTCTGCCCAGCTCCCGCACGAGCTGAAAGCCGTGCTCGAAATCCATGCGCGGCACCCACTCCCCGTGACAGGTCGGCAGGTCCACACACGCGAGCGCTGCATAGTTGCTCGACACCCAACCGCCCAGCGCGATCTGCAGGGCAACGATCCCAACGCCGAATACAGCCCATTTTCGCAGACGCTTGGCCTCGGGCGCTCGCACGCCCGCGCCGATATGGAGCTGACGCAGGCTGAGCCAGACAAGAAGCGCGAGCGTCGCCATTCCGCCGAGGAGGTGAAGCGTCACGATGACAGGCTTCAGCAAAAGCGTGACGGTCCACATTCCAAGCGCTGCCTGAAAGACGACGAGTCCCAGCAGCGCGATCGGCAGCGCAGGCGATTGCCGGAGCACGCTTCGCTGGCGCCATGCAACGATGGTAATCGCAAGAATCAGGAGGCCGAGCGTTCCCGCAAGATAGCGGTGCGCCATTTCCTTCCACGCTTTATTCAGCGAAACCGGACCGTGCTCGCCACCTTGGGCCTTCACAGCCCTGGAGATTTCTTCAGCGGCGTGAAATGGGGTCACGCTGCCGTAGCAGCCGGGCCAGTCCGGGCAGCCGAGGCCTGCATTTGTGAGACGCACATATGCACCGACCACAACTACTAGGAATGTGAGGCACGCCGTAGCAATTACGAGGCGTCGATACCCCGCGTTCATTTCCACTTGGAATGGCGCAGAAGGCGCGAGAGGTCTTTGAGCATGCGTTTCGGATCGGGATCCGCGGGAAAACGCATCATGAGATTTCCGAGTGGATCGACGACGTAGATGTGATCGGCAGGCGTGCTTACCGCCGGGAGCCCTGCGGCGATGTCCGCGCCGCGTGCGATCCGGAGGCCGGGATGGTCCGCGATGAGCGCCGCGTCGGGCACGCCGCTATTGGTCAGCAGCCACACACGCTCGATGCGGGCGCTTTCCTTTGACTGCGCGAGCCGCACCTGGCGCATGTACACAAGCTTCTGGCGGCACATCGCATCACAGCTGGAGGCGCCGACTGTGAGCAGCACCCATTCGCCCTTGAGCTCCGAAAAGCGAAACGATGTTCCGTCGCTCATAACGAGCGAGCTTCCGGGCAGAGGTCGAGGCTCGATCAGGTCGCCGTAGTTGACCCGGCCTGTGGGTGCCCAGAAATGGTAGGCCACGTACGAAGCGATGATCGGCGCTGCGCACACCAGCAGAATCAGCCACAACGTGCGTCGGCTACGCGCGAGATTTGCTGAGGCGGCGGTATCGGGTGGCTGCATAGAACACCAGTATCGTGGCGGCCAGCGCAAACCACTGGAAAGCGTAGCCGTAGTGCCTGTCGATCCCGAAATCGGGTGCCTCCCATTCGCGCACGAGTCCGTCGTCGAGCTCGCTGTCCTGCATAACGGCGAAAGGCTGGATGCTGATCGGCACCGCTTGCGCGTAACGCTCGATCGTCAGGTTCTGCCAGATATGCCCTTCGATCACTTTGGACGAGAGCTCGAGCACGCGCCGGCCGGGTACCGTCGCCATGCCGCGGATTGTGATCTCACCTTCAGGTGTGCGCACCTGCGGAAGCCTCGAGCGCTCGGGCGTCCCTGCGATCCAACCGCGGTTCACCAGCACGTAGCGGTCGCTTCCGGCAATCCTGAGCGGGCTGACCACGTGAAATCCGGGCACGCCGCGGCGAATTCGGTTGTCGACGAAAACAGTGTGCCGCGCTTCGAAAACTCCCCGCGCCTCGACGCGACGAAGCTCGACATCCGCGGGTGCAAGCTCCGCGCCGGAGACGTTGATGGGCGGCTGCGCAGACAAGGCTTCGATGCGGACTTTAAGCTCGCGTTTTTGTACAGCCCGGCCGAGCTGCCAGTTAGCGAGCGAAAGGGTGATCGCAATGCCGGTAACCGCAGCAAGCAGAGGCCACAAACCCGAGGTGCGCTTAACCTCCAAAACGGCTGGCAGGCACCGGGTGCCTCTTATACGATGGAATTCGAACGGCCTTTGAATTGCTGTTAGATTGATCGCGCGCGCCTCGAGAGGTTCCCCATATGCGGTTCGTCGTCTTAGCCTTCATCGCGTTCATACTTTTCAGTCTGTTTTCGGCGCTGTATTACATGCTCAAGGACAAAGGCCAGTCGCGGCGTGCAGTCAAAGCGCTCACGCTGCGTGTAGTGCTGTCGATCGTGCTCTTCGTGATGCTGCTGCTCGCCTTCCACTTCGGCTTCATTGGCCAGCGGTTATAAGTCGTTGCGCCGCGAGGCGCCTAAGCGTTTTCTTGCGCCACAGGCGCGTCGTCGGTTTTTCCAGTAAAGAACGCCGCACGAGTGCGGCGTTTTCTGCGTGCCTGCAGCTGGCGCCTAGCCGCCTAGCCGCGTATCGGGCCCCTCCGGCCCGTAGCCCCAGGAAAGGAGGTTACGGAGGGAAACCTTGGTGTCCCTCTGTATCGTGACCGGTGCGTAACGCAGTGAGTCACTGCGGGCGGCGAGGCCCGAGCGAACGCGAGCGCCGCCCTAAAGCCAGTAGACGAAGATGAAAAGACCGAGCCACACGACGTCGACGAAGTGCCAGTACCACGCAACCCCTTCGAACCCGAAGTGATGCTCCGGCTTGAAGTGACCGGCCACGCTGCGAAAGAGAATCACGGTCAGCATGATCGTACCGATGGTCACGTGGAATCCGTGAAAGCCCGTCAGCATGTAGAACGTCGCGCCATACGCACCGGCCGTGAGCTTGAGGTTCAGCTCGCTGTAGGCGTGCGCGTATTCGTAGACCTGAAATATGATGAAAAGCGTTCCGAGGGCCACCGTCATCGCAAGGCCCCAGATGAGTTGCGAGCGGTTTTCCTTGAGAAGCCCCCAGTGCGCCCACGTGACGGTTGCGCCGGAAGTGAGCAGGATGAGCGTGTTGATCGCCGGGATTCCCATTGCACCCATGGGCGTGAACTGCTCCGCGATGCCGGGCCCCGATACGGGCCAGCCAGGCTTGAAGCCGGGCCAGATTAATGCCTGGCTCTCGAGACTACCCAGGTCCGGCACTGAAAGAACCCGCATGTAGAAAAGCGCCCCGAAGAAGGCGCCGAAGAACATGACTTCTGAAAAGATGAACCAGCCCATGCCCCAGCGAAACCCGGCGTCGACCTGCTTGTTGTACTTCCCTGTTTCCGACTCCCGTGCAACCGTGCTGAACCACCCTGCGATCATGTAG
>Ga0136611_10003374_pt1 | contig 11163 bp, 8 predicted proteins | sample AntDrymUQ2232306_2_FD_106645 | JGI IMG/M metagenome (GOLD analysis project Ga0136611, IMG submission 106645) | Polar desert sand microbial communities from Dry Valleys, Antarctica - metaG UQ223 (23.06) | ecosystem: Environmental > Terrestrial > Soil > Desert | place: Antarctica: Dry Valley... | reverse complement strand
TGCTCAAGGCCACCGGTCGCCTGCACCTCTTGTACGGCGTGCTGTTTGCTGTAAGCCTGTTGCTGTGAGATCACGCGAGGAAAGCAGTGGGGACGGTGCGATGAGAAACCTCGAGATCAAGACGCGCTACCCCGACCTCGACGCTGCCCGGCGACTGGCACGGGAACTGGGCGCGCGGGAGGCCGCGACGAGCCGCGATGTGGATACCTACTTTTGCGTGCCCGAGGGCAGGTTGAAGCTCCGGCAGGCCGAGGGAGCAACACACGGCACACTGATCTTCTATCAAAGGCCGGACGCGCCAGAGAGCCGCCTTTCTGCGTATCACCTCTCCCATATCGCGGATGTGCCGTCGCTGCGGTCGCTCTTGCACACCGCCTTCGGCGTGCTCGTCACGGTCACAAAGACTAGACAACTCTGGCTGTACGGCGCGACGCGCATCCACCTCGACCAGGTCGAGGGACTGGGCAACTTCGTTGAGCTGGAGACGGTGCTCTCTGGCCAAGCTGAAGCCGAGGCCCAAACCGAGCACGAGCATGTGAAACGTGGCCTTCGATTACGCGAGCAGCAACCTGTGCCCGCGAGCTACAGCGACCTTCTTCTCCACGGTGATGCGCCATGAGCAGCATTCAGGCGCCTGACTGGCTTTCGCACCAAGCCCGCGCGACGCCGCATCGGACGGCCCTCGTGGCTGGTGATCTCCGCTGGTCCTGGGGGGAGTTGGACCGAAGGACGGGCGAGACCGCCGCGCAGCTTGCGGCTGTGGGTGTCCTGCCTGGTGCATGCGTAGGTTTGCTGCTCGCGAACGGCCCGGAGTTCGTGTTGCTCGTTCACGCGCTTATCCGACTGCGGGCGGTACTGGTGCCGCTGAACACGCGGCTGGGGGCAAGTGAGCTTCACTGGCCGGTGGAGGATTCGGGTCTCCGGCTGCTCGTGCATGACGAAGCGAACGCCGCACGGGCGGTGGAGGTCGGCGATGCCACGGCGGTGACCACGGTGCCCGTCGGCGCACTGGATGCACAGGAGGGAGCGGAGCGCGCGATCATCGCCTCAGCGCCGATGGACCTCTCGGCGACACAAGGGATCGTATACACATCGGGTACAACGGGCAGGCCAAAGGGCGCGATCCTCACATACGGGAACCACTTCTGGAGCACGACCGGCTCCGCCATAAACCTCGGCGTCCACCGGAACGACACGTGGCTTGCCGTGCTGCCGTTCTATCACGTCGGGGGCCTCGCCATCCTGATGCGGAGTGCGATCTATGGCACACCTGTTGTGGTGCAATCTCGCTTCGACCCCGCCGCCGTGAACGCCGCTATCGATGGTGGCGTGACGCTCGTCAGCGTCGTGGGCGCGATACTGCGGCGAATGTTGGATGAGCGCGGCGGCAGGCCATTTCCCCCGAGCCTGCGCGCGGTGTTGCTCGGGGGTGGCCCGGCACCGCTGCCGCTGCTGGAAGAGTGCAAGGGGTTGGGCATGCCCGTGCTTCAGACATACGGCATGACGGAAACCGCCTCGCAGGCAGTCACGCTCGCGGCGGAGGACGCACTGCGCAAGCCCGGATCGGCGGGAAAGCCGCTGCTGCCGACTGAACTGCGCATTGAGGCAGGGGAGATACAGGTGCGTGGGTTGAACGTCTCGCCGGGGTACCACAATCATCCGCCGGAGACGAGCCGCACACCGGACGGATGGCTCCGCACGGGCGACCTCGGGCGCATCGACGATGATGGATATCTCTATGTCCTCGACCGCCGGGACGATCTGATCGTTTCCGGCGGGGAGAACGTGAATCCTGCGGAAGTGGAGGCTGCCCTGCTGGCGCACCCGTCAGTCCTGGAGGCGGGCGTGACTGGCAGACCCGACGCTCAGTGGAGTGCCGTGCCGGTAGCGAGTGTGGTGCTTCGGTCCGATCACCGCGTGAGTGCCGAGGAACTGCGCGTTTTCTGCCGGCAGCGGCTCGCAAGGTACAAGATCCCTGCCGAGATCGACTTCCTGCCCGAGTTGCCGCGCACCGGTTCGGGAAAGCTCCTGCGCCGCGTACTGCGCGACCGATGGGCGGCGCGGTGAACCCACGCGGCCGCCTGTGTTTGACAGCATGACTGGTACCGTCGAGACGTTCCTGCCGAGCACCCCAGGGCGGGGGGCAGCCCAGGCAGCGCTTTATGTGCCGCTATCAGCCCTCTGGCTGGGACAGCGTCTGCGCGATCTCCCAGATATTGCCGGCGGGATCGGTGAAGCTGGCAGTGCGTTGTCCCCATGCCCGGTTCATCGGGCCGTTAAGCAGCGTCACTCCGCGGGTGGTCAGTTCCGCGCATGCTGCGTCCGCATCATCCATCCAGATAGTGAGCTGGAAGCGCGAACCGGCCTCAGGGCTTGCGACAGCTCCGGGCGCGATAAGGTCGCGTGCCGCAGGAATCTTGAGCAGATTGATGATCGTGTTTCCGAAATCGAATACCGCAGAGTCCTCATCTTCAAAGACCAACTGCAGGCCGATGACGTCCTGATAGAACGACTTCGAGCCCTGCAAGTCCTCGACGAACAGAGTAATAGCACCGATGCTCTTCAGCCACGCATTCACTTCCGTACCTCTTTCCGCTCAACACCGGCACCGGAGGCCCGGCTACTACGCTCCCTCCGAGTTGTCCGACAAGGATCTGCAGTCGCCATGATGCTTGGCAACGCCGCTGCGACCAGCATCGCCGCGGAGGAACACGCCCACCCTTCCGCAGATCCATGGCCCGCCGTCCAGAATACGTGGTTACCGCCGATCTCGCGCACCATTACCCCGTCGACTGAGATCGTAATCTGTGGCGGGTGCGACTCTGCCTCGGCGAGCTGCTCCGGCTCCGTGTACCTGCCCAGCGTTTCGGTGACCTTTAGGCCGAATACGGACTCCTCGAAGGCTCGAAATGATAGAGTTACTAGCTTTCAGCCGGAGTTTATACGGCACAGTCGCTACGGTTGGGCCGGAGTCCGCTTGTTCCGGGAGCCGAACAATGACCGAAGCATTAATCACCGCGTGCGGTGACCACGTCGTTTCTGGCTGCCCACTGGGTCAGGTCCTGCTTCTGGATGGCGGCGGCCATGAGGTCAGGGAAGAGATCGGGTGTGCAGGCAAACGTCGGCACGCCGATGCCCGCGAGCGCGGCGGCGTTCGCGTGGTCATACGACGGCGCGCCCTGATCGGAGAGCGCAAGCAGGCACACCAACTGGACCCCGCTACCCACGAGCGCCGCGGCGCGCTTGAGCATCTCCTGGGCGTTGCCCCCTTCGTATAGATCCGTGATCAGCACGAGAATGGTATCGGTGGGGCGCGCGATCAACCCTTGGCAGTATGCCAGTGCGCGGTTGATATCCGTTCCACCACCAAGTTGCGCTCCAAACAGCAGATCGACCGGGTCGTGCAGATCCTCCGTGAGATCGACAACCGCCGTGTCGAAGACCACCATGCGGGTGCTCACCGCGCGGATCGACGCGAGCACCGCGCCGAAGATGCCCGAGTACACGACGGAGGTGGCCATCGAGCCGCTCTGGTCCACGCAGAGCACGATGTCGCGCAAGCTCGATTGGCGCCGCCGGTGCCCGTGTCCAATCAGCCGCTCGGGTATGACCGTGCCCCGATCCGGCAGGTAGTGCTTGAGGTTTGCACGGATGGTGCGGTCCCAGTTGATCTCGTGGGGACGCGGGCGATATGAGCGCGTTGCCCGGTTCAGGCTCCCGCGCACGCTCTCGACCATCCGATGCGCGATCTTGCGCTCCACTTCCTCGACAACGGTGCGCACCACCTGGCGGGCGGTTTCCTTTGTCCGTTCCGGTATGACGCGACTGAGCGTGAGCAGGTTCGCGACGAGCTGCACGTCCGGTTCGACCGTTTCTAGAAGTTCCGGCTCAAGGAGCATCTGCCGCAGGTTGAGACGCTCAAAGGCATCCTGTTGCATCACCCGAACCGTGCTCGATGGGAAGTAGGTCCGAATGTCCCCGAGCCAGCGAGCAACTTGCGGAGAGGATGCTCCGAGGCTGCCCGGCCCCTTCTCCTCACCATACAGTGTGTTAAGCACGCGGTCCATCGAGAGGTCTCCGCCGCTAAGATTGAGCGTCCCGAGGCTCTCGCCCGCCTCACTGCCCAACGCGAGCCGCCAACGCCGGAGCCGCTCCGCTTCCTGTGCAGTTGCCTCATCTATCATGAAGTTGTACTCCGAGTATTTGGGCAAGTATCGGCAGCACGAGGTCCGCCCGCTCGCGATCCAGATCCTCTCCGTCCGGGGTGCTTGTCTCCTCTGGTGTGTGGTCCATTCCCAGGCGCCGCACCTTGTCCCCCATCTTTCGCCGCTCTGGTGGCTGGAAGCCGGAGAACGCGCGGCGAAGCAGCGGCAGCATCTCCGTAAACGTATCGGGGGGAAGCTCCCGCATCCATGCATCGAGCGCCCGCCACAGACCATCCTGGTGCAGCAACAGGAGACCACTGCCGCGCAGCACGCCCTCGACCCACGCCGCAGCCTGCGGTGGGGGCGTTGCATGGGCGAGCACCAGCCCGGCGAGCCGCCGCAGCTCCCCCGAATCGAGCGCCCCAGCCTCCAGCAGGAGACGGCAGCCCCACCCGCGAAGGAGGCCGTGTAGCCCATCCGCGCGCGCGATGACGCCGAGCGTGGTACTCCACGACTCTCGCTGCTCTGGTCGGTCCAGCAACGAGACACTCTCCTGCACTGCGGCGATGCCATCCGCCAGTTTGCTGGCTGCTTCGTCGTCCACGTTCCGGCACGCGAGGGGCAGGCCGACAAGCACGCGCTGGAAGAGGGCGGTGATCACCGGATCCACCTGTGTGGCGCCGGTGCCTCGCACGTCGCCGTATCGAGAGACGCGCGCCAGCGGCGGGAGGGCGTGCATCAGGTGCAGTACGTCCGCGCTCACTGCGGCCTGGTCCCGTACCCGCGCCAGAACGTGATCCGTCGCGGCCGGAAGACCTCCAAGGATCGTGGCGTCGAGCAGGGCGGTGAGCGTGGGCAGGTCCGGCGCGCGGTCCGCGTCGTTTACGGCGCGCGCGGTCGCCGCTGCCTCGACGCTGTTTCCCCATACGCTCGCCTCGATGAGAGCGATTACGAACTCCGGATGCCACTGCAATCGCCATAGCTCGTGGAAGGTGCTGACGTTGCTAGCGGCGCGCTCCGGCTGCCCCCAAGGTATGCCCAGCCGGTTCAGCCGGTGCAGCAGTCTGCTCCGTGCCAGGTCGATATCGCGTCGGAGGTCCAGGTCGAGCGGTGTTATCTCGACCGAGGGCTTCAGGCGAAGCGAGCGCTGCAAGGCGGTCAGGTCGCGGGCGAGCGGTACGGCTGGCGTGTCCTCCGGCACCTCGCCCATCCGCTCCCCTGTCTCGAGCTTGTCGCGAATCAGAGTCATCGGGACCGGGTCGCCGCCGCACAGCACCGTCTGCATCGCCTCGTGTAGTTCGGCCAGTCCCGGCATCGGGATGGTTCGCATCGCCGCCAGCGCCTCCGCTAGTCGCACTGCCTCAATCACGTTCGCGGAGGCCGCATCCAGATCCTCGCTCCGGAGCAGCCGTGCGCCGCGCGCAACCCAGCGTGTGGCGAGACGATCTGGGGCGTCCCAAAGGTGCTCGTACCAGCCGGGTGCGGCGATGCCCGCGCCATAGCCCGTTCGGTAGGAGAGGCGCGAGTTCGTCCACGGCACCCAGGTCGCCTCGACCTTGATCTTCTTGAGTCCCGTGAGCAGCTTCGCGTCTTTGCTAGCAGTACCGCCGAGGAGTGCGGGTGCGTGCCACGCGCCGCAGATGACCGCGATTTTCTCAAATCCCTCGGCCTGTACCTCCCGGACGGTGCGGCGCATCCATGCCTCGCGCTGTGCCTCCCTGTTCTCCGGCGCCGGTGCGTGCGCTCGCAGCTCCGTCATCGCTTCCAGGATCGCCTCGAAGAGATCGACGGCATCGCGCCGTTGCTCAATCTGGTGCTCCCACCACAGTTCGCGGTCCGCGTAGCCCGCCGAGAATGCGAGCTGTCCGATTGGATCCTCCTCCATTGTCGGCTGCGTTTCGGCGGACTCCTCCTCCCCGCTGGCGTCGGCGCTCGGCAACACGTCGGCTTCCTCGTCGGGCACGGTTTGCGGCTCTTCAATACTTCGCTGCTCGAGCTGATAGGCTTGTGGCAGGTCCATGAACCGGGCGGGAATGCTTCGGGTGAAGGCATATGTGAGCGCCTGCCACTCGGGGGAGTAGTGGACCAAGGGAAAGTACGCGGCGCTTTGGGGGTTCTCGGGAGCGTACACCAGCAGTGCCACCGGCGGCTTCATCTCGGGACGGACGAGCGCCGGCAGCACCGCGTGCGCGTCGGGAGGTCCCTCGACCAGCACGATATCCGGTTCGAGCGTACACAGCGCGTTACGCAGAGCACGCGCGCAGCCGGGCCCGTGATGCCGTATACCGAAGACGTGTACCGCCACGTGTTACAGTATCTCCTGGCAGGCGCGGTACAGATCCTTCCAGTCCTGCCGCTCTCGCGCGACGGTCTGCAGATATTCCAGCCACACGACGCGATCCTGCACGGGATCCTTGATGATCGCTCCCGTCAGCCCCGCCGCGATGTCGTGCGCTCGTACGGAACCGTCGCCGTAGTACGCCGCAGTCGAAAGGCCGCTCGTCATCACGGAAATCGCCTCCGCCGTCGAGAGCGTGCCGCTCGGGGACTTCAACTTCGTCTTGCCGTCCACGGTTACGCCGTCGCGCAGCTCCCGAAAGACGGTGACAACCCGCCGGATCTCCTCGAGGGCGGGCTTCTCGGCGGGCAATTCCAACGCACGGCCCAGGCTCACCACGCGTTGGTCGACAATCTCCACTTCTGCTTCCAGGGTGTCGGGCAGCGGAAGAATAACGGTGTTGAAGCGGCGCATCAGGGCGCTCGAAAGCTCGTTCACTCCTTTGTCACGGTTGTTCGCGGTCGCTATCACGTTGAAACCCTTGCGCGCCTGCACCTCGGAGTTCAGCTCTGGCACGGAGAGGGTCTTCTCCGACAAGATCGTGATGAGGGTGTCCTGCACCTCGGCGGGCATGCGGGTCATTTCCTCGATCCGTACGAGCCTGCCGGTTTCCATGGCGCGCATCATGGGACTCACGACGAGCGCCGCCGCGCTCGGTCCGTCCGCGAGCAGGCGCGCGTAGTTCCAACCGTAGCGCAGGGCGGACTCGTCCGTGCCCGCAGTGCCCTGAATCAGGAGGGTGGAGTCGCCGGAAATCGCTGCCGCGAGGTGCTCGCTGACCCAGCTCTTCGCGGTGCCTGGGATGCCGTACAACAGGAGCGCTCGATCAGTCGCGAGCGTGGCGACCGCGATCTCGATGATGCGCGTGCTCCCGATGTACTTTGGCGATACCTCGAACCCGTTGGAAAGCGTACCGCCGAGCAGATACGTGCGCACCGCCCAGGGCGAAAGCTGCCAGTTAGGCGGGCGCTGACGGTCGTCGTCGCGCACGAGCTGTTCCAGTTCCTCCACAAACTCCTGCTCAGCGTGTCTGCGCAACATCGCGCCTTCCGGGGCGGGTCCAGTGCCGTGACCGTTGCCTGCTTCGATGCTCACGCGCGTATCTCCTCTGCTATTAGCTTTCGCAGCCGAATGGTATCCTGAAACTGCTCAACCGCAGTGCCCCATCGGCGCCACAACCAGTCGTCAGTTTCCGGCAGGGTCCATGGCGTCAACGCCTGGTCGAAGCAAGCGGGGGGCAGGGCTTCCGCTGCAACGGGCAGGGTGCCCATCCACGAGCCGGGCGAGAGCGATGGTACGTCCCGCGCACGTACCAGATACGTACGCAGCGACTGAAGGTACGTCTCGCCGAGACTCGCACTCCAGGGCTTCGCGGTCAGGTCCAATCCCCGTGCGCATATTCGGCTCATGAAGTCGGTGCGAATCTCAGATGTTGCACCCGTCCGATGTACCACCGGTTTTCTTTGCGCTGCGACAAGCTCTGCCCGCAGGACAGGTTCGAGGTGCGCAGCCGGAAGGAGGGTCAACATTGCTTCCAGCATTCTCCACGCGGGCCCGCAATCTTCGCTGACCTTCGCTTCGTCGTGTCGGCGCCGGCAGGACTCCCACAATGCCGCAAACCACGCGTCGCTTGCATCGGGGGAGAGGGCGTGCGTCCACCCCTCCAGCACGACCGCACCCCAGTCGGCGTTGCCTGCGGCCATATGTACCAGTTCCGAGGGATCGGTGCCCAGTGCATCGGGCAAGTGGCGGAGTGGAACGGCACTCAGGAGCTGCTGGGTCCACCACGCGCGCGCGCCGATCCCTTGCGGCGGTTTTGCTGCGATGCCGTCGCGCGTCCAGTCCTTTGGCAGTGTCTCCGGGGGCATTACGCGGAGCACTCCCCGATTGCCGCCACGGCCGAGCGCACCCGTGAGCTTGCGCAAGCCCCGAAGTGGCTCATTCTTCGGCTCGTAGCGGAGTACGGCATTGGCGCGTTCCCTCATTCGCAGGGAGAGCGCGGAGTCTGGCAGGCGCATCAGGAGGTTGGCAGCGCAGGCGCGGACGTTCGAGCTGCGGCAGTCCAGCGCATTCTCCAACAGCGACTCATCCTCCTGCGAGAGTCCGTCGGACAGGGCGCCAAGCATCTCGCGGCGAACGTCCGCTTTCTCCGCACCCCAGGCGGCAATCACCCATGCGCGGGCCTGCTCGGGTGTTCTAGCCCGCACCTGCCTGAGGGCCGCCAGCCGCTGCGGGGAAGTGCCATCCTCCCACGCGGCCTGGTGGACCTCGAACGAGGCGTGGATATCGGGCGATATCCGGTCCCGGACCCACTGCCACTCTGGATTATGCGCGGCGAGCCAGATCCCGCGCTGTCCGAGAACGGGCAGCAGCACGTCGCGCAGTGCCGCCCCCCGCAGGGCGAGCATGTGGGGCAGCACATTGAACGGCAGGCGCATATCTGCAGCGTGCAAGCGCTTCAAAGCCTCCAGCAAAAGGCTATCACGGTTCTGGCTGAGGAGGTGATCGAGCAGGTCTCTCGCGCGGGGCGAGCAGGTTGCTGCAGTTTCGGGTGGTGCGGGCTGCGCCGTCAGAATGGCTCTCGGACGCACACCCGCCTGCCGGTATACCGCACGGGCACCGGCCATGAGCAGGAGCGCGCGCTCCTGCTCGGCGACCGGCGACTTTTCGAAGATCTCGTCCAGTGACGTGCCGGTCCGAAGTGGGCTGAGCGTCGTCCGCGAGGCGCCGGTGAGCGCGGTATCGAGCAGGTTATCGTTGGCGCCTGTCCGCATCATCGCTGCTCGCCGACGTTGTAGTAGGCGCCGTCGGTCCGCACACCGAGCGGGCGTAGCACCTCCCCATCCCACTCGCCCGCAAGGTCCACCGGCGAGCCGCCGGAGAGTGCGAGTGCATCCCAGTATTCGCCACTGGTGAGGGGCAAACCATACCCCTCGTGATCGCGAACCCACCATAGCCCATCGTCGGTCCGCACGAGCGTGACCCCAAGCAGCGCGCAGCCGAATCGGTCCAGCCACGGCTGGCATCCGGTGGCGCGCGCGACCTCTCCGAGGTAAGCACCGATTGACGCCGCGCCGGGCAACGTGTCCGTGATCGGGCTTGGTGTGGCGAGCGTGGAGCGAACCAGAGCGCGCTGTGGATACGCACTGGGCCAGAATGCCACCTCCGCGCATTGCCGCGTGCCGGGCAGAGGCGTCTCCTCGGTGAACGGGCGGCCAACAGGGGAAAAGTGCAGGACGAGCGCCGAGCGGCCGGTCTTCCGGCCGAGCAGGTGTGTGAACCTGGTCCGCAGCCGCTCGTCGCCTGTGACGTGCCGTCCGAGACAATACCACTCGTCCTGGACCACTTGCCCGCGCTCTATCACTTCCTCCTGCGTGAGCGTCCAGCCGGTTGCCTGCCGGACGTCCTCCTGGCTTAGTGGATCGAGAGCACTCTGATTGCGGTATGCCTCGATCAGCAGCGCCAGCCGCCCCAGGGCGTTCAGGAGTCGTCGCGGCCAGTCAGGTGACGAGTGGGGAATGGTGGCGATCGCTTTCAGCCGCGCCGCGATTCCCGGCGCCTGCGCGTCCACCATCCGCGCCGCTTGCCGCTCCCAGAACGTCACGGGCTGCGTCTCCACTGTCGCGAGGCCGTTCCGCATCAGGTCGGCAAGCCAGAGGTCGAGCGAGTCCAGCCCCTGCTGCACGAGCGCCTCGCGTTTGCTGGATCGCTTGGAGCGGGTGGTGGGCGTGTCTGCCCTGGTCTGCCGCTTTGTGGCGTCCTCAGCGCGCTTCGTGAGCCACTCGGCGACCCAGTCTGGCGGCGGACTTTCCGGCACCGCAGCAGGGGTATGTGCGGCGAGGAAGAGCAGACCGAGGGCGTGCTTGCACGGGAACTTATGGCTCGGACAGGAGCATTTAGTCGCGGTATCAGGGAGGCTCACGCGTGTGTGGTACAGTGCACTGCCCCGGCACTCCCCCCAGAGCGCGGCGTCGTTGCGTCCGAGCTTCTGCCAGTGGTCCGGGGATTCAAGCTTCCGTCCAGCGGCGGCGGCGCGGGCATCGGGTGCGAGCGTAGCGATCTGTTCGGCGGAGAGCTGCATTTGGTCGGGGTTACCTCGCGTTCCCTGCAGGCGTTCCCGTCATCGGGAGCTGCCTGGCTACGGAGCATCTGGTCGGTCCAGCATGATATAAGCCGGAACAAACGGATTATAACAGGGCAATAGTTGGCTTGTAGTCTCGCGCCGGCATACCGATGACGGCGATGCCCGCGGGGCACCATGCCCGGCAGGAGCCAAACAGGAGTTATAGAACTGTCCGGAAGCCGGTGCGCGTCGAGACTTAAGGCACAGGTCCTTCACACTTAGAGCCTGTTATGCACTTCGAGGTATCGGGGCGGTAGCATGGGGGTATGGATACAAAGAGGAGAGCCTACCCGAGCGACGTAGGCGACGAGGAGTGGGCGTTCGTCGCGCCGTACCTGACGCTGATGAAGGAGGACGCGCCGCAGCGGCAGCACTCGCTGCGGGACGTGTTCGACGGGCTGCGGTGGATGGTGCGGTCCGGGTCCGAGTGGCGGCTGATGCCCCACGACCTGCCGATTCGGTGTCTTCGCACCGCCCTTACGGGAAGGTGCTTCGCACCTTCGTGGCACACGGTGTACCAGCAGACCCGGCGATGGATCAAGGCGGGGGTGTTTGAG
>Ga0136611_10003373_pt1 | contig 11165 bp, 9 predicted proteins | sample AntDrymUQ2232306_2_FD_106645 | JGI IMG/M metagenome (GOLD analysis project Ga0136611, IMG submission 106645) | Polar desert sand microbial communities from Dry Valleys, Antarctica - metaG UQ223 (23.06) | ecosystem: Environmental > Terrestrial > Soil > Desert | place: Antarctica: Dry Valley... | reverse complement strand
CACCAGCACCCGCTTGCCCGGCGCCGCCAAGCCGTAGCGCACCGCCGCGGCCACGCCGATGTCGGTCACGTCCTCCAGGCTGGTGGGATCCGGGGCCACCCGCGGCTCCAGCCCCCAGACCAGTGTCAGCCGCCGCGCCGTTTGCAGGCTGGTGGTCAGGGCCAGGATCGGCTGCAGCGGCCGTTCCTTGGAGAGGCGCCGCGCCGTGCCGCCGCTGGAGGTGAACACCACTAGGCACGCGGTGGACTGCGACTCCGCCGCCCGTCGCGCCGCCGCCACGAGGGCGTCGGTGTCCAGGTCGTCGACCCCGCCGTGCTCGGCGTCCATCAGCTCCGGCCAGCGCGGGTCGCGTTCGATGCGTTCGGTGATGCGGCTCATCACCTCCACGGCCTCCAGCGGATAGTCGCCCACCGCGCTCTCTGCCGACAGCATCAGGGCGTCGGCGCCCTCGTAGACGGCGTTGGCGACGTCGGACGCCTCGGCCCGGGTGGGCGTGGGCGAGGAGATCATCGACTCCAGCACCTGGGTGGCGACGATCACCGGCACGCCTCGGCGATGGGCGGCGCGCAGGATGGTCTTCTGCGCCACCGGCACGTCCTCCACAGCCAGCTCCACCCCGAGGTCGCCGCGCGCCACCATGACCCCGTCGCAGAGGTCCAGGATCGCCTCCAGGTCGTCGAGCGCCGCCGGTTTTTCAATCTTGGCCAGCACCGCGGCGCGGCCCTCCACTTCCTTGCGCAACTCGGCCATGTCCTCGGCCCGCTGCACGAAGGACAGGGCCACCCAGTCGATGCCCAGCCGCAGGGCGAAGGCGAGGTCCTTGCGGTCCTTGGGCGTCAGCGCCGACACCGGGATCACCGCGCCGGGCAGGGCCACGCCCTTGCCGCTCGACAACGCTGTGCCCGCCACCACCCGCGTCTCGGCGAAGTCGCGGCCGCACTCGCCGACTTCGAGTCGCACCTTGCCGTCGTCCAGCAGCAGGCTGGCGCCTGGCCGCATGGCCTTGAACAGCTCCCGATGCGGCAGCTGCACCCGCTCGGCGGAGCCCGGCGTGGAGTCCATATCCAGGCGGAAGGCCTGCCCGGAGGTCAGCGCCACCTTGTCGCCGTCGAACTTGCCGAGCCGGAACTTGGGTCCCTGCAGGTCGGCTAGCGCGCCGATCGGCCGGCCGACCTCGGCCTCCGCCGCCCGCACGGCCGCCAGCGCGGCGGCGTGGTCCTCGTGGCTGCCGTGGCTGAAATTCAGACGGAACACGTCCACGCCCGCGCGGGCCAATTCGGCCACGCGGTGGCGGCTGGCGGGGCCCAGGGTGGCGACGATGCGCGAGCGGCGGCTGCGGATCATGGACGCACTCTATCCGGTTCGTGTGTCAGGTCACCGCAGCCCGAATGGAGAAGCGCGGATCGCGCCAGCGCTCCTCGGTCAAGACCCGGTGCAGCCGCCCCACCGCTTCCACGACGTCGGCGTAGCCCACGTAGAGCGGTGCGAAGCCGAAGCGCAGCACGTCAGGCCCCCGGAAGTCGCCGACCACGCCGTCGGCGATCAGCGCCTGCACGATCGCGAACCCTCGCGGGTGGCGCAGGCTGACCTGGGCGCCGCGCGCCGCCGGATCTAGCGGGCAGGCGGCTTGCAGGTCGAAGCCGCCGCAGCGGTCGAGCGCCAGGTCAAGAAACAGCTGGGTCAGCCGCATCGCCTTGGCGCGGGCGGCGGCCATGTCGACGCCGTCGAAGGTCGCCAGCCCCTGCTCCAGCGCGATCATCGACAGGATCGGCGGGGTGCCGGCGAGGCCCCGCGCGGCGCCCGCCACCGGCGCGTAGTCCTGGGCGAACGCGAACGGCTCGGCGTGACCGAACCAGCCGCTGAGCGGATTCTGGAACGCGCTCTGGTGGCGCGCCGCCACGTAGAGGAAGGCCGGGGCGCCCGGCCCGCCGTTCAGGTATTTGTAGCCGCAGCCGACCGCGAAATCGGCCCCGTCGGCGTCCAGGCGGACCTGAAGCGCGCCCGCGCTGTGGCTGAGGTCCCAGACGCTCAGCGCGCCAACGGACGCGGCCCGCGCGCTCAGCCGCGCCATGTCGTGGATCGCGCCGGTCCTGAAGTGGACGTGGGTCAGGACGACGACCGCCACCTCCTCGGTCAGCGCGGGCTCGATTGCGTCACGGGCGACCAGCCGCAGCTCCGCGCCGGTCAGGCGGCCGAGACCCTGCAGCACGTAGACGTCGGTGGGGAAGTCGTCCGCCTCGGCCAAAATGACCCGGCGCGGCGTGTTCTGACGCAGCGCGGAGGCGGCGAGCTTGAACACGTTCACCGAGGTGGAGTCGGCGACCACCACCGACCCCCGCTCTGCCCCGACCAACCGGCCGATCCGCTCGCCGAGTCGCTGCGGCAGGTCGACCCAGCCGGCCTCGTTCCAGCTGGCAATCAGCCGCTCGCCCCACTCGTTGCGGACGGCGCGGGCCATGCGTTCCGGCGTGGCGCGGGACAGGGCGCCTAGCGAATTGCCGTCGAGGTAAATCACGCCGTCCGGCAGATCGAACCGCTCTCGCGCAAAGGCGAGCGGGTCGGCGGCGTCCAGGCGGGCGGCGTCGGCGGGCGTCATGCGAGTGCGCCCACCGTGGCCTGCTTCATGGAGGAGACGAAGCCGCGCACGGCCTCCACCGCGGCGTCGGGGTCCTCCGCGGCCGCGATGCGCAGCACCACGGCCGAGCCGCTGACCACGCCCGCGGCGCCCGCCTGCAACGCCGCCGTCAAGTGCTTCGGCGTGCTGACGCCGAAGCCCAGGATCGCCGGCGGGGCGTCGTGGCGCTTGAGCGTCTCCAGCAGGTCGCCGTGGTCGAGCCGCATCTCCTCGCTCGCGCCCGTCACACCCGCCCGCGCCAGGCAATAGGTGTAGCCGGCGCCCAGCCGCGCCACCTCCGCCAGCGTCCGCTCCGGCGTGTTCTGAGCGGCGATCAACACCGGGGCGATCCCCGCCGCCCGCGACGCGGCGGCCCAGGGCGGCGCCTCGAACGCCGGCACGTCGGCCAGCAGCACGCTGTCCACCCCCGCCTCCGCGCAGGCGGCGTAGAAGGCCTCGCGCCCGCGCGCCAGCGCCAGGTTGGCGTAGGTGAGCATCCCCACCGGCACGTCGGGGTGGCGCTCGCGAAAGGCGCGCAGCTGCGCCAGGCAGGCGGCCGTGGTCGCGCCCGCCTTGAGCGCCCGGTCGGCCGCCGCCTGGATCACCGGCCCGTCGGCGATCGGGTCGCTGAACGGCACGCCGACCTCGACCATGTCCGCTCCGCCCTCGACGCAGGCGTCCAGCAGCCGGGCGCTGGTCTCCAGGTCAGGGTCGCCCAGCATCAGGAACGGCACGAACGCCCCGTCCCCCCGCTGCCGCAGCCGCTCGAACACCCGGCGATAGCGGACGCCGAGCTCGCTCATCCGCCGAACTGCAGCAGGCGCTGGGCCTGCTCCATGTCCTTGTCGCCGCGACCGGAGAGATTGACCACCAGCACGGTGTCTTCCGTCGCGCCCTCGGCCAGCTTCAGCGCGTGCGCCAGGGCGTGACAGCTTTCGAAGGCGCCGATGACCCCTTCGCTGCGAGCCAGCGTCACGAAGGCGTCGAGCGCCTCGCGGTCGGTGCAGCCGACGTATTCGGCGCGGCCGGAATCCTTCAGCCAGGCGTGTTCGGGCCCCACCGCCGGATAGTCCAGCCCGGCCGACACCGACCAGGTGTCGCTGATCTGGCCGTCGTCGTCCTGCAGCACGTAGGTTTCGGCGCCATGCAGCACGCCGGGCCGGCCGCGCAGCAGGGTCGCCCCATGCTCGGCGCCGTTCAGCCCGCGCCCGGCCGCCTCCACCCCGATCAGGCGCACCTCGGCGTCGTTCACGAAGTCGGCGAACATGCCCATGGCGTTGGAGCCGCCGCCGACGCAGGCGATCACCGCGTCCGGCAGCCGGCCCTCGGCCTGAAGCACCTGCGCCCGCGCCTCAGCCCCGATGATCCGCTGGAAGTCGCGCACCATGGTCGGGAACGGGTGCGGCCCGGCGACGGTGCCCAGCAGATAGTGGGTGTCGGCGAAACTGGCGGTCCAATCGCGCAGGGCCTCGTTGACCGCGTCCTTCAGCCCCGCCTTGCCGCCGGTCACCGGCACCACTTCGGTCCCCATCAGCTGCATGCGGAAGACGTTCAGCTTCTGCCGCTCCACGTCGTGCGCGCCCATGTAGACCCGCGTCTGGAAGCCCAGCAGGGCGCCGACGATGGCGGTGGCCACGCCGTGCTGGCCCGCGCCGGTCTCGGCGATGAGGCGTCGTTTGCCCATGCGTTTGGCCAAGAGGCCCTGGCCCAGCACTTGGTTGGTCTTGTGCGCCCCGCCGTGCAGCAGGTCCTCGCGCTTGAGATAGAGCTTCACCGGCAATTTCGTCAGATTGCGCGTCAACGTCAGTGGGGTGGGGCGGCCGGCGTACTTGGTCAGCAGCTCATGCAGCTCGGCCTGGAAGCCGGTGTCGGTGCGGCAGGCGACGAAGGCGGCCTCCAGCTCCTCCAGCGCCGGCATCAGGATCTCGGGCACATAGGCGCCGCCGAACGGTCCGAAGCGGCCGGTGTCGAGCATCACGCAGACTCCTTACGGCTCGGCGGCCGCAGCGCTTCGAAGAGGGCGGCGAGCTTCTCCGGCGACTTGATCCCTGGCGCGTCCTCGACGCCGGAATTCACGTCCAGCGCCCAGGCACCGACCGCCTTGGCCGAACGGGCGTTGCCGGGGTTCAGCCCACCAGCCAGGACGGCGCGGTCCAGATCGACCCGATCCGTCAGCAGCGACCAGTCGAAAGTGCGGCCGGTGCCGCCGGATCGTCCGTCCACGGAGGAGTCGAAGACCGTCCGATTAAACACCGAAGGCGCTTCCTCCAGGGCGTCTTCTACACCCGCGACGCCCCAGATTTCGCAGCCGCTCGGCAGCTCGTCCCGCAGCTGTACCAGAGCGTCGTCATCGTAGCGGCCGTGCAGTTGCACGGCCTCCAAATCGTGGCGTTCGGCGAGCCCGACGATGCTGGCGATCTCCGCGTCTCGGAAGACGCCGACCAGCGACAAGGGCCAATCGTCGCGGGCGGCGTTCTCGATCTCGTCGACAACGGCACGGTCGACCCAGCGGGGACTGTCCGCCACGAAGATCACGCCGCCGTAGGTCGCTCCGGCGGCTCGCGCGGCGTCAACCGCGGCGGCCGAGGTCAGGCCGCAGACCTTCACGCGTCCCCAGACCAGCGATCGCGCCATCCACCCCGGGCTTGGACACCGCATCAGCGCCGAACCCACGAGAAAGGCGTCGACCCGCGGAGCGAGGCGGCCGACGTCCTCCTCGTCGCCGATCCCCGACTCGGTGACCAGCACGCGGTCCGAAGGCACGCGCGCCGCCAGCCGTTCCGTAGTCGCCAGGTCCACCGTCAGCGTCTTGAGATCCCGGTTGTTGATGCCGATCACCCGAGCGCCGAGCGCCACGGCACGGTCGACCTCCTCGGCGGTGTGCGCCTCCACTAGCGCGTCCATCCCCAGCCGCGCCGCCTCGTCGATGCAGCTTCGCGCCTCGGCGTCGTCGAGCACCGAAAGCATCACCAGCACCGCGTCGGCGCCGTGTCCCCGCGCCTCGGCCACCTGCCGCGGATCGACCAGGAAGTCCTTGCACAGCACGGGACAGCCGAGCTCCGCCCTGACCGCCCGCAGGTCGTCGAAGGAGCCGCCGAAATACGGCCCGTCGGTCAGCACGCTCACCGCGTCGGCCACGCCGCGGTAGGCGCGCGCCACCACCGCCGGCTCCAGGTCGTCCCTGAGGGCGCCCTGCGAGGGCGAGGCGCGCTTCACCTCCATCACGAACCGAGCGCCCCGTGCGCTGAGCGCCGCCCGCAGGCTCCGCGTCGTCGGCTGAGCGCGCGCCCGCAGTTCCTCGATCGTCAGCCCGGCCAGCCGCGCCGCCACGTCCGCCCGCTTGCGCGCGACGATCTCGCCGAGCACGCCCTGGGGCTCACGCACGGCTGATCTCCGCCAGCGCGTCCAGCCGCCGGCGCGGTGCGCCGCTCGCCAGCATCGCCTGAGCCGTCGCCACGCCCTCGCGCAGGCTCCCCGCCCGCTCGGCCACCCACAGCACCGCCCCGGCGTTCAGCGCCACCGCGTCCGTCTCCGCCCGCGGGCCCGTGCCAGACAGCACCGCCGCCAGCCGCGCCGCGTTCTCCTCGGGGTCGCCGCCGCGCAGCGCCTCCAGCGGCGCCGCCGCCACGCCCGCGTCTTCCGGCGTGATCGTCATCCGCTCGACCCCGTCCGCCGTCGCCAGCAGCGCCTGCGTCGGCCCGTGCAGGGCGATCTCGTCCAGCCCCGAGCCGTGCACCACCAGCGCCCGCCGCCCGCCGAGCGCCATCAGCGTCGCCGCCACCTGCTCCATCTTCTCCGGCACGGCCACGCCGACCAGCTGCACCGGCGGCCGCGCCGGGTTCACGCAGGGGCCCAGCATGTTCATCATCGTCCGCACCTTCAGTGTCCTCCGGACCGGCCCGGCGTAACGCAGCCCCGGATGATACTGCGGCGCGTAGAGGAAGCAGACGCCGATCGCGTCCAGCGCCCGGCGCGAGACCGCGGCGGTGGCCTCGATCTTTACCCCCAGCCGCTCCAGCACGTCCGCTGAGCCGCAGCGCGAGCTGACCGACCGATTGCCGTGCTTGACGATCGGCAACCCCGCGGCGGCGCAGACGAAGGCCGCCGCGGTGGAGACGTTCACCGTCGCCGCCCCGTCGCCGCCGGTGCCGCAGGTGTCGGCGAACAGCCCCTCCGGCGAGGGGAACGGCGCCGCCGCCTCGCGCAGGGCCTCCGCCGCCCCGGCCATCTCCTCCGCCGTTTCGCCGCGCACCTTCAGCGCGCCCAGCGCCGCCGCCAGCAGCACCTCCTCCACCCGCCCCTCCACCAGCGCCGCAAACAGCGCCCGCGCCTCGGCCTGGCTCAAACGCGCGCCCTCCAGCACCGCACGCACGATGACGCCGGGGTCGGCGGGCGCTTCGGCGAAGGGAGGAGACGGGTGCTGCATGGCTTTCGGCAAAGAAAAGCCCGCCGGACGGCGGGCCTGGAGGAACGGCGAACGCGGCGAAGACGCCGGATCAGCCGAGCCGAAGGCCCGCGCTCGAGCAGGGCCACGCGCGCCACGAGGGCGACAGGGCGACGGCGGAGGCGGTTGCGCGGCTCACGCGACTTCCCTGACGGAGCGGCTGGGCAGGGTCAAGCGTATGTGGGCGGACCATACCCTTGAACCATACGCTCGATACGGCTATGCTCCCGCCCCATGTCGGCCGTGCGCAAAGTGACCATGAACCTGCCCGCGGAGCTGATCGATGATCTGCCGCAGCTGTCCGACAAGACGATGACCGAGGCGGTGCGCATCGCCCTGACCGACTATCGCCACAAGCTGGCGTGTCAGAACCTGCTTGAATTGCGGGGCAAGATAGAGTTCGGGGCGACGTGGCAGGCGCTGGTCGGCAAGTACGACGACGAATGATCGTCGTCGACGCTAGCGTCCTCATTCCTTGGCTCGAAGGACTGAACCCCGGCGACCGGCGCCTGCTCGACATCGTCGCCCTCGATCGACTCGTGCTCGCCCCGGTGACTTTCACGGAGATGCTCTCCGGACCCAAGCTGAGCGACGAGGCGGCCAGAGCTATCGGCCGACTTCCGGTTCTTCCGACGCGCGCCGGATACTGGCGGCGCGCCGGCCTGCTGCGGCAGGCGCTCCTGAAAGCGAAGCGCCGCGCCAGACTCGGACACACCCTGATCGCTCAGGCCTGCCTCGACCACGACCTTCCCCTGCTGGCGCGCGACCGCGACTTCGCCGCTTTTGCCGAGCTCGCCGAGCTGCGGCTCGCCTGAACGGCCGTTTCAGCCTGGCCGCCGCTCGACCAGCCCGAACGCCTGCAGCCGTCGCACCATCGCCTCGGCGTCCTCGCGGTCGAGATCGGCCAGACCGAACGGCTCGCCCGACAGCGCCCGTTCGAGCGCCGGACGCTCCTCGTGGGTGAAGTCCACGTCGCCGCCGGCCGCGATCACCACCAGCTTGTCGCCGTCCTCCGCCAGCCGCCACGGCGCGAACCGGCGCGCCGCGAAGCGGTCGCCTTCGCCGACGGGCCGGCTGACGTCGACGATGGCCCCCAGCGTGTTGGGCGCCCGCGAGCGGATCCAGTTGTCCATCGACAGTTCGAACGCGGCGTCCATCTGCGCCTTGTCGCCGATGGAGCGCGCCAACTCCCGGAAGTACCCCCGCGCATCGCCCCGGTCGAAGTCGCCCCGCGCATAACCCGCCGGCAGCGCCCGTCGGAACGCCGGATCGCTCAGCGCCACCTCCGACACCGCCTCCAGCATCAGGTCCGCCCAGGTGCGCACGATCAGCCCGGTGGTGACGTGCAGCGAGGTCTCGGCGCCGGAGGTGTCGGCGTCGTGCATCAGCCCGCGCGGCACGTAGGCCACGTCGCCGGCCTTCAGCACGAAGTCGTGGCTGACCTCGCCCACCGCATGTTCGCTGCTCTCGAACCGCTCGCCGCGGAAGGGGGTGTCGATCGGCTTGTTGTAGAGCCGCCAGCGCTTCTCGCCGGCGATCTGCAGCACGAAGACGTCGTGGTTGTCGTAGTGGGTGCGGAAACCCTGGGCGTTGGGCGGCGTCAGGTAGATGTTGGTCTGCACGTGGCAGGAGAACACGCTCTCGATGGCCCGGCAGAAGGCCGCCAGCGTCGGATCCCAGGCGTGCAGCTGCTGGACGATGATGGTGGCGCCGCGGCGGTGCTGGTGGGCGATCACGCCGCGGTCGACGTAGCCCTCCTCCGACACGTAGCTGTCGCGCGGAATCTCGCGGGTGGCGTCGGTGACGTCCACCGAGCCTTCCTTCAGGTCGACGCCGGCGATCAGGGCGTCCAGCGACTCGATGGACAGCAGCGGCGAGAAGCGCTCCCGCTGCTCCCGCGTCACCACCAGCGGCTCGCGCTCGTAGTAGCGCTCGAAGAACTTCACGGAGGTCGTGGGCGCGATGAGATAGGCGAGCGGATCGTCGCCCCAGGGCTCGGCCGACCCGTTTGGACCGGCGCGGTTCGCGTTCATCTCAGACCTGCCTCGAGAGCCGTTAGCCGGCCGGACGGCGATACGTCCCGTCGTCCGAACCGGTCAAGCCGTCTTCATGAGGCGCGGCGCGGCTCGCGGCCGAAGTTGGCTCGGTCGGCTGCCGCGCCCTGGTCGCCGTCGGTGCGGCCGGTCTGGGTGGCGCGACGGGCGCCGCGGCCACGGCCGGCGACGTCGGCGTTGGCGGCGCTGTCGCTGACCGGCGCCTGGGGGCCGCGACCGCGGGACGCCTGGGCGGTGCTGTCGCTGTCGGTGACGCCGGTCCGGCCGCGGCCGGCCGCATCGGAGGGATCGCTGTCGCTGGGCTGGGCCGAGGCGACGCGCGCCGCGCCGGCGGCTCCGGCCACCAGCATGCCCGCCCCCGCCACACGTGCAAAAAAGGACCGCCGGTTCAAACGCTTGTGCTCACTTATGGATCTACCCCTCGGCGATCGCGCCTGACGCGCGTGCCTGTGTGGTCTCGGTCACGCCACGCCGCCCATGTCCAGCGCGGAAGTCGCGGCTATATGATCCGCCGCCTTCCGAGATCCGTCATGCCCAGCCCCTTCGATCTCTCCAAGCCGACTGGCTCCGTGACTTGTCTCGCGACCGTCGTGGGAGGATGCTCGTGGGCGCGGCGGAGCCGCGAGGAGCTGGCGATGAGGGGACTGGATCGGCGCACTCTGCTGAGTGTTGGCGGGTCGGCGGGACTGTGGGTCGGGCTTGCGCCGTCTATCGCTCTGGGACAGACCCGACCAGCCGGGCCGCCCGTCGCGCGCGTCGAGCCCGTTTCGGAGACGCTGCACGGCCAGCGGATCGTCGACCCCTACCGTTGGATGGAGAACCCGCGCGATCCCGACTGGGTGCCGTTCATGCGCGGCCAGGCCGATCACGCCCGCCGCGTGCTGGACGCCATACCGGGTCGCCAGGACATGGCCCGGCGAGTGGCGCAGTTGTCGGGCGAAAACGCCGTGGTGCAATCGGTCCAGGCGGCCGGCCCCTACTTGTTCACCCAGGTGCGGCCTGCGGGCGCGGACAGCTACCGGCTGTTGATGCGGCAGGGAGCCGGCGGCGACGACCGGCTCCTGGTCGATCCGAACGCCGGCCGCACGGCCGACACACACCGCTCGCTGGACTGGTGGCAGGCGTCTCCAGACGGATCGAAGGTCGTCTACGGTATCTCGCCGGCCGGATCGGAGAACTCGATCCTCCATGTGATCGAGACGGCGAACGGGCGTGTGCTACCGGTGCGGATCGACCGGACGCAGTACGCGAGCCCCAGTTGGCTGCCGGACGGTTCGGGGTTCTTCTACAACCGGCTGGTTGAGGGCGCGGCGGCGGGGTCGACGGACTACTACAAGAACAGCGTCTGCTGGCTTCACCGAGTCGGCACGGAGCCGAGCGCGGACGTGCGCGCGCTGTCGCGCGCAGCGCACCCGGATCTCGAGATACAGGAGATCGAGTTTCCGGCCGTGATCGTCCAGCCGGGGTCGCGCCAGGCCGTGGCCGGCCTGTTCGGCGGCGTGCGGCCGGAAGTCCGCCTGTTCACGGCGCCGCTGGACGACGTGCTGGCCGGTCGCGCCCGGTGGCGCAAGGCGGTGGAGCTGGCCGACCAGGTGACCGGCTTCACCTTCCGCGGCGACGATCTCTACCTGATCACCTACAAGGAGGCGCCGCGGTATCGCATCCTGAAGACCTCGCTGAGCGAGCCGAACGTGGCCAGAGCGAGGGAGGTGGCGCCCGCCGGCCGCACGGTGATCCAAAGCCTCTACGCAGCCCGCGACGGGGTCTACGTGACCCAACTGGACGGCGGGGTCGGCAAACTCTCCCGACTGGACGCGCAGGATCGGTTGAGGCCGGTCGCCCTTCCGCTGGAAGGCTCGGTGTTCGGCGGCTTCGCCAATGTGGAGCAGGACGGCTTCTGGATGTTCGTCGAGAACTTCGTGACGCCGGACAAACTGTTCCGGGTCGGCGCAGACGGGGCGGTGAGCGACACGCGGATCGTGCCTGTCGACGATCTCGACTTGACCCCCTTCCGGCAGGTCAGGACCATGGCGCGGTCCCACGACGGCACCAT
>Ga0136611_10003372_pt1 | contig 11165 bp, 10 predicted proteins | sample AntDrymUQ2232306_2_FD_106645 | JGI IMG/M metagenome (GOLD analysis project Ga0136611, IMG submission 106645) | Polar desert sand microbial communities from Dry Valleys, Antarctica - metaG UQ223 (23.06) | ecosystem: Environmental > Terrestrial > Soil > Desert | place: Antarctica: Dry Valley... | reverse complement strand
GTGAACTTTAGTAATATCGGCCTTCGTCATTCATATTTCAACGAAGCTTCTCTGCGAAAGGCGAGTTTTGTCGGAGCCAAACTTGATCGTGCCAACTTCGCCAACGCTGATCTCAGAGATGCACCATTCAACGGAGCCTCGCTTGATCGCGCCTGATTCTTACGAGCACGACTAGACGGTGCCGACTTCGAGAACACGGACCTCAGTACGGCACGGAACCTCACCCCTGAACAGGTCGCTGTGGCCAAGGTCGACGAGGCCTCTGTGCCTGAGCAGAATTCTCCCCAGCCTGATGCAGCCAAACCTGGCACAACCCCAGAGGGCGGGTAGACTACTTCTCATTACAGAGCTAGCACCTATGGCTGTGTCGAAGTCGGCAGGAGCGATGCTGCTACTTGACCCGCGCCGCGTCGGACGCCTATTCCATGAGCTACGCTACGGCGTCAACCTGTTTTGCGCCCTTCGTATGGTAAACGCCGCTCCCGCGTGAGGTCGATCCGTGGAGAACGCGAGTTCCATCCCCCGCCCGGCGCCAACCGACGCGGTGCCGGACGACGCCATCGTCTGGACCCCCAGCCAGGCGTACCTGGACCGCAGCCGCCTGCGCCGCTTCATTGCCGGCGCGGGTGCCGATGGCTACCGGGGGCTGCTGCGCCGCGCCGCCGCCGACCCGGCCTGGTACTGGGACGCGGTGGTCCACGACCTCGACCTCGTCTTTACCCGACCCTACGCCCAAGTATTGGACCTCTCGGCCGGCCCCGCCTGGCCGAACTGGTTCGTCGGCGGCGGCTTCAACTACGTCCAAAACGCGCTCGACCGCCACGCCGCCGGCCCCCGCCGCAACCAGCTCGCCCTGATCTGGGAAGGGGACGACGGCGCGGTCCGCAAACTGACCTACCGCGAGTTGGCGATCGAGACCAACCGCCTGGCCAACGCCCTGCGCGACCTCGGCGTCGCCAAAGGGGACCGCGTCGGCATCTTCCTGCCGATGGTGCCGGAAACGGCCGTCGCCGTGCTCGCCTGCGGCAAGCTCGGCGCCGTCTACCTGCCGATGTTCTCCGGCTATGGCGCCGAGGCCGTCGCCGCCCGCCTGCGCGACGGCGAGGCGACCGTGCTGATCACCGCCGACGCCGCCCTCCGGCGCGGCGCGGCGATCCCAATGAAGCCGGTCGCCGACGCGGCGCTGGCCGCGGCGCCGGGCGTGCGGCGCTGCCTGGTGCTGCAACGCACCGGCGCCGACGTGGCCTGGGACCCGGCGCGCGATGTCTGGTGGCACGAGGCGGTCGCCGCGGCCGGGCGCAAGTGCCCGACGGCCGACACCGCGGCCGACGACCCCTACATGATCATCCACACCTCCGGCACCACCGGTCGCCCGAAAGGGGCCGTCCACGTCCACGCCGGGTTTCCGATCAAGGCCGCCCACGACCTCGCCTACTGCTTTGACCTGCAGGGCGACGACGTGCTGTTCTGGCTAACCGACCTCGGCTGGATGATGGGGCCGTGGGCGATCGGCGGTGGGCTGATGCTTGGCGCCACCCTGCTGCTGTTTGAGGGCACCCCGGAATTCCCCGCCCCCGACCGCCTCTGGCGCCTGGTCGAGGACCACGGGGTAAGCGTGCTCGGCGTGGCGCCGACGGCGATCCGATCGCTGATGAGCGCGGGCACCGACTGGGTTCGGGGGCGGGACCTGGGCAGCCTGCGGGTGCTCGGCTCGACCGGCGAGACCTGGAACCCCGGTCCCTGGCGGTGGTACTTCGACGAGGTCGGGGGCGGGCGCTGCCCGATCGTCAACTACTCCGGCGGCACCGAGACCGGCGGCGGCATCGTCGGCTGCGTCACCATCGAGCCGCAGAAGCCGTGCGCCTTCACCGGCCCCGTGCCCGGCATGGACGCCGACGTGGTGGACGAGGCGGGACAACCGGTGCGCGGCGCCGTTGGCGAGTTGGTAGTGCGCCAACCCTGGGTCGGGATGACCCGCGGCTTCTGGCGAGACCCCGACCGTTATCTCGACACGTACTGGTCGCGCTTCCCCGACACCTGGGTCCACGGCGACTGGGCCGAGATTGACGCCGACGGGTTCTGGTACATCCGGGGGCGCTCCGACGACACCCTGAAGGTGGCCGGCAAGCGGATCGGCCCGGCCGAGGTCGAGTCGGCCGCCGTCGCCCACCCCGCCGTCCAAGAGGCCGCCGCCGTCGGCGTGCCGCACGACGTGAAGGGCGAGGCGGTGGTCGTGTTCGCGGTCCTCAACCCAGGCGTGGCGGCGACGGCGGCGCTGGCCGAGGCGGTACGGCGCACCGTTGGCGAGCAGCTCGGCGCCGCGCTGCGGCCGGCGGCGGTCCGTTTCGTGGCGGAGCTGCCGAAGACGCGCAACGCCAAGATCATGCGCCGCGTCATCCGCGCCGCCTACCTCGGTCTCGACCCCGGCGACGTCACCGCGCTGGAGAACCCGGCGGCCGTCGCTGAGATCGCGGCGGCGGGCGCAGACGATGGGGCCAAAGGATAATCAGACCCCCGCACGCTGGCCCTCGACTTGGTCGCTGGTGACCCGCGCTGGTCGATACCGACTGATGCCGGCGCTATACTTAATATGCTGGCGCACAGGGGGTCGCGCATGGCGCTTGCGGCCGGCACGCGATGGTTTGGAGTCGGGACAAGATGCATCGCGGCCGCCTTCAGGTTCAAGGCGCGGATGTGGGGTCCGGACTGTCGTGGTCATCGGCAAGCACCGACCCGCCAACCGCAGCATCAGCCCTCGTCGAGTTGAACAGACTTCGCTCTCAGTTGACCACCGCCCAGATGTTGTTGCGACGTGAGACATTCGAGCGCGCGGAGCGCTTTATCCGCAACGCTGCAATGTCCGGCGGTGTGGACGGCCCCGTGACGACTACGTTTAATGATCGGGGACTACCGCGTCGATGCCGGGATGCTCGCGTTGACATCGAGGTGGTTACGGGGAAGGCATTCGTTTCATGAGCGTGATGGACGCCACCGCCATGCTTCGCCAGAGCCTCAGGCAACGTGATGTCCTGGCAGCGCAGGCGGCGGGTTCGGTCGAGCGCATCCTGGACCTGGCGGAGCAGGCAGCGGCGCTGCCCGGCGGGCTAGACGAACTTGTCGCCCGGTACGCCACCGTGCCAAACGCGCTGCTCCCGCGCACGGTGTCGTTCGTGCTCGCCCAGCAGGCGACGGCCCCCTCGACCCGAACGTGGACGTTGACGCGCGAGTTCGCCGAGCAGTTGGACCGTCTTGATGATCCGTCAACAGCGATCAACGTCTTGACCGCCATTCGGCGGCACCTCCAAGCCGATCGGGCCACGGACACGGGGGCGGTCGAGACCGTGCTAGCCGACTTCGTCCTGGCGTGCCTAGACCGCCCGCCGCTCGTGCAGGCAACCGCCGTCGATCTCCTCGTCGACATGGCCGCCGACGGCACGTCGGACCGATTCTGCTCGCCCTCGTGGGCGGGCCGACTCAATACCGCGATTGAACGGCTCCGCGAGACGCGTTTGCTGGATGAGGGGGACGCGAACGATCTCCTCATGGCGCTGACGCGGGACTGTCTCTGATCACACGGGAGAGACGCCCAACGGACGCGTTGGCCTAAACGGCGCCGGCCGGTTATTTACCACAAGGCACCACCGCGATAGAACACCAGTTCTAACCGGGCGCGATCGTGCCAGTCGAAGAGCCGCCGATGCCGACCGCGACCACCATCACTGTTGCCGACCAAATGACGGGCGGGATCACCACCAACGCGCTGACGCTGGCATTTCTGACGGAGCGCGCCACCGTGCGCGAGTTGATTCGGAGCCGGGTTTACCAGGAGGTGACCGAGTACAACGCCCGGCAGAGCGAGCTGTTTCGTGGGCTGGTTTAGCCGGTAGGCGCGGAGCGGCTGGCCGACGGCGTTCGGCCCCGCGCGGCGAAACGATCTCGCTGTACGTCGCCACCGATCGCGTGCGCTTCGCGCGTGGTCTCGGCGGCGCCAAGGTTCCGCTCGTCGACATCCCGCCGCGTGTACTCGCCGAGGTGATGCGCGATGTCGCCCTCTTGGTCGGCGTCGCCAGCGTCGGCAACGACCCGACCTGGCAGGACGGCGGTCCGGCCCAGTTCCGGCCGTGCTGGGAGGAATTCTCCTTCGGCGACCTCTCGGCGTTGGCCCGGACGCGGCGGGTGGTGCTTGAACGGCTGCTGCCTCGCCACGCGATCGGCCCGCGCTGCGCGTTAATCGACCGCTTTCTAGAGGTGCGCGGCGACCACCGCACCTACCAGATCCACCTCGGCAGCGGCAACATCCTGATGCGTCCGAACAACCAGTACCTCTGCGTCGTGCCCAAGCGCGGGGGCCGCGACGGGGCCGACGCCGGGGTGCTGCTGCCGTTCGAGGGCGACACCCAGTTGTCGCTCATTCTGAGCAAAGCGTTCCTGTTGGCCGCTGACACCGCGATCACCGGCCCAACGATCGTGCGGCAGATCGGCGGCCCCTGATCGGCCGCGCGGCGGCAACGGCCCCAACCCGTCCGAAACCCCGTCCCGACCACGGCGCCCGCGACGCACCATCAAATCGTATAATGCGGCACATGCCAATCGGACGCGGCCGCTCGGGGCGCCGTCCGGCGGGACGATCAGGAGGATGAGTTCAGCGGAACGCTGGCGCGTGCCACGGGGGCGACGCCTGGTGGACCGATATTGAGGAGGGACGATCCGTGGCACAGCAGGACAACGGCCGCGTCACGCGGCGGGGATTTGTAGGTGGCGCGGCAGGGTTGACCGGCGCGGCGGTGCTGGCGGCGGGCGCGCGCTCGCCGCTCGCCGTGGCGCAGGGAACGCCCGCCGCGTCGCCGGTGGCGTCGCCCGAGGTCCGCGACACCGTGCGGGTTGGGATCGTCACATCGCAGTCGGGGCCGCTTCAGTCTTACGGCGAGCAGTATCTGAAGGGGTTCGAGGTCGGCCTCGACTACGCCACCGGCGGCACCGGCGTCGCCACCGGCCACCTGATCGAACTCACGATCCGGGACGACACCGGGGTGCCGGACGCCGGGGTCGCCGCCGCCCGCGACCTGATCGGGCAGGGCTTCCGGATCCTGGCCGGCTCGGTCGTCTCCGGCGTCGCCCTCCAAGTGGCCCCGCTCGCCGAGCAGAACGGGGTGCTGTTCGTCAGCGGTCCGGCCGCCACCGACGGCATCACCGGCATCAACCCGTACACCTTCCGTTCCGGCCGCCAGACTTACCAGGACATCCTTACCGCCGCGTCGTTCCTTGAAGGGCTGGATGGGCAGAACGTGCTCGTCTTCGCCCAGGACACCGCCTTCGGGCAGGCCAACGTCGCCGCGGTCGAGGCCGTCTTCGGCGCCGAAGGGGCCACCGTCGATTCGCTGCTGGTGGCCCAGGACGCGCTCGACTTCGCCCCCTTCGCCCAGCAGATTCTCGACCGGGCGCCGGACCTCCTGTTCATCGCCTGGGCGGGCGCGACCGCGACCGCGATGTACCAGGCGCTCGACAGCCAGGGTGTGCTGACCGCCACCCGGGTCGTCTCCGGGTTGGACCAGCGGGTCTCGTACCCGGTCTTCGGTCCCGCGGCCGAGCAGATCTCGTTCCTCTCGCACTACACCTACCAGGCGCCCGACACCGAGGCGAACCGGTTCCTGATCGACCGGCTGGCGGAGGAGGGCGGCGTTCCCGACCTGTTCATGCCCGATGGTTTCGCCGGCGCCCAGATGATCGCCCACGCGATCGGAGCGACCGACGGCCAGGACGTCGACGCGATGATCGAGGCGCTCGAAGGCTTCGCCTTCCAGGGGCCGAAGGGCGACTACACGGTGCGGCCGGAGGACCATGCCCTCTTGCAGCCGATGTTCCAGGTCCGGCTCGTGCCCGAAGGCGGTGGTTTCGAGCCGGAGCCGATTGCCACGCTGGCGCCGGATGACGTGGCGCCGCCGGTGGTCGAGGGGTAGCGGCCGCCGCGCGGCCCGGAGCGCGACGACCGGATGGACGCGGGGCGGGACCAGGGACAGCCCGGCGGCGCCGACGACGGGTCGGCGCCGCCGGTGCTGGAAACGCGGGGGCTGACGCTGCGCTTCGGCGGAGCGACGATCGTCGACGATGTTTCCTTCGCCGTGCCGGCGGGGTTGTTCGTATCGATCATCGGGCCGAACGGGGCGGGCAAGACCAGCCTGTTCAACCTGCTGAGCGGGCTCTACTGGCCGACCGCCGGTCGCGTCCTGCTGCGGGGGGACGATTTGACCGCACTCTCCCCGGCCGCCCGCGTCCGGCGAGGTCTGGGGCGTTCGTTTCAAGTGACAAGCATTTTCCCCGGGCTCGCCACGCTGGAGAACGCGCGGCTGGCCGCGCAGGCGGCTCGGCCGGGCAACTTCGCGCTCTGGCGCGGTGCGGCGCGGGACCGCCTGGCGCGGGAACGGGCGGTCTGGGCGCTGGAAACGGTCGGGCTGCGCGGGCAGGACACCGTGCTGGCCGGGGCGCTGGCCCACGGCGACAAACGCAAGCTCGATCTGGCGTTGCTACTCTGCTCTGAACCGGAGGTGCTGCTACTCGACGAGCCGACCTCCGGCGTCAGCGCCGAAGAGGTGCCGGTGATCCTCGACGTGATCCGGCGCATCCGCCGGGTCGAAGGCAAAACGGTGCTGATGGTGGAACACAAGATGGATGCGGTCTACGACCTCTCCGACCGGGTCGCGGTACTCGCCAACGGCGCCCTCGTCGCCTACGGCGAGCCGGCCGCGGTGATGGCCGACCCGTTCGTCCGCTCGGCCTACCTGGGAGTGGCGTGACCGCCTTCCCTACGGCTCCGGCGGCCGCCGCCGGCCCGACCCCGGCCGGGCGGCCGCTGCTGCGCCTCACCGACGTCCACACCTACATCGGCGAGTCGCATATCCTCCAAGGGGTGTCCTTCGCCGTCGCGCCCGGTCGCGTCACCGTGCTGCTCGGTCGCAACGGGGCGGGTAAGACGACCACCCTGCGTTCGGTGCTCGGTCTGCTGCCCGCCGCCCGCGGCGCGATCGAGTTCGATGGGGTCCCGATTGCCGGCGACCGGCCGCACACCATCGTGCGCCGCGGGGTCGGTTACGTGCCGGAGGACCGCGACGTGTTCGGGAGCCTGACCGTCGCCGAGAACCTGTGGCTGGCGCAGCGTCCCGGCGCCCCGGCCGACGGCCTGGCGCTGGCGCGCCGGCTCTTCCCGGACCTGGCGCGGCGGTCGGCGCAGCGGGCCGGGTCGCTCTCTGGCGGGCAGCAGCAGATGGTGGCGATCGCCCGCGCCCTGATGAACGACAACCGCCTGCTGCTGATAGACGAGCCGTCCAAGGGGCTGGCGCCGGTGGTCGTCGCCCAGGTGACCGAGGCCCTGGCCGCGATCAAGGGGACCACCACGATCCTGCTGGTGGAGCAGAACCTGGCGGTGGCGCGCGGTCTCGGCGACGACGCCGTGATCCTCGACGATGGCCGGGTCGTCTTCGCCGGTTCCATGGACCAGGTCGCGGACGACGAGGCGTTGCAGGCCCGTTACCTCGGCGCCGGCGCGCGGTCGTGAGCGCCGCATGGTTGTCGCTTCGGTTCGCGGGGGTGGACGCCCTCACCCCCCAACCCAGAACTCGGGGGCCCTCTCCCAAACGTTGGAAGAGGGGGGCATCTGCCGGGGAGTTGGGCACGTCCGGTCACGGCCTCCCGCTGAGGAGGACGGGGGCCGGCGGTAGGCGCTGTCCTCGGGCGCTCGACCGGATGCCGGATCGTTCCCGTGGGAGGGCCGCCGCGCGATGAGCACCATCGTCCTGCTGACATTGACCGGACTGGCGCTAGCCGCGATGTACTTCTTGCTGGCGGCGGGGCTGTCGCTCATCTTTGGGCTGATGGGCGTGCTCAACTTCGCCCACGGCGCCTTCTTCACCTGGGGCGCCTATGTCGCCTGGTGGACGATCGGGCGGGTGTCGCCCGGCGGGGGCGCCTCGACCGGCGCGTTCGTGCTTGGGTTGGTGACGGCGACGCTGGCCGTCGGTTTGTTGGCGGCCGTTGTCGAGGTCGGATTGCTGCGCCCGCTCTACCGCCGCCCGATCTACCAGGTGCTTGTCACGCTCGGGATCGGGCTGGCCCTCAGTCAGTTAACTTCGGTCATCTGGCGGCCGGACGCGCGCGCCTTCCCCCAGCCGTCCTGGCTGGCGAGTACCAGCACCGTGCTTGGCGCGCGTGTGCCGAACAACCGCTTCCTGCTGATCGCGGCGGCGCTGGCGGTGCTCGGCGGCATGCTGCTGTTCCTGACGCGGACCCGGTACGGGCTGATCGTGCGGGCCGGCGCCGAGAACCGCGAGATGGTGCAGGCGCTCGGCATCGACGTCGACCGCGCCTTCACCCTGGTCTTCGCGCTCGGCGGGGCGCTGGCGGGGTTGGGCGGCGTGTTCGGGGCGGCCTACTTCGGGTCGATCAATCCCTATCTGGGGTCGGTGAACCTGATCTTCGCCTTTATCGTCGTGGTGATCGGCGGTCTCGGCTCAGTAACCGGCAGCGCGCTGGCCGCGGTGGTCATCGGGCTGGCCCAGCAGTTCGGTAACTACTACACCACCTGGGCGGGAGACTTCGTGGTGGTGATGCTGCTGGCGGTCGTTCTGCTCGTGCGACCCCACGGTCTGCTCGGGGCGCTTCGGTGAGCGGCGGTTGGCTCCGCCCGCTGGTGCCGGTGGCGGTTCTGGTCGCGCTGCTGGCGGCACCGCTCGTCAACGTGCGGGTGCCGGTGCTCTTCACCGGGCCGCTCAACAGTCCCGGCAACCTGCAACTGCTCGCGGTCGGCTTCGCCTTTGGCATCGCCGCACTGGCGTACAACCTGCTCTTCGGCTACACCGGGGTCCTCTCGTTTGGCCACGCGCTCTTCTTCGGGGCGGGGGTCTATGTGCCGACGATCGCGCTCCGCGAATGGGCGTGGGGGCTCGGCCCGGCGCTGGTGCTCGCTCTCGTCGTCGGCACGCTGCTGGCCGCCGCGGTCGGGGCGCTGTCGCTGCGGACCCAGGGGGTCTATTTCGCGATGGTGACGCTCGCCTTCGCGCAGGCGGGCGCGGTGCTGGTCGGCAAGAACGTCGGCGGGCTGACCGGCGGCGAGGAAGGGCTCAGCCTGCCGTTCCGCCAACTGCCGCGGTGGATGGTCGGCGTGGTCAACACCGACAAGCTCTACTGGGTGGCGCTGGCGACGCTGATCGTGGTCTACCTGCTGGCGCAGCGGTTGGTGACCTCACCCGCCGGTCGGGTTTGGCAGGGCATCCGGGAGAACGAGCGCCGGGTGGAGATGCTTGGGTTGCCGCCGTACCGCTTCAAGCTGCTCGCCTTTGTGATCTCGGGGGCCTTGGCGACCGTGGCCGGCGTCGTCTACCTGCTGCTGACCGGCGGCGCCACGCCGCGTGCCGTCGGCGCTGACCTGACCGTCGCGCTGCTGCTGATGGTGATCATCGGCGGCAGCGGGTCGCTCTGGGGTCCGGTCGCCGGGGCGGTGCTCTACCACTACCTCAACGTGCGGCTGACGATCTGGGCCGGATCGGATCTGGTGGCCGATCTGCCGGAGGTCGTGCGGCGCCCGCTGCGCGACCCGCTCTTCATCTTCGGCCTGATCTTTGTCGTGCTGGTGCTGTTCTTCCCAAGGGGGCTGGCCGGGGCCGTCGCCGGGCGACGGGGCGGACCGCGGCGGCGGGCGCGCGGCGGGCCAGCGGTGGGGCATCCGCCGGGGGGAGGCATCGAATGACGGCCGCACTCGATGGCGCGACGGAGCGCGACATCACGGCGAACGGGGTGTCGCTGCGGGTGGTCACCTGGGGTCGGCCGACCGGCCCCGACCGCGCGGTGTTGCTCGTCCACGGTATCACCGCCAACTGCCGCACCTGGGCTGACCTTGGCCCCGCCCTTGCCGCGCGGGGGTGGTTCGCGATCGCCCCCGACCTGCGCGGTCGCGGTCGCAGCGCCAAGCCGCCCCACGGCTACGGCATCCCGATCCACACCCACGACCTGCTCGCGCTCGGCGACGCCTTCGAACTGCCCGCGTTCCACGTGGTCGGCCACTCCCTCGGCGCCCTGATCGGGCTCTACCTGGCCGCTCTTCACCCCGAGCGGCTGCGCCGACTCGTGCTGGTCGACGCCGGCGGCACGCTCCCGCCCGACACCTACGCCGCGATTGCCCCCGCCCTCGCCCGGCTCGGCGAGACGTACCCGTCGCTGGAAGCGTACCTCGCGGCGATGCGGGAGACGTCGCGGCTGCCCTGGGAGCCGTTCGGCGAGCGGTACTACCGCTACGACGCCGAGACCCGCCCCGACGGCACGGTCGTGTCGAGCGTGCCGAAGGGGGCCATCGCCGAGGAGCAGGCCGCCGCCTACTTCACCCGCACCGACGCCTTGCCCGCATTCGTCAAGGCGCCAACGCTGATCGTGCGCGCAACGGTCGGGTTGCTTGGGGAGGAGCGCGGTCAAATCCTGCCGCGGACCGAGGCCGAGCGCCTGCTGGGCGCGATCCCTAGCAGCCGTCTGCTAGAGATCGCCGGGTCGGACCACTACACAGTGGTGCTGACCGATCCGTTCGCGCGGGAGGTGGCGGCGTTCTTGGAGGAGGGGTTGGGGGCGCCTTGAAACGGCCTCACCGCCGAACCTCCCGCTCCTGAGCGTCAGTTGACAGGAGGGATGTATAGGATTGAAGGGAAACGCCGCCGGAACGCCCTCACCCCCCAGCCCCCCTCTCCCAAATCGTTGGGAGAGGGGGCTTTTCGCCGTGTGGTTGGGCGCGCGGTACCACCAAGCCCCCGGTCAGCCAGGGAGCGGACAGCGGGCGATCAGCGACGACGCGCTCGCCGCTCGCGAAAAAAAGCCCCCCTCTCCCGACGCTCGGGAGAGGGGGGCTGGAGGGTGAGGGCGTCGCTAGTCGGCGGCCAGGCCCAACTCCGGCTCCGGCGCGGGGGCGGGCAGGAGGACGGGAGCCGCCACCGGCGCGCCGCCTTCGATCCGCAGGTCGGGCAGCCAGCCGAGCCAGCGGGGGAAGTACCAGTTGCGGTCGCCCAGCAGCACCATGCTGGCTGGAACGAGGACCGAGCGGACGATGGTGGCATCGAGGAACACCGCCACCGCCAGGCCGAAGCCGAGCTGCTGCAGCTGGACCAGCCGGCCGGCCGCGAACCCGCCGAACACCG
>Ga0136611_10003371_pt1 | contig 11173 bp, 4 predicted proteins | sample AntDrymUQ2232306_2_FD_106645 | JGI IMG/M metagenome (GOLD analysis project Ga0136611, IMG submission 106645) | Polar desert sand microbial communities from Dry Valleys, Antarctica - metaG UQ223 (23.06) | ecosystem: Environmental > Terrestrial > Soil > Desert | place: Antarctica: Dry Valley... | reverse complement strand
GTGGAACTCCGCAGGCTCCGCCCTCCCTCCGATCTTCTCCCGGCAATCCCACCCCAGCATCGGGTTCGACCCTTGATGCCGTTTCCGACAAGTCGCTCATAGGCCACGCCGGACGACGGCGTCCGAGAACCCGGAGAGGAGAGAACCATGCGCACAACAGTGGCCCGAGAGATTTGATTTACAAAAGCGCTTTTGAAACAGCCCTTCTCGAATCACTGGAGACTTCCTTTTTCTCAGGCACCGGGCGATGCGGAATCGGGGACGCGATGAGTTTGCCAGCGAGTCTAGTCATGGTGCCATCTCCGTCGGTCGTTCACCCAATCACAACGGCCTTTCGCGGCTCCATCAGAATCGTCCTCACCGCTTCGGTGTCGTTGAACCGGGAGCGGTAGACTTCATCAGCAAGCTCCGTCGAAAGGCATTCGGTGAACTTCATGTTCGCGATCGCCGTCGGGTTGGGGACCGGTCGGACGGCATCGGCAAGGATTTCCGAGATCCATTCCAAGACGGACTCCAATGCCGATGCCGCCGGGAACCTGATCGAGAAGTTGTCGGCCTTGGTATCGACCCGGGATCGGAGGTGATCGGCCAGTAGAGCATTCGCCTTCCCACCGCCGAACGTCCACCAGCGGAGATCTCCATTCGGATGACGGAGCATTACGGTCGAGTCCGGGCAAGCCCAAGCATATTCGGTGCGAAGATCCCCGAGAGCGGCGGTTGCACGGCCGGACCAGCACGGTGCACGATCGTCGGCGGTCAGAATCCGGCGGATGCTTTGGCACAAGCCGTAACTGAGCGTTTGCCCTTCGCCCTGCCATCTCGAGCGCCCTTTTCCATCCGTGGCCTCCACATGTGCCACCCGACGTTTCCAGTCGACATGATTGCTCTTCCAACTTCGCCCAGCAAGGACAAGGATCACGGGCCCTCCGTCGCGGTTGAAGAAGGTCGATTCATGGACCGATCCGAGTTCCTTCTGGCCGGCCATGACCCGGAAGAGCGGCGCCGAGGTGAACACCGAAAGCACTTCCATGAAGTTCTTTCGACCGAAGTGCGCCTCGCCTTCGGGAGCGAACGACAGGATGCCGTCGTCGCTCCAGATGAGCCCGGCGTCGAGCATGGCGTCGGCCAGGGCCGTCGCCGCCGCCGGGTCCATCTCACGAAATGCCGGGACTGCGGCGACCCAGCGGAACCACTCCGACTTCCCGATCCCCTTCTCTTGGAGGATCAACGCCATCAACTGCTGGGCCAGGATGTGGAACGGCTTGGCCGGGGGACGGACGGACTCGACGAACCCGTCCCGCCAGAGCCCGAGGATCGCAGCCGCCCGGAGGAGCCCCTCGTCGGTCGTGGCCAGCCACAAGCAGTTCGGCGTCGCGCCGTCCCGGCGACCCGTGCGGCCCATCCGCTGGAGGAAGGACGAAACCGTGGGAGGGGCGTCGATCTGGATCACCCGGTCCAGATCGCCGACATCCAAACCCAACTCCAGGGAGCTCGTGGCCACGATGACGCAGTTCTGGCGCGACGCAAATGCCTGCTCGGCGGAACGGCGCTCGTCGATGCCGAGCGAACTGTGCGAGACAAAGGTGTCGATCCCGTGCTCCCGCAGGAGCACGGCCAATTGTTCGACCCGAGAACGGCTGTCGCAGAAGACCAGCCGCTTCTCGCCCCGGTGCAACTGGTGGATCACCTTGGCCGCGTTCGACAGCGAGCCCACGAAGTCGAGCTGCACGTCTGCGGCGCCCTTCGTCGGCTCCCCGGGCCTGACGACCTGCCGCGGCCGTTCGGAGCTTGAGGACAGCCACGTCAGCATTTCTTCGGGGTTGCCCACCGTGGCCGAGAGCCCGATGCGCTGGATGTCCCGGCCGGCGAGCCGCTGGATCCGGGCGAGGACCGAGAGCAGGTGCCAGCCCCGGTCGTCCCCGGCGAACGCATGGATTTCGTCGATGACCACCGTGCGCACGTTCTGGAAGAACCGGGCGTGGTCGATCTTGGCGGAAACGAGCAGCGATTCCAATGACTCCGGGGTCGTGAGCAGGCAGTCCGGCGGCTCGGCGACGATCCGGCGTTTCTCCCTTTGGGGCGTGTCCCCGTGCCAGCACGCCGCCCGCCGCCCGATCAGTTGGAAGTACCGGGCGAGTCGCTCCTCCTGATTGTTGAGCAGGGCTTTGATGGGGCTGACGTAGAGGACCGACAGCCCGGCCCACGATTCCGAAAGCATCTGCGACAGTACGGGGAAAAACGCGGCCTCCGTCTTTCCGCCGGCCGTGGGTGCCAGGATGACGAGGTTCGCCCCGTCGAGGAAGGCGGTGATCGAGAGCGCCTGGACGGGCCGCAGGTCATTCCAGCCGAGGGAATTGACGATGTGGTGCCGGAGGGCCGGGTGCAGGCGTTCGAATTCGCTCATGCGTCCAGCTCGATGTCTTCGACGGTCTGGGCCTGAGCTTCCCGCTCGACCGTCGTCATCTCCCCGGCGTGCACGGTCAACCGGTAGTGCCGGCGGGGGTCGAAGTCGTCGAACTGATCGATCCGGTCCAGCACGTCCGAGACGAGCTTCTTGAGGAACAGCCTCGGGGCGATGCCGACCTTGCCGCCGAGTTTGCCGGTGACGGAGCGGGCCAGCGTTTCGATGTAGGCGTCGTCGGCAAGCCGAAGCACTCGGGCCGGCGACGTGCACTCCGTCACGTAGAGATTACGCACCTTGATGCCGACCTCGACCAGGCGGTCGTGTTCGAACGGGGCGAGCCGAAGCTGGACGGCGCGGGGGTTGTCGAAGCGGGGTTCCGTCTGGAAGTCCACATGCAATCGCTGCGATAACGGTTCCAGGCGCTGAACTCCTTGAGGCCCGTCGAAAAAGGCCGGCGTTCCGGTCGTGAGCAGAAAGAGCTTGGGGAAGCGGCCCCCGTCGATGTCGTCGATCAGTTGCCGCAGGGCGTTCAGCCCCTTCTCCCGCACGTCGCCCCGGACCCGCTGGAGCGTCTCGATCTCGTCGAGGACGAGCACGAGCCCCGAGTAGCCGGAATCCTTGAGGATCAGCAGCAGCCCGCGCAAAAAGCTCAGGGCGGCGAAGTGGTCCACGTCGCCTTTGACGCCGGCCACCCTTTTGATCGAGGCGGCGACGTGGGGCTGGCCCGCCAGCCAACCGGCCAGCCCTTCGGCGGTCGCATGGTCGTTCCGCCGCTGGGCGGATCGATAAGTGCGGAGGGCGGCGGCGAACTGCGGGGTGGCTCGGGTGATCTCGACCAGACGCTGTTCGAGGAGGTCGTCCGCACGACGTGCCAGCGCGGCGTCATCGGACGGGTCGATGGTCCCCTCGGCCAGGACATCCTCTTCCAAGCCGTAGAACCAGCCGTCGAGGACGGAGCGGAACGCCCCGAGAAAGCAGTCCGCCGTGGAAAGCTGCTCCATCGCCCGGCGGTAGACCGTTTCCAGCCGGTTGAGAGGGGTTTCCGTCTCGGAGATCTGCACCTCGGCGGTGGCGAACCCTTTCTTCTTGGCCTGCTCTTGCACCCAGCGGGCGAAAAACGTCTTGCCGCACCCGTAGTCGCCCCGGACGGCCTTGAACACGGCACCGCCCTGAGCCACATTCTCCATCTCCTGGGCGATGGCGGACTCGAACCGGGACAGGCCCACGGCGAGGAAGTCCAGCCCGCGCTGGGGCACCGTGCCCTTGCGCAGGGCAGCGATGATCTCTCCACGGCGTTCGCGGCTGATGTCCATGCGACTAATCCAAGTCGAACTGCCTTTTGAGCTTCGCAACGTTCAGTTCGACTTTGTTCTCGTTGCGGTTGAGGGTCAGGATCTCGTAGCCGTCCACGTTCAAAATTCGTTTCATCTGGGCGATCAGGGGGTCGAGGCGGGCCTGCGGCAGGTCCGCAGCCTTGGCGAAGGCGGCGGGCGTCATGATGCCGCCGTTGGCGTCCAGAGCCTCCAGGGTGCTTCGGATCAGCGAATCTTCCGGGGCGTGCCGGCGAATCATCGCCTTCTGGTCTTTGTACGCCGAGGAAGCGAGCAACCGCTCGATCCAGTCCGTCGCCGGGACCGCATCCGGCTTCAGTGCATCGACCGGGTCGGCAGGCTCGTCCGCTTCCTCGGGCATGTCGTCGAACAGGGACTCCCGTACCTTCGGCAGAACCGGCACGGGCGAGGTTTCGACCACCACGGGCGTTGCCGTGGGGGCCGAGGACCACCATTCGGGCTTGGAGTATTCGCACGGGAACAGGTCCGCGTAGGCGCTGCTCTTGTCTCGCAGGATCACCAGCGGGCAGACCATCTCCTGCGGCGCGACGCCCCCGTGGTAACCGTTGTGCTGACGCTCGTAGTAGATCGCCTCCGTCCAAGGCACGATGACGGCATGACCGTCCCGGCCGTCGCGCACCCGGTTCCCCGAAACGACGAGTTCCCCTTCTTGCAAAGGGCCGGCATTCGGACGCCACCGGCTCCCCGTTTCCGAGGACAACTTGCGGGCGTCCTGCCGGTGCCAGATGTGACCGTGATCGCTGGCGAGGACGACCACCCGGCCCGAGTCCCGGGCCAGCTTGAGCAGGTCGCCGAGGGGGCTGATGCGGCTGATGGTCCAGAGCATCGGTACCTGTTCGCCCTTGCTCAGGAAGTCGTCGATGGCGTTGATGACGATCCCGACGACCCGGTTCTTCTCGGCGAGGATCGCCTTCTTGAGATCGTCCCCCACGACGCCGCGCATCCCTTCGGTCGCGTCTTTCTTGTGGAACAGCACCGGCGGGTTCTTCCGGTCACAGCACGCTTTCAGGGCCGGGTGGTCCTCGAAATTTCTCCGCTCGACGTTCTGGTCCCCGTTCGTCAGCTTGCCCGAGAGCAGCGTCGCGCGGGAGAAGTTGGTGACGCTCGGCACGGTGGCTACGACGGGTAGCGGCGGCAACGAGGATTCGTCCAGCGTGGCCTCGAACCAGTGTTCCCGCCGGATGTCGTCGAGGAGTTCGTGGCAAACGGCCCAACTCATGCCGTCGAGGACGATCAGCAGTACCCGGTTGTCCGCCGCCACCTTGGCGACGACGTGCTCCAGAACGTCCTCCACGCCGCGGAGGCCCGCGAACTTCGACCCCACCGAGGTCCAGTCCGCCAGAGCCAGGGCGAACCCCCGGCTGAACTCCGACCGGCGGCGGAACACCGCCTGATCGAGTTGCTGGAAGGCTTCGGACAGGTCGGGGACTTCATCGCCCCGGCAGATCGATTCCCGCGCCCAGTCGACGAACGCCAACTCCTTGAGGTAGCCGGAAGCCATGTCGGCAAACGCGGGCGAAGCCGGCGACGGTCGCGACAGCCAGCGGACGAGGCGAACGGCCATCTCGGTGCGCAGGGCTCGCTCTCGGTATCGGCCCACTCGGGCGAGCCGGTGGCCGGCGATGAGGTGCTGGAGTTCCTCGCACCTCTCCACCGCCGGGTCGTCCGGCGTTTCGATGGCAGACACGACGCACTCGCCGAAAAGAGCCAACCGCTGTTCGTACCCGAGCAGGGTGAGCCGGTTGCGGTAGGCGTGATCGTCGCAGCGGAATTGCCGCAGCAGGTCGTCCGCGAGCTGCAAATGGTGCTGGGCGATGCGGGAGTCGTCGGGGCGGTCCAGATCGGCGACGGCGTCCAGGGCGGCTCGGCCCAGCGTGCGGCCCGCGCTCTTGGAAACCGGCTTGTTGCCGTGGTACTGCTCCATCCGGGCCGCGGCGGCGTCGAGGGTGGGCTCTTGCCCCTCGCCGAACACGACCTGGCAGACGACGGCCAGGGCGAGGGCGCTGCCGCCGGCCCCGCTCTCGACGAACCGCAGCACGGAATCGGCGACATCCCCGAGCCTTCCGGTCAGCCGCTTCCTCACGCTGGCCTTGAGTTCGTCGCCGGCGCTCAGGTAACGGGCCGAGCCCGATTTCGAAGAGGCCCAGAGCAGCAGGCCCACCAGATCCGGCTCGCTCTCGCCCATCTCGAAAACGTGCCGGCTGACGGCCCGCCACACGGTGCCGGCGTCCAAGATCCCCGCCGAGACGGGCGGATACCCGTCCGCCGGGGCGTTTTCGAGCAGAGCCTGCGCGACGGCCTGGTCGCAAATCGACCGATCCAATTCCTTGGCCCGAAAGAGGGCGCAGAGGCTCGCCCAGTCGTCGATGGGAAACAACCGGCACCGGGCGAGGCGGGCCACCACGTCGTGCCCAAGGTCGCCGTATTGCAACTTCGTGAGCAGGATGATGCGCCGGTTCTGTCGCTCGGCGGACAGCAGAGCCTCTCGCACCTGAAAGACCGTGTCGGCGCGGACCACGGACGCCTTGCCGAAGTCGAGTTCCACCTCGGCGGGTTCGCGCCAGCCCGTCGTAACGTGCAAGCCGACCGCAGGAGCCGTTCCGTCACGCTCCCACTTGTCTTCGACGAGAGACCGCAACTGCTGCGGGCTGATGGCGGTGACAGTCATTGCGGCCCCTCCTCCAACGTCCACTGGATGGACAGCCGATAGCGTTGGTTCGTTTTCAGCGTGCGGAGTAGTTCTTCGACGGCCACCGTCGCTTCCGTCTCGGTCAACCGGGCCTTACCGTCGCTCACCACGACCTTCCAGCCGGGCGGCGGCGGTGGGGGTGGCACCACGGGCGGTACGACGGTGGGGACCACGGGTTGCTTGGGCGGCGTCAACAGGCGGATCGCCCGGTCCACGGCTTCCGACAGCTTCGGGGCGAGGCCACCCGCCAGGGCATGCTCGTCGTTCTTGAGCCACGACCGCACGTCGTCGAGGAGAAGGTCGGCATCCGTATTCCGGTGGTCCGTCAGTTGCGCCACCGCCGAGAACAAGTCCCATTTCGTGGAACGCAGGCACCCGAGCACCGCCGCCGCCGACTTCAAACTCTTCCCCATCGTCGTGGTCGAAGTCTCGGCCTTGGCGTGGGCGATGGCTTGCACCAGGGCGGTGGGCTCCTTGCCCTCGCAGGCTGCCAGCAGCGACTTGACGGCCTTCGCCGTCCGCACCCGATCCGCCTTGCCGGCGTCGGCCTCGGCGACGTTCAGGTTCTTCAGCACCAGTTGCAGGCGGTCGGGCAGACTGTCGCAGTCGGCCTTGAACTCGGTGACCCCCTGCGCCACCTTCTCGGCCAGCGTCGTCAGGTTCGAGGCGTTCAGCAACCGGGAGACGGCGTGGCCGAGGATGTCGGCCAGCCGCGTCACCGACTCTTCCCAGTCCTTGAGATCCGGCAGGGTCTGCTCTTGAAGCTCCAGTTCGTTCGGCAGGTCGTCGAGGGCGGGCGTGTAGTTGCTGCCGTAGCGCACGAAGGAGCGATTGGTCTGGTCGGCGTAGACCAAGATCAGCAGGTTCTGGATCTCACGGGGCAGCCCCCGCTCTTCGGGCTGGTCCATGTACTGCCGCAGATCGGCCACCGAGGGGTGCGGCTGATCCGACGCCGAGTGCAGCCGGTTGAAATGGTTCTTCCAGTAGCCGCCGAGGACGAAGTGCGTCTCGGACATCTGTCCGAGTTCGAGCGGGTTGCAGACGTTGCGGAGCTTCAGCCGCAGACGGTCCTTGTCGTCCACGAACACCCGCCCGTCCGGGGTGCGTGCCGCCTGCTCGCAGACTTCCAGCACCTGCTTGAGATCCTTGCCGAACTTGATCTCCTGGCCGAAAGTCGGGTGCTTGGGGTACTGGTGCGACAGAGCCTGATCGAGCAAGTGGGTCAGAGCCTCGCCGAGGGTGGCCCCGACCGGGCGTTGCAACTGCAAGGACGGGTACAGCGATTTGAAGTGGGAGTCCGACATGTCGTAGGCGGTGTCGAGGCAGCCGGTCGTGGGCTCGGACCGGATCGCATAAGCGGCCTCGACGATCTGGAGCAGCCGGGATGCCAGTGCGCTCTGCTGGTTCTTCAGCAGTAGCCGGGCCGTCTCCCGGTCCTGGAGGGACAGGTGCTTCGCGTACTGGTCGAGGTTGGTGCCGAGGAGGAGCCGGTCGATGATGACCAGTTTGCCCAACTCGGCCTGCGTGCGGGGCGCGAAGATGGACGGCAGCCAAACCAGCGTTTGCTGTCGCTCGTTCTTCTCGCCGAACCGCGTCAGGCGATCGAGGTCTTCGTTCGGCGAGTGCCCGTCCGAGTCGAACGGGAAGTCGATGACGAGCTTCCACTCCTGATTCGACCGCAACGCCTCGTCCGTCAGGGTGCGGACGTTACTGAAGAGCACGTCGCAGGTCCGCTTGCTCCTCCGCCACCAGAAGGTGTGCGAGACGAACATTTCGTCCTGCTCGGGGAGGCCCAGCGACTTGAACAGGATGCCCCGGATCTTGAACTGGCGGTTGCCGGGGTTGTCGTACACCCGAGCCGCCTCGATGATCGACTCGGTTTCGACTCCGGAAAGCTGGATCGACACGGTCGGGTTGACCGGGTCGTCGCTCAGGTGGATTACCCCGCCGCTCAGGTCCACCCACTGCCGCAGCTTCTGGGCGACGACCTGATGCTCCCGGCCCGGAATGCGGGAGCGGATCGTCCCGTGGTTCAGCGCGGCCAACCGGGTGCAGGTCATGTTCTTGAGGGCGTCCACCCCATGCACCAGGGCGGACAGCAGCAGGCTCTTGACGAGGCGGTCGTCGTTCTCGAAGCGTTGCAGCTTTTCGGCCACCCCGGCGTTCGTCTTCGCCTTTTCCCGGTCCACCTCCAGATCGATTTCGTGCTGCTGCTCCAGCATGGGGAGGAGCTTCGTCTGGTAGAGCTTCTTGGCGTTCTCGAAGTTCACCCGCATCACGTCGGTGAACGCCTCGTCGCCGTGGGCGACCACGTCCCACAGGTCGCCGAGCGGAATGACATCGCCCAGTCGCAGCGTGTCCCGCCGGTTGACGAGAAGCTGGAGCATGATCTTGAGGGCGGTGCGCTCCCGTTGCAGGGCACTCGACACCGCCACCAACGCCTGGATGAGGGCCGGGCTGAAGGGGTAGACCAGCTTGAACATCCCCCGGTCGGCCTCCCGCGTCAGCAGGACTTCCATGATCTCGTTGCGGACCTGGGCCGTCCTCTCGAAGGCTTCCTCCAACTCGGCCCGGCACGCATCGTTCTTGGGCCGCAGCACCCGCTTGTGGGCGATCAGCGGCAGGTTGCGGTCCTCCAGCGTGATGGTGTGGAACCGCCCCTCCCAGTGCGAGAGCACGTCCGAGAAGTTCAGTTGATCGACGCCGGTGACGTTCTCGCCGATCAGTTCCCGCAGGTCACGCTGCCGGGCCACGAAGCTGACGATGGGTACGGGCCGCTCGGTCTTGCGGGACTCGACCAGTTTGGCCAGCTTGTTCCCCTCCGTCTGGACGAAGTTCAGGTCCGCCGAGTGCGTGGCCAGCCAGAGGATGAGTTCGTCGAGGAACAGGATCAGGCCGTCGTACCCGAGCGTCTTGGCGTGGGCACTGATGATGCTCAGGCCGGAATCGAGATCGACGTAGGCTTCGTCCTTGCCCGAGGCGATGCCCCGGAACGCCGGGAAGATGTGCTGCACCAGATCGCCGACCAGCCGGCTCCGCTCCTCGCTGGCCGGCGGGGCTTCCAAGGCCGCTTCAAACCGGGCGGCGTCCCACCCCTTGGCGAGCTTGCCCCAACCCCGCTTGGCCCCCTCGCCCTTGACCGGCACGGGTTGTGGCTGCGTCGAGCCCCGGTTCAGATCCTCGAAGAACTTCTCGTCGCCGAGCCGTGCCCGGTACTGCTGGGCATTCTTGAAGATCTCCTCGGCCAGATAAACGCCGGGCAGCGGGGCGTTCGGGTGAAGCTGCGTGACGAGATCGACGTAGCCGCCCAGGATGGCGGACTCCATATTCCGCGCACCGATCATGTGGTACGGGATCAGCAGGAACTTCTTGTCCTCGACCCACCCGTGCTTGGCGCAGACCTTGTCGAGGAACTCCAGCGAGCGGACGTTGGGGTTGTGCTCCAGCAGCAGGTGCAGCACCGCCATGAAGTGCGACTTACCGGAGCCGAAACTTCCATGCAGGTAGCACGCCTTGCTGTTGGACGCATCCACCGCCGACTTGATGAAGCCGAGGGCGTCGTCGAAGCAGGCGGCGAGTTGCGGCGTCACCACATACTGGTGCAGCGTCTTCTCGGGCTCCGTCACGCCCTTGGAGAGGTTCAGGACGAAATCGCCCTTGCGCACCCGTTCCGGCACGTCGATGATGTCGCTGATCAGCCTGTCCATCGTCAACTCCTCGGTCGCCTGCGGGTGGTGGTCGCCGGCGGCGTCCACTGCTGGATCTCGTCCAGCGTCAGCCCGAGTTCGTGGGCGTCGTGTTCCAGCATGGTCTGGTAGGACTGGCCCGACGTATCCCCGAACTCCTTGTCGATCTCGGGGTGCCACTGGTGAATCCACGGCAGCAGTTGGTCGAGGCCCGCCAGCAGCGGCGTCAGCCGGTTCGGGGTCCAGCCGTCTCGCTTGCGGGCGTCGTAATAGGCGATCAGGGCCGTCGCCCGCTGCAAGTTGTCCCAGCCGGCCCAGCCGACCACCAGCGACGGGTCGTTCTCGGTCGAGCAGTGCGGGTAGCTGACCCACCGCTCCTTGGGCACGTCGAGCTTGCCCCGCAGCCGCCAGAAGTCGGTCTTCAGGAAGTCCGCCGTGGCATACTTGGGCGGCACCGAGATCTCGGGATCATCGGGGATCGCCTCCCGCTCGGCTCGCAGCGCCAAGGCTTCCGGGTCGGCAGAGAATGCCGTTTGAACTTTTTTGTTCAGGCTCGATTCCGCCGCCCTGTAGGCGTCTCGGCGGGTGATGAGTTGACTGAGAGCTCCCTGCGGGGTACTCACGCCGTGTTCGGAGAGTTCCGCCACCATCGTCGTCGCCTTCCAGCCGTCTTCGAACACCACATCGGGCGCGAACCGCTTCTTCACGTCGAGGCAGATCGCCCTCATCTCGGCGTCCATCGACTCCAGTTGCTGGCGGTCATCGGGAAACGATTTGGCCAGACGTTCACATACAGCCGCTTCCCGTTCCTTGATGCGCTGTTGTTGGAGGGCGTGTCGGTCCTCTTCCCGCTGGAGATCCCACGTCCGCTCCCAGACGGCCCGCTTCCGCAGGCCCGTGGCCTTGTACCGCAGCACGGGTAAGAACGGGACGGACTCGCCTCCGACCAGTTCGGCCACCAGAGCGGCCACGTCGAAGTCGGGTCGGTCGCGGTAGATCGCTGCCACCTGCATGAACTCGGCATCGCCGCTGGCTCGGTCGG
>Ga0136611_10003370_pt1 | contig 11177 bp, 9 predicted proteins | sample AntDrymUQ2232306_2_FD_106645 | JGI IMG/M metagenome (GOLD analysis project Ga0136611, IMG submission 106645) | Polar desert sand microbial communities from Dry Valleys, Antarctica - metaG UQ223 (23.06) | ecosystem: Environmental > Terrestrial > Soil > Desert | place: Antarctica: Dry Valley... | reverse complement strand
TAAAAAGTGGATTGGCCGGCTTGTACCGTGATACGACTACAGCGGTTGCCGTAAAGATCAGAGTACAGCACGATCGGGACGGACGGCTCAACCCGAAGATTTTCAGGGGACCTGAGATTTTTCACAAGCGACGGGTGCAAGCTGAGCATCAACACCATAGCGGTTGGCTCTGGAAAGCTAAAAGCAATTTCAAAACCGACCCGAATGAACATCGTCAATCCTTGGGTCGAACCTCGACCAGAACGAGCATTTACATATCACCCCATCGGCTATCATAGAGGTCTTATCACAACAAAGCGATGGTTCGCCCCAGAATTCGCAATGGATGCCAACAATATCTCGAAGGATGCAATCGATGTCGGAAAAGGATTCCTGGTATTTTTCCTACGGTAGCAATTTATCCAAACAGCAAATGCTCCTTCGCACGGGTTCTGTACCACAGTCGCAACAAGCTCTCTTGGCAAACTATCGATTGGCTTTTCGACAAGTGCTCAACTGCGATGCGGTCTACGCTACGATTGTCCCGACTCCAGATGCGTTTGTGCATGGTGTCGCCTACCTGTGCAGCCCATACGCGATGGAGCGACTCGATGAAGCCGAGGGAGTATCCGAAAATTGCTACCGACGTGAAATTGTTCACGTCATGACGAACACAAAAAAGCTGTTGACCTGTATTGTCTATGTCGGCGAATCATTCGAAACAAAAGAATGCAAGCCAAGCTCCGGTTACTTGAACGAAATTTTAATCGGAGCGACCGAACATCTACTGCCAACGGAATACATAAAATCTATTTCGGAGCGGGCTCAATACCCGAATGGACGAAACGTGTGATCCAGCACCTGCGAACGACGGCCAATCAAACCGGTACGGTTTGCGTCCTTTGGACATATTTGGCGAGAAGATCTGTTTCCAAGTTGACTTCATCTCCTGCTCGCAGGCTACCTAACGTGGTGTTGACAAGCGTGTGCGGGATGAGGGCGAGACTAAAGTACTCGTCATTCGCGTCTACCAATGTTAGGCTCACGCCGTCGACGGTAATGGACCCCTTCGACGCCATCTGTCGAAGCAGCCTTAGGGGAGCCTTGAAATAAAAAGTGGACCATTGGCCATCGTCGCTGCGACGCTCGAGCGTCCCCTGGCCGTCAATATGCCCAGTGACAAAATGACCACCCATTCGGTCTCCAACTCGCAATGATCGTTCACAATTCGCGGCTTCCATTAGGCTGAGTCTGCCCAAGCTTGTTCTGGCCAGCGTTTCCGATCCCAGCTCGAACCAACATCGCGTTCCATTCACAGCGATTACAGTTAGACAGCAGCCATTCAAGGCAATGCTGTCGCCAATTCGAACGCCTTCGCAGAGTGGCCCTAAATCAAAACCCATTCGTTTGCCTGTTCCATCAGCAACAGCCTCCACCAATGGAACTTTGCCTTCGACCAATCCGGTAAACATAATGGAGGATCTTTCTTGCAATAGTCCGAGTTGCGTGCATCGGTAACTTTACAAAGCTTCAATCAGGTTTTATCGACAGGATTTGCGATCGCCATCAACCGAGTTGCTTCCAATAGTTCGATGATCTGCTCTACGGAGAGTTGTTCTGCTCGAAGGTTAGGTTGCAAATTGAGTTTTTCGAGAATCTCGTCCACCTGAGGTTTCGTCAAATCGTCTTGCGTCGCCGTAAAGATCTGGCTTCTAAGAAACTTGCGACGGTGAAAGAAAAGTGCACGCAGTCTAGAATGAAAATACTTTAGGTCGACGATTCGCTTTCGTTTGGTTGGATTCGGTGTGACGCGGATAATGGCTGAATCGACTTTAGGACTGGGCCAAAAAACGCTTGGAGGCAAGATGCGAAGGATCTCACAGTCACACAGACTTTGCATCCAAATAGTCAGTGCGCTGTAATCCTTGCATCCAGGATCTGCAACAATCCGCTGCGCCAGCTCTTTTTGAATGGTCACCACCATCCGATCAGGAAACGGATCTACGGTCAGTAAATTGCTGATAATCGGCGTGGCGACATTGTAGGGCAGATTTGAAATCAGCTTGAAATTCGAATTGGGGATGCTTGCCATCTTTTCCCGGACGGCAATCAATACATCCTCACGCATATGATTTTTGTTTCGAAGCGCATCGCAGGTGAGCATCGTAACATTGTCGAGATCGCGAAGTTGTTTGGAAGCAAGTGCTTGGAGGTCGCGGTCGATTTCTACTGTGACAACAGCACCAGCTAGCGGCGCCATCAGCTTGCTCAAAGACCCCATTCCTGTACCGACTTCTAGGATCACATCCGTCTTTTGAATGTCCGATCCATTGACGAGGATGTCCAATAGATTGAGATCGACTAGAAAATTCTGTCCATACTTCGTTTTCGGATGCAAGCCTGCTCGTTCAAGGGACTTGGAAATAAACGATAACGTTTGGCGTTCAGTCATGACTAAGGCTTAATCTCGAAAATCGCTTCGACTTCGACAGCCATTCCCCCGGGCAGTGCATTGGTTCCGAGCGCACTGCGGACCCCAATCCCCAGATCGTCGCCCCATAGGTCGACAAACAATTGACTACAACCATTGATAACTGCCGGCGTTTGGCCGAAGTCATCCGTGCAGCGAACTAGCCCCAGAATTTTGACAACTCGGACGACCCGGTCCAATGAACCGAGTCCTGCTTTCAAAGTTGCGAGCATGGCCAGGCCGGTCTGTTTTGCCGCAGCCTGCCCCTGTTCGAGGGTCAAATCCGCACCAACTCGTCCAAGTATCAGTTTCCCGTCGGATTGGAGAGGTCCATGACCAGAAAGATATGCCAAGTTGCCTACCACGAGCATCGGTTTGTAAAGGCCAACTGGTTTCGGTGCAGGTGGCAACATCAAAGCTAGCTGGGCAAGCTTATTTTCAATTTCAGACATAGGGAACTCCTGGCGTTTCATTTTCAAATACAGCGAACGCCGCAGTTTATACCATCAATTCCCCTGGTGATCACGAGGAAACCCAAAGATCTTGGCGTACAATTTCTCCAATAGAACAATGGAATTCGGGTCTTCCACTTTCTTCCAAGCCCAGGTCGATGGGTCTACAAAAAGAATGGCTTCAGGAGTTCCAGCCGGGAGTGTTGGCAAAAGGCCTAAAATCAAAGTTCGCTCTGCTGAGCTGAGACGATGGATTCTCGCAAGCGCTTTAAAAAGTTTTCGCGGATTTTCGGTTGGCTTTCGCAGCCAAAGAATGGTCAACACCAGAACACGCCAAAAAGCCAGAAGAGACATCAACGCCACAATGGCCAGGACCGCCCACCACCACTTAACGATGAGACGATCGTAACCTTCGATCCTGTGGATCGCAGAGAGAAGCACAGTAGCTGAATGGTTCATTGGCATTATCTTTCTAATTCAGACAACGCAAACTGCGCAGCTGTTTGGACGGTTTGGTCCTCGTCTTGGACCAACGGGCTAAGTATATCGATAGCTTCAAGCCGACTGTAGCCGGCAGCAATAGCGTGAATCGCCTCCACCCGGACCATTTCGTTTCTGTCTTGTAAGGCTTCGATCGCCACGTCGGTCAACCCTTTGGAAACTCCCAAAAATCGAACTGCATGTATGGCTCGCAACCGTTTGACTACAGACTGCGAGATGGCATCTCGTTCGATGAATTGGACGAAGCCTTTTTCGGAAATGGTGACCATCTTGCCGTACGCATACAAGTGAGACTCGGGCCAGTCGTCCAAGTGCTTAATCAGTTCTTCGCACCGAAAACTCGAAAAAGCATACTCGATACTGTTTCGAATCATTTGGGGCTGGAGTGGGTAAAGTTCGATTAATCGCTCCAATGCCGATCGCAAACTGACTTTCCAAGGTGGCGGATCGTATGGTTCCATACCTGGCATCTCAAAACAATCGCTCAGAACCATGACAATAATTTCAGGTTTCAACGACTGGAGACCTCGAATCACAGCGGAACACGTTTGTTCGACTGCAGGATCGTGGGTCGAAAGGAGTTGGGTGATGCCATGTAAAATTTTGTCTGGGGAGCAGTCGGTATTGGACAGGAGTTGTAGCAAAGCGCATCGATGCTTCAGTGGAAATGCAGTGCTCGAAAAATCGAACCGATCCAAACTATGAATCGGAATCTTTTGCCTCAAATTTCTCGAGACGTAGGGGGTAACACCAAACTCAATAGTGAGTTCGGCCAACTGAGTCAAAATGATCGTATCCGTCCGTCCTCCCAATGCCTGAATTGCTACGGGCCCTGGATTTTGACTCCAAAGAACTCCCGCCAAAAGTTCCACAATCTGAATTCGAGGCGAAGCCTTCAACTGCCGCATTGACACCTTGTGAATCGCTTCACCCCTCACGGGTTTAAAGAGGTCGGCATAAGCCTTGTCTTCCCAATGTGCTGCGCATAACCAAGCGTCGACAATTTGCAGAATTTTGTGGTCATTGAAATTCAGCATTGATTGCCAAAGATCGTGGAGAAGCATTTTGCGATCTGAATCATTGGCGCCTTCGCGTTTATGCCGGGCCTCGAATCCATACGTTAACGCAAGGCCCATAAGCAACGCACCAGCGACGATCTGCTGCGGGTCGTCCGGAGATTGTGCTGCACGAACCAAATGGTGAAATTGGCTAGAAATCTGGAGTTTTGCAATCGCGCATAATGACCGCTGGCGTGCTATGGGATTTTGGCTCGCTAGACCGGCCTCAATCGGAGCCAACAGGAACGAAACTTGGTTTGAGAGCAAAGGCAATTCCGCCTCGTTGCATTCATCGATCCTCGCCAGAATGGCTGCCATTTCGGCTTCGCCTCCCCTTTGAATCAGGGTTTGCAAAGCACCTAGCCGAATCTGCGCAAATGGGCTAGCAAGCGCTAAGCCAAGCACCTCGACGCTTGCAGAATTGGAACGCATTCCTAAAACACGGAATGTGTCCTGCAGCGTCGTTGTTAATGAATGGATCGATTGCACAAATGAACTTCCTATTGAAACGAGTATTCAAGAAACATCATCGGAACACGGACGAAAATACTTGGGCCTATTGCGCGGTGGATCAGGATTGCCAAGTTCGGAACACAAGGAATTCGCAGATTGTAGGAAGTGATTTGCTGGTTGTAGGAATCATCCGACTTCCGATTTGGTCAATTTGGATTGCCAATGTGGATTGCCAATGTGGATTGCCAATGTGGATTGCCGATTTGGATCGGTGGTCCAGTAAAAATTGGGCGAATCGACAATCGAATAAAAAATGGACCGCAACTCTTGCATTGGCTATTGAAGGGGCAATCGCGAACCGCTACTATACGTGGCCCGAAACGCGCTGCGTTTTTTCATTTCCTTTCGTTTTACTAAACTCGCTGGCTATGTTTAATTCGCGTCGCCCCCCAAATGGAAAAAGAGTTCCTCGCAAAAGGGCACGTCTACGGACTAAGATAAAGAAACGCGATCCTCTACTCGTCGAGGGCAAGCGGCCTCGTCCAATGTACGTGGATTACAAAGACATCGAGCTGCTAACTAAGCTTGTGAATCGCCACGGCCGAATTGTTAGCAGACGCAAGTCGGGTTGCTCGGCTGCAAGCCAGCATGCAGTTAGTCAGGCCGTTAAACGGGCTCGATTCATGGCGCTGATGCCCTACGTTGGGGAGTAATGCCCTCGGTTTTTTCTTTCCCGCGTCGGATCGAATTCTGCGAAACCGACGCTGCTGGTATTGCGCATTTCTCGTCGTTGATTATCTATATGGAGCAGGCGGAACACGCATTGCTCCGATCTGTGGGCTTGAGCGTTGCCGCATCTCACTCAAGCGGTCCCAATCCCGTAGATCCATCCGCTATGGCATATAGTTGGCCAAGAGTGAAAGTGGAATGCGAATTTTGCTCCCCCGGTCGGTTCGAAGACATAATCTCGGTTGAGACAACAGTTGCCGCTCTTGGTAAAAAGAGCATCACGTATCAACATCATTTGTCCATCGGCATCACGACGATCGCAACGGGCAAAATGACTTCGGTCTGTTGTGTTCGTGAAGGCGGCTCTCTCATCAGCACTCCAATACCGCAATTCATCCGGGAGCTGTTGCATCCGTTTTGTAGCACGCTCTGAGGTACGAAGGGGCGTGTGAGATGCTAGAATCATCTGCCAAGCATCCCACACCCCTCGCATTCGCTCAGGGCGCGCCGCCCATGACACCGCAATCAGGCGTTGCTTTGACGCGAAATTGTTTGCTATTGGTTTTTTGTACAGTCTTAATCGTATGTCGACTTTAGAAACCGTGATGACCGCAATTCCTAGCCTCGCCTTGACCCAGTCTTGGTCTCATCTCACTCCGCGTTACTTGGTTCCGATTGAGCCCAAGCGGTGCGGCCATTTCTTTACGGATGTTCTCATCATCGGTGGTGGGTTAGCCGGTCTTCGCGCTGCTCACGAAGTCGACCCGTCGTTGCGAACCTTGATTCTTACGAAAGATAAACTCGAGGAATCCAATAGCACTTATGCGCAGGGTGGAATTGCGAGCGTATGGGATCCCGAAGATCGATTCGACAATCATGTCCAAGATACGCTGGTCGCAGGAGTTGATTTGTGCGATTCCAATGTTGTCGATCTGGTTGTTCGCGAGGCTCCCGATCGAGTGGCCGAATTGATCAAATGGGGCACTCGTTTCGACCAACAGGATGGACAGCTGGTCCTGGGACGTGAGGGAGGGCATTCGCATCAACGCATCATCCACGCGTTAGGGGACGCGACGGGAAAAGAGATCATGAGGGCGATGATTGCACATACACGCGAACGCCTTCACACTGAGATTTGCGAAGAGACGTTCACAATCGACTTATTGACATATGAAGGGCGTTGTCGCGGGGCAGTTGCGTCCTACCGGGGTGGAAAGCCGTATCTGATCTGGGCCAAAGAAACCATTTTATGCACAGGGGGTTGCGGGCAAGTGTTTCGCGAGTCGACAAACCCACGCGTCGCTACCGGCGACGGGCACGCGATTGCTTTTCGGGCCGGCGCAGCCATGCGAGATATGGAATTCATGCAATTTCATCCAACAGTCTTGTACATTGCCGGCAGTTCGCGAACTCTCATCACCGAAGCCGTACGGGGCGAGGGTGCCCACTTAATTGATGCAGCGGGGCATCGTTTTATGGGGGACTACGATCCAAGATTGGAGTTAGCACCGCGCGATGTCGTCAGCAAAGCCATCGTAAACCAAATGGAAAAGACGCAGTCACCGTGTGTGTATTTGACGATGAAGCATTTAGATGCAGCGCATGTGCGTGACAGGTTTCCTGGGATAGCCAGGGTTTGCGCCGGCTTCGGACTAGACATCGCGACCGACTCCATTCCGGTTCGGCCAGGTGCGCATTATATGATTGGCGGCTGCGAAGTCGACGGGAACGCGAGGACGACGCTTCCAGGGCTTTGGGCCGCAGGTGAGGTCACCAGTTCGGGACTGCATGGTGCGAATCGATTGGCGTCTAACAGCCTTTTAGAAGGGCTAGTCTACGGCGCGATCGCGGGCCGAAACGCATCTCAATCCGCTTTAGACAATTTGGACCTCGAATTGCGAGTCCTTCCGATTTCGAATCAGGCAAAACGGCAGTCCGTTCAGCCAATCGATTTGGCGGACATTCGCAACGCAGTTCGTGCGTTGATGTGGCGTAATGTTGGTGTTCAGCGGCGAGAAGATCGATTAACCGAAGCGGTTCACGCGATTCAGCAGTATTGCAGTTATGTTTTAGCGCAGGATCTATGTGGCGTGGACGGATGGGAATTGCAAAATATCTTGACCGTCAGTCTACAGATGGCGATTGCAGCCCTTGCTAGAACAGAGTCGCGAGGGGTCCATATTCGAACGGATTTTCCGTCGACGGATAACGCCAACTGGCGTAAACACTTGGAAATAATTCGTTCGTAGTTAACCGGCATATGGGCAATATTAAGGAAAAAAATGTTGCCTTTTCCTTATGGTCGAGTTTTGATAATGACAACATTTTTAACGCGGCTTTGCTAAACTTGCGTTAAATCCTCTCCTTGGATTCGTTGATTTCACACCTACCACCGGGCCTTGAGCCAAAGGGCTTTTGCAATGACATCGAAACGGAACTCATTTCGCAATCGTATCAAGCCACAAATTGAACGCCTAGAGCTCCGGCAGATGCTCGCCTCGGACTTAATCGATCCGCCATTAGGGAATATGCCTCAGCTAAAGGCCGACTTCCATATTTCCGTGGACGGAGAGGATGTCGGGTTTAACGATAGCGTAAACCGAATTGCGATCGGAAAAAAGGTGGGAGCGTCTGTCGTACTTCCACCTGAATTGTCTTTTGTTCGGCCAATCAACGAACAAGTTAGCGTTTACGAAGCAATAGTTCCAATCGATGATGCTTTCAGAGCGTTGATTCGCGCGTCCGAGGGTGTTGAGTTTGCAACGAATGTTTTCGTGAATCCGGTTTCGAATAGTGAAGCGGTATTGATAAACGAGATCATCATTTCCATTGACACAACGCTAGATGTGGCTGATTTTTTTGCGAGGCATACCGAGTTCAGTAGCTACCGACCGTTGGATGGGACACCGGATCAGTTTATCGCCACAGTGAGAGCCGGATACGGAGAAGTCGCGTTGGCCGTCGGAAACGAAATAGCCAAGGCTCCGGGTGTAAACTGGATGTCACCGAACTTTTATCAAACATGGGAGAAGTTCTTTACACCTAACGATCCGTTGTACGCAAATCAGTGGCATCTCAATAATGTGGGGCAAGGCGGCGGGACCGTAGATGCCGATTCGGATTTGCCAGAAGCGTGGGATGTAATCCAAGGTGGTTCGTCAAGTATCGTTGTGGCTGTCATTGATGACGGCGTTCAGTCCACCCATCCCGATTTGAATGTTTGGAGCGCCCCCGGTGAAATTGCGGGCGATGGATTGGATAACGACGGTAATGGTTGGGTGGATGACGTTCGCGGATGGAACTTCGTTTTGAACACGAACAATTCCGAACCGCTAGGGACCGACAAGCATGGAACATCGGTGGCTGGGGTTGCAACCGCTCGCGGCAATAACGGCATTGGAGTTGCTGGCTCTGCATTTAATTCGCGTATCATTGCGATTAAGATGTTTGATGGGGCGCTGGTTGCGAGCGATGCCAACATCGCCGCTGCGTTGAACTATGCAGCTGGCAGAACACGCAACGGGACTGGGACTTGGAGAGCAGGGGATCTTGTCAATAATTCTTGGGGCGGCGGAGCGAACAGTGCGGCCATCAACGCAGCTCTTACCTGGGGCACAACAAGTGGCCGACAAGGGGCCGGGGCCACCTATTTGTTCGCTACCGGAAACGGCTTCGCGTCCAGCGTGAGTCAGCCTGCGGCACAAGCGGCAAACATTCCTGGCGTGATCGCTGTTGGTGCAACGAACAACAGGGCCGAGCGATCGAATTATAGTAATTACGGAGCGCCAGTAGATATCGTTGCGCCGAGCAATGATACTCGTGCTGGATACCTTTCGATTGAGACTACCGATCGCACAGGAACGGATGGATACGCTGCGGGCGATTATACGGGAACTGGTGCTACCGGCTTTGGAGGCACATCCTCTGCCACGCCACTCGCTGCTGGCATTGCAGCTCTCGTGCTTGCCAGAGCCGAAGTGGTCGGCGTGAGTCTTTCGCCGACAGAGATCCGCGGATTGATGCGAAATGCAACCGATTTTCTCCCCACCTATTCGCAGAACATCGTTACAGGCAAAAACATAGAGCTTGGCTATGGACGCATCAATGCGTCCACAGCTGTGAGTGGAGTGGACAAAGCCGAGATTTCCGTTGTCTCAACGACGAGCGAAATACTCTCAGGCTCAACGGTTAACATCGGCGCCGTAAATATTGGTCAGTCGATTTCGCTTACGTTGCGAGTACGCAATCAAGGCACGCGTAGTTTGGACCTAAGTTCGTTAACCGTCCCAGCTCCTTTTTCGATTGAAACAGGTTTCGGTGATGCGAATCTTGCGATCGGTGAGTCGACCACGTTTACCGTAAAGTTTTCTCCGACCGTCCCCGGGGCTGTAACAAGCATCGGTGTGATTGGTTCGAACGACTTGGATGAGGCTTCGTTCCTCATCAGGTTCGCTGGAACAGCAATTCCAGTTGCCGTTGCGGGCACCTTCTTTGAAGACTTTGTCGGAGACGGATCGCGATCCAATTCGGATCTTGGTATCAACTCTACTGGAGTAGCCTTCGCGTACCTCGACGCAAACAGCGACGGGAGCTGGAACGCGGGAGAACAAAGAGTCTTTGCGGACGCCACTGGCTACTATGCTTTCATTACGCTAGCGAACGGTACCTACACGGTTCGTTCAAGTCTAACTGGTTGGTCACAATCCGGACCTTCGGGCGGCTCTTACACAGTAACCATAACAAGTCCCACAGACTTCAATCTTGGAAGAGATTTTGGCTACGCAAAGAATGGACGACTTTACGGATTTGCTTTCAACGATGTGGATTCTGACGGCATCGTCGACGCTGGGGAAACGGGAGTCGCAAATCAGTTGATTTTTTTGGACCAGAATAGCAATCTCGTGTTCGACGGACCAGTGGTTGGGACCAATAATACGCCGGTTCCGATTGTGGACCTTGCCGCTTCGACATCCACGATCGCGATTGCAGCCACACAAACAATCATCGATGTCAACGTCACCGTTAATCTGCCACATACTTGGATGAGTGATATGATTGTGACGTTGATCGGACCAGACGGCACCAGGGTTTTGCTTGCTTCGGGACTTGGCGGTAGCGCGGATGGATACATCGATACTACGTTCGACGATGAGGCAGCCACTGCCGTTGCTGCTGGGGCATTTCCGTTTACGGGTTCGTTTAGGCCAGCAGCTTTGCTGTCGGCTTTCGATGGTAAATCGACGCTTGGTAACTGGGTTCTCGAGGTGCGAGACACTTTCGGAGCGGATGAAGGCACAATTGTTTCTTGGTCTCTCAACTTTGATTCTCCCGACCGTGGTCAATTCACGAATGCCGAGGGCTTCGTCGGTCTGGATCTCGGTGCAGGAACCACGCAGGTTCCATTGATTCCATTCGGAGCCTGGGATTACACACTGCCGGCGGACGGAGTACAGCAAGTAACTAGAATTGCAACCGCTCCAGTTCGGGGAACCAACTATGGATTGCTTTTCGGGAACTTCGCTCCTACCGCGATGG
>Ga0136611_10003369_pt1 | contig 11177 bp, 6 predicted proteins | sample AntDrymUQ2232306_2_FD_106645 | JGI IMG/M metagenome (GOLD analysis project Ga0136611, IMG submission 106645) | Polar desert sand microbial communities from Dry Valleys, Antarctica - metaG UQ223 (23.06) | ecosystem: Environmental > Terrestrial > Soil > Desert | place: Antarctica: Dry Valley... | reverse complement strand
GCGTTTGATGTTGAGGCGGCCGTCGGTGGTGAATATCGATCCGTTCCGCCCCATCCGGGTGGGTGCCACGCAGTCGAAAAGATCGACACCGCGCCTGATTCCTTCGACGAGGTCGTCCGGAAACCCGACGCCCATCAGGTAGCGCGGCCGGTCGCTGGGCAATATTTCGTCGACCACTTCGAGCATCTCGTACATCGCCGGTTTTGCTTCACCGACGGATAGGCCGCCGATTCCGTATCCCGGCCAGTCGGACATCTGGATTATCGATGTCGCCGCGTCGCGCCTAATGCCGGAGTGAATCCCACCCTGAACGATCGGGAAGAGGGCCTGCGATCCGTTGCGGCCGTCATCGACTGCGTCGAGCTGCTGGAACTCCGTCAGGCAGCGCGCGAGCCACCGGATACTTCGCTCGCTGGCATCGCGGGCAGACGACTCGTCGGACTGCCCGGGGATCACGTGATCGAACTGCATGATGACATCAGCGCCGAGGTTCCGTTCGATCCGCATCACTGCTTCAGGCGTGAAGAACCGTCGCGACCCGTCGATATGACTCTGAAACTCGACTCCATCCTCGCTGACCTTGCGGAGGCCGGCGAGCGAGAAAACCTGAAAGCCGCCGGAGTCGGTGAGAATCGGGCCGTCCCAGCACATGAATCTGTGCAGGCCTCCCATCTCGCGAATCAGATCGTCGCCGGGACGGAGGTGGAGGTGGTAGGCGTTCGACAGGATCATCGTTGCGCCCATTGCCGTAAGGTCGTCGGGGTCGAGGGCTTTTACGGTGGCGAGGGTGCCGACCGGCATGAAGGCCGGTGTTGTGACAGGGCCGTGGGGGGTTGAGAGGATTCCCGCACGGGCGGAGCCGGCGGTTGCGTTAATGGTGAATTGGAATGTCACCGTCGCAATGTAGAACAGACAGTCGATGCTGGCACACGGCTCCCGGCTCCCGGCTCCCGGCTCCCGACGACCGACGACCGACATTCGGACATCGGACATCGGACATCGGACATCGGAAGTCAGGTTTCGGTCGTCGGACACGGTCGTCGGACACGGTCGTCGGGAGACGGTCGTCGGAGTCGGGTGCAGGCTATCCCTCGGCCCCGGTCTAAACAACCACCATCGCGTCCCCATACGAATAAAACCGGTACCCTTCGTCGATCGCCTCCCGGTACGCCCGCATAACCAGCTCGTATCCAGCGAACGCAGCAACGAGCATCAGCAGCGTCGACCGCGGCAAGTGAAAGTTGGTAATGATCCGGTCGGTCGCGCCGAAGCGATACGGAGGCCGGATGAATATACGAGTGTCGCCACTCCGTTCCGAGAAGCTCCCGTCCGGCTGAAGCGCACTCTCGAGTGTTCTCACCGACGTCGTTCCCACCGCCCAGGTGGCCCCGCCGCGCGCACGCGTCGCATTGAGAGTCGCCGCCGCATCGGCGGAAACCAGGTACGACTCCTCGTGCATCACGTGGTCTCGGGGATCATCGACTTCGACCGGCTTGAAGGTCCCCGCGCCAACGTGCAACACGAGATCAGCGCGTTCGACGCCCCTGGCGGCGAGGCCGTTCAAGAGCTCGAGCGTGAAGTGAAGCCCCGCCGTCGGTGCGGCGACCGATCCCGACTCGCGCGCATAAACAGTCTGGTACCGCGCCGCATCTTCGGCGTCGTCCGATCGCCGAATGTAGGGTGGCAGCGGAATGTGTCCCCACCGCTCGATCGCATCCTCGACTGGCAACGATGACCTCAATCTCACCAGGCGCGTGCGGCGTTCCGTCAGCTCGAGTATTTCGACCTCGAGGTCAGGACTTACATGAACGCGCCGCCCCGGCTTCAACTTTCCGCCAGGGTGAACCATCGCCTCGTATCTGCCATCGCCGAGCGGCTTGAGGAGCAACACTTCAGCGGGAGAACCGGAGTCGCGCGTTCCGAGAAGACGCGCGCGAAAAACGCGGCTGGTGTTGAGAGCGATCGCATCGCCTGACGGGATGAGCGCCACGAGATCGCGGAAACTCCCATGAGTGATCTCTCCGGTGTCGCGTCTGACGATCATCAGTCGGCTCTGGTCGCGTTTGGCCGCCGGAGCTTGCGCTATGAGGTTGTGGGGAAGGTCGAAGTCATAGTCGCTGGTTCGCGACCCAGCGATCAAAACAGATCTGGCTGCGCCGAACCGCCGGGCGTCGTGAATCCGAAATGACGATACGCCTGTGCGGTTGCCATCCGCCCGCGAGGTGTGCGTTGGAGAAATCCGTTCTGCACCAGGAACGGCTCGTAGACTTCCTCGATGGTGCCGGCGTCTTCTCCAACCGCGGCGGCGATGGTTGTGACGCCCACAGGGCCCCCCTCGAATGTTTCGATGATGGTCTTGAGAATGCGGGAGTCCATGTCATCGAGTCCGAATTGGTCTACATCGAGAAGCAGCAGCGCCTCCTGCGCAATCTCACGCGTGATGTCGCCATGGGATTTCACCTGCGCGTAATCCCGGATGCGCCGCAGCAACCGGTTCGCCACCCGCGGCGTTCCGCGCGAGCGGCACGCGATCTCCTCGGCGCCGCCGTCGTCGATGTTCACCTTGAGGACGTCTGCCGTTCGCCGGACGATTGTTTCGAGATCGCTCGCCGGATAGAAATTCAGCCGTTGCTCGATTCCAAATCGCGCCCGCATTGGGGGCGTCAGCAATCCAAGTCGCGTTGTTGCGCCAACAAGTGTGAACTTCTCGATCGGCATCGTGATCGTCTGGGCCTTTGGGCCTTCGGAGAGCCGGATGTCGATGCGGTAATCTTCCATCGCCGGATAAAGGAATTCCTCGATTATCGGCCGCAGGCGATGAATCTCATCGATGAAGAGGATGTCGCCCTCACGCAGATTGGTGAGAGTACCGACTAGATCGCCCGGCTTTTCGAGCGCGGGCCCGGATGTCGTGCGGACGTTGACGCCCATCTCCCGGGCGATGAGCTCCGCCAAGGTTGTTTTGCCCAGTCCGGCGGGTCCGAAGAAGAGAGTGTGATCCAGGGGCTCGCGGCGATTTACCGCCGCCTCGATGTAGATACGCAGGCTCTCCTTCACCTTGGGCTGGCCAATGAATTCAGCCAGTCGCTGCGGGCGGAGCGAGAGCTCGACCGCTGATTCTTCAGGCAGCTCGTCGGGGGTGGTGATCTCGGGACGGGTCATGTCCGCGCGGGTCTGTGGCGATTCTTCATGTCGACACTACCAAATGTATCCCGAACGAAGGGTTCATCGAGGATGTAGCTGACGTCCGCGATGCTATTCGCCATGCGGAATCGCCAGCGGCCGAACCTGCCATCCGCGTTGACGGCGCTCGTCCATCGGACCGCCGCCGCTTCCTTGATTTCCCGAAGGGGGTCGTAACCCTTGGTTTCGAGGATCGTGTGGGAGACCTGGCCACCGTCACCAGGGACAGAGCGCACGATGAAGTCAGGTACGAAATCGTGCATCTCGCCGTTGTGCATGTAGGGAATGGTGAATCCCAGTCCCGCGTTCTTCACGAACGCCGCAACCGATGCATGACGGTCGATATAGAACGCCGCCTGCTGTTCCCACGCAGTGGTATCCGCGACCACGTAGTTGACGTGACTGCGCGTCGTTGCACGAACATCCTTGCTTGTCCAGAAATCCACGCCGGCGCTGGAGCCTTCCTCACGCAACGCATCGAACCGCGGCAGTTCAGGGCTCTCGCCCGCTGACGTATCAGGTTGGATCTGCTGCAACAGAATTTCCACCGCCCACGTGTAATACGGCGCCTGGAACACCTGCACCCGCACTGCCGTTGGGGGTACGACAACATATTCCTCGACAAACCGGTTACAGATCGCCTGCAGTTGCGGGAAAAGGACGTGACGCGGAACGGTTGTGTCGCGCTGCGCGAGATAGTTGCGCGTTAGTGCCGCCGCCATCTCGAACACCCCGCGTTGAACGCGCATCCCTTCGAAATACGGCTGCATCGTCATCTCGCGGACTGCGCCAGGCATAGCCGCAACGGCCTTGCCGGCCGAATCGACCGTGAGGCCTGCCATGTCCACGAGGGTCGGATACTTGCCGGGCTCGAGTACAAGGCGCGGCATTTTCGCCCAGTTGACCGTCACCCGGCTTTTCACCGCCTGGGTGTAACCCTCCACCCGCGGAAAGCGGATCTCGAGCGCCGCCCGGTCAGCGAGCGATTTCACGTGGAACCGTTTCACCGCCGGTGGAGGTGCGCCGCCCGCACTCTTGAACGGGACGATCTCGAACGGCACGCCGAAAACCTGCGCGATCTCTTCGCTGAACAGCCCGTTCTCTCCGACTTCGTACGACGCGCGTCTCAGTCCGCGGCCCACCACCTGCTCGCAGAGCAGCTGCGACATGAACGGCCGCAGCCCGATGATGTGAGTGACAGTCGTCGCGTCCCAGCCTTCCGTGAGCATGCCGACGCTCACGATACACCGCACGTCACGGCCCGGAGGATGAAGCAACCTTTCGGTTTTCTTCGCCAGCTCCTCGAATCCGCTCGGGTACACGGCTCGACCCTGACGGTCGCGGGGCCAGTCAAGCTTCCCAATGGTGTCGAGCGTAAACCTCATCCACTTCACGTCATCACTCTTCGCGCGGTCGCTGTCACTTTCAGACACGACCCTGGTGTCGACGCGAATCGTATTGATCAGACCATCGGTATTCCGCAGCTCCTCGACCGCAAACTTTGGAAGGTCCACAGGCTGCTTTCCTTCGGCGATCCACTCATGCACCGCTTTCGCCAGACGGATGTCCCTGCAGACGATGATCAGCACCGGCGGCCGCTTGTCCTCGCGTTCGCTCCAGCGGTTGAACTCCGCCTTCCAGTCGCCGGCAAGCATGCTGATTGGTTGAGCCGCGTGTTTGAGAACGGCTTCCGGCTTCGGACCTGATTTCCCCTCGCCTCGCTCGCTTCGCGTGAGTTTGTCCATCACCCACGTCCAGACATTGAAATACTTTGCCCGCTCGGCGGCCGTGGAATCGGTCGCGGCGAGCTGAGGAATCTTGACGAGCCCGCTCTCGATGGCGTCGACGAGCCCGAAGTCACTCACCGTCCACGGAAATGGACGCGCTGTGTCGCGTCCCGCCCGTGCGAGGAAATAAGGCGTCGCCGAGAGGTCGACGGCGAAGTTGATGCCGCGCTGAGTGTGAATGCGGTCGAGGCCCGAAATCCACACCGTCGCTTCCTCGGCGATCACGTCGTCGTCGGCCGCCGTTCCAGTCAGTGATTCTTCGTCGGTCTCTTCGGAACCTGGATTGATGCGATACGCATGATGTGCCTCGTCGTTGAGGATAAGGATGTTCTGCTTCTTGCCGAGCTCGCGCCCGAGCACCCTCTCTACGAGGGCAGTATCGCTCTCGATGTAGCGCCGGGAATACACGGCGGCGGAAACGAGCTTGCCGCTTTCGTCGCGGTTCTCCGATTTCACGAACAGCACCTGCGCGTCTACCTGTTTCTGGAAATCGTCGAGCGTCAGGTAACGCTTGCCGCGCGCAGTGGTGTTCTTTTCGCCGATATGAATCAGCTCGTCGCGATCGTCGGCGACTCCGCGGCGGACCACCCGGGAGCCGGTGTCGCCCACACGCCCCATTTCCTGCGGCGCGAATACATGCCAGTTAGTGACGAGCACTCGCCCTCGAGAGAGCAGTGGCATCATGTGCGCTGGCACGAGGTCGCGTGTGCGGTAGAGACTTGCGTCGCCGGCCGCGGGGTCGAGCTCGCGAAGGCGGTCGCGAATCGTGATGTTGGGACACACCACGAGTACCGCGTCCGCGAACTTGCCGTTGCCCCGGTCGTTCACCTTGTTGAGAATGCTCCACGCGGTGAGCATCGCCATCACCGTGGTCTTTCCTGACCCAGTCGCCATCTTGCAGGCATATCGAGTAAACGCCGCAAAATCGTCTGAGCGAAGTTCAGCGGATGGCTCGTCAAGAGGCACCGAGATGCCATGGAGATAATCGGCGCGCGCCTCGCGGAGGAAAATGATCGTCTCCGCGGCCTCGATCTGGGCGAAGAACAGGCGCTGTTGCCTGTCCCTGCCCCGCCAGAGGCCGAGCAGCTCAGCAGTTGTGCGCGTGACCCCTGGGTATCCGTTGTCTCGCCACCGTCCAACGGCTTCCCGTAGCCTCATGACAAGCACCATCTCGTACGCGCTTTCGTAGTCCCTCATTCGCGCGAGAGTCCCGTCGGAGATGTCCCAGTCTTCGCGTTGGTTGCGCGGGCGGAATACGAACGATGGCCGGCGGCCTTCGAGCTGGCGCGGAGTTTCGCCAGGCTGGATGTACCAGTGCCTGTCGGGCTCGTCGTAAGGCGAGACGAGGATTGGCTGGGTGACTTCGGAGGTCATTGGAGGTGCGCGCGAACAGCGGCCTCGATGCGCTTGGCTATGGCAAAGGCACGGCGCGCCTGGGCTTCAGTCACTATGACCGGTGGTGCGATATCCCCGGGGATCGGCGCGGCCGCATCGTCCTCGTCATCAGGGTATCGGATTGTAACCGCAAACGGTTCCATGAACCGGGCGTCGTCCTCGAGATCGCCGATGTCGAGCCCCAGCAGGCGAACCTGGTGGAGAAGCTCGAGGATATCGTGAGTTCGCGCAGGTCGCGCGTGCTGGGCGATTATCAACGCTTTGAGAAACTTTTCTGAAGCCTGCTGGGCGTGGAAGCAGATTGTTTCTTTCCACTCCGAAAAATCGGAGGTGAGATGACTGGCGACGCGCATATCGCGTTCGGCGTGTCTCAGCCATCCTCCGAGTGAACGTGGCGGCGTACGGGCTCCTTCCCAAACCATATTCGGAGCAGCCCCGGCCCTGATTGCCGGCAAATCCTCCAGCGCAAAAAGCAGGATTCCTTCTCGTACGACATCCCAGTCGACCGTTCCAGGATCATCCTTCTTTCGCTCGAATCCGCCCGGCGACCGAACGTGGACCTGGACCTCGGTACACGGAAAATCACGAAGCCACGTCATGCCCTGAGGCGTCAGCACAACGTCCGTGGGCAGCGCGTCGACCTCGATGAGAAAGTCATAATCGCTGTCGGCGTGAGCATCACCGCGCGCGCGGCTGCCGAAGAGATAGATCCTCCTGGGGCTGAATCTGGAGATCAGCCGTGCGACGATCTCGTCAACGAGGCTGCGCGCATCGGGCGGTGCCTGGATCATCGCGTCGATATTGCCTGCGGAATGGTCTTGACCACCATCAGTTCGTTGCCACGCGTATCAATAACCTTCACCGCGATCTTCGTGTCGGGCATTGCCTCGAACGGTGCACTCACCGTTCCATTCAGGTGGTCCCACACCGACTCGTCGTGAGTAGCGCGCAGTGCACGCTTGAGATTCTCCCATGCGCCGGTGCGCGGAAAAAAGGCCTGGCCGACGTGGAACGACATTTCGTTGTAATCGGTGTCGAGAAACCACGCGGGAACGTCCTTCGCTTCGATGGACTCGGATTCCATCGTCGATGGGTTAAAGGTGTCGAGGCCGAGCAGCGAGACCGTGTAACGGCTGGGGCCGCCGTTGTTCGTTCCCTCGACCTGATCGATTACCACCTCGGGCAGTCCGCAAACCGAAAATATCTGGCTCGACCTCATGGTCTTGAGGAGGTCGCCAATGAGAATGTCGGGCGTTGCCGCGACGTATGTCGCGCCGAATCCGAACAAGGCTTCCGCGTTCTCGATCGTTTCGCGCGCATTGGGCTGGATCGCGAACCCGATCACGAAAAGATGGGAATAGTTGCGCGCGTTTGCTTCCTTGCCGGCGTTCAACACGAGCTTCTCGCTGACCGCGCCGTTCTGGGGCCCGAAAACGATGGCGACGGATTTGCCCGAAAGTGCAAGGCGGTCGCCGCGCTGTTCTTCCGGCTGGTCGAGGATATCTCCCAATGAAGCACCCGGCAGGTTTGCGGCGTCCACCATCGCTTCCGCCGAGATTGACATCGATTTCGCGGGCGGGCGGATGTTGCGGAAGCCGACGGTGCGATTGGCCGACAGCTGGAGCTTTGGGTTGCGCCGCAGTACCTCGAGCATGCGATCGACGAACGAACCGTACGACTCGGCGGGCGCAGCGGCTGAATCTTCGATGCCGTCGCCTTCGTAGTCGACCGGTGTTGGAATCGTTGCTTCGACTACGAAGGGGCCGGAGACGCGGGTGATGTTCTTGTCGATCTCGGGGCGGTCGACGAGGATTTCTTCAGCGGGGGGCTCGTCGTTCGCGATTGATTTGAGGGTGACGTGCGGGACGATTCCGCCGACTTCTTCGCCACGGTTGTTCTGTTTGCGTTTATAGATGAATCCGCCAGCGGGGCCCCGGGCGGATTCTTTCAGGTCGTACCACGGGAAAGTGGCGGTGAGGATGCGCTGGCGGGCGAGTGCGAGCGGGACGCGCGACGTGTCGATAGTGATCCAGCGCCGGCCCCACTGTTCGGCGATGTAGGCTGTGGTGCCGGAGCCGCAGGTTGGGTCGAGGACTAGGTCGCCGGGGTCGGTGGTCATGAGGACCGCACGGGATACGACTTTCGCGGCAGTCTGCACTGCATAGCTCTTATCTTCGCTTCGGCTTGAAAAGCGGACGTCGTCCCAGAAGTTCGCAATCGGTCTCACTAGGAAATCGTCGAAGAAGCGAACGTAGCTGAGCATCCGGCCGCGCTTTTCAATCCGTCTTTCTGCGATGAGTCTTTTCATTCCGATCTCGCCAGTCTTCCAGTATCCAGAAAGTGGCCGGTACGTGCTACCCTCGAAATCGACGGGAAAATTTCCAGGGGGACGTTGTGATACGATGTTGTCTTGTCGATAAGCGCGCGCTCCGGGCGGCAGCGTAGTCCAATTGTCCTGTTCCTCCCTTGTCATTTTACGCCGACCGCCGTCGGCAAGTTGAACGCGATTATACTCGGCAGTCCCAGCATCATCCGCGGCCTTGTCTCGTCGAACTGGCCTAAATTTCACCTGGCCAATGTTGCGCCCGTACCAAAGCAGATAATCGCACACAGATGGAAGAAGTAAGTCTTCCTGGGCGCTTGTTTTGACAATGGTGATAGTGGCGATTGCGTTTTCTGCCCCAAACACCTCATCCATCACTTCCCTCACATGGTGCAGATTCTCATCCGAGATCTGCACGAACACACTCCCGCTGGGCGTCAACAAATCCCTCGCCACCAGCAGCCGGTCCCGCAGGTACGTGAGATACGAATGGAGCCCCAGCTCCCACGTATCCCTATACGCCTGCACCATCTCCGGCTCGCGCGTCATGTCCGCGTCGTCGTTGTGTCTGACGTCCCGCTTCCTCACGAACGGCTGAAAATTCGACCCGAACTTCACTCCGTACGGAGGGTCGATGTAGATCATCTGCACCTGCCCACCCATTCCCTCGTATTCGAGCAGCGAATTCATCACCACCATTGAATCGCCGAGTATGAGGCGGTTCACCCAGGGGTCGCGGTGCTCGTAGGCGCGGAGGGTCTGATCGGTGATCGAGCGCTTTGGATCGCCGAAAAGATCGAGCGATTCCTGCTGGCTCTTCTCGTGCCGTTTGAGCGTTGCGAGAATTGCTTCGGTCGAAAGCCGCTCGTGGACGAACAGCGGAAGGGCGGGGACATCGAACGACAACCGCTCGGCCTTGCCTGCCCAGTTGAGGAATGGCCGCGACAGGCTCGCCAATTCTTCGGCGGCCGCCTTCGCGGCTTCGAGCGATTCAGCCGCGAGAATCTTCCCGATCAGCGCTTCGCCACGCTCGCGCGCGGAGTTCTGGCCGTCCCAGTCGAGCGCGGGCGATAGCGACGAATCGTAGCTCCAGGTCTTCGCCGGTTTTTTCTTCCGGAAGTTCGCCTGAGTTCCGACATCAGGCCGGTTGGCGATCCGGGCTTCCGGGTGATCGTAGCTCTCCGCTCGCGCTTCAGGGGGCGCGGAGGCGCGACGCCCCGTCGACTTCTTCGCGGCCGTCTTGCGCAGGCCGCTGGTCTTCTTGCGCGCCGACGAACCTGACGATTTCCTGGCCATGATGGGGAGTTTTTCGAATGGTGGCGGACCGATGCTAACCGGGTAGCAAAGGTTACGCTCCCGTCTGACATCGTGCTACCCTGACGAGGTTCCTGATCGGCCTGGTCGTTCTCCCGCCCTCTGCGCGTGTCCGAACAACGTGCATTCCGTGAAGCAAAGGCCCAGGCTGACCCCTCCTCCGCGGACGGGCGGGGCCGGCGCACCTTGATGCATGACACCGGAAATGATATCATCAAAGCTCAACTCCGCTCAGCGGCGCACACTTGATGCGGTCTTCAGACTGCCGGTGCCCCAAGGTGTCCGGTGGTCCGACGTCGAATCACTTGTCGCGGCGCTGGGCGGAAGTCTGTCAGAGCGAAAGGGCGCGAGGGTGGCGCTGAACCTGAACGGGAAGCGAGCGGTTTTTCACCGGCCGCATCCATCGCCGCTGACAGACCGGAACGCATTGAGGAACATGAGAGAATTCCTCGAGCGCGCCGGAGTCAAACCATGAAACCCCCTGGAGCTACCACGATGGCAACCATCGAATACAAAGGCTACGTGGGCCGAATCGAAGTGGACGAGGAGAACGACGGGTTCCATGGCACCGTTATCAACATCTCGGACGTCGTGAACTTCAAGGGGACCTCAATGAGGGAGCTCAGGCGTGAATTCGCAAAATCGATCCAGGAATACTTCGTGTTTTGCCGGGAACGGGGAGAGTCTCCCGAACAGCCCTTCTCGGGAAGATTCGTCCTTCGCGTCGACCCGGCAATCCATCGCGCGATCACGCGTGCGGCTGAACGTGCGGGAATGAGTATCAATAAGTGGGCGGCGCGACAGCTGGAGCGGGCGGCTCTGCCTTGATCCGCAAAAAAGCCGCTGCGCTCAACGGCCGCTTTGAAAATCGCACTGGGAGTCTAGACCGGAACTCCAGAGGTCACACCCGCGCCGCGATCCCAGCCAGCCGCTCCGCTGCCCTCTCCAGCGTCTCGTTCTTCTTGCAGAACGCAAACCGCGTCACGGTTTCGCCGAGCTTCGCTTCATGGTAGAAGCTCGTCCCCGGTACCGTCGCCACGCCGACTTCCTTTGCAAGCCACATCGCGAACTCGATCCCACGCAGATCGCTCAGGTCGGTGAAGTCGGCAAGGATGTAATACGCGCCCTCCGGCGCCGAGAATTTGAAGCCCGCCTCGTTGAGCGCACCAACCATC
>Ga0136611_10003368_pt1 | contig 11181 bp, 9 predicted proteins | sample AntDrymUQ2232306_2_FD_106645 | JGI IMG/M metagenome (GOLD analysis project Ga0136611, IMG submission 106645) | Polar desert sand microbial communities from Dry Valleys, Antarctica - metaG UQ223 (23.06) | ecosystem: Environmental > Terrestrial > Soil > Desert | place: Antarctica: Dry Valley... | reverse complement strand
GTGCAGCATCTGGTGCGTGACCTGCTGCAGCCGCAGCAGGTCTTCGTGAGTGGTGACGGCGACGTGTCGGGCGATGACGGCGTCGGTGGTGAAGCCGGGTCGGGGCCGGGCTAGAGCGACGAGCAGCCGGGCTCCGGCTCGGCGGGCCTGCGCGGCGGCAGCGGGCAGGCGATCGGCCGCGGCACGATCGGGCACGGCGACCAGGAACACTGGCCCCGACCGAACGGCGTTCGAGCTGACGGGGGTGGGGAGAGCGGAGCGGCGGTGGCGTGACACCCTGTGCGTTGTCCCTCGATTCATGTCTTTAGATTAGCGAATTACACTTCGCTCGTCTAGTTCGACCGGCTGGGGACCAGGACGGCGAGGAGCTCGTCGAGGTCGTGACCTGCGGTCAGCGGATGGCGAAAGGGCCGTCCAGTGACAACGGTGTAGCTGTTGCGTCGGCCGTGGCGGGTCCGAGTCAGGTAGCCGGCCGCCTCGAGGTCGGCGACGATCTTCTGCGTGGCTCGCTCGGTGATCCCGACCCGGACTGCCACCTCACGCAGTGTGATCTGCTGGTCGCGGGCGATGGTGAGCAGGACATGCGCGTGGTTGGTGAGGAACATCCATCCGGTTGCGCCTGCCGACTCCATCGGCGTCCCTGCTCCGGCACCCCGTTCGGTCATCTGCAGAACCTTAGTCCGAGAAGAGTCCATGTGATCCCGTTGCTGAGGAGCGATCCTGTTGACGGAAGCGACACGACTGTTACAGAACGTCGTACGTGAGGACCACCCCATGAGCTTCGGCACGCGCAGACGCTGGAACTCGCGTCTGTCCGGCGTCCTGCTCGTCGCCGGGGTGCTCCTGGTGGCGTTATACGAGGTGCTGAGTGCCGTGGGAGTTGGCAAGATCGGACAACCGAGTGACATAGGCGGCGGGCTGATCAAGCTCTCCGGCTACGTCCTGCTCGCGGCTGCTCTCATCAATCTCGTCTACCAGCTTGTCCGAAGGTCATCGCCTCGCCGGAACCGCCTCTGACCCGGGTGGGCCTTCGGGGACAACTTTCACACCTTGCTCGGGCGATCCCTTCGCCGCTGCAAGACCCCTGTTCGGAAGCAGCTTCGGCAGTCCGGTCGCTCCCGACTTCGCCGGCTCGGAAGCAGGCACAACGGCGGCTGAAGGTAGACCAGGTCGCGCAGTTGGTCGATGCCTACCGCGCAGGGAGCAGGGAGCAGCGTCAAGACCCTTGCAGTCGAGTTTCGGATCCACCGGACCACCGTCATGAACCACTTGGAGCGTGCCGGGGTGGCACGCCGCCCGAACGTTCGAGCGCTGACGAACGACGACGTGGCGCAGGCCGCCGAGCGCTATCGGGCGGGTGCCTCGCTCTCGACTGTCGGGAAGCAGTTCCACGTCAGCGCCGACACCCTCAAGCGTGAACTCTTGAAGGTCCGGGTCGAGATCAGACCGCGGAGGGGCTGGCGCTAACGAGCGTTGGCGTTCGACTGCGCCTCGGCGTCAGCAAACGTCTGCAAGATTGCATCGCAGTGGCGAACCAGATCCATCTCGCCGGTGGTGCGACGATCGGTCCAGTAGGCACCCTCGATTCTCGTGGGCTGCTGGCCAGTGCATTCCAAGCGAGCGGCACCGAAGTGAACCTCGCTGCGATCTCGAACGGTCGCCCGCGGGACGTTCCCGTAGGAGTACTCAAGGACGGACAGACCTTCGGCCTTGCGCATCAGCTGGCAGCTGCTCGTCTCAGAAGTTGACTCCTCGGTCAGCATCCGAACCTCGATCTCGGCGAAGGTCTGCCGAACAGCTAGGTAGACGGTGCGGCGAACGTTGTCGTGGGTGCTGATCAACTCGCCCTTCCATGTGCCACGCAGCACTGGACCCGTTCGGAGGATCCGAACTACTGGAGGCAAGCGCCAGAGCCAGCGATTGAACACCGTGATGGCAGCCACCATGACAGAGGACACGATCCCGAGTCGGCCAACCGTGATTCCGGCAACCTTGGGACCGTCTGTGAAGAAGCCGGCAGCGATCAGGAGGCCCGCGCCGAGATACACGAGCATCCGGAGCCGATTCTGGGTCGAGAGGATCATGAGCCACCGACCTCCTTCCACGCGCGCCACATGAAGTCCGATGCGTCCTTACGCTTTGAGTCGGGCGACCCTCGGAAGAGGTACTTGAGCTCGCTCACCTCGTGCCAGTCGTTGCAACGTTCCGCCTCGTACGTGTTGAACCACATGTACTCGGCAAGTGCCTTAAAACGATCCAGATATCGGTCCGAATCAAACATCGAGTTGGGAACGTTGTAGACGAGACACTCAACCGTGAACCCCGGAATAAGCGGCTCGACCCGGTCCGTGGAGAGGTGATGTGCCATCCTCTTGAACGCCCGTACCATGCGCTTATACCGGCGCGACGTATCTGTGTTCTTTATGACACCGCGGTCATAGTGCTGCTGGGGAAAGTTGACAATCGAACTCCCGCTATCGGGAAAGATTCGGATCCCACGGTGCATGTCCAACCGACTGTCGTATCTGCGATGGGGCACGCATGGCACGACGTCCGCAGGCAGCGTGGTCGGTCCGGGATGAATACGAATTGCCTTGTTGCGGGGCTCCACCTTGCTGGCTCCAAAGGCAGCGACCATCGCCGCCTCGACGTGGTCCTTGAACCCCTTCGTGTCGTAGGATCCGCGGTCGACGAGCCCGAGCGCTTCTTTGGTCAAGTCCTTGGCCGACCCGATGCGATCGGTTGTCGCAACGCTCGGCGACGTGGTCGGTGCCGTCTCGCCTTCTTGAAGTTCGACGGCAATATCAACGTCCGACTTGAGCCGGACATTTGTCTTGTTCTTGTAGGACCCTTGTGCGAATACCCGAAAGACCGCGTTGGGCAATGGCTTGTAGTCGGCCAAGGCTTGTCGGATCTCGCCCTCAGTCTTATCCCGTCTCGACTCCTCGGCATCGCTGGGGGGCTTTATCCAGCTCTGCAAGGTTGCTTCCCAGTCAGTCACGCTGGCTCCCGCTCACGGTCGCACCCACTGGTCGTGACCGAGCGGGGCCTGGTTGAGTCGATCTTCGCGACCGCCAGTCATGCATGTTCTTGTCCATCAGCTTGGTGAACCGCTCACCGTGACCTCGTTCGAGCAGGTGGGTCATCTCGTGGACGGCGAGGTACTCCAGGCAGTCCGGGTGCTTCTTGGCCAGTTCGACGTTGAACCAGATGTGACCGCTCTCGCGGTTGCACGAGCCCCACTTGGTCTTCATGCGCCGGATACTCCACCTCGGCACCGACACATCGAGCTTCGTCTCCCACTTCGCGACCAGCGGCGCGACGGCATCACGAAGTTGGTGGCGGTACCAGCGGTCCAGCTGCTCGCGCCGACTGTCGGCACTCGTGCCGTCGGGTGCGTACAGCAGCAAGCGGCCTGCATCCGGCTCGATATGAGCGCGACCTGGTCGTTCGATCACTTTCAGGCGGAGGCGACTGCCCCACACGTAGTGCGACTCGCCGGTCACCATTTCGCGAATGGTCTGCCGCTGAGCGGCCTGCAGTTGCTCGCGCTGCCGCTTGATCCACGAAAGGCGGTTCACGATGGCTAGGCGAACTTGGTCGTCATCGAGACGCTCCGGCGCGGCAACGCGTACACGCCCCATGGGTGGGTACACGCCGATGTGCAGGTTCTTGATCTCCTTGTAGACGACATCCACGTCGATGCCGCCGACCGTGAGGTAGGCGCTAGCGGTACTCATTGCGCGCCTTCACCAGCTCAAAGAGTTCGTCGAACCGGACCGTGTCAAAACCGACGGGTAGCTCCTTGGCGATGGCTCGCTTGACCTTCTTCTCCTTGATGGCGTTGCCAACCCAGGAGTCGGGCTTGGAGTGGCGGACAGCAGTGTCGATCTCGATGGCGAGGTGCGGGTCCGGGATGAAGAAGTCGAATAGGGCACGGCGAGCACCGTTGTTCGCCCAGTCGGGGTACTCAACGCCAGTGCCTTCACCCTTGCCGAGCTGGGCGGCCTGATCGAGGAGCTTCGCCAGGTAGGCCTTGTAGTCGAGGGCACCCTGGCGGCGTTCTTCGAGCAGCGCGTCGAGCAGCTCGGACATGCGGCCGTAGTACTTGGGGTTCATCGGCCGCTCGTCGATGATCAGCTTGCGCATGTTGTTGGTGATCGTCTCGGCGACGGATTCGGGGTCCTTCCTGATCCCTTCGGGAAGCTTGTCGATCGCACCGGCGCCGAGCTTGACGATCAGGTCGATGAGGCCGGTCTCCTCGAAGTTGGAGAGGGTCTCGGATGGCTTTGCGCTGATGTAGGTGTCGAGCAAGTGGCGCATCCCGGCTTCGTACTGCTTGAAGTCGACATCCTCACCGGCTCCAAGCTTCACCTCGTCGCGGACGTTGGCGTAGTGGGCGACCTCGGTCTTGATGGCTGCCGCCTCGGCGTCGCTGTAGCCAGCCTCGGTCATCTCGTTGGCGAGGTTGCCGAACGTGCGCACCAGCGCCGCGACAGACTTATAGAGCTCGACACGCTTGGGCTCGTTGGCCTTGAGTTGCTCGGCGTTGCCCTGCTCCGCAGCGCAGAAGTACTTCTGATACTGCAGCGTGTTCTTCGGCGGCTCGACCGGCTCGCAGAGGGCTCGGATCTTCTCCAACGCTTCGTCGAGATCCTCGCGGGCCCTCTCGATGCGGTCGGAGAGCAACCCCTTGATGTCCTCCTGGGCGTAGCCGTCGAGCGCGCCGCTGGTGTAGTCGGTGATAGCGGACTCGAGGGAGTTGAACAGGTCGCGGTAGTCGACGATGTAGCCGTAGTCCTTGTCATCACCGTCGAGGCGATTGACGCGGCAGATGGCCTGGAAGAGGCCGTGGTCTTGCATCTTCTTGTCGATGTACAGGTAGGTGGCGCTCGGGGCGTCGAAGCCGGTGAGCAGCTTGTCGACCACGATCAGCAGGCGCATCTGTCCCGGTTCGTTGACGAACTTCTTCTTGACCTGCTGCTCGAATAGCTCGACCTTGTTCACGGCCTGGTCAGCGGGCTCGTTGAAGTGGTCGGCCAGCATCTGACGGTAAATGTCGTACTGGCGCAGGCGCTCGGTTGCCCCCGCGCCGGAATCTTCCTTGGCGACGTCACCGGCCTGCGGTTCGTAGCTGGTGACGATGGCGCACTTGCCCTTGAAGCCGGCTTGGCAGAACAGCTCGTAGAACTTGCAGGCTTGGTAGATGCTGGATCCCACGAGCATGGCGTTGCCTCGGCCGTCCATCAGGCGGGGCTTGGTGTCCATGTCGAGCAGGATGTCGTTGACGATCTGCCGAGCACGCGGCTCGGCACTGGCGACCTTCTGCATGGTGCCCCAACGCTTCTTCAGCTCAGCCTTGGACAGGTCGGTCATGCCCTTGGTCTTGGCCTCGAACCACTTATCGACCTTGTCAGGAGCCATCAGCTCCTGGTCAATTGTGCGGGCCTCGTAGCGCAGGTCGAGCACGACGCCGTCCTCGACGGCTTCGTCGAACTTGTAGGTATGGATGAACGAGCCGAATGTCTCGATGCTCGTTTCCTTGTCGCGCTTCAGCAGAGGCGTGCCAGTAAAGCCGATGAACATCGCCCCCGGTAGGAGCAGCTTCATGGCGTCGTGCATCTTGCCGGACTGGGTCCGGTGCGCTTCGTCAACGAAGACGAACAGGTTTCCCTTGGCCTTGAAGTTGGTCGGGAGCTTGGCCTTGAGCTCCTTGATGAAGTCAGCGTCAGCCTCGTCCTGAGCCTCCTCGTCATCCGAACCGCGGAACTTGTGGATCAAGGACCCGATGAGCCACCTATCGCTCTGGTTCAGAGTCGTGAGGAGGTCGCTACCGCTCCTGGTTCGGTAAATCTCCTCGTTGACGCCGTTGAAGACGCCTTCGATCTGCTCGTCGAGTTCGGTGCGGTCGGTTATCAGCAGGACCCGCGCGTCGGGCTGGTTCTCGCGGAGCCACTTGGCCAGCCAGACCATCGTCAGGGACTTCCCCGAGCCCTGCGTGTGCCAGATGATCCCGCCCTCACGCTTGGCGACGCGAGCTTGTGAGGCCTTGACCCCGAAGTACTGGTTGTGACGGCAGGTCTTCTTCACCCCAGAGTCGAAGACCATGAAGTCGTGGATGATCTCCAGGAACCGCTCCTTCGAGCAGATCTGCGTCAGTGCTCGATCGAGTGGTTCCTCGATGTCTGATTCCTCGCGCCAGCTCAGCCAGTACTTCTCGGGCGTGTCGATGACCCCGTAGCGGAGGCCCTCGATGTCGTTGCCGGCCATCACCAACTGCACCGTCGTGAAGAACGACCGGATGAACTCCGGTTTCTGATTCCCGATGGTCTGACGGATGCCCTCCGACACGGCGACCTTGGAGCGCTTCAGTTCGATAGTGCTGAGCGCGATGCCGTTGACGTACAGGACGAGGTCGGGACGCTTGGTGTGATTGCCCGCGACCGTGACCTCCTCCGCAACTGCGAAGTAGTTGGCGCCGGGGTTGACCCAGTCGATCAGCCAGACCGTCTCGGTGTTCTCGCCGATGCCGGGCTTGACGTGTACGCCATAGCGCAGCAGTCGGTAGACGTCTTGGTTGGCCTCGTAGACATCGCGCGTGCCACCGCGCGAGGCATCACTCGTGAGCTTGAGGATGGCCTTGTTGATCAGGTTGTCGTCGTAGCCACGAGCCGACAGGTTCTGCGTGAGTAGCCCGACCTCAAGGTTGGCGTTGCCTTCCCGGTACTCCCAGTTGCCCAGGTACTCGAAGCCCAGCTGCTCCTGGAAGAGCTTGATGACGCTCGCTTGCGTCTTCCGCTCGATCTGGCCGACGTTGCTCATCGGGTTGCGCTCCCAGCCGTGGAGATGTCCGCGCCCGACAGCAACTGCTGGGTAAGCCCAGATCCCAGCATGCGCCGCTTGGCGGCGAGCAGTCGGATCGCTTCCACGAGATCCTCGGACTGCGTCAGTGCGGCGACGACATCGCGTTGGCGTTCCAACGCAGGGAGCGGCACCTCCAACTCAAGAAACTTCGTCTTGGCGATGTTGTATCTGATTGCGCCCTGCGCCAAAGCAGACACCAACTGACGGCCCTGGCGTGAGCGGAAGAAGTACGCCAAGTAGACCGGATCAACTACGTCGAGACGCTTGAGCCGATAACCGAAACAAAAGCTATTCAGGTACGTCTTCTGCGTCGGGTCGTAGACGACAACAGCGGAGAGGGCAACCTCATCGGAGGTCTCTGATGAACCGTTGAAAAGCAGGTCCCCCTTCAGTACGCGGTTTTGGTTTTCACCCTTTGTGACGTTGACCCGCTCCAATTGCGCACCTCGAAGTCGAGGGCAAGCCATTACCTCCATAAAGGTGACGAATAGCGCGTCCCCATGACCGAAGTCTGCCTTTGTCTTGCCCGTCAATCCGCCGTAAGTAGCACCGACATCGCGAAGCCTGATGAGAGCAATGTGTTCGGAATCGCTCGCATGGCTCAGCGTCACGTCGGCGCTTTGCTCAAGCTGCCGGACTCTCAATGCAAGTTCATCGAGAGTCGTTGCGTACCGCACCCCGAGCTGATGGATGCGAGAGACAAGTGCGAGCGTGAGGGCCTTGACCTCGCCGGCGACACGGTTACAGATGGTTCCGGCCCACTTGTCGTCGAGTACGAGCGACCTGACGTCCGCCTCGGTGAGTTCGCCGTACTTCTTTAGTGTGGCAGTGTCGAGTGCCGACTGAGCATCCTTGGCCGCCTTCTTCCCAGCTGCCTCAGTCTGTAGAAGGCCAAGTGCTTTCTGGGCGCAGTCGATCGCCTCCTCGTCGCCCGCTGACCTGGCTTCCTGGAGAGCGTCCTTAACCAATGCCTGCGTGAGCTTGCCCTTGTCGTTGACAGCATCAGATAGCAGACCTTCGTCACCGCCATACTCCTCGGCATGCTCTTCGACAGCCTGAGTGCCGGCTTCGAGCACGGCATTCAACTCATCGACTCGTTCCTGGCTGTCAGCGAACCAACGACTAACGATCAACACTGGCGGGACTAGATCCATTTTGTATTTCAGGGCCTTCTTGCCGGTGCCGATCACGAGGTCGGGTGTCTCAGAGAGCTTGCGATCCTTGTCCTCGATCGCCGCACGAGGCTTGGCCGCGCCGAGCCAGCCTTCGTTCATGATGAGGAAGACGTCGTCATGCATGCTGCTGTGCCAGTAGCTCATGAGCTGCTCGTAAACGTCGTACTCGTCCAGCAGTGGCACGGACTTGAAGCGTTCGAGCAGGCCATCGCTGATGGCGCTGATCAGGGCATTCGGTCGCGTGTCGGCGTCGATCTTGCCGAGCGCCTCGCGGTGTGCACTGAACCACTCGGCAGTCAGGTCGCGAGCCGCGTCAACGAACTTCTGGAACTCGGGCGAGTCGAGGATGGTCTGCTGAACCCGATTGACGTCGACGGTGAGGTCGCTGTAGCCGGGACGGTTCGCCTTGAACAGCTGGCTGCGTAGCTGCGGGAAGGCATCCCAGTAGTGGGCCAGCGCATCGATGTCGCGCTCTGGGATGCCGCCGTGCAGGTGAGCGTGGAGGTCTTGAAGGTCCTCGGGTTCAGAGGAGTCGATGTACCTAGGGATGTTGAGGTTGAAGTCGTTCTTCGGGTCGGCGATCTCGGCAGTCGACACCATGCGGGAGTAGCGGTCGACCTCGATCTGCTTGTTAAAGACGTCGACGATCTTGTGCAGGTCTTGACTGCGGAGCCGGTTCTTGGGGCCGTCCTTCATGAAGCCCTTCGAGGCGTCGATCATGAAGATGCCGGTGCGGGCGTGGGCGTTCTCCTTATCGAGCACGACGATGCAGGCCGGGATACCGGTGCCGTAGAAGAGGTTGGCGGGCAGTCCGATGACGCCCTTGATGTAGCCCCGGGAGATGAGTGCTTTGCGGATGGTGGCTTCGGCGTTGCCCCTGAAGAGGACGCCGTGCGGCAGAATGACTGCGGCCTTGCCAGTGCTCTTGAGTGACTTGAGGACATGCAAAAGGAAGGCGTAGTCACCGTTCTTCTCAGGCGGTCGTCCGAACTCGAAGCGGCTGTAGTCGTTCTCCAGGCCGTTACTCCAGGACTTCACCGAGAACGGCGGGTTGGCGACGGCGAAGTCGAAGGTTCGGAGTTGAGCGCCGTTGAGCAGCTCCGGGCTGGTGATGGTGTCGCCCTTGCGGATGTCGGCGATTTCGTTGCCATGCAGGATCATGTTCATCCTGGACAGCGCCCAGGTGGCGTTGTCCTTCTCCTGGCCGTAGATAGTGATGCCGTGGGGTGCCTCGTCGGCAACCTTGAGGAGCAGCGAGCCGGAACCACAGGTGGGGTCGTAGACCCTGCTTGGTGCTCGGCCCGATGCCGACAACCTTGGCCAGGATCCGTGAGACCTCGGCTGGTGTATAGAACTGGCCCTTGCTCTTGCCAGACTCGGTGGCGAAGTGGCGCATGAGGTACTCGTAGGCGTCGCCCAGCAGGTCGTCACCTTCGGCGCGGCTGCCACGGAAGTCGAGGTCGGTGAAGATCGACACCAACTTGGTAAGCCGGTCCTGCATCTCCTTGCCCTTGCCGAGCTTCTCTTCGTCGTTGAAGTCAGCCTGGTCGATCACCTTCTGGAGGTCGTTGGCCTCAGCGAGCTTGGCGATGATCTTGTTGATCTTGTCGCCGATCTCCTTGTCACCCTTCAGCGCGACCATGTCGTCGAAGGAGCCGCCAGCAGGCACGTCGATCAGGCTGTTCTTGTCTGTCTTCGCCTTGTCGGAGACGTACTTCACGAACAGCAACGTGAGGATGTAGTCCTTGTACTGCGAGGCATCCATTCCGCCGCGCAATTCGTCGCAGCTCTTCCAAAGCGAGCTGTAGAGATCCGACTTGCGCAATGTCATGTCGAATCGCCCTCGCTGCGCAGGGCGCTCGTTTGAGCGTGATCTATCCCGATGTCTGTCATTTCGATGTGTTCCCATTATATGACAGTTGCCCCGATTCTCCGACAGGCCATCTCGTCAGAAGCGCTCGACGGGTGGCCTCGTCGCCGACCAGACGTCGGAGCCACCCCACCGGTGCGGCGAGCCTGCTACGCGGAGGGGTGTTGCTGGGCATGACTAGGCAGGATGCCACATCACAGCCTTCGGACCATGGGCTGACGCCTGGCACCAGGTGGCGGAAGGGAACCGGGCGGAAGCGTCCAACGCGGCTCATCGCGACCGGGGGGTACGTTCTCCTTCGCTTGACGATCCAAGCGATGGCGAACAGGCCAGCCAGCACGCCGATGCCCCTCGGTCGGTGGGCCAGTGTAGGTGACGCCGGGTTACACCATCCCGTTGTTGAACGGGCGAACCTCACTTGCGGCTTGGCATAGCGAAAGGTTCGCCAGTTCGACACCCGCTCTCCCCAACGAAACATTGCCATCGATAGCTCGCTCATAAATTAGCTCTCCGTCAGATGTCAACATTCGGTGAGGACGTTCAACACCGCCATCGCCGATGAAATGATCGAGGTCGACCTCCAGATGGCCGAGCCGTTCGGCATCCTCCTCAGACCTGCCTTCCGTGCCGAGGTCGAAGGCTCGACCTCGGCACAAGCCTGCGCAACGAACGAAGCCCGGTCTCCGTGGGGAGAACCGGGCTTCTGGACCGATGAGGTCGACCCTTCCCACAACTTGAGGGTCAAGGGTATGAAACAGGTACTTATGATGGAGTTGAGGGGACTCGAACCCTGACCCCCTCGTTGCGAAGTGGCGGCAGGGCGGTCGGTAACGGCCTTTGCCCAGGTCAGGGCCTCGGGGAGCATCGCCGAGGGACGTGGTGGGACGGGGTCGCTGCTGTACTTTGCTGCTGTACTTCTGTTCTGGTGTGAGGAGGCAAGCCGTGACGAGCGCGCAGCTGGGGCCACGGCGCGGAGGATGGTCACGACCCGTGTCCGTCCCCGATGACCTTGACCGCCTGGACGGGGCTCTGGCCGGCGACGTGCGGCTGCCACTGGGTCTCTACTCCTCCGGCCAGGGACCCGAGCGCGCCTTCGACGTGGGCGACGAGGTCGAGCGCATCGAGCTGTACGAGATCGTGCTGACCAACGGTGCCGAGGACGATGTGTGCCGGTTCGTCAATCGGGGTGAGCTGGTGAGGCTGTGGTCGCGGCTGTGGTTGCCTGATCATGTGCGTCGAGCCTGGCAGCCGCGCTTGCCGCTCGCCTCCGCT
>Ga0136611_10003367_pt1 | contig 11181 bp, 11 predicted proteins | sample AntDrymUQ2232306_2_FD_106645 | JGI IMG/M metagenome (GOLD analysis project Ga0136611, IMG submission 106645) | Polar desert sand microbial communities from Dry Valleys, Antarctica - metaG UQ223 (23.06) | ecosystem: Environmental > Terrestrial > Soil > Desert | place: Antarctica: Dry Valley... | reverse complement strand
ACGTTGCAGAAATCCGGATCAAACAAGTAGTGCGCCGTCATGGCGAAGAAGCGCGTGTTGACGATGCGACCATTGCCTTTGGAAACCTTGTCCACAGCGGTCTTCATGTTATCGTAAATGCCGCGCTTGGTAACGCCGTCAAAAGCTGTAAAAGCTCGGGTGTGCGCATCGAACAACATCTCGTGGCTTTGCATCGGATAGCCCGATAGCATGAATGCACGGTTGGCGCATAGTTTGGTGTGAGCCGCCAAAATCTTGCGATGGATGCCGCCAATTACCAGCCACTCCTCGCTCCAGTCAAACTGAAACGCTTCGCCGAACTAGAACTTGAGCGGCACAAAAGCAGATTTGCCTGTAATTGTGGCAGCGTGGTTGCGCCGCTTGCGGATGAAATCAGTAACGATGGTATAGCCGCCAGTGAAGCCTTCCTTCTGAATTGCCTCGAACAGCATCAAAGCAGTGCGCCGATCTCGCTTCGGGCGATGCGAATCCGCTTCCAGCGCCAGCAACAGCCTGGGTTCAAACGGAGTCAGCTTGCCGGTGGTCTTGCCCCTTTGATACTTGGGCTCGGATCCGCCGGGTTCTTGCAGCCATTTCTTGATGGTGTTGCGCGACAGACTTGTCCGTCGCTGAATCTCACTGATAGTTAGATGTTCACGATAAAACATCCGTCGAATCTTTGCATATATAACCATGGTAATCACCCCTGTTTGCCCCTGCTTAGAAATTAAGCAGGATACGTGGATTACCTGGTCAAAATTCAACCGGTACAAATGGGCTTATCTGGTCAGTTTTCAACCGGCGTCAACAGGTCTAAGGCTCTCACATCTTGACGACTCCTGCTGCAGAAATGGTATGCTCAGCCTCAATAGTGTCCTCATCTATCTCTTCGTTTTCTCCTTCTTCAGGAACATCCCCCACGTAAGAAGCTTTTCCTGTGGCTTTCTCGATTAAGGCCAGGAGGCGCTTTTGACGATCTACCATAAAGGCGTCGAATTTATCTGCTCGTAAAAGCGTGGAGTTTGCTAAGTGTGACTCTAAAAAATAGTCTAGCCTATCACCGGGAATGGGAGGACTTGTTTTGTCACCGGTTTCCAATTTGGCCAAGTATTTTGATGGAGCAACGCCACCTATCAAGCGATTGGTTTTATAAGACAAGGGAGTTTTGTTAATGATTGAATCAAAAACCGCTGATTTAATGTTTTGTTGCTTGCACCATTCTTGGGGGAAAATGTGATGAATATCCACATTCTCACCAAAGAAAACGGTATGATCAAATTGCTGCCCTGAACGAAAATCTTGAGCTCCTTCTTTCATCAATAGCGCATTGACACCTTTATAAGCGGCGGAAAGTCTCATCCGCATCGATTTTAATCGATCAGCCCGAAACATAGTTTCGCTTACAGTCGATGGTTCGGCTCCATTTTTTAGCCAGATAGGTACTTCCATGAAATCCCGGGAAATGCGGGAATCAACAGCCGAGCCGTACAATTCGCCAAATACCCCATTCCAATACCATCGCTCAAGTTTTGCTCGATTCGCTTGGTGCTCCCAGGCATCGCCAATATCTGCAAGTATCGCTGCTAATGGGATTAACTGGGATTGATATGGTAAATCGAATATACGATAAATGTGCAGCATGTGCAGGAACTTTGCCACTTGCACAAAACCTTGTTCTACTTGCTTTTCGTATTTCTTATAAGCTTCTAATGGAAGATTCAGTAAGGCTTGCCGATTTGCTGTAACAGCAGGGAGTTCTTTACCCTGTTTACCTGCAGCTTCAGCCGTACGTCTTTTATCACGGGTATGAAAGAGTGAAATAGCTTGAAGAAAATCGGTGTTTGCGACATTAGCAAGAATGCCGCTATTGGTACCGGGAGAGCGCAGCGTTTCCACTAGGCGTTTATGGCGGCCTAAGAGATTTTCGGCTCCATACCAGTCTTTTCTGAGTTCGTGGCCTGTTGCTGCATACATTGCAGTAACCAGTTCAAACGCATCAAGAGGCTTACCGCCGGTATTAACTTTTTCGAATACGACACACACAGCTTCCTTAGACGTTGAGCGATCCAGAGCAATAACTGGTACACGGTAGTATTTAAAGTTTTCAAGAATAAGACGTTTAAAGCTACGGAATTCCTCACGAATACCCTCATTTTCATCTCCACGCCAGTACTTATCAAAACCATCTTGCCATTTGTCCCAGTCGAATACCTGAGATAAAGGATACATCAAGGCTAAATATTCTTTTTCGGGGGTTGAGAGATTCAATACTTCCTCTCGTCCAAATAATTCCTTAACAATGCGATCCTCAGGTACGCCAACAATGGCCTCTTCACGATCTATCGAAGGATCAAGAGACTTTCGAATGTCGATATAAAACCAGCGCTTCACCTTCTTCTTTTTAGATGTGACTGTTTCTACGACCTGCCCGCGCAATGTCACCTGGTAAACGGAAGTCATCCGTTGTTGCCCATCTAGAAGCAATGACTGAGGATTTATTTGGTTGGCCATAGTAGATGCCCCTTCGACAGGTCTAGGTTTAAAATCTACTTGCCCGCCAGTATCAAGCGTCATTAAGGCACCTATTGGAAAAGCCCGAGAAATCGATGCAATCAAGCTTTTAATCCGTTCTTCATCCCACACCCAGCTACGCTGAAAATCTGGCAATTGCAAATATCCTTTATCACATTCTTCCAGTAGCTTGAACAAATCGTGGGGATTAGTTTGAAATGTTGAACCAGCCATTTTTATATATTTCCATGTGTATTGTTTTTGTTCAGTCGATGGGCATGAACGTACAAAAATAGTATCATTGCCAAAGGGTAGATGTATGATTCACCGTTATTTAAAAACTACGTGTCATCGAAAATAATTCCTTAATCACCGGTGTATGATCAGCGCGTAAGAAGCGAAATTTTACTGGACTCATTTTGTTTTCTGAAATATTTCTTAACTTCCTCAAGCGGTAGAAAAACATACAATTTTAGGTAATCGATTTTGCTCCACTTAGTTTTCGTTTCATTGACAATTGATGCTTTGTCAAAAAAGGTGCTCGTAGCGGCATCATACAAATAATTCAAATACTTTATTATTTTTTTAACTCAAAGGTAACCTTGTAGGAAACATTTCTATACTGAGGTGATCGCAGACTTGAGAGATTTTGAATTACCACAGTTTTAACAAAAGCTAGAAAAATTAAATTTTGCGCAATCAAATTACGATTATCCTATTATTTTTCCAAGATTAGGATCATATCTAAAATTCACAATTGACCCGTCTCTGATCTTTTCAATTGTTCCATCAATCACGAATAGGGGCACTAAGAACCATTCGCGCGGCACAACAGGATTTCCAAACCTGTCCTTAATTTCAATAATGAGTTTTGCCGGTTCAAAAAACCTGTGAATCAGGTTCTCCAGCTTTAAGGGATTTATGTTTGAAAGTTCATAAGTAGCGACAATTTCAACATCAGCCATGAGGAAAGTGGGATCTAGTCTAGCGTTAATGATACGCCTTTGAATATCGCCGCTGGTTACACCGATTTTATGAATGACATCGCGATGTTCTTTGATGAGAGTATGGTCGGATTTGCTGCGAAGCACATAAATTGTGCCAGATTCCATATCCCCGACTTCAGTTGTATTGGAAAACAGAGGGCCAGCTGAAGTATCGATAATTCTACGACCGGCTTCGTCCTTGTTCAGTGCGCGTTGCAATGACCTCATCAGAATGTCGCTCTCGGTGCCATTGTCATAGATTACACGGAGCCTACGGTCTGACCGGCCATACTCCGCTATGAATTCCACTCCCATTTCTGCGACATAGACTTTTTGGCCATTGAGAATGAAAAAATCACCTTGCCTGATCTGAGCATCGTCTTTGAATTTGCGGGTTAAGCGGATACCGGATGCCAATTCTTCTTGCACCTTGACAAACAACGGCTTGAATTTGTAGAAATCCGCGCATGGGGTACGCTGGGCGATCTCTTCAGCGACTTTGATTTCCGCGCGGGATTTGACATGGGTCAACTTGGTGATGTCATTTTTACCCGCCTCCAAAACGCCTAACTCGGAGAGCAGCGTATCATCGTCCAATTGATCCAGTTTATTCACAACAGCAGTTGGCTCACCGGTGAGAAGGCCATGCTTATCTCGATCAACTAGAACTGCGCGACATTCCTCAGAAGCGCGAATTTTGTCGAGCCTTACCGCATATAGCCGCTCGAATATATCGCGATCCTCGCCGTGCACAGGTGCGCGGCCATGCTGTTCAAAGAATCGTTCAATATCTTCGAAACCGGCAATGATGCGTTCTTCGCATGTGGTAAGAGCTGAATTGGCTTTTTTCGATGGCCCAAGTTCATCAAGTTCAGCGCGAAGTTCGTCTAAATCATAATCATTCATAGCGACCCTCATCTTTGAATCTTACAAACGCAGCAGCACCTTCTGCCATACGTTTCTCCCAAGGATCCATAGCAACAAGTGAGGGTAATCTTCCACGTTCATTCTTAAATTTAAACGCGCGTACTGCAAGTTCTTTTGCTTCTTCAGGCGTTAATTTAGTTTTCCGACCGGCAATCACCGATGCCACCTGTTTCAAGCTATCCTCATTCATGGCCTTGGCCAGAATTGCATACGCTTCACCGAAGGGATTAATGCGATCAATCAGATCAATATCCAGATCGCGCACATCCATGGCAAATTTGCGAACTCCGTCGATCAGAGCAGTATTGCCAATTTTCTGCGCATCATAAATGGAATTGAGGATTTTCTTTGCCTGCTGGGTAAGATTCAAGGCGGCAATGGCGTGCTGGCGTACTGCTTCTTGGTCTTCCTGATTCAGTTCAGGGTATTTATCCTTCACGATTTTACCCATGCGTACTTGGGTCAATTCTTCCGGCACCATCTCGGAATCAAACAAGCCACGCTCCAGCGATGTTTTATCTTGCACAAATGCTGCAATGACCTCGTTCAAATCTTCCTGACAAATGCGTGAGGCTTCCTTGCTCTTTGGCTCCGCCAGCCCTTTAATCTCAATCTGGAACTGTCCAGTCTGCAGATTAAAGCCTATATTTTCCTTCTTAGGATCATACCCTCCATCGCCGTAATCGAAACCTTCTGCGGGACCATTTCCGCTTCTTTTTGGCATGAAATTGAATTTCGGTGCAAGAACTTGTTCCATCAACAAGCTGGCCGCAATCGCCTTGAGCGTATCATTTACTGCGTCGGTTACAGCTTCTTCAGAAGCATCAGGCTCGGCGATCAGATTGGTAAATCGTGCTTTGGTTTTGCCTTTCGCATCACGGGTAGCACGGCCAATGATTTGAATGATTTCCGTTAGGCTGGAACGGTAGCCCACAGTGAGTGCATGTTCGCACCAAATCCAGTCAAAACCTTCCTTTGCCATGCCGAGAGCGATAATAATGTCCACATGCTCGCGGTTATGTTTGGCCGTTGGATCACGCAACGAGTTAAGTACCTTGTCTCGTTTGGCATCATCATCCACCAGATCGGCAATTTTCAGCACGCCACGGGGTGTTTTCACCAGATGGAAGCTGGTTTTCTCATCGATACCCTGCCAATCACCCAGCTCATGGATGATATGCTCCACCTCTTTGATCTTATCTCGGGTGCTTTCACGGGAATTGACATTGGGGATATGGATGATCGTTTTTTCCTCTGGGTTCAGAACACTAAGAATTTCGTCGCAATACGAACCCGTGTAAAAGTAATACCCGATGTCCAGCTGCTTCAAGTATTGGTAACCGTTTAGCTGTTCGTAATAGGTATAGGTTACCGTATCAAACATGGCTTCATCCTGCGGTGAAAGAACAGCTTCAGCATCGCCACGGAAATAGGAGCCGGTCATCGCGATGATATGCACTTTATCCCGCGCCATAAACTGACCGAGGTGAGTGCCCAGCTTATTATCCGGATTGGCGCTCACATGATGAAATTCATCAACGGCAATTAAACAGTCGTCAAAGGCTGCAACGCCAAAACGCTCCACGGCAAAGCGGAAGGTGGCGTGCGTACAAACCATCACACGATCAGGACTTTCAAGAAAGGCTTTCACTGCACCCACCTTGCCACCATTGTCATCCCCCGGCGCGTTGCAGAGGTTCCACTGCGGCGCAACCTCCCAATCCGCCCAAAAACCGAATTGGGTCAGCGGCTCGTTATTGAAGCTGGCGCCGATGGTTTTCTCCGGCACCACGATAATGGCTTTCCTCAGCCCTTGGTTATGCAGCTTATCCAATGCAATAAACATCAGCGCACGGCTTTTGCCGGATGCAGGCGGAGACTTGATCAACAAATATTGCTCCCCGCGTTTTTCATACGCGCGTTCCTGCATGACACGCATACCCATTTCATTCGCTTTGGTGGAGCTGCCATTGCAGGCGTAATTTACGGATACGGAAGGGATGGATTTGATTTTTGTCATGACTGGGGAACCTTCTATTTACTTTCAGTTGTTACTTTCGGCTTGGTGGTCATTTTGGTATACAGCTCGAATAGTTTCTCCAGTCTTTCGGTATCATTTTTAAATCGGCGTCCAATATAAATCCGTTCCAGCACTTCATCATTGCGCTCATGAGCGTGGCGCAGATTTTCCGGCATGTTGTCGGGATCATAGAGTTCGGCAATAGTGGATGGGAAGTATGCTTCGCGAGCCAGCAGAATATCTTCCGCGCAGCGAGTGAGGTCGGCTTTGTTTTTTTCGGTGAGAGGAGGAACAGGGAAAGTATTTCAGCCGAGGGTATTAGAGTAGGAAAAATCTGTTCTCACCCGAACGCATACCGTGCCGATCCATACCCAATGCATTCGAGAGGCTATAAGTGCCAGGTTCCACAGAGGAGCGTCATACATAGCAAAGTTTCGATCACCAATTATGATTCCGCCTTGCACAACTGCTACAGGGAGAAATTCCCGATTTTCTGAACTCACTCTTGGAACTACAACAGTATATTGACTCTCTCTGTGACGAATCTCGCCAAATTTATGTGGTGTAGCAGCAGCATTTTTTGTTTGCTCTTTGCTGCTTGCAGAGCGCATAGAAACAACAGAATTAATTCGATCAGAAATGAAATTAACCTGGTTAGCCTGATCTACGTCTTTATCACTGATCCATAGGCAATATCTAAGTTTTCCATTAATTAATTCTTCAGAACCAATATAAGGACGAACAAATTTCTTAAACGTTTCTAGCGACTCATTAATTAGATGGTTAGCCTCAAAAAGATTTAATAAAAGTCCTCCACCATCAACTGCACTATCACCCCGTTCCATTGGTGTGACGTTAGTATGTGTAATCCTGCCAGCGGTTGAGTGATGTCCATATAACCGGGTATTAGTTTTAACTTTGCCAGACTGATGCGCCGGTTCATGATGGATTCACAATCCGGGCATATCGCAACCAGGTTTCCCAAGGTATCTGTTATCGCTTTATATTCGATCAAATCCGCAGCAGGTTTTTTGGGTGCACGGCATCGAACACAATAAATTTCATCCGCTTTGCAGGATTGTTTGTTCTTGACTCTTTTGGCTTCAAGGAAGACTCGAAGATCACGCCCCATAATTAAAAAAGGCCGCTTCTTTCCACAAACTGGCAAACCCTGCTTGATCCAATTGCAAATCGTATTTTTATGGACACCAAAGTGATTAGCTGTTTCTTCAACAGTATAGCTACGATGAATCTTAGCCAATCGAGGATTCGGTAAACGTTTACCCATGAATCAATTCCTTCCTGACATTCATTAAATTCAAACCTATAGTATGGCTATATAGAAAGGTGCACGATGGGCGTGTCATAAGTTCTGAGAAATTGCCTGATTTAACACGGCGGGCGTGTCATATTTGATAGTTTCATTGGGAGGGTCACACGCTGGGCGTGTTATATCAACTACTTTTGACACGCCGGGCGTGGGAGTGGATTTAATTTTGAGTAGTGGTACGGGCTCATGCAGCCGCCATAAACTCAGTGGTTTCTCGGTGACTTTGATATCCAGTTTCCCACCACATTCATCTATGGCATAAAAAGTCAGGGCATAAAGATGCGCGCGCTTGCGGTCTCCATAGCGGGAAACAAAGATCAGCTCTACATCCAGCAGTTCTTTCCGTGCCTTATTGAGAGTATCGCGTGATTTCCAGCCGCGTTTCGCCATGACCGACCATGACAGGCACAAATCGCCGTTATTAAATCCTTTGAATTGTGCAAGCAGGTCATTGAGAAGCTTCACAGCGTGAGCCGATAATCCGACATAGACCTTGCTCTCAAGCAAGCAATGCGGCAAAGCTGCAAATCCACCCGGTTCACGTCGTTCGGGGGATAGCCAGTTTTTCTTTTTTCTGCTATTCATTGCAGGGTTTTGCCGTCATCAGCCTGACGAATAGCATGGCTTAATAACGTATTAATCATGCAGTCCACCTCGCAGATAATCCGCCATGTAAATAAGATGGCTACGCTCTGATTTTTCTGCAACCTTCGCGACCTCTAGGGCATAATGTGGTAATAAATCTTCAACTTTGCTGCGCAGAAGGCCGCGTAAAATTTTGGCGGGCATTGATTCGGCTTCAACCGAAAAATTAATATGCTTAGAACGTTTGTCTGATTCTTTTCGTGGCTTGGTAGGCAAATCGTACTCAGCAACTTGATCCGCGTTAATTCCAATCCGCTCAAAGCGTAATTCAATCTCATTTCTGAGGTGTTCGCGTAATTCACGCCTTAAACTTACATCGATCAAGACCCCCGCCGCGTCATAATCGCCGATATAGAAAACTTGTAGCGGTCGGTTGTCATTTGATCTATTCAACGATTCAGCAGCTTCATGAATAAAACTCAAGCTTGAGAAACCGCCGCAAGGATAAAGGTCGACAGCTAGTTGATTGCAATCGTTTAAAATCACGCTGGCAATACTTCTACTTTCAGCCCACACCTCACAACGACAATCAGCATCACGCCACAAATCGGATCGATATAATCCGGCCATGCGCTTCACAAAGTCACTTGCGTCGTCAAACGTGCTAACAAAGTGTCCGCGTCTCGATAGATCTGCAAACCAGTTATAAGGAATTTTGCCTGCCCGGCGTAGCTTTACGCATCGATCCTGAACATGCCGATAACCTCGATCAGATTTTTCAACCGGTACAGGTAATCTCGGATCTGTCATCCGGTAAAAGATATGTCTTACGCTTTGTGGATGATCTTCTTTGAGAACTTCGAGGATTTGATTATCAAGCTGGTCTATCTGAGTATTTGTGCGTCTCACTCTTTTTAACGTGCTGGCACGATAAAATTTAGAGGTCATTTGAATTGATCCCGGTATTTTTCTCCGTGATATATAAGCCAATTGACTAGACAAACTGGCAATAATCCACAGATAACCAGTGTTATCAAAAGATTATCGAATGCTGAGTATTCTTTTATTACTGAATGATTAAGCGCGTTTGTGTCAAAGTGTAATTTGTTTGTAACACACGCCTCATTGTGACTAATGGCGTTTCCCATTATGCCACCCCGCCACGCGTGCGACTGTCCAAAAAGGCATCCAGTGCAGATCTGCGATATTTGACAAGTCGCCCAACTTTGACGAATTTGATGTTATAGCGGCCAACACAACGCCAAACGCTGAGTGTGTTTTCGGTTACACCAAGATATGCAGCAGCTTCGGGAGGTGTTAGTAGTGGATCGGTGGATTGATTTTTTAGGATTGGTGTGAGTGCAGTTTTTGCGTTCATGATATTCCCTCATATTTGATTGGCAATGCTCAGCTTCAAAGGGAATTGTAGGGAATTTCGGCTTGATACAGTCAGGACGATATCTTATGAATTGAATGAAAAAACTTCCCCGGAGGTTAAATGCCAAATAACACACAAAAACCTCCCGGTTATCACCCAACAAGTTTTCGCACGTAGTCAGAATCTATATTCTGTCGATCAAAGACAACCTCTGTTGTCGCAGCTACAACTTCATGTAGAGGCTGTCCATAACGGTTTTTTAAGTAACCCGAAAGCATGCGGACGAAGTAATGAATATCCGCATTTTCTGAGTTGGGTTTTCGCACGGCGGGTTCTTCTTTCGAATATTGCATTGCTTTGTTAGCAATATCCGTCAATACTTCTTGAATGCGAGGCGTTACATCTGAAAGACAGAAATGAGCGTAGTCCAAATTTTTATCCTCATCTTCGAAGTAATCTGAGTTAGCATGAAGAGTTTCAAGCAACCCCTTTACAGTCTCTTTATCAAAAAATGCGTTAATAGAATAGAAATCAAATTTATCGGATTTGTACATTAAATACATGAGCTTCCCAGCCGCATCATGAATTTCTTGATAAAATGCTTTCCGTTCTGCGGTTGTTTGTTTCAGGTCGCCACGCCAAAGACTTATGCCGCCTTCGCATGCGCCAATAAAGTTGAAAAAATCCACGTTTTTGTCAATTCGCTTAGCGAGTGCCTTCCATACATCCTTCATTCTGGGGTCTGTTATCAGCTTACAAAGTAACATCGTACTTTCTTCATCAGGAAGAAACCCAAGCGATGTTCGATAAAGATATCTGCGATAGTTTTCGATACTCTCTTTAGTCATACCTTCATGTTTCTGTGCAGCTTCGGCAACGATTACATCTGGATGACGTTTTTTGAACTTTCTTTCTGGTGACTTGCTATTCACCAGACTTATATGCTTCTCAACAAGAATAGACGGCGCCCATTCTGGATATTTCATAACGCCTCCTTTTGCTCTATCTATCTGGGCTTGGTTAAACTGGTTATTCTCTCTTACGATTCAATTTCACCACGTCAGCACTACTCTTCAACCCTGCCGCTGTCAGCATTGCGTTTGTAGCAGTATTCACACTATCCCGCACTGGATCAAGATCAAGCCGCGCATAGATGGCAGTGGTATTTTGATTTTTGTGGTTGAGTGACTTTCCGATGATCGCCATTGAAGCGCCTGTTTTGGCTTGCCAGCTGCCCAATGTGCGGCGTAGATCATGGATGCGTAGATTATCAATTTCTGCACGCTCTAAGATTCGCTTCCAGCCTTTCTTGGGTTCCATTAAATGTCCAGCCTTACCGATTCCCGGAAAAACAAATACAGCATTATCTGATGGCTTCCTATTAAGCAATATCTCTATTGCTTCGGGTGAAAGTGCCACCGTCTGAGGGGTTCCATTCTTGGTT
>Ga0136611_10003366_pt1 | contig 11181 bp, 7 predicted proteins | sample AntDrymUQ2232306_2_FD_106645 | JGI IMG/M metagenome (GOLD analysis project Ga0136611, IMG submission 106645) | Polar desert sand microbial communities from Dry Valleys, Antarctica - metaG UQ223 (23.06) | ecosystem: Environmental > Terrestrial > Soil > Desert | place: Antarctica: Dry Valley... | reverse complement strand
GTTCAGGCGCCTCTGACTCCCGGGTTTTACCGGTTTGCGCTTGTGAGAGGAAATGAGCACAGGGTCATCGAAGGGCTGACACTGGCTGTGCTGGTACCGTTCGAGGAAAAGAATGGCACGATGCTCAGAGGCTATCGGATAGGCACGTATATTGGGGAGCAGATCGCCGGGCGGCAGGACCCTCCCGAAGGATTTCTCGAAATAACGGAGCGGGACGTCAACCTCCCGATCAGCAAGCATCTGAAGGTTAGCGATTTCCTGAACCACGACGATCAGAAAATGTGGCCGCGCTATGCCGCGATCAATCCGAAGCTGCTCGACAAGATCGAGTTGGTGGTGTCGGAGATCACACGCTGGCACGGGGCGGGCGGTCGCACTAAGCTTTTGCTCGACGTGAAATCCGGTTTCCGCGCACCTGACCACAACGCCCGGGTAAAGCGGGCCGCCCGGGACAGCCAGCATCAGTATGGCGATGCAGCAGACGTTGCGATTGACGCCAACGGCGACGGCAAGTACAGCGCGATGGATAGCAGGATGATCGGGCTCGCGGTTGAGATCGTGGAACTCAAGCATCCTGAGCTCGTAGGGGGCCTCGGGATATATACCAGTGGGCACTCACGGACTACTTACGTGCACATCGACGCTCGCGGCAAGCGGGCGAGGTGGGGCGGATGAGGGATCAACTATGAATGACATGCTGCGGGACCGGCTCATCCGCAAACTCAATCTCATGCCCGACGAACGGCTTGGCCAGATCCTCGACTACATCGATTTCCTGGAGTCCAAGTACGCTCCGGTAATGGCACCTCCTTCGAACCCGATCAGAAGCTTCGCCCAAGGGGTTGAGGACACGTTGCGTGCCGGCAAAATGTCCGCCGGGGCAGTGGCCGGGACGATGAGTATCATGAGCAAGGCGGTGGGTGCGATCAACGAGGTTGCGGCCGCTGGCAAGTCTGTTGCAACAGGCATTATGGGCGCTGCATCGCCAGTTGCCCCAAGTTCGTCTCAACCGACGCCGGCACCGCCTCCAGTTACGCGAGCGGGGCCCCATGAGCTGGGCAGCCAGCTACCTCATTCCCCGGGAGAAGAAGGCAAGTGACTACAGTGAAAGGACGCGGTGAGTCCGCGACGGGCAGACGCACGCGCAAGGTGCCGCCGGATGTCGATGTGGGCGTCGAGCCCCGTACGGGAGCCAAGCGCACAGTCATGGGGACGGTCAAAGAGTTGCCCAATTTTCTGCGACTCCTTTATGGTCTGTTGACGGATACGCGAGTTCCCAGCATCGACAAGATGGTGGTCGCTGGCGCAATCGCCTACATTCTGCTGCCCCTCGACCTGGTGCCCGATTTCATACCGTTCATCGGCGAAGTTGACGACGTATTCCTGCTTATTCTTGCAATTCAAAGGCTTATAACCAATGCCGGCCGAACCGTCGTACAGCAGCATTGGATGGGGGATGCAGCAGAGCTGGCGTCGCTCAATCTGGAGCGGATCCTGGCGGCTTGCGCTTTCTTCCTGCCGCGACGGATGAGACGTCGGCTGAGGACCATCGGCCGGGTATAAACGCCGGGGCGATGCACGCCTGAAGGTGAGCGCAAGAAGGCCGCAGCGGGTAGCTGCGGCCTTCTTGCGGTTTTAAACGAGTGGTAGGTGGGTCACTCGGACGTTAACTGCACCGCGGTAACGTCGCCACCGGACAACGCTCGGGCTCGGGCAACGGTGCGGACGAGGCGCCTGCGGGCCCGCCAAAGGTGTAAGAGGGAAGGCGCAGCGTGCCCAACTCACGACCCGGGACTGGCAGCTGAGTAAAACTGTTCTCGAGAAGCGTCTGCCATCCTCGTGCATCGAAGTATGCAACAACTCCATCGACGCCGAACATCTCAATCCCCTTTTCGTAGCGCAGCGCATCCCACAATGAACCGCATTGCCCGTTCCGCTTTCGCGGCACGCACCCTGGCTCATCCGGCGGTCCGGCAATCGTCACTGCGGGGAGCTGGCCGTTTGCAATTCGCGTCTTGTTGATGAGCGCAACCGCCTCGGAAGCACGATTGAGACGGATGAGCGCCTCAGCCTTGAGGAGGTCCATCTCGGTGACAGTCATGGCAGTCTGCGGACCTTCCTGCCACGACGTGCCCCTGCCAAAACGCTGGTAAGAATAGTGCGAATACCGGAACGTTCCGCGGCTTGGAGCACCGATATTCGTGGCTGTATACCCAAAGTACTTGCCCAGGGTTGCCGGCCCGCCGGCGCCATGAATCCGACGATCTCTGGTTCTGATCTGGAATGCCGTGCGGCTGGCCGCCGGCAGGTTCGACCAGTTGATGAAGCCGCCGGCCGAATCGGCAGGTCCAAGCAGCCAGTAGCTCGGACGCCCGAAATCGCTGGGCGGCCCCGCACGAACGCGCGCTAGCAGCCGCTTCCAGTCATCCCAGAGGATATCGATCTGAGCGACCGGCGCGAAGTCAGTCGTGATGCCCGCATCCACTCTTCGAATCACTTCGGTCCAGTCTACTGCCGCGCGCTCGGTGCGCGTTCTTGGAGAGTATGCGAGATACCGCGCGGCAAATGAATTCGAAAGCCTGATGAAATCATCCCGGCTCATTGCCTGGAACAACCATGAGTCTACCGGGAGTGTGAAGTTGGCGGTTCTCGCAACGGCAATGCCCGCATCTATCTGCGCAATCGAAGCCTGAATGACAGTGGGGTATGGATGGAAGACGGGGATCTTGACCGTATCGACTGCAAGCTTTTCGTCGACGATGAACGCCTTGTCGTAATAAAGGCCAATCTGTCCATGGGAAATACCCTGCATGAATTTTCCAACCGCCCGAGCCCGGGCGGTTCGAGTGGCGTCAACGATGATGAGGCCGGAGTCGATGGCGATCAGCGCATCGTTTACGGACGAGATTGTGCGGTAAAGATCATACCACGGCCTCTGGTTTACATCGGCTCGGGCATTGACGGGGCTGTTGTTCCAGGCTGATCTGGGCTCGGTGGAAACCTCGAGCTGACCGAAATCGGCAAAGCTCGAGGAGGCCTCCCGTGCCGACGTCGACAACGCCCACGATGGGTAATCGTCGTGTCCGGACACCGGCCACCATGTCCGGAAAGATGTTGCCACGAAAGACTCCGCCGTCGTGGGCTGCTGGGTAGCGCGTTCACGATCGGGTGCGTTGGGGTTTTTGATCGCCAGATCCTGGCATCCGGCAATTGCCACCGCCCCGGTGACAGCAAAGAACTTCAGTCGGTTCATCTTATCTCCAAAGTATGGCGCTGCCATCGAGGCTCAGTAAGTGATTTCGATACTGCCGGTGAACGTGCGGTAACGGGGATAGTCGAAGCTGTCAAATCGTACAACTGTTCCACCCGCTTCCGGATCGTATCCCTTGTAATTGGTCCATGTCACCAGATTGCGACCGATGAGAGATATTGACGCACCGCTGACGCCGAGCCGTCCCAGCGGGCCGAGAAGATTCGATCCAAGGCGGTACTTGAGCGACACCTCGCGCAGCTTGACGAAGCCGGCCTCTTCGACGAAGTAATCTGTTGGATCGTTCGCAGCGTAGAGGTTGACGTAATACTCGATCGGCTTCTTGAGCTCCTGCGCCTTTCCGGTCTGGTCGACATCCGCACTGCGCCCATACTGGTACATTCGCTGATTGGTTCGATTGTACAGCTGTCCGCCCACCGCTGCGTCAACAAGTCCGAAGACCGTCAGATTACGCCAGCTGATGTTGTTCGATACGCCGTAATGAAAATCAGGATTACCGTCGCCGATCTTTACGAGCGCCGTATTACCGGTTGAATCGCGCAGGACAATCGGCATTCCCCATCCGAAATTCGTCGTGCCGATCGTTGTCGTGGTGCCCCAGAGGCTTTTCGTTTCTCCGTCAGTGAAGTTGTTGCCCGCACCTACCCATACAAGGAGACCCTCGTCGTTCAGCTGGAACTCCGAGCTGCGTGCTCCCACATTCGATGGCAGCTCACCGGCGCCCTTGATGAAACGAAATCCATACATCGCGCCGAGCGTCTCGCCTGCACACCGGAACGCGATGGTCTGCGTGGTGAAACAGCTGCGATTGAACTCGGTGACCCGATTCCGCGATCGGTCAGCTACAACTCCAAGGCGCCACGTAAAGTTCGGACGCCGGACGAGCTGTGCCTCGAGCGTTCCCTCCACAGTGTTGCCCTCAACGGTTCCGGCGTTCTGCCATTGTGAGGTGTAACCAAACAATCCGGCGAGAGGGATCTGAATGAGCTGATCCACGACGCGGTTTTTAGCGTAGGATAACTGCAGCGAGTAACGCTGGCGGAATATTGCGTCGACACCCACTTCAGTCTCGGTGGCTGTCTCCGGCCTCAGAGATTTGTTGCCGAGAGTCTGCTTCGACAGACCGCCGCCTTCGCTGAATGAGAACGTCTCATACTGGTCTGTGAACTCTGGACGCGTCCCGGCGGTGCCGCGCGATGCGCGCAATTTGAATTCGTCCAGAGATTTGATAGGCCACCAGTCTTCCTGCGAAATCCGGTACGCACCGCTCACACGGTAGTACGTGTTCTCCCTCTCCTCGGGGCCAAACAGGGAGCTGCCGTCGCGGCGAACGAGGCCGTCGACGATGTACCGGCCCAGGTAATCGGCACCGGATGCGACGGCAAAGCTGTTCGAGCGGATCTCCTGAAGCAGAGACGACACCGAGCGCTGCTGAGCATTGCTGAGACTGCGAACACCTGCGGCCGAAAAGAAACTACCTCCGGCGTTCGTCGTCTGGTCAGTTTCGCGCTCCATGAGAGCGCGGAAAGTGGTCCGAAGCGTCAACGGGCCGGCTCGGCCGAGCAGATTCGCGCTCGCGGCGGCATTGATGGCATCCGTGGTTCCATTGAACTGCCGGATCTCGCCGGGCCCGCCCATCCCGAACCCCTCGGTTTTTACGCCCTGGTCAAGAAAGAAATCGGTGCGCCGGTCCGAGCGGTCGTAACTGACATTCGCGTCGACATTGAACCAGCTGAGCGGCGAATAGCGGCCGGAGATGCTCCCCTGGGTTCGCGCGCGCTTGCGGTTGTTCTCTTCAGTGGCAAGAACATAAAGCGGATTTTCTTCGCGTCCTTCGTTCGGATCGCCCTGAAAAATGTATGGAGTGCCATCCGGATCGGGCACGCGGAGGTCGATGTCGGGGGCCTGATTGATGAGGTCGAAGAAAGTGTCTCCATATAGCTCCTGACGATTCGATCGACTGTGATATCCGCTGAACGAGAGCTGCAGGTTCTCAATCGGCCGGTGATCGAGATTCAGCCTGACATTGTTCTGTTCGTATTTTCCGGTGTTGAGCACCACACCATCTTCACGGGCGTTGACCAGCGAAAGCAGCCAGTTCGTCTTGCCACCATTCTGCGAAATGCTGACGGAGTTCTTGAAGAACTGTCCGGGATCGAAGAATCGATCTACCTGATCATAGATAGGGTCCGCATAAGCCGCGTCCTGAAAGCGTGCGGTAATCGGCTTGGGAACGCGTTGAGCGCGCGGAACGACCGCCCCTGCGGCGTTGACGTACTGTCCCTGGGTATTCGTCAGATAATAGTGATACTGCGCCCAGTCGATCTTACCGGCGAGACTGTTGCTGCCGATTTCGGAACGAGCAATTACCCGCGTGGTTCCCTCAGCCAGCGCGGAACCCCGCTTCGTCCGAATCTGGATGACGCCGGCCGCAGCGCGCGATCCGTAAAGCGAGGCCGCTGCAGCGCCTTTGATCACTTCCATGCTCTCGATGTCCATCGACTCGAGATCAGCAGTCGATCCGGAGAATGACTGGCTGAGAATCACGCCGTCGACCACGATCAGCGGCGATGTCGACTTGTTGATGCTGGTCGGCGAGCGCAACAGAATGTTCGTTCCGCTGCCCGGCTGGCCACTCGGCACAACGGTCACCCCGGCGACCTTGCCCTGGATGGTCTCGACCGCGTTCGTAGCGGGTACCGGCGCATTTTCGGCATCCACGCGTCCAACGGTGAAGGGGACGCGAGTGCCGCTCGTGGGATCCACCACGCCGGTGGTCACGACCGCTTCCAGAGTAAGACCGACAGCGTCGAGCCGGAAATCAGCGCTCGCGGTGGCACCGCCGGTGACGATTATTCCGGGGGCCGACAAAACACGAAAGCCAAGCCGGCGTGCGCCTAGTACATACCGGCCCGCGGGGACCCCGTTGATGGTGTAACGCCCGTCATCGCCGGTTACCGCGCCAAGCCTGGTACCCCCGACAGTGACTTGGACACCGACTAGCGGGCGATTATTGGCTGAGTCTACGGCGAGGCCGGTAATCCGGCCCGTTGCCGGGGTTTGGGCGGCAACTGCTGTGGCTAGCGGCGGTACTGCCGCGAGAAGCAGCCCCGCCGCAAGCATGGCACCAGACCGAAGGAGCACGCCGAGAAGCCCGGTATACGCGGGGGCAAGCGAATTTTTAGCGGAACGCATGAGCGTTACGGCGAAGCGGTTCTTTAACATCGGGCCTCCGAAGGGTGACGCAGCACTCACTTTGCCAGTATGTCAGGACGCACCGCTACCGTCAAGCGACGAAGTACCACGAGTCCGATTGCGCTACTCAGCGCGAGCGGGCATGATGGAACCATGAGATTGTTTGTGCTGCTCCCACGGGTGGGAGTGTCGGATCGATATGGCGCGCGCGCTGCTTAAACGCCCTCTCAGTTCTATTCGTGCGGCGCGCACTTTCTGTTACGCGTTGCTGGTGTTGAGTGGAGCTGCGTGCGTCACCGGGCGCGGCGGCGGGACCCCTACCCGCGAGTCATTCGTCAACGATGGGGATCGACAGCGAGGCCATTTGTTGATCGTCGGCGGCGGGCCCGCTCCACGCGAAGTCACACAGCGCTTTGTCGACCTTGCCGGCGGCAAGGGGCGAGCGCGCATCGCTGTATTGCCGATGGCCAGTTCGGTCGCTACAACTGGTCCCGAGAAAGTATCGGAGCTGATATCTATGGGAGCCCATGCATTCGTAATGAGCGTCGATCGCTCGGGGGCCGATTCCGATTCCCTCGCTCGACTGCTTGATGGAGCCACAGGCATCTGGTTCTCGGGAGGCGATCAGAACCGGCTCACCGCAGCGCTGAAAGGAAGTCGGCTGGAACGCGCCATCCACGCGCGTTACAGAGCCGGCGCGGTGGTCGGTGGAACATCCGCTGGAGCGGCAGTGATGACCGATCCGATGCTGACGGGCGATGAGCGCAAACCGGGTAGTGCCAGGCGACCCGCCGATTCAACGCAGGTGAACATCACCATCGATAGAGATAACGTCGTAACGGCGCCGGGTCTCGGATTGCTCCGCGGCGCAATCGTCGACCAGCACTTCGTGCGGCGTCGCCGGCAAAACCGGCTGATGAGCCTCGTGCTCGAAAATCCCTCGCTGCTCGGCATCGGGATCGACGAATCTACCGCGCTCATCGTGCGGCCTGACGGGGCGTGGGAAGTCATCGGCGCAAGCGTCGTCTTGATTTTCGACGCCCGCTCGAGCGCCATTACGCCCGCAGGCTCGGTGCTTGGTGCATCCGGACTTCGCGTGCACGTTCTTCCCGGTGGCAGTATCTTCGATCCGGTTGCCGGACGGGTTGTGAGACTCGGATCAGCCCGGTGAATTCAGCTGTTTGCCGTTACCCGAAACCAGGCATGGAGGCAAGAATCTTGAAAGTTCTCAGTCAGCTGTTGTTTGTCATCCCGCTGTCCGCCGGATGCGCATCGTCCCGCCCTGCGGCCCCGCCCACTGCACCAGTTCCGGCATCCAGGTCGACGGTTGAGGCAGTTGTTCCCGCGCCGGCGCCCGGCCTTGACCGCTTTGCACAGCAACAGCTGTTCAAGCGGCTCACAGACCTGTCGTTCATGACCCAGCTCGGCGATGAGATGATCGTCCGAAAGATCGAGTACAGTGGCGCTGACAAGATGACGATACCGGCGTACTTCTTCGCACCGCACGACACCGTGACAAAGCATCCGGTCGTCATTCTGGTCCACGGCGGTGTTCATGGAGATCTTTCCGATCTCTACGTACCCCACATCCGCTCGCTGGTGAACGATGGGTACATCGTCGTGGCACCGGAGTATCGCGGGAGTACCGGGTACGGACGGGAGCACTACGATGCCATCGACTACGGCGGCAAGGAAGTCGAGGACGCAATTGCCGCTCGCCAGTATCTCGCTGATCTCGTTCCGAATGCTGACCTCAGACGGCTGGCGATGATCGGCTGGAGCCACGGGGGATTCATAACACTGCACTCGATTTTCCGTCGGCCCGAACTATTCACCGTGGCGGTTGCGCATGTTCCGGTCTCGGACCTGCCGACACGGATACGCACCCATTCTGCTGGATATCAAAAGATTTTTTCAGATCAGCCGGGCTTCGGCGGCACGCTCGCGGAAAAACCGCAGGCGTATATCCACCGATCACCAATTGCTCACGTGCGCAAGCTGAAGACGCCACTGCTGGTGCATGCCGCAAGCAATGACGACGACGTGTTCATCATTGAGAATCACAACCTGCGTGACTCGATGGTCGCGGCGGGCAAGGACAGGGCGGGACTCTACACATATCGCGAATGGCAGGATCCGCCGGGTGGCCATGCATTCAGCCGGGTCGATACGAAGGAGGGAAGGGAAAGCTGGAGTGAGTCCCTTGCCTTCCTCAGAAAGCATCTCTATCCTGCAGGCCGCAGAAATCCCGGCCCCGCAAACCGTAGAAAAAAACGATAGGGGATCGCGTTCCGCCTCCCTCTGGACTGCAAATGCGCCCTGCCATACATTCATCCATGGCAACCACGACTCGTCCGTCGGCGAAGCCCGCTCAACCGGATGATACCGGCGGCGGGCTTTCACGTTTCCGGAGCTCCGCTGCTGAAGGTGCGAACGGGCTCAGCCGGGTGCGCGAAAACGTCGTTCTCACTTTCGATGATGTGCTGCTCGCCCCCCGGCACTCACTGGTTCATCCCCGGGACGTGAAAACCAGCTCCCGCTTCACCAGAAAGATCACCCTGAACGTGCCATTTGCGTCGGCGGCGATGGACACGGTGACAGAATCAGAAATGGCGATGGCGATGGCACGCGCCGGAGGAATTGGCGTGCTTCACAAGAACATGTCGATCGATCGGCAGGCGGCCGAGGTTGACCGCGTCAAGCGTTCGGAGAGTGGGATAATTCTCAACCCTATCACGCTTTCGCCCGATGCGACGCTGCGCGAGGCCGTCGCGCTGATGACGCGGTTCAAGATTTCAGGTGTCCCGATTGTTGATCGCGATGGACACCTCCTCGGAATCATCACCAACCGGGATCTGCAGTTCGAGCGCAATCTTGATCAGCCGCTGCAGAAGGCGATGACATCCACCGGCCTCGTCACAGCACCGGTAGGCACGACGCTGGACGAAGCCGAGCGCATCCTTGGTAAACATCGCATCGAGAAACTTCCGGTTGTGGACGAGGCCGGTGTGCTCCGCGGTCTGATCACTGTCCGCGATATTCATCAGCGGCGGGAATTCCCGAATGCCAACAAGGACGAGCACGGTCGTCTCAGAGTGGCAGCGGCAATCGGAGCCTCGAACTTCCACGACCGCGCCGCCGCCCTGGTTGACGCGGGCGTCGATGTGCTGGTCATCGACACCGCGCACGGTCACAGCGAGGGTGTGCTCCAGGCGGCTGCCGAGGTTCGTGAGGCATTTCCGGACGTCCAGCTGATAGCCGGGAATATCGCGACGCGCGCGGGCGCGGCAGCCCTTGTTGAACGGGGTGTAGACGCGGTCAAAGTCGGTGTGGGCCCTGGATCGATCTGCACCACCCGGGTAGTCACCGGAGTCGGCGTACCTCAGCTCACTGCTGTATTCGACGCTGTCGAGGGTGCTGGCGACATTCCCGTAATTGCTGACGGAGGCATCAAATACTCCGGCGATATTGTGAAAGCCATTGCCGCGGGTGCGTCGAGCGTGATGATGGGCTCGATGCTCGCCGGTACCGAAGAAAGTCCCGGCGAATCGATTCTTCTCGAAGGCAGGCGCTTCAAGATGATTCGCGGAATGGGAAGCATGTCAGCCATGCAGGACGGCAGCGCCGACCGCTATTTCCAGGAAGGGGAGATGTCTCCCCGCAAGCTCGTCCCCGAAGGAATCGAAGGGAGGGTGCCCTATAAGGGTCCTGTCAGCGATGTACTATATCAGATGGTCGGCGGTCTGAGGGCAGGCATGGGGTACGTTGGATGCGGCGACATCGAACAGCTGCGACATAACGCTGAATTTTTGAGGATCACGGCCGCCGGCCTTCGCGAATCGCATCCACACGATGTCGTGATCACCAGGGAGGCACCCAATTATTCCGTGTGATTGCAAACTTGCGGTGACATGTAAGCGAAATGTGCCCGCCCGAAAACGCAGAACTTCCTTGACAACGCTTAATGCGTGGCAGCAATTTGGCACCGCATTCGGATTTCCAATCTGATCGCTCGCTGCCACCGGTCTGCGCGCCTGTCCGGTCGGACGTAGCACCTTATCATATCCGACGGTTTCCGGAGAACTCGCATGGGTATTTGGTCTAAAAAGAGTATCGTTGGGCTGCAAACCGAAGCGGCGGGTGAGGAAGGAACTCACACACTCAAGCGCGCGCTCGGCGCGCTGAATCTTACGACGCTTGGGATTGGTGCCATCATCGGTGCTGGCATTTTCGTGCTGACGGGTACCGCCGCTGCGCAGTACGCCGGTCCGGCAATCGTGTACTCGTTCATCTTTGCCGGGCTCGGCTGCCTCTTCGCCGGTCTATGCTACGCGGAGTTTGCGGCGATGATTCCCATTGCCGGCAGCGCGTACACCTATGGATACGCGACGCTTGGCGAGTTGACTGCCTGGATTATCGGGTGGGATCTCATCCTCGAATACCTCTTCGGTGCCGCGACTGTTGCCGTGGGTTGGTCGGGGTACTTCACTGCGTTCATGAACGAGCTGGGATTCCGGCTGCCCATAGCGTATACATCGTCACCCCTGGGAATCGAGGGCACTCACTCCTTCGTGAGAAACAGCATTTGCTTCGATCCGGCAACCAATCAGACCATCAGGGTTGCGGCTGAGACGGTTTGCGACACCAGTCGGTATTCGGTTGCACAGGGCGTCATCAATCTCCCCGCGATGATCCTCGTCGGCCTGATGACCGCG
>Ga0136611_10003365_pt1 | contig 11187 bp, 7 predicted proteins | sample AntDrymUQ2232306_2_FD_106645 | JGI IMG/M metagenome (GOLD analysis project Ga0136611, IMG submission 106645) | Polar desert sand microbial communities from Dry Valleys, Antarctica - metaG UQ223 (23.06) | ecosystem: Environmental > Terrestrial > Soil > Desert | place: Antarctica: Dry Valley... | reverse complement strand
GTCACCGAAAACGCAGCGAACATCGAGATGATGAGGCTGAGCGCGGCAACTGACCGGATTATGTTACTCGGTCGAGCCAAATGAGGTGCTCCTTTCGCACTCCCACGAATGTGTAAACCCCCGTCACCACAATCTGCGCCGCCTTCGACGCCTGCCTGGTGACTCCCCGTATCGTGTCCGGACACCACTGTGCCGGGCGTTCATGTAGCACCTCGTTTACGCGCCTCCTTCTATGTGGACCCACTACCGGTGCATCCACTACCGAGAGCTGCATACGAACGGGAGAACATAGGACTGAGTCTTTAGATTTCTCTTCGACCCATCTAGTCTAACGGTCGATGCCGACGGAGTCAACGTGAGAATGGTTGCACAGACACCCGTCTGACAGGGTATGTCCACGACCAGCACGCAAACGCAATGCGGAGGGCGCATTCCGTTCGTTCAAATGGATCGTACAACGCGCCGTATCGCCTCGTGACTCACGCCAAATATCCGCGCGAGTGATCGCAGCGACTCCCCCGACTCGTGTAGCGCAACGATTGACGGCCACTCGGCGTGTGGGATGCGGGTTCGCGGTATGCTGTAGCGGTCGGAACGGGTCGGGTTGCTGGTCGGAGGCGGGGCGATGGGGATGCGAATACAGGCCGTCCAGTTGGATGCCGCTGATGTTATCCCCGTCACTTCCGCTCCTTAAATGCCGGGCCTGACAATCTATCAGGAATCTTGGTGCAGCATCGGGTTGTAGCGTCAATGCTGCAACCCGATGCTGTTGTACGTTCGATGAGCAAAGCCAGGATCGCGTCAGTTGATTACACGACTGGTCGTACGCGCCGTTCTTGCCAATCGCGCGGCCAACACGAACGATGCTCAGTGCCAGTTCCTGCCACGGCTTCGGCTCCTTTGATGTGGTGCGACGACAGCGGTAGCTTTGAGCCAAGACGATGACCAATCGCTGTGAGTCTGCATCAGTGTGACCGTTCGATGATTCCCTGACAATTTCGCGTGAACTCGGTGACGAGGCGGACAGTGTGCTCGAAGTCGTCGAGGCGCATGAGCGCGTACGGCGAGTGGAAATAGCGCACCGGGAGCGAGACCACTCCGGTCAACACGCCGCCGCGACTACGCTGGATCGCTCCGGCGTTGGTGCCACCGCCAAACGGGACTCGGTATTGCCACGGGATGAAGTGTTCGTCGGCCAGCTCGGTGAGCGCCTGGACGGTGCGGCCATTGGTGATCATCGTGTTGTCCATGACAACGACCGCTGGACCGCGTCCAAATTGTGTCGGCTGACGAGCGGGTGGAATACCCGGTACGTCAGCGGCGACCGTCGCTTCGAGAACCAGCGCGATGTCTGGTTGGATCTGATATGCGGCTGTCCCGGCGCCGCGCAACCCGACCTCTTCCTGGACGGAGAAGCTCGCAACGACGGTAGCCTCAAGTTTTTGAGAAGCCAGCGCTTCGAGCGTCTTGACGATCACCGCACAGCCAGCGCGATCGTCGATCGCCCGGGCCATGACCGTCTGCTCGTTGAGTCGTTCAAACGGGTAGGCAATCACCAACGGCGAACCGACGCGGATGCCAAGTCTCGCGACATCGTCAACGCTGGCTGCTCCGATGTCGATGAACAGATCTTCGAGCGTGTATGGTTTGTCGCGATCTTCCGGACGGAGAATGTGCGGTGGCGGCATCCCGATGTAGCCCTTGACTTTGGTTCCGAGATCACTCCGGATCGTGACTGCGTGCGCGGGTACGATACGCGGGTCCCAGCCACTTGTCTGAGCAAACCGCAGGAACCCGCCGTCCTCGACGAAACTGATGACGAAGCCAATCTCATCCATGTGGGCATCCAGCATGAGTGTTGTGTCGCCGGTTCCATGGCGCGTCGCGATGAGATTGCCGAGCGTGTCAACGCGCATCTCGTCGACATATGGCTCAATGATGTGCTGCAAGGCTTGACAGACTTCTTCTTCGAACCCGGACGGGCCGAATGCGTCGGTCAAGGTCTTCAATAACTCGATAGTGTCCACGATCGCTCATCTTTCTCGTACGTCCAACGATCTGGTGAATACATCGTCCGATGACGTACCGCGTCGTTCCAATGCACGCAATTGAATGGCGGGGGTTGATCCTCGCATAACAGATCGAACAATCGAGCCAGCGGAACCGTCGGGTCCGCTTTCCGGGCCACGGCAGTGTCTCACAGCTCACGCAATCGGAGATGTGCTTCCGTTCAATATCGGTCGACTCAATATCGGTCGACCACGTGCTTGACAGCGACCCTTGCTGAGCGTTGAACTGCAACAATATCGGTCGAGGCGAGTCTGTTTTCAGGTGGGAAGGTGACGGTGGGAACGGCAAGCAGTCAGCGATTGCGATATCCGTTGGCCAACTACCGAGTTGTAGATCTCTCACGCTATGGGCCAGGGCCGTATTGCAGCATGTTGCTCGGTGACCTGGGCGCGGAGGTGATCGTCGTTGATGATGGTACGCCTCGCACAGCGCAGGAACGCGGGAATGATTCTGGGCCATCTCGGGATGACCTGACACAGCCGTTTGAGTACATGCGGCGCAACGCGCGGCGAATCGCGCTCGACCTGAAGCATCCGGACGGACAGAGTGTGGTCCAGCGGCTGGTGAGCCGGGCAGACGTGCTGATCGAGAGCTTCCGTCCCGGCGTGGCCGCGCGGCTGGGGCTGGACCAGGAGCAACTCCGCGAGCAGCACCAGCGGTTGATCTACTGCTCGATCAGCGGATACGGGCAGTCCGGCCCGTACCGGGACTCGCAAGGGCACGACATCAACTATCTCTCGCTCGGAGGCTTGCTTGGGTTGACAGGCGCGCCGGATGGTCCGCCGATCGTGCCGGGAACGCTCGTTGCCGACCTGGCGGGTGGTGGATTGCCAGCCGCCATCGCGATCCTCGGAGCGCTACTGGGGCGCGAGCGGTCTGGAGAGGGTCAGTTTATCGACGTGTCGTTGCAGGAGGGCGTCGTTGGGTTGCTGTCGCCGATGATCGCGCTGGCACTGGCGGGTTGGTCGGTCGGGCGCGGCACGTCGGTGCTGTCGGGCGGCGCACCGTGGTATCGCGTCTATGCCACGAGCGACGGACGGTATCTGGCGGTTGGCGCGATCGAGCCGTGGCTGTTCGCTGAGCTTTGCCGGCAGCTTGAGCATTCGGAGTGGCAGGACAGGCAGTATGACGAGGCAGGCTGGCCGGCGATGGCGGCGGAGATGGAGCGCATCTTCAGTGCGCATCCATTGCAGCACTGGCGCGATCGTCTGGAGCCAGCCGGGGTCTGCGTGACCGGCGTCAGTGAACTGGGTGAGGTGCTCAATGACCCGCAACTCGCGACGCGCGGGACGTTTGGAGATGGCGTTCCGCAGGCGATGAACGTGCGCACGTTGCCAGTCATGTCGGGGATGCCGCGCTCCCCGGCGAGTCCTCCGTCTGATCCAGGCGCCGACGCCGAAGAGGTTCTCGAAGGGCTTGGCTTCAGCCCCGGGGAACGGCAACGCCTCCGACAAAGCGGAGGCGTTGGCTGACGCGCGATGCGCGGTGCTAATCACCAGCGGCCATGTCAGGCATGGCAGGTTCCGAGTCGAGGGCAGCCAGCGCCTCGCGATAGAGCGCGACGTTGGCGAGCTTGATTTCCTCGTAGCCGCGGATGATGTCCGGTAGCTCGGCGAGCGCGATGGCACGGTCGTAGGTGTCGGGACGTAGCTGCTCGACGGACTCACGGATCCTGGTTGCGTAGTCGGTGACGAGTTCGCGCTCAGTCCGGCGTACTTCGGCGTAGCCGAACGGGTCGAGCGGGGTGCCGCGTAAGCGGCGCATGGCATAGAGCGCCTGGAAGGCTGGCCGAAACCACTCGCCAAGCTCAAGCTTCTGGTCCATACCGAGCGAGCGCAACATCGGTGGATGCAGCCGGTAGCTGACCTTGCCGCCTTCGGGGAACTGGTCGATCAGCGCCTGCTCGAAACGTTGGTCGATGTGCAGCCGCGCCACTTCGTATTCGTCCTTGTAGGCCATCAATTTGTAGAGGTAGCGGGCAACGGCTTCGGAGAGGCGGTACTGGCCTGCTGCCACCTGTTCCTCACGAGCGGCGACGCGGCCAACGAAGGCAACGTAGCGGCGTGCCAGCCGGAGATCCTGGAACTCCAGCAGCTCGTTGGCGCGGATGCGTACGAGTCGTTCTACCGCTGGTGCGAGCCGGACTTTCGCCAGCAGCGCTTCGATGCGTGGATCGATCGGGAGGCCGGTGTCGGCTGGCAACGTCGTGGGCAACTGCCGGACGAAGCGTCGTGACAACGCGGCTTCCACCACAGTCGGTGTTGCGACGGCTGCCCGTCCCCAGCGGAAGGCGGCGATGTTGAGTGCGACGGCAGTGCCATTCAGCTCGATGGCGCGTTCGATCGATTCGGCTGACAGTGGCAGCGCCCCGGCCTGGTATGCCGCGCCGATGGCGACGACGTTGGCGGCCATGTGGTTGCGGAGTAGTCCCTCTGCGATACCAAGCGCCTCAATGTAGACATTGCGGTCGGAGCGGGTTGCGACATCGATCCGGCCACGAATCGCGTTGAGTCCGGGGAAGTGCAGATCGTGGTCGCGGATCATCTCGCCGGTTGGGACGGCGCCAGTTGAGACGACGGCGATCGTGCGATCCGGTGATGTCACGGCCAGGTGTCTGGTTTCAGTGGCGATCAGCGCGTCGAGTGCGAGGTAGGTGTCGGCCTTGCCGGTCGTTACACGATTGGCGACATCCGCCTGCGACGTGAGCAGGCGCAGGTGCGAGACGACCGGGCCAGCCTTCTGGCTCAGTCCGAGCTGATCGAGGCCGCTGACCCAACGGCCTTCAAGCGTTGCGGCGGTGGCGAGGAGCTGGTTGACGGTTACGACGCCGGTTCCGCCGATGCCCATCAGATAAAGACTGTAGCCGTCACCGATCTCGGGCAGCACTGGAGTGGGAAGATCGGACGGCGGCTGGGGAACCGAGGCTTGCGGTTTCTCATCTTTCGGGTTCGGAACGATCGTCACGAAGGACGGGCAGTCGCCTTCGAGGCACGAGAAATCGAGGTTGCACGACGACTGGTGGATGCGCGTCTTGCGGCCAAATTCGGTGTCGACCGGCTGGACCGAGAGGCAGTTGGAGACACGTCCGCAGTCGCCGCAACCTTCGCAGACCAGCTCGTTGATGACGACCCGTTCGGCGCGGTCGGGCAGCAGCCCGCGCTTGCGCATCCGGCGGGCTTCGGTGGCACATTGCTGGTCGTAGACAAGCGCCGTCACGCCAGGAGTGTCGCGCAGGATGAGTTGTGCCTCATCGAGCCGTTCACGCGGCCAGAGATCGACACCAGCGGGCCAGGTAGTCCCTTTCGGGTATTTGTCGGTTTCGTCGGCGAGGACGATGATCTTGCCGACGCCTTCGGCTTTCAGGAGCTGGACAACGACCGGAACCGGCTTCGCGCCGACTGCCTGCTGGCCACCCGTCATCGCGACGTGGCCGTTGTAGAGCAGCTTGTAGGTGATGTTGACGCCCGACGCGACGGCGGCACGGATCGCCAGCGAGCCGGAGTGGAAGAACGTGCCGTCGCCGAGGTTCTGGAACATGTGACCGGCTTCGGAGAACGGCGCCTGACCGATCCACTGCGCCCCTTCGCCACCCATCTGGGTCAGCCCGACGCCGTTGCGACGCGGGTCGTTGGAAAGCTGGACGAGCGTGTGGCAGCCAATACCCGCGCCGACCAACGAGCCGTCCGGGATGACGGTCGAGCGGTTGTGCGGGCAGCCGCTACAGAAGAACGGCGCGCGGGTTGTCCCGAGGTTCAGGACCTCGCGGCCAGTCGCGCGCTTGAGTGCCTGCAAGCGTTCCTCGAACTGGTCGTCGCCGAGGTAGCGGCTGAGACGGGCAGCGAGTGCCGGAGCGAGCCGGTCGGGTGTCAGCTCGCCGTCGATTGGGACGAGCGTCGAGCCGGTCTCGTCCTCTTTGCCGAAGATGAGCGGACGTTCGGGCAGGTTGTAGAGGATGTCGCGGATCTGGCGCTCGATGAATGCGCGCTTCTCCTCGATAACGAGGATCTCGTCGAGGCCGGTGGCGAACTCGCGGATGATGCTCGGGTCGAGCGGCGAGATCATGCCGAGCTTGAGAACGCGGACTCCCCGGCGTTCGAGATCGGCGTCGTCGAGGCCGAAGTCGGCCAGCGCCTGGCGCATCTCATAGTACGTCTTGCCAGCGGCGACCAGGCCGATTCGCGCGTCATTTGGGTTGACAATGAGCCGGTTGAGGCCGTTCGCGACTGCATACAGGCGGGCGGCGATGACGCGGTTACGGAAGACGTGCGGCTCGGCGGTGACAACGATTGGCGGGACCGTCTGCGGGATCTGGCTGTGTTGCCACGGCTTGCCGTCGATCTCGACCGGCGGCAGGACCGGCTCGACACGCTCCGGTCCGACATCGACCGTTCCGAACGCATCAGCGACGTCGGCGACGATCTTCATCCCGACCCATGAGCCGCAGTAGCGCGAGAGCGCGATGCCGTGCAGCCCGAAGTCGAGCAGTTCCTGGACATCGCTGGGATAGAGGACGGGCATGCCCAGATCGGCCATCGAACCTTCGGACGCGGATGCCAGCGTCGATGACTTGCAGGCCGGGTCGTCGCCGGCCAGGACGAGCACGCCGCCGTGCTTGCTGGCGCCAACCAGGTTGGCGTGACGGATCGGATCGTGGGCACGGTCGAGGCCGGGCGCCTTGCCGTACCAGATGCCGACGACGCCATCCAGGTCTTCGCGCGGCCGGACAAGTTGCTGGGTGCCCCAGACCGAGGTAGCCGCGACCTCCTCGTTGAGTCCGGGGTGGACGGTGATGGCATGTTCGCCAAGCAGCTTGCCTTCGCGCTGTAGCGAAAGGTCGTAGCCGGCCAGTGGCGAACCCTCGTAGCCGGAGATAAAGGTCGCCGTCCGCAGTCCACGGCGTTGGTCGGATTTGTGCTGCTCGATGGGCAAGCGGACGAGTGCCTGGATGCCGGTCAGCAAGACCCGGCCGGATTCGCGTTCGTAGCGGGTACGTAGCGTGAGATCATCAACGATCTGCATGGGAGACTCCCATTCCGGTGCTGTCAAGGCAGGCGCGTACAGTGCGTCCTCGTCCTCTTCGACGATCACCTGATTGGCAGCAACTATAACCGCTGGCGTGATGGAGGATCGCGAAACGCAGGCGTACTTCCCGGCGAGTGGATCACCATCCTCCGCTGATTTTGACGAGTTCAGCGCAAGGCGAGAGACATCATGGGGGTCGCGGAGGGCCGGGCGAAGAAATAGCCCTGGGCGTAGTCAGCGCCGTGATCGCGTACCCACTCCCATTCGCCGCGCGTCTCGATCCCTTCGGCGACGGTCTTGATTCCCTCGCAACTGGCGAAGTCGAGTAGCCGGGCGGCGATGCCTGCTTTGTAACGGTCGGTGTCGACACCGCGAACGAGTTGCATGTCGAGCTTCATGAAGTCGGGCTTGAGCTGTGCGAGCAGGTTGAGCGAGCTGTAGCCGGAACCGACATCGTCAAGCGCGACGCGAAAGCCAGCGTCGCGGTAGAAGTTCAGAATATTCAGCAGGTGGTCGGCGTCGCCGACGTCATCGCTCTCGACGACCTCGAAGACGATTCGATCGGGTGGGATGCCAGCGGTATCGACCGCGTGCCGCGTTGATTGCAAGCATGCGTTGGGGTTGTAGATCGAGGTTGGGTTGAAGTTGATGAATGCTGGCAGCGGTGATCCATGCACCACTGCCTGCGCGATTGCGGTCAGCCGGGCGGTCCGGTCAAGGTGGAAGAGCAGATCAGCCTGCCGGGCAATGTCGAACATACGGCCTGGATTGATCATGTTTCCGTCAGGATCGACGCCGCGAGCGAGGCACTCGTGGGCAACGACCTCAGTACCGTTGCTGGCGTCGACGATCGGCTAAAACCAGGTCGTCAGGCGCTCCTCGCGCAACAGGTCGATAAGCCAGGCGCCGTCCGTCTGCGCGACAAGCGTGCTGAGTGGTCGTGCCTGCATGAGGTCGTGGAAGGACGGTGGCCGGTCTCCATCGAGAATCACCGTCTTTGTGTCGGCCAGTTCCGCGTCACTGAGGTGTGCTGACAGTGAGCGCGCCATCGTCGGGAGCACTCCGTCGAACAGGTCGATGGCGAGGATGCCATCGGTGGGTTGGGAAAACGGAACCGGGAGCGATGTCAGCAGTTGCTCGATCGTTCGAAGCGTCTGCTGGTGTGGTGGGGCGAGATAGAGGACGCCGGCACTGGAAACAACCTGCGGCAGTACAGCGCAACGCATGCAGGCGGCGGATGAAGTCTGCAATGGTGAACCTGATCAACCCTTCTCTTGCGTGCGCTTCACGATCCCATTCACCCATTATCGTACGATTGCTCGTCCGATGCTTCCGCCGTACAAAAGTCACGGATCAGTCGATGGATCCAGCTTTTGCGTCGAGGATCCTGGCCATCTGCAGTTCGTCAACGAGCATCGCGCCGATGGGCAAGCAAAAGGCCCGTCCGGTGGTCCGGCAGGCCCTTCGTCGCGCTCTGGGTGGAGATGGGGGGAGTCGAACCCCCGTCCAAAGCCCTCAGCGGAAGATGTCCTACAAGCTTAGTCGGTATTTTTCGTCATCAGCGGGAGCCACTACCGACACTGTATCCCGTGACCAGCCAGATTATCTTTCGCGGTCTTATCCAGCACTGGGAACCGCGGCATCCCGACTTAGTTTCGCTCGGATCCGGACCAGTCGGAATGTGGTCCGGTCAAACGCTCACTACCTGTGGTTAGGCGGCGAGAGCAAGCGGTTGCTTGCCATTTCTATTTTCGCCTCCTGATTAACGAGGCCTGGAGGCGAACCTCGGCTTGCAATCTTCGCACCTACGACCCTGTCGAAACCAGACATCCCCGTAAGTTGCACGACCGACAGTATACACCTTTAGCCGCGCTGACGCAAGGCCTGCTCGATCTGCTTCTTGGCATCACGCTCGGCCAGCGACTGGCGTTTGTCGTAGTCGCGCTTGCCCTTGCCGATGCCGATCACGATCTTCGCCCGTCCCTTACGCAGCACAAGCCGGATCGGGATCAACGAAAAGCCTTTCGCCTCTGACTTCTCGGCCAGATACTCGATTTGCGCCCGGTGAAGCAGCAGCTTGCGCGGCCTGAGCGGGTCGTGGTTGAAATACGTCCCTGCCTGGCCGTAGGGGGAGATGTGCATGCTGTAGAGCCACATTTCGCCGCGCTCGGCGCGCGCGAAAGCGTCACGCAGATTGATGCGACCGTCCCGGATCGACTTGATCTCGGTGCCGGTGAGCTGCATGCCGGCCTCGACTTCATCTTCGATGAAGTAGTCGTGATAGGCACGCCGGTTGACGGTGACGACCTTCTCGCCGCCCTCGCTCCGGCTGGATGAACTGGACTTCAACGCCGACTTCGCGCACATGGCAGTGCAATCTAGCAGGGCAAGGTCTGCCGGTCAACGCGCACGAGAGCCGGGCGCGCTATAGTGTCCGCGAACACTCGCGGACGGAGAAGGATACATGACTGAGTCGATTCTCGCGCTCGATCAGGGAACGACCAGTTCGCGAGCGATGCTGTTCGACCGCGACGGACGCGCGCTCCGAGCGGCCAATGTCGAATACCCGCAATTGTATCCGCGTCATGGCTGGGTCGAGCACGATCCGAATGACATTCTCGCATCACAGATCGCTGCCGCGCGCGAGGTGCTGAGTTCTGACGCTGCGGGATCGGTCGTCGCGCTTGGGATCGCGAATCAACGTGAGACGACGCTGCTCTGGGACCGGCGCAATGGCCAGCCCGTCCACAATGCCATTGTCTGGCAGGACCGCCGGACGACCGGCACCTGCGACGACTTGAGAGCGGCGGGCTGGGAGGACGAGATCCGTTCGCGGACCGGCCTGGTGATCGATCCGTACTTCTCAGCGACAAAGATCCGTTGGCTGCTGGATGCGGTGCCGGGGCTTCAGGGACGGGCGGAGCGCGGGGAAATTGCGTTTGGGACCGTCGATTCGTTCCTGATCCACCATCTCACTGGTGGACGCCATCACGTCACCGACGCTAGCAACGCCTCGCGGACGATGCTGTTCAACATCCAGACACTCGATTGGGACGACGACATTCTGCATGAGTTAAGGATTCCCCGGGCGATGTTGCCGGAGGTGCGCTCGTCGAGCGAGGTGGTTGGGACGACCGATCGCACCATTCTGGGCCACGAGATACACATTGCCGCGATCGCCGGTGACCAGCAGGCGGCGACGTTCGGGCAAGCGTGCTTCGAGCCGGGCATGTCGAAGCAGACCTACGGTACCGGCAGCTTCATGCTGATGAACACGGGTGACGCTCCAATCCGCTCATCCCACGGGCTACTGACGACGGTTGCCTGGCGGATCGCCGGGCGGACGACGTACGCACTCGAAGGCGCGTCGTTCGTCGCGGGCGCCGCGGTTCAGTGGCTACGTGACGAGCTGGGGATCATTTCCAATGCGTCGGAAACCGCTGAACTGGCAGCGTCGGTTCCTTCGAGCGGTGGAGTCGCCTTCGTCCCGGCCTTCGCGGGTCTCGGTGCGCCGTTCTGGGACCCGAACGCGCGCGGGGCGCTGCTGGGGTTGACACGCGGCTCTGGTCGCGCGGAGATCGTGCGGGCGGTCCTTGAAGCGGTTGCCTTTCAGACGCGCGATCTGGCGACAGCGATGCAGGCTGACAGCGGAATCAATCTAACGAACCTGCGCGTCGATGGTGGGATGGCTGTCAACGATGTCCTGATGCAGATGCAGGCCGACGCGCTCGGTTGCCCAGTGACACGACCAGCGGTCATCGAGACAACCGCGCTCGGGGCGGCGTTCCTGGCGGGGCTTGCGGTTGGCTTCTGGAAGGATACTGACGAGATCGCGCAGACGTGGCGGCTGGACCGTGAGTTTCTGCCAAGCATGGCAGACGCCGAGCGCGATCGAAACTACCGTGGCTGGTTACGCGCTGTTGAACGCACACGGAATTGGGTCCAGGACGACGAATGAGTCGTACCGACGCAGTTTCAGGTGACATTGAGCGGCTACGAGTGCCCGGCTCGACACAGCCGACTGAGGCTGCGCTGCCGACCGCGTACAATTTCCGGCATGAGTGACGACATTTCGAGCGACGACCCCTACAAGCG
>Ga0136611_10003364_pt1 | contig 11188 bp, 6 predicted proteins | sample AntDrymUQ2232306_2_FD_106645 | JGI IMG/M metagenome (GOLD analysis project Ga0136611, IMG submission 106645) | Polar desert sand microbial communities from Dry Valleys, Antarctica - metaG UQ223 (23.06) | ecosystem: Environmental > Terrestrial > Soil > Desert | place: Antarctica: Dry Valley... | reverse complement strand
CGCGAACAGGAGCCGGGACGATAATGCCATCGAGATCAGCCGGAATCGGCGCCGGGTGGGCGGGCTGTTGCACCGCTTGCTCCGTCGCAGCCCTCAGGGCGAAGTCGGCTGTGAGTCGGCCCATGACTACTTCACGCAGCAGATCCTGATAGTTGCTTCGAGGTTTGTACCCGTCGATGTACGGATAGCCGAGCTCGATCAGCGCAGCACTGATATTCGCGTGCTTGAATTCGATGGCGGCACGTGACCGATTGACGAGTAGCTGCTGCAACTGTCGATTGTGCTCGGCCTTGTTGACGGACTCGTCACGCAGTTCCATCGCGAGCATCGCGAAGTAATCCGTCACGGTCGCTTCGACCTCGGCCCGGGACCAGTCCTCAGGCAACTGGTCGCCGCGGAAGTGCCTGGGCCAGCTCGTGCGGTGGTGCAGCGGGCGCCGTAGAGAATTGGCGTATCAGCTTGGCAAAGTCCCGTGGGATGCGGGTCCTACGGCTCATCGGTCACCGGCGGCCAGGCAATGCCAAACTCCGAGCATACTCGTTTCCATGTCGCGACTCCCAGGACGCCGCTGGCAATCGTGGCTCGCTCTTCAGGCGATCTATGTGGCAAGCTATCGGCGAGCATCTTTTCGCTCACCTGCTCGTCGGCCTGCGCTTTCCAGTAGGACGAGGCTTCATCCCCAGGAGGATTGTCCGCACCCTCTACAATGAGAAGTCCAAGGACGCGGCGGTCCTGACGAACTTCAAATGCCGCGTCCATATGTCGCAGCAACTGACTCCGACGCGGCATCCACTTCGTTTTTGACGTACACGAACGCTCCGTCCGCTTTCCTTCGACCACGAGGATTATCTGGTCTGTTTCGACAAAGGCATCCGGGGCGGATTCGCCTTCCAGGTTGTGCCACAGACGACCGCGCTTGCCGGCCTGAATAAGCCCAAGCGCCTCGGCTGTCGTTTTGTTATCGCCCCGGGCAAGAAGAAGACGCTTGTCGCGAATATTCCCCTCGTCCCCCGAACGATTGACTGCCGCTTCGTCGATGTGCGTGACGAGCCATTTGAGCAGCTTCTGCGAGGGTGGGAGCCGACGCTCGTTCCGCCCCCACCAATGCTTGTGAGTCGGGGCAAGGACACCAATATTCGCGGGGATCGCCGCCGTCTCTGCGCGCGAGCCGAGCCGGAGGAGACGAGGAAGCCATGATGTTCCGGTTGAATCCGAATCGATCAAGCGGTTGAATACGGGCTCAACGCGCGTTTGCGAGGAGTTCTGTTTTCCCATGCAATCGAGTGGGGTTGACGAAAAACTCGCATCGTTGCTGACGCGCGGATAAATCTGAACTGGATATGCCGAAGGGCTAATGTGCTCCGAGCATTCGGAGTCCGCCAGTCTATGAACTGTTCGCGCCGAATGTGAGTTTTCCAATCTTCACCGGAGCGTTGGCGCGATTCCAACGGCTGGTCGAGCGGCTCCACCGATCAACATGGGAGGCGCTGGCCGACTCCACGATCGAGAACCTGAGCAAGCGCGAGGCATCATCGCGCAATGCATCGCGCACTACAACGAAGAACGGTTACACGTCGGGGTGGTCAAGCTGCCGGTCACAGACTTCTATCGTGGGAACCCCCGCAGCACGCACTAACGAGCGGCAAGCGGAGCTCGAGAACGCACGACGGGGAACGGCGAGGGATCAACACAACGAGCGACAGGAACGAGCAACCTGTTAACCAATTGCCTAAGAGTAACTCTCAGAAAGCGAGCAAGAGCCGGAATGCCATGAAGCACTACAGCATTTCCAAGTCCTGACGCCATAGTCTCCTTCCGCGAATGTTCGCCGCTCATCCGACGCCGCGATGGGTTGGGAGCACGCTTTCATTACATCAGGAACTGCGAGACTTATGGTTTGAGTCCTTGGCCATTCGCATGTCTTTCCGGGTGCTCTATTAGATGAGGCACACACTTCCGCAATGTGTTGGGCGACCGCAGACGCTTGCCGGGGCTTGCTGATTATCGGCGCGCATTCATCGGGCGATCCCTGTCACAAAACGGTACGCTCGATGTCACAAAAGAGGCCATTGACGGTTCGAAGTTGGTGAGCAGTGTTGGAAACACCACCGGGTGCTGCAGCACCAAGTATATGTTGTCTGGAAAACCCAAAGTTCTGATCTCCCACTTTCCTGACGTTATCAATGGCTGAGACCCTCTTCAAACAGGTCCATTACGACCTAGGATCGCTGATCAACTTCATTGATCTTGGCGAGATAGGCCTTCCGGACATCCAGCGCCCGTTTGTTTGGAAGAACCCTAAGATCAGGGACCTTTTCGATTCGATGTACCGCGGATTTCCGGTGGGCTATCTACTCTTCTGGCAGAACGCGCTCACGGACGACAGCCGAACAATCGGGACGGGCAGCAAGCAGAAGGTACCCCGACTGCTGATAGTTGACGGACAACAGCGCCTCACATCTCTCTATGCGGTTGTGAAGGGGATTCAGGTCATTCGCGAGGACTATCAGTCGGAACGAATCGAGATCGCGTTCAGCCCACTACAGGAAAAGTTTGAGGTGGCGGACGCCGCCATTCGCCGCGATCCGTCCTACGTCCCGAATATCTCAAAGCTGTGGAGTGAGAAGAGCGACCTCTTCGACGTGGTCGACCAGCATTTTGCCGCGCTTGAGCAATCGCGCACGCTTGATTCCGATGAGCGAAAGCGAGTCAAAAAGGCAATTACTCGACTGCATGGCCTGCTCACATTCCCATTTACGGCACTTGAACTCTCGTCGACAATCAGCGAGGAGCAGGTCAGCGAAGTGTTCGTTCGTATTAACAGCAAGGGAAAGGCGCTTAACCAAGCCGACTTCATTCTCACGCTGATGTCGGTATTCTGGGATGATGGACGCGCAGAGCTGGAACGCTTTTGCAGGGTATCACGCCAGCTTGGTGTCGGACCCTCCCCGTACAATCATTTCATCGATCCAGAACCCGATCAGCTTCTGCGTGCAAGCGTGGGACTGGGCTTCAAGAGGGCGCGGCTGAAATACGTCTACTCAATTCTTCGTGGAAAGGACCTTGAGACTGAGGAGTTCAGCGACGAACGGAGAGTCTCGCAGTTCGAACTACTCAAAGGTGCGCAATCGCGAGTCCTTAACCTTCAGCACTGGCATGACTTCTTCAACGCGATTCGGCAGGCCGGCTATCGTAGCTCCAGAATGATCAGTAGCAACAATGCTGTGATTTTTTCTTACATCCTTTATCTAATCGGCAGAACAGAGTACAAAGTCAACGAGTTCGAGCTGCGACGGGTTATCGCACGTTGGTTTTTCATGTCGAGTTTGAGCGGTCGGTATACCAGTTCTCCTGAATCGGCTATGGAGTTTGATCTCGCACGGTTTCGGGAGGTTCGCGATGCGCCCTCGTTCGTTCAGGTCCTCGAGCGGATCTGCAACGAAACGCTGACCGATGACTTCTGGAGCATCACTCTTCCGAACGAATTGGCAACTTCGGCGGCCCGAAGTCCGTCACTCTTTGCCTACCTCGCAGCCCTCGTCTTGCTAGACGCGAGAGTCCTGTATTCGAGCCAGCGTGTAAGCGACCTTCTGGATCCTACGGTCAAGGGAAACAGGTCCGCCGTCGAACGGCACCATCTCTTTCCCAAGGCTTTCCTAAAGAGTCAAGGCGTTGATGCTCTGAGAGACACTAATCAGATCGCTAACTACACTCTTGTGGAGTGGGGCGACAACAGTGGGATCGCTGCCTCGTCGCCAGCGATTTACGGGCCGAAGCTGTCAAAGCGTTTCACCGGCTCTGACCTGCGGGACCTTCACTATTGGCATGCGCTGCCCGACGGCTGGGAGTCCATGAAGTACGAAACCTTTCTCATGCACCGGCGTGAGCTCATGGCCCAAGTAATTAAGGACGGTTATGAGAAGCTGGCGAGCGCGAAGACGGATATTATGCCTGGAAAGGATAGTAGATCAACCGCAGACCTGATTCGTGACGGCGAGACACCGAGTGTCGAGCTGAAATCGACGTTACGGCGAAACATGCACACGGGACAGCCGGACCTGCGGATAGAGCTCAGCTGCCTCAAGACCATTGCCGGTTTTCTAAACGGAGGGGGTGGGAAGCTCGTCGTCGGGGTTGCAGACAACGGTGACCCAATTGGGATACAGGAGGACGGGTTTGAAAACGAAGACAAGATGCTCCTGCACCTTGGTAATCTCATCCGTGATCGAATCGGCAACCAATTCTCGATGTATATCCACTACCACTTTGAGGATTTCGAAGGGATAAGAATTCTTTCAGTAGGCTGTGCCCCGTCACGCTCACCAGTGTTCGTAAAGGACGGGTCAGCGTCTCGTTTCTTCATTCGTGCAGGGAACTCAACGGACGAACTGCAGGGAGCACAAGCGCAAGAGTATGTGAAGCAGCGTTTTGACTAGGCCAACCGAACTCAGGTTCGTACGGATCAGCCTCCGAAGCATCCCGCTAGAGCCAACGTGGCCCTGTCAGATGTCCCCTATTATTTGGGCGTTTGCGGCTATCTGCTTCGCGAATATCTCGCCAAGAGTCACCCGGCAGGCAAGTGACTTCTTAAAGGTGAAGACTCATCGGTAGGAAGGACTCTATGGACAATGCGACTCCTGAAATCGAGGCATTCTCGGGCGATGAACCAGTCAAGCCAGCGATTCAGGTTCCAGAGGTTGCGGTCGGACCTGCTTACGCGGTTTTGCGACTCCTTGCCCGAGATAGGATGCCCTTAGGGGAACTGTCCGCTGAGACAGTACCTTCCAGCGTCATGGAAGGGGCAATCCGAGTTACAATGAAATTGCTTGCCTTACACAATGGGCGCTGCCCAAAGCAACGCTGCTCGCACCTACCGGACTCGTTGCGGTTTTTGCGTAGTTTCAGACCAGAAGCAATCCGCGCCGAAGGTGAGCGAATTCACAGGGCGCTCTGGACGGACGCCGGACATTCGTTCATAGGTCATATTCGCAGCGAAATCGTTCGCGACGAGCCTGGCCTAGAGAAGGAAATCGTGCAGGGTAGCCTTCTAACCGGAAATCGCCTTGAGGAGGTTCTCACCCAGCTAGGAGATCACGCACCGCGTAGGCTTGCGGCGTTGACGTGGGCTTCAGGTCTCGATGAGACAGCCGCGCAGACTCTGTTTCGCCTTCTGGTTCCAATTGCTGACGACAATCGACCCAGCCAACCGAGTGGCTCGGCCAGTTCTAACCAAAAGTTAGTTGTCCACGATCGGCAAGTTCGTGTTGCAAGTCGAGAAAAAAAGGCCGCGCAGCAAGCCGCTGACAAAGCGCTGAGAGAGCTTGGTGTGAAGGAGAAGATCATCAGTAAAACAAAGGAGGAACTCCACACCCTTCGGGATCTTCACACCTCTCTTGTTGAGGAGGCGCAAGCCTTAAGGGTCTTGCTTCGTGAAAAGGAAACAGCCTTTCAGATTCTTGAGCGCGAGACAGATCGAACGAGAAAAGAAAACATTGCGCTTCACCTCGACCTTGCCGAAGTGCGGGAATCAGTGAAGGCGCTTGAGGGCCAACGGAGCGAACTTTCAAAGCAAATCGCTTTCGACAAGCGATTCGCCGAACGTTTCAAGCTTCAACACAAGTCTGGCGCGCCTGCGGTCTGGGAATTTCTTCAAAGAGAGCAAGAACGCATCCGAATAGAGCAGACAATCACCTTTGGTGGCGCAAAAGAACGGGCGGATCTTGCTTGGACCGCGCACCGGAAGTTGCGGGAAGCGTTTTTGGGCGCGTTTCCGGAGTACACCGAGCCGGCAAGGCCGAAGCTACTACCTAAGGCATCGCTAACCCTACACGCTCTAGGTGGGTCCGGCGAAGTCGGTCGTAGCTGTTACCTGCTTAAACTAGGAAAGCGCCGGATCCTTGTTGATTGCGGTATCAAGCCAGGCATGCCAAAGGCGCTGCATCCCGATATCGAGAAAATAGATCGTATCGACGCACTGCTACTCACCCATGCACACACGGATCACATCGGTTGGGTGCCAGCGCTAGTCCAGAAATTTGGCGATTTCGAGATTTACTGCTCGGAATCCACGGCTGGATTGCTGCCTGTGATGCTCGATGACTGCCGGCGCCACTATGTTCGGGAGTTTACAGCTGCACGGCAACACGCTCGATATTCCCGGAAACCGGAGTGTGTGCCTGAGGAGTACGAAGACGCGGACGTGAGAAACGTTCCGAATTTGGTCATCACATGTCCTTTCGGTGAGGAAGTCGGACTCTCGCTTGGCGGAGTTTCCGTACGCTTCTTTCCGGCGGGACACATTCTGGGCGCCTCTAGTATTCTGATCGAGGACCAAAGTGCACGAAGGATATTTGTTTCTGGTGACTTCTCCTCATTTCCTCAGTTGACCGTCCCGGCTGCGAGTTGGCCGGACGATCTCGGTGATATCGATCTATTACTTCTGGAATCGACATATGGAAACCGGCCAAGGCACCCCAAAGCTGAGGATAGTCGAAAAGAGCTGGTCACATTCATTCGTGAAACGATCGAGAATAGGCAGGGAAGCGTAATTCTCGCCTCCTTTGCGTTGGGCCGGGCTCAAGAACTCTTGAGCCTCATCAATACCGCGCGAGAGAATGGGGAAATTCCCCTCTCTGTTCCCGTGCATGTCGATGGTATGATCAACAAGATCAACCCTATTTATCAGAAATACGCGAACAACTGCGATTGGCAAAAGTCCGGATTCTCTGAGGTTGCTGGGGCCGCCGAGCGGCGAGAGATTCTGTTTGAGGCTCTAACGAGGCCAAAAATCATCGTTACGACATCGGGAATGATGACCGGGGGGCCGGTGGTGGAGTACGCCAGACACCTTTTGCCGGACGGGCGAAATCGAATCGTATTCAGTGGCTACCAAGATGAAGGTGCGCCCAGTAAGGCTTTACGCGAGTTGGAACGCACGACAGGTGGCAAAAGGATGGTAGAAGTGCTCGACGAGAACGGCGAACTAGTGCGGTTTGAGGCGGCGATGCCTGCGAAGGAAGTAAGTCTCTCCGCTCATGCGGACCAAGCTGGCCTGCTTGAATATGCTGACCGTCTAAACCCAAGAGTGATTGGACTGGTTCACGGTGACTCTGCGGCGCAGGAAACCCTGCGATTCTTGCTTAAGCAACAGCATCCGGATGCTGAGGTAGTCTCGGCGCCCGAGCTATTTCCCGTGCCTTGAGACTCAGTACCGCGGATCTAGCCAAGGTTCTCAGGATTCTTGAGAAGATCGACAGTGGCTTGAGCGACCCCGCCATACCCGGGCCAATGGGTCGCTTTCTCCGTCAATATCGGGACGGGAAGACTCAAGTAGATCAGGTCCTCGCTGACTGCGGCGTGAAGCGTCGCGCGGACGGTGCCGTCTCGGGGGCTACGCTAGGCAGCGTCAACTTTACTGCCCTGTCAGAGCTTCGCGTCAGCGCTTTGGGCTTCCCGCTTGGCAAAATCGCGGATACGTTAACGATCTCGGAAGAGTTGGGAAGCCTTGCCTACCTCTGTATGTGGCTGAACAGTCCGATCGCCCAAGCCGCGTATCGGCGAGTCCGGCGTTTCTCAACGTTAACGCTTTCTGGCGATTACAGGTGGTCCTCACCGTCGCGGCTAACAACGGGAGTTGCGTCCATCGAGCCGGGCCCAGTCCGCATTGGCTGGCAACACATGAGATGTCTCAAGGCTGTCGCGGAGGATCTCATTAGACCACCGCACGCGCTCGAATTCGTGTTGGATTACAGAATCGGACCACCGGGGTTGAAATTTTTTCGATGTGTTTGCGCGATTCGCGAAGGAGCCAAGTGGCAAGTTTTGCCCGCGTTGGCCGACACACGACCGCTCGCGGTCCTTGGCTCACTGCCCGATTGTGTCGCCACCGTTCAAGGTGCGGAGCTTGCGGCACTTCTCATCTACTGCGAGCCCTGGTCGCGGACCTGGATGATCGCGGACGCTCTGGAAATTCAGCCAGATGACGCATTTGCGCATGCGCTCAGCTGGGCGGATTTCCAGCGAGAGTTAAGTGAACTCTCGTTTGACAACGCCGTAATTGAGGGTGTTGGGCAGCGCTTTCGCGAGCTTGGCATGCACGTCGTTCGAGCAGAGGACGCGAACTTGACGCGGAGCCTTCTCCCGTTTGCGCGCGCCCTAATAAGAGAATTGCGACGGCTGGAGTAGCGCGATCGCCAGGCAAACGACTATGTCCAACGACCTCTCATGAGGAACGACGAGCCTTCTTCACAATGTTGCCCACCAAGTCCGCAACATAAACCACATCGCGCTTTACGTCGCTCTCCCAGTAACGTAACACGCGCCAGCCCTGCTCACGAAGGCGTCGCGTGACTTCGGCATCCCGCTCTATATTCCGGCGCAATTTCTTCAGCCACCATTCGCGCCGTTTTGTTCGTAGGGTCGCAAGAAATGCCACATCCCCATCTTGAATCAAGCCGCGCCCGTGCCAGAAATCACCGTCTACGAATACAACGACTCGAGCCCTGCCAAAAACCAAGTCCGGCCGTCCGGCCAGCAGGCTGTGATGGAGACGGTAACGCAGGCCCCGGCGCCACAGCTCGCTCCTCAGTAACAGCTCCGCGTGGCTGTTCCTGTGTCGGACCGCAGCCATCACCTTGGAGACCGCTGCAGCATCCTTCGCAATGTACCTACGCGTGGGAGCTGGTCTCCAGAGCTTCGATTGTTTGCGCTTACGAGCCATGAGCACTCAGGATCCTAACGCCGCCGATGAAGAACGGTGGATCGACTTGCAAATTACAAGAGTTTGGCCACCGCCTGGGCGACAATTCGGCTGAGCCCGACAGGGACTGAATTGCCTATCTGCCTAAACGCTCTGGTCCACGCTCCCTGGAAAACGTACTCATCGGGAAATCCCTGCAGTCTGGCTGCTTCCCTGATCGTAAAATATCGCACACTACCATCCTCCAGCTTCAGGATATTCTCCCCACCCGGAACTCCATGATCTCCCGCCTTGAGCGTCTTTGCGGGCTCATCCCAAGGCGATCCCGAATGTCCGGTATACGCCCTCGCACCAGGATTTATCCAGTGATTTGGCATTGAATTGTCCGCATGTTCAGAAGGTTCGGGTAGCGGATCATCCCCTTTCAGTGCATCCCTCACCGTTCGCCAGCGTCGAGTTTCGCCCGTCAAGAAAGTCGCGGCCGACCGCAGGCGACGTAGTCGGTTCTGGGTCCATTTGGAAGGTGGTTGCTCCAGCAGAGACTCTCTTGCTGGTCGAGCTCGTTGCTTTAGAGGATCCCTCATGTGATGATCGCGCCAATAGCTGCCGTCGGCCCATTTCGCGAAAAGCAGCATGTCTGAGGAGTGAGTTCTTGCTAGCAATGGGGCGAAATCTTCGCGGCGAATTTGCAAATCTCGTCGCCACGCAACTATGAAGACACGCTCTCGTCGCTGGGGTACGCCGAAATCGGCCGCGTTGAGCAGAAACGTGCCAACGGTATATCCGCCGTCCGCGATTCCCGAGCGACGCAGCCTAGTAGACAATCGACTCATGTGGTCTTGCCATTGCTCTCTCCGACGGATCAAGAGATCTGGATTCGAAAGGCGGAGCAAGACGTAGCTCAGATAGTCGCTGAACGAAGATCGCAGTAATCCCTTAACGTTCTCAATCAGCACCACCTTGGGCCGAATTACGCGAACCGCGTCCAGGACGATCGGAAAGAGGTTCCGTTCGTCGTCGTCTCCTCTGTGCTTCCCTCCCAGAGAGAACGGCTGACATGGAGTCCCCGCCGCGCAGAGATCCACTCCAGAAAAGCGGGCAAAATCAAAGGTGCGCGCATCAGCTTCGTGGACTGGCCAGTCTCGCATCAAGGCAACGCGAGTCTTGTTCTCCCGCAAGGAATCGCACGCCCGCGTGTCCAATTCCACTACCGCCTTATGACGGAAGCCGGCCTCCGAAATCCCAAGCGCGAGTCCACCGGCGCCCGTGAAGAGTTCGACACTAGTCAGCTCATGCTTTCGTCTCATTTCACTGCACGGAGCAAGAGTTCGAGAGGTTCTTGGTACCGGGGCTTCGGGACCGCTATACGATGTGATAGACAGGACCGTCTCATTAGCACTTTCCAATCGCTTTTCGAGTACTGATCCTCTTGCGCATCACGCACCAATCACCAGTTTGGCCAGAGGATTGTCAGAGCCCCGGAATATCCTGGCTCATCTTAAATGCCGAAATTGACTCGGAGTTGCCTACCCGTGCGAATGGTACCGACCACAGTGGCGTCATCTACAGTGAGTTCAGGCGAACGTCGAGTCTTCGAGTTGCTGGGGAAGACTGATTTCGGCACAGGAGCGCGGGCATTTCATTCGCTAAACCTAGCGGAACATGATTACAAGAGGGTTGGAGAACTGGATTTTGTCGTTCTGGCTCCTCGGGGCTTATACGTGCTCGAGGTGAAAGGCGGGGGAGTCGCCGTAAAGAATGGCGTGTGGCATTTCACCGATCGATACGGGGTTGAGCATCGGCGCTCCGAAGGTCCTTTCCGCCAGGCACGATCCGGCATGTTTGCACTGGAGCAGCGAATTCGTAGTGAAGTAGGCGAAGCACTCAACGAACTGACTTTTGGTCACGGCGTAATCATGACCGATTGCCCATTCGCAGTGACGAGTGTGGAATGGTCACCAGAAATGTTTATCGACTCAGTTGGGCTACGCGGACAGGAGACCCTCCGGAGATTCCTTAATCGCCTTAGTAGCTACTGGACTGAGAAGCGTGGGACGCCGCGCCAAGAAGCATCGTCAGCGCTTCTTCAAAAGGTTGCGCAGATCCTGCGACCAGAATTTGAGCGTGTGCCATCCCTGCAACATCGGGCAGATCAAATCGACGCGCGAACCGAGCGGTTCACCGAAGAGCAATTCGCCCGGCTAGACGTCATTGAGGACAATCCGCGGATTATCATGAGCGGCGGCGCGGGCACGGGAAAGACATTCTTGGCGGCGGAGTTGGCTCGTCGGCACGCCGCAGCGGGAGAACGCGTGCTATTCGTCACGCACAGCAAATTGCTAGCGGCGTTTGTCCGTTCACGCGTGACCCAAAGGAATGTCACTGTTGCTTCAATGGAGTCGGGTACGCCGCCTTCGGGTGAGTGGGATGTTCTCTTGATGGATGAAGGACAGGATATCCTCAACTTTGACATGCTAGACGCCTTGGAGG
>Ga0136611_10003363_pt1 | contig 11188 bp, 12 predicted proteins | sample AntDrymUQ2232306_2_FD_106645 | JGI IMG/M metagenome (GOLD analysis project Ga0136611, IMG submission 106645) | Polar desert sand microbial communities from Dry Valleys, Antarctica - metaG UQ223 (23.06) | ecosystem: Environmental > Terrestrial > Soil > Desert | place: Antarctica: Dry Valley... | reverse complement strand
GGCATCGTGATGCTGGTGGGTCTGGCGGCCAAGAACGGCATCCTGATCGTGGAGTTCGCCAACCAGTTGCGCGATGAAGGCCGCAGCGTGCATGAGGCCATCGTCGAATCCTGCGCCGTGCGTCTTCGCCCGATCCTGATGACCTCCATCGCCACCGTGATGGGCGCGGTGCCGTTGGTGCTGGCGGGCGGCCCTGGGTCGGCAAGCCGCGCCACCATCGGCGTCGTGGTAATTTTCGGCGTGACCGTATCAACGCTGATGTCGCTGTTCGTGGTGCCCGCGTTCTATGCATTGCTGGCGCCCCGCACGCAATCGCCGGATACGCTGAAGCACCAACTCGAGACGCTGGAGGCGGACACGCCAGAGGAGACCGGTCATGCACGAGCGTGATTCGCCATGGAAGCCGCGCCCGCGTCCCATCCCGCCGCCAGGCCCCGAAGCGCCGGAGCGCGAGCGCCGCGACCCTGAGCTGCGGATTTACGGAATGAACGCCGTGCGCGCGGTACATGCGCGCCGCCCACTGGCAATCCGCAAGCTGTACCTGGCCGAGGCGCGCATCGCGCAACTGCAGCCGCTGCTGAAATGGTGCGCGGCCAACAAGGTGGGCTACCGCGTGGTCGAAGAGGCTGACTTGCAGAAGCTCGCGGCGAGTTCGCATCACGAGGGTGTGGTGGCGGATGTCGTGCGCGAAGAACCGCAGGCACTGACGGCATGGTTGCGTGACCTGCCTGCCGGCCCCTGCTGCACCTTGTGGCTGGACGGCGTGGGCAACCCGCACAACCTCGGCGCGATCCTGCGCAGCGCCGCGCACTTCGGTATTGCAGCGGTCATGTTGCCCAAGCATTCGGCGCTGGCGCTGTCCGGCGCTGCGGCGCGGGTAGCCGAGGGCGGGGCGGAAGCAGTGCCGTTCGTGCGCCTGGGCCGCGACGACAACGCGATGGCGCAATTGCATGGGGCCGGATTCAAGCTGGCGGCAACCGTGGTGCGGGGCGGCAGCGATTTGTTCGCCACGCGTTTGCCGGAACGCCTGGTCTATGTGCTGGGCGCCGAGACGGGCGGCATGTCGCAACCCCTGGCCGACGCCTGCGACCTCACGTTATCAATTCCCGGGAGCGGCGCCGTGGATAGCTTGAACGTGGCATCCGCCACCACGGTGCTGCTGGCGGAATGGGCGAGGGCGTTTCGCAAGAACTGAAATAAAGAGGTTCGCAGGCTGGCAGCTCCAGCCAGATCCAACGAACCGCGCGCGCATTCGCGGCCCGTTTGAAGACGAGTCTTTCGGGCTGTCTCAATTCGCGGGTGGGGCAGCCTTCGGCGCACTGCCGAAATCGCCATCGGCATCGGCGGCCAGGTAGGCAAATACAGCGTACGCAGCCACGTTCTGGGCCATCGCCCTGGGGTCGATCTTGTCCAGGGTGTCGTCCGGGGTGTGGTGCAAGTCGAAGTAGTCGGTGCCGTCCTGCAGGAGCCTGGCGCAAGCCATGCCGATTTCGGCGAACGGCGACAGGTCCGGTCCGCACCCTTCGCCGTCCGGGCGATATTCGATGCCCAGCGGTGCAAGCGCCTGTGCAATTTGCAGCACGGCCGGCTTGGCGTACTCCGGTATCTTCGCTGCAAATGCATACACGCGCCCCGCGCCGAAGTCGCTTTCCGCACCGAGCTGGTGTTTGCGCAGGTCGCCCGTGTACTTCGTTGCATAGGCCTTGCCGCCATACAGGCCTTGTTCCTCGTTGGCGAAGGCGATGACCCGGATCGTGCGCTGCGGCCGTTGCGACCTGGGCAGGCGGCCGATCAGGTGTCCCGCGGCCATGGTGATGCCGATGCCGGCACCATCGTCGATCGCGCCAGTGCCAAGGTCCCAGGAATCCAGGTGCCCGCCAATGACCACCACTTCGCCTGGCTTCGAGCGCCCGGTGATTTCGCCGATCACGTTCTGCGATGTGTATGTGCCGTTCCAACCGCAATCCAGCCTGAAGCCCACCCTGACCGGGCCGAGGGCAAGCAGCCGCGACAGCTGCTCGGCGTCGGGCACGGACAGCGCGGCGGAAGGAATGGGCGTCAGGCCTTCGTCGTAGCGGGTGATGCCAGTGTGCGGATTGCGGTGGGAATCGGTACCAGCGGACCGCATCAGGTAGCCGATCGCACCAGCCCGGATCGCGGCGGATGGCCCGCGGCTGCGCACCGCGCTGGCAGCGCCGTAACCGCTCCCGTCCCGCGCGCGCTGCATGCGGTGATCGACGTAAGCGATCTTGCCGGACAACGAGCCAGGCGCGGCCTGCTGCAGGGCGTCGAGTGACGCAAAGCGAACCACCTCCGCCTCGACCGCGCCGCCCGGGCTGCCGCCGAGCGCGGTGAGGTACAGCGACTGCCCGCGCGCTCCCAGCACCCGGCCGGATTCGCTGCGCCGCTCCCACTTGGGGAACGTGACGGGTTCAGTCCATACCTTGTCGTAACCGAGTGCCTTGAACTTCGCCGCCGCCCAAGCCACGGCCCGTTCGTCGCCGGCGCTACCGGCAAGGCGTGGACCCACTTCAGTGGTGAGCGATTCAACGACCTTGAAGCCGGTGTCATCCTGCAGCGCGCGGGCTCGCAGTTGCGCTGCGCGGGAGAGCGCCGCATCGCCGATGCGGGTTGCCTGTTGCGCGTGCGATGGCAGCGGCACCAACAATGCCAGCGCGAACGCTAAAGTGGTCAAACGCATGGCGCAGGCTCCGATGCCGGAATTCGGCGAAGCCGCGAGGGTACCAGCCCGTGGCGCAAGCGCATGTGCTGCATGAACGACGCGACGGCCCTGCAGCATCCGCGATCTGGCGCGGCGAGAGGAGCTGTCTGCCACGGCCAACGTTACGGCTTCAATGCATCCCGGATCTCGCGCAGCAACAGGACTTCTTCGCTCGGTGCCGCAGGCGCGGTGTCCGCCGGCCGGCGCAAGCGGTTGATGGCCCTGATCACCAGGAACACCGCAAAGGCGATGATCACGAACTGGATCAATGCATTGATGAGCTCCCCGTAGGCGAGCACGACGGCAGGCACCTCTTTTCCTGCTGCATCGACGGTGGCCTGCCTCAGCACGACGCCGAGCCTGGCGAAATCCGCGCCGCCCACCAACAGCCCGATGGGCGGCATGATCACCTTGTCCACAAGCGTGGTGACGATCTTGCCGAATGCAGCGCCAATCACCACGCCCACCGCAAGGTCAACCACATTGCCCTTGGCGATGAACTCCCTGAACTCGCTGGCCATGCCCATGATGTGTTCCTGATTGCAGGGTGTCCTGCGGGAGAGCCTATAACGCCGGGCGGGCAATGCGTCCTTCAAGCAGCAACCGGCCGCCAAGTGCGGCGCGGAACTGGTCGCCCGGCAGCAGCGGGCCAACGCCCGCCGGCGTGCCCATGAACACCAGGTCGCCCGCACGCAGGGCGAACAGCTTCGAAAGCTCGTGCAGGATGTCGGCCACATTCCAGATCAAGTCATGCAAATGCCCGCGTTGGCGCAGGGCGCCATTGACCTCAAGGGTGAGGTCAAGACTTGCAAGGTCGTCGATCTGCGACGCGGGCAACAAGGCGCTTACCGGCGCCGACTGGTCGAACGCCTTGCCCGTATCCCACGGCAGACCCTTGGCCTTGGCCGCGGCTTGCAGGTCGCGCCTGGTCAGGTCCAGGCCCACCGCGTAGCCGAAGACCAGCGCCAGCGCCTCGGACACGGGAAGCACGCCGGTTCCGGCATCGCGCCCAAGCGCCACCACCAACTCGACTTCGTGGTGCAGCTCGTTCGTACCGGGCGGATAGGACACGTTGCCATCGATCACGATGGCACTGGCCGGCTTGCAGAAAAACACGGGCTCACCGCGCTCGGTGCTGGACGCCGGAACCGCCGCGCCCATTTCCCGCGCGTGATCAGCGAAGTTGCGGCCAACGCAGTAAATACGCCGAACCGGGAACATCCCGATCACCCCGCCGTCGGCGTCTTGCACCGGTATCCGCGCAATCTCTGCGGCGGCAATCACATCGCGTTGCGTCATGGGGCCGTTCAACGTGGCAGCGGCAGCTGCGCTTTCGACAAGACGCGATAGTCCGCGTCGATGCTGTTGACCGGCGACGAGGCGATGGGCCTGGCGCGCTGTCTCCACAGCCGCAGCAACATGCCGGCGGCCAGCATCGCAATACCCACGAACACGCTCACGAACAGCAACCCCAACAACAGGGCGACGCCCGCCGTGCCCAGCACAATGCGCAAGATGCGGTGCCGCGGCCTGCGCGGCATCGAAAAAGAATTTGCGCGGGAAAACAAGAAGCGCTGGAACACGGACATTGGCGTCGATTCCTGCGGCGCGGATGCGCCATGACACAATTGCGACAAGTATCCGGACAACGCCTGATCGAGTTGTGAGCAGTTCGTTAAAATCAGTGGTTCCCGACGCTCCCGCTGCGCTGCTGTTGCGTCTCGACGCGGTGGCGCCGGATGCGCTGCAGGAAACGGCGGTGATCGTCGACGGTGAGGCGGAATCCGTGATCGTGTTTCACGGTGGCGCGCTCGGCGTGCGCGCCTGGCTCAACGTGTGCCCGCACGCGGGGCGGCGGCTGGACTGGTCACCCGGCCAGTTCCTGCGCAGCAAGGATGGGCTGCTGGTGTGCGCGGTGCATGGCGCAAGTTTCGACCTGGCCAGCGGCCTGTGCGTGGCGGGTCCGTGCCGCGGCGAATCATTGCGCGAGGTTGCAGTGCACTGCGTGGAAGGCGAGGTCAGGCTGGGCCTCGCGCCCGTCAATACAACAGGTTGATCATCAGCACGATCACCACCAGGTAGACCAACGACAACGGCCCGCCGACGCGCCACAGATCCAGACCGCTGTAGCTGGCCGGCCCGGTGACCATCGACATCACCGGGTTGGACGCGGTCATCAGGTTGTTGGACGCCGACAACGCCACGATCAGGGCGAACGCAGTGGGGTTGCCACCGGCTGCCAGCGCGATGTTGATGGCGATGGGCACCATCACGATGGTCGCGCCAACATGGCTGATCACGAGCGACAAGGCGGTGGTCAGCAGGCCGATCAGCAATTGCAGCAGCCACAGCGGGAAACCTTCAGGCAGCCGTTCCAGGGTGTGGCCCGCCAGCCAGGCCGCGGCGCCGCTGGAATCCATTGCCCAGCCCAGCGGGATCAGGCAGGCCATCAGGAACACGGTCTTCCAGTTGATCGCGGCGTAAGCCTCGTCGATGTGCAGCACGCCGGCCACCAGCATGCCAGCCACGCCGGTCATCAGCGCAATGGGGACCGGGATCTTCGAACTCAGCGCCAGCAGCATCGAGAGCGCGAAAATGGCCATGGCCATCTTGAACTTGTGCGGGCGCTGCTCATCCTTGGGGTAGTCGGTGACCACCACGAAGTCCTTGCCCTTCGCCGCCAGCGCCAGGTCCGTCCAGATGCTGTGCAGCACCAGCATGTCGCCGGCGCGGATCGCGGTATTGCGCACGTCCTCGCGCAGCACCGCCTTGTCGCGGTTGATGGCCAGCAGGCTGATGCCGGCGCGCTTGCGAAGCTGCAGCTCCGCCTGGGTCTTGCCGATGTAGCTGGAGTTGGGCGGCACCACGGCTTCCGAGATGCCGGCGCGGCTGGGGTTGAACAAATCGCCGAAGGTGCGAAGCCTTGTGGACAAGCGCAGCAGGTTGTTCTGCGCGAAGTCCACCACCTGCTGCTTCGGGCCCATCGCACCCAGCACACTGCCAACCCAGATCCGTGCGTCCGCCGGGGGCGCCAACCGTGATTCGTTGCCGGTCAACAATGCGAGCAGCAGGGGAGCATGGTGCTGCGCTTCGGCTTCCCCCACGCCCATCCCCACCAGCGGGCTGTCGGCGCTGACGGTGAGTTCGTAGACCTCGCCTTCAATGCCGTAGGCGCGGGCGAAATAGCTCTGGGTCCGCGCCGGCGTGACTGCATCGTCTTCTTCCTCGCGCAGCAACTTGCTGCCGAAAAAATGGAAATACGCGAGCGACATCGCAAGCAACGCCAGGCCAATCGGCAGCGGCGCGAACATCTTCAGCGGCTCCAGCGTGGCCGCGCCCGATGGCATGTTGGCGTTGGCGGACACCAGCAAGTCATTGAGCAGGATGAGCGGCGAATTACCCACCATGGTCAAGCCGCCGCCCATCACGATCGCCGCTGCAAGCGGCAGCAACATCCGTGACAGGGTCAGCCCGGTGCGCGAAGACAGCCGCGACGCCACGGGCAGGAACAGCGACATCACCGACGGGTTCTGCATGAAGGCGCTGGTCAGCCCGGCAACGCCGGTGGTCAGCAGCAACAGGCGTTGTTCAACGCCGTGCGCGCGCCGCAGCAGCCACGCCGCCAGCCGGTTGAGCGCGCCGGTGCGATCCAGCCCGGCGCCCAGGATCATGGTGGCGATGATGCTGATCACCGCGTTGCCGGCGAACCCGCCGAACAGGTCTTCGCGCGGGACCAGGCCAGTCAGGCCCAGCACCACCAGCACCACCAGCGCCACCACGTCGGCGCGGATGCGCTCGAACAGGAACATCACCATGGTGAAGAACACCAGCCCGAGCACCAGCTGCATGTCGGCGGTGAGCGTCAGCGCGGTATCCATGCGGCAGCGTCGATTCCTGTGGTCGGTCAGCAGCGGCGGTCGTACAACAGGTCCCAGACGCCGTGGCCGAGCTTCTGCCCGCGGGTCTCGAAATGGGTCTGCGGCCGCCAGCCGGGGCGGGGCACGGATCCGCGTGCGCCGGCGCGGTTGACGATGCCGGCAGTTGCATCAAGCGCCTCCCACATCTGTTCGGCATAGTCCTGCCAATCGGTGGCGAGGTGCAAGCGCCCGTCGGGCGCCAGCTTGCGCACCAGCAGCGCGGCGAATTCGGGGTTCACCAAACGGCGCTTGGTGTGGCGCTTCTTGTGCCACGGATCGGGGAAGTAGATACGCGCCTCGTCCAGCGCGCCGTCTGCCACCTCGTGTTGCAGGACTTCCACGGCGTCGTGGTGGTAAAGCCTGACGTGGCATGCATCGTCGGCTGCCAGCGCGTTCAACAAACGGCCGACGCCGGGTGCATGGACCTCAACGCCGATGTGGTCGCGTTGCGGGTCACGCGCCGCCGAATGCCGCAAAGCCTCGCCATTGCCGAAACCGATCTCGAGGATGCGCTTTGCCTTGCGCCCGAACACCGCATCGAAATCCCGCGGCGCGCCTGCACGGGCATCGGGTTGGTAGTCGAGGCCAAAGCGCGGCCAGAGCTCGTCGAACGCGCGCTGCTGCGCGTCGGTGAAGCGCCCCTGGCGCAGCACGAAGCTGCGCACCTTGCGGTGGCCGTCAGTGATGGTGAAGGGCTTGGGCGGCACCTTGCCCACGCCGCTCGCGAATGGATCCGTCATCTCAGGCAATCAGGCCATCAACAGGTGACGACGCAGACGCGTAACGCTTGCGCGGAATGCGCCCGGCGCGGAACGCGGCGCGGCCGGCCTCCACTGCAAGTTTCATGGCATGCGCCATCAGCACCGGGTCGCGCGCGCCGGCGATGGCGGTGTTCATCAGTACGCCGTCACAGCCGAGTTCCATCGCAATCGACGCATCCGACGCGGTACCCACGCCGGCGTCCACGATGATGGGCACCCTGGCGTTCTCGATGATCTCCAGCAGGTTGTATTTGTTCTGCACGCCCAGCCCGGAACCGATCGGCGCCGCCAGCGGCATTACCGCAACGCAGCCGATCTCTTCCAGGCGCTTGCACATGATCGGGTCGTCGCTGGTATAGACCATCACCTCAAAGCCTTCCTTGACCAGGGTTTCCGCAGCGGCGAGGGTGGCGACCACGTCGGGGTAAAGGGTCCTCGGGTCTCCAAGCACTTCCAGCTTCACCAGGCGGTGACCGTCCAGCAGTTCGCGCGCCAGCCGGCAGGTGCGCACCGCGTCTTCCGCGGTGTAGCAACCTGCGGTATTCGGCAGGATGGTGTAGCGGTCCGGTGGCAGCACGTCGAGCAGGTCTGGCTCACCCGGGTTCTGGCCGGCCTCCTTGTTGAAGAACGGCGTACGGCGGATGGCGACGGTGACGATCTGCGCGCCCGCGGCCTCCGTGGCGCGGCGGGTTTCATCCAGGTCCCTGAACTTGCCGGTGCCGGTGAGCAGGCGCGAGGCATAGGTCTTGCCTGCGATGACGAGTGGGTCAGCAGCGATATTCATCATGGGATTATCGCCGATGCGCCTGCGCGTTCGTCGCCTGGATGGGATGGCGGGGATTCGCCCGGCCCTCAGCCCCCGCCGAGCGCGCGTACGATCTCCACGCGGTCCCCCGGCTGCAATGCCTGCGCTGCGTGCCGCCCCCGCGGGACGATCTCACCGTTCAACTCCACCGCCACGCGTTGCTCGGCCAGGCCTTCCTGCAGCAATAGGCCGGCGACGTGGGTGCCGGGGTCGAGATCGCGCGGCTGACCATTCAAGAAGATGTGCATGCAGGCATTTTCACCGGGATTGATTGCCGGCAGTGCGGCGTTGCAGCTTGTCCGTGTTACGTTTTCGTGAAACGATCCGTCACCATCCGCTGGCGTATTGACTAGCGGGAAAGCATATGGTGATCGGCCTGGCCGGTCGTCGTCGTTCAATCACCCGATAACTCTCCTATTCCGTCACCAAGGATCACCATGAAAGTCTCCTTAAGCCGCAACCTGTTGGCCGCCGCGCTGGCCCTGGCCGCGATGCCGGGCTTTGCTCAGACCGCGGTCAAGTCCACCTTTACCCAGACCTATTTCTTCGGTGACAGCCTGACTGACGGCGGGTTTTTCCGGCCGCTGCTGCCGCTCAGCGCGCAACCCTTCACCGGGCAATTCACCACCAATCCAGGCCAGGTGTGGGCGCAATACCTGGCCGGCTATTACGGCACCAACGGCGAGAGCGCATGGTTTGCCACCGGCACGGGAACACGTCCGGGCCCCGGCACCAACTGGGCCGCGGGTGGCGCGCGGGTAGGCGTCGACAGCGTGGGAGCGCTGGGCTATACGCCTTCGCTGGTGTCGCAGACCAATGACTACCTGGCCCGCAACAGCGGTCGTGCCGACGCAGCTGCCTTGTACACGGTGTGGGGCGGCGCGAACGACCTGTTCGCGGTGCAGGCCAACCCCGCCCAGGCCCAGCCGATCATCGGGGCCGCGGTCACGGCGCAGGTAGGCATTGTCGGTCGCCTGACTGCCGCAGGTGCCCAGTACATCCTGGTGCCCACCATTCCGGATCTTGGCCTGACCCCCGCATCACGTGCAGGCGGTCCCACTGCAATGGGACAGGGAACCGCCCTGGCCAACAGCTACAACAACGCACTGTTCGGTGCACTGGCGTCTGCGAACCTGCGGGTGATCCCGCTGGATACTTTCCACCTCCTGCAGGAGGTCGTTGCCAATCCTTCCGCCTACGGCATCGTGAACGTCACCGGCACCGCCTGCCTGCCGCAGATCACCGCGCAGTCGCTGACCTGCAACCCCAACAGCCTGGTCAACGTGACTGCGCCGTATACCTATTTGTTCGCAGACGGCGTGCACCCCACCACCGGCGCGCACCAGATCATTGCGGAGCTCGCACTGTCGGTGATCGAAGGTCCGCGGCAGATCGCGGTGCTGCCGCAATCTGCCGCCACCATCGGGCGTGCGCGCGCGGACATGCTGTCCGCCGTCCTGGGCAACCGCCCTGCTGATGAAGGCATGGGGTGGTGGGCCGGCGTGCGCAGCGACAACCAGCGCCTTGGGCGTGGCGGCACGGGTGACGGTGTCGATGGCGACGTCCCCAGCGTCAATGGCGGCGTGCAGTGGGCGGCCGGCAGTGCCACGTTCGGCGTGTTCGGCGCGTACGGCAAGGGCGACATCGACTGGGGCCAGCGCCGTGGAACGTTCGAGCAGACCGACGCCACCTTGGGCGGCTTCATTGGCTGGTTCGGTGACGGCCCATGGGCCAATGCGCAATTCAGTTACACCTGGCTCAACTTCGACAGCAAGCGCGACGTCGTGCTCGGCCCGGCGGTGCGCACCCACTACGGTTCCGCCGACGGCAACAACACCACTGCCGCCGCGAACCTCGGCTGGAACTTCAACCACGGCAAGCTGCGCCACGGGCCGGTGCTGGGGCTCGTTGCCCAGCAGATTGACGTGGACGGTTTTGCCGAATCCGACCCGTCCCTGTCCTCGTCACTTGCGTTCGCAGGCCAATCCCACGACTCGATGGTGGGCAGTGCCGGTTGGCAAGCCAGCCTTGAGGGCGAATATGTGGCTCCGTACGCCAAGCTGACGTGGGACCGCGAGTTCGAGACTCCCGCGGATCAGGTATTCGCGTCGGCGCAGTCGATACCCGGCACCCTGGCCTATGCGGTGCCTGGCCTGGCGCTGGACCGTGAATACGGGACTGCCCAGTTTGGCGTGCGCGGCAAAGCGTTTGGGCTGCACATGCAAGCCGGCACCCGCGTCACCATCAGCCAGGATGACGGTAACCACGCCTCGTTCTTCATTACCGTGGGCAACAAGTTCTGACCCCGCACTCCCATTGGAGCGCGTTGCACGCGCTGCCAGGGGCGGCTTAGACTTGCGGCGCAAGCGGGTGTAGCTCAATGGTAGAGCTGTAGCTTCCCAAGCTACTGACGAGGGTTCGATTCCCTTCACCCGCTCCAGAACGCGACGGTGGCATCCCTCAGGGTGCCGCCGTTTTTTCTCTTGCGCGAGGCCGTGCATGGCTTTGATCCGGGTGGGTTGGCGTGAATGGGCGGCGTTGCCGGCCCTGGGCTTGCCACGCGTGCGCGCCAAGCTCGACACCGGCGCGCGCAGTTCGGCCCTGCACGTGGAGCGACAGTGGCGGATGGTGGAGTCCGGCGCGCCGTGGATCGGGTTCGCCTTGTTGCCCAGGATGCGCGGGGACGTGGTCGAACTTGCGGCGCCCATCGTCGACGAGAGGATGGTGACGGACTCCGGGGGTCATCGAACGCTGCGCGTGTTCGTGCGCACGACCTTGCGCCTGGCCGGCATCGAGCACGTCATCGACCTCAACCTGGCTGACCGATACGGCATGCGCTTCCCGATGCTGCTGGGCCGCACCGCCTTGGCCGGCGCGTTCACGGTCGATCCTGCAGGCTCCTTCCTGCATCGGCGCAAGCGCGCCGTATCCTTCGCCCCAGCCGTGCCCTCCCCACCGGAAGAACCCACACCATGAACCGCGT